>ERZ1370068.469-contig-10425_pt1 | contig 44263 bp, 76 predicted proteins | sample MGYA00561227_ERZ1370068 | MGnify/ENA primary metagenome ERZ1370068 (study PRJEB38410, sample SAMEA6850437) | metagenome | study: Metagenomic assessment of the ecological functions of the soil: analysis of the soil microbiota associated with the...
GTGCTTCGTTCGAATTGCGGCGTGCTGGTTTAGACGAATAACTTCACCGGCTTCTGCTGCCGATTTCTCCCACTGTCCAATCCGGTCATAAGCTACAGAAAGGTTAATGTACGGCCTCTCATCACGCAGGTAGGTCTGTTTATATAGCTCCAGCACTTCAATATACTTTTCTAATTCTCCAGGTGACATAAGTAGTAGAAGGAAGAAATGCGGAGCTGCTCAGCTTCACTCACTCGGTCGCGCAATGGATACGCTTTCGCCACACTTTCAGCCGCCAGTTTGGGCTGCCCAGTGTTGGCGTAACTCACTGCCAATCCGCTGTAGGCGGAGGCGAGAGTTGAGGTCCAACTCGATCGCGTGTTTGTAATGCTCCATGGCCTCGAGCCATTTTGCCACGGCTCGATTGGTCGAGCTGCTAGTGAATAGGCTTTGAGGCGCTTCTAACGATGAGGTCGTGACTTCCAGCGGCGCATCGAATCTCTGGAGTGAGTTGAGCGATTCGCCCAGCTTCTCGCGCAAGTTGATCGCGAGCTTGACTGAGGTCTTGAGCACCTGCTACCCTTGCTTTCGGCTTCGGCCTGATTCTCTGCCGCCAGAACCTCACCGCTCTGACTGTTCAGAGCTTCCAGCGTAAGCACGTAGTGACTACCGAGAGAAGCAATCGAGCCGCTGATCAAGGCGCTTCGAGACCCTGCCGCTGACGAGATCTCTCGCCCGACCTCCGCGCTCACCGCTCATCCGGTGAGCGGCCCATTAAACGCAACGTCTGCCGCACGCGTCTGTGTCGGAAAAAGAGGTTTAAGAATGGAGACTGCCAGAGCTGCACGGCAAGCCCCTGTTTTAACGTGCCATCAAAGACGCTTCCATCTCCGGTGGTGTTGACGATGTCCGCGAAGCAGGATCGTGTCCTTGTCGGTTAAGGCAGATGTCGCGGCGAGCGAGACAGGAAATACCCCGCGGTCGCCAAAGTCGAGCGCAAATACTACTGCGCCCGTGACTGCAAACCCTTTCTTATGCCGCCTGATTCCGCTGACGATGTATTCCGCGCTTGATGGTTGATGAGGCAGCTTCACTGCTCGTTGTTCCGGCGGCGGTTTCTTGTGAGGAGCAAGTGCGTGGCGACGCGCCGTGTGCGCGGCACCGCCTGCCCGATGTTCTGAACTCTGGGCGGAACGGTGCGCTCGATCTCTGACTCCAGATCGAGTTGCCGGTTTAAGTCTTTTCAAGTCGACCAGAAGGTCTTTCGCTCTTTGATAACGCTCGTCGAGATCTTTGGTCAGTGCCTTAGAGACGATGCGTTCGAGTTCCAGTGGCGCTTCTCGATCGAATCAGCGTCGCCAGCGGCCGGAGGTTCCTTATTGAGGAGGATGAGACCGATGACTTCACTCGGTGTCTCAGCTTCGAAAGGAACATGCCCGGCCACCATCTCGTAGATAACCGCACCCAGACCCCATAAATCGGTGCGTGCCGTCAACGCGTTTGCCCTCCGCTTGTTCCGGCGACATGTAATACGCCGTTCCTAAGACCGTGCCTGCACCGGTATCTGACCAGGGCTTTCGTCGGCGCTTCGGTGTCAGTGGTAGAGCCTTCAGGGCTGGGTAAGCTTGGCCAGTCCGAAATCCAGCACTTTGATATAGCCATCACGCCTCACCGCTGATGTTCTCGGGCTTGATATCGCGATGGATGTATGCCGGCCGCATGCGCCCGCCAGCAGCGCCCGCCGCTTGAGATGGCGATCTCGAGTAGGTCGTTGAGCTTTAAGTGCTCTTGCTTCATCCGCTGGCGCAGCGATCTCGCCGAATCCAACAGATTCAGTCGCGATGAAGTGACGTGAGGCGGTCTCACCAATCTCATGGATCATCGATGATGTTTGGGATGATTGAGCGCGGACGCGGCCTTGGCTTCCTGAACAAAGCGACGCATGCGTTCTCCTGATTAGACGCGACTTCAGCAGGCAGAAGTTTGAGCGCCACTTTGCGATCGGTTGTTGATCGTGCGCGAGATAGACTTCACCCATGCCACCCGCGCCGATCTTGCGGACAATCGAGTGATGGGCGAGCACCGTGTTGGGGGCGCATCGTTTCAGCTCAATGGCTAAGAGCTCTTTTTGGTCAAAAATCGTTAGCAGGTTGGCGACGTTCGCAATCCGCTTGACTGGTACTAGTTGATGGCGAAATGTTGCCTGGACGTCGATCGATGCGCACGCTATATTAGTTCAGGAAAGCTTTGAGACGCTACCGTTTTGGTAGTTGTGGTTTGTTATGTATGTAGCCTCGACGCATCGTCGAAAGAACGGTGGCCCTGGTGTTTTTAATGGTTTCAAACGGTAAAGAATGGAGACTAAAGATGGTCGACGTGTTGATAGAAGCCGAGACAAAGCGATACCTTGACGACCGCTATGCGCGTAAATACTGGCTTGTATCGTTTGGTAGAGATTAGGTAATGCCGCTTCAGCACGGACTTAAAATCCGTTGACCGTAAGGTCGTGCGGGTTTCGACTCCGCCTCTCGGCACCACTAATTGATCAATGAGGTTGACACAGCAGAGCGACTCATGTGCGATGTCATGTAATCACTCGCAGAAGTGGCTCGAGCGCATAGGTTTCTGTGTTCCGTGAGGCCCGGGCTCTTTCGGAAAGGCACAAAACACGATCCCCGACGCTTATGGCCTTCGCTTTGTGGCTCCTGATAGCGCCGGGGATTCGTTGTTCAGATCATGCAAACCATTGCGGCACTGCAGCGCCGAACAATTTCTCCTGCTTGCTTTATGCGCCTGCTCTGGTGGCTGCTTTGAGCTCTACCACCTTCCTGATAATTCGGCGATTTCTCTCGACAAATGCGAGATAATCCCCGAGGCAGCTCTCCAACAACACACCTACGCCATAGTGTCCCGTCGTATCTGCGGCAGCGACGAGAGCCATATATTCTCCAATTCGCCAATGAGTCAAATGCATAAGCTTAGACAAGACGAAGATTCGTCTTACCACTGGCGACTTGATTTCGGCGACTTCACGGCGGAAATCCTCCACAAAGACCTCTTCCGTGCGACCACTAAGCGTAACGGGCTTCTGATTTATCAGCCTGAACGCCTCATCAATCTTGTCGAGAGACTTTGTTGCTACGAAAGCTCTTGACTCGATCGCTTCTTTGACGTCGGGGTCTTCAGCGATTTTGCCAGCCTCCGTATAGAAGTCAATCGAGCGTTCCGTTTTTCGCCGTACATCACTCAGTAGTAGTACGAACATTTCCTTGCGGATTATTAACCGACATTGCTTTCTCCTTTCAATTTCTCCGAACCGACACTCCTCACACACAGGTCACGTCTGACTTTCCAGTCACGTTGATTCACAATGCGTATTGATTCACAACGGAACACTACGGGGAATTTCGGGGTTCGGAGTTGCAGAGATGCTAATTGAATATCCTGGTCACAGAAAGATACTCGTACTTTTGACAGGTGTGGAGCCGACTACAACATCGGCATAGTGGTAAATAGCGAATACATTGGCTCTGGCGTTCAAAGCTTCAAAGCATTGCGTCAGGCACTAAACGAAGGCGTCCTGGCTCAGCCAACATCAGTCGAGTAGTAGGTGGTGGTTATGAAACGGGGACTCATGGGTTCGTTGCAGGGTCGTTTGTGGCCGGCTTTCTCATTGTCGTTCCGATTTACCTGGCGGTCTTATTACTGCTCAAGGCCATGAAGTCGGTCGTGAGCCTGGTCAAGCCAATTGCACCGGCTCGTCCCAGACTCCGTTCCCGCCGAGACGCTCCTATCGCTTCTGTTCGTGCTCGTGATTTGCATCCTGATCGGCATAGTCGTCCGCACCGCAATGGGAAAGGCCATCCGAGAGCGGCTGGAAAAACCTTGTTCGAACGAATCCCAGGCTACGCGCTAATCAGGAGTCTCACCCAACAGCTAGCCGGGTCGAGTCGCGAGAGGAGTTTGGAAGCCGGCGTTCGTTGAGATTGAGGAAGCCCTGGTTCCGGCTTTTATCATCGAAGAGTTCGAAGATGGGCGCTATACGGTCTTTGTTCCCTCGATTCCCACACCCTTTGCAGGCGCGGTCTACGTTTTGGACCGCGAACGCGTTCATCCTCTGGACGTGCCTTTCACGGACGCGCTCAGAACTATCTCCAAATGGGGATACGGGTTCTAAGGATATGGTTGCGGCCAGTGGAGAAAACAAAAACAAAGACCGGCCTTGGCGGGTTGACCCACTACGAAGGGGATATTTGAGGTACTTTCTTACAGGGACGGGTTGCGGATTTTCCCTGCGCGACTGCGATCGCTCCACGAACAGAGTTATGGGTCGACTGATGATCAGACTCCTTCCTCGCTCGCACGATCTCAAAAGTAGAACGACAAGGCTACCCCGAGTACATTCACGTGCGGAGGATCAGCGCGGCTATCGTTTTGCCGCATGTAAAAGAGATCCAAAATGACCTGATGGTGCGGCAGCAGCAACTTCCCGATGGACCAACTCTCAATGATGTCTGAATGCCGGCGGCATAACGCTTCCGGTTCCAGGCGTTGTAGCGGGTATCGTAAGAAATTTCTCCCGTCGCATAAGGAGTCATGGTGCGCCCCTTGAACACATGAAACTCCCGCTCAATCGTCACGCGATTACGATAACGAAACGAAAATCTCCGTTCATGAAAGCGCCAATCTTCGGCGATTACGATCGCTCAACAGCAGTTTACGTGGCAGCAGTTTTCTGAACGTCTGTTCGGTGAGTATCCGGTGCTCCTTGAAGGGGTCAGCGTTGTCCCCCACTGCCAGTTCCGTAGCGGTAACCGTTGCGCAGGATGACGTGCTTGTTCGGGATGTAATCAACATGTACTCCGACTTGAGCTTCGTAAGCCTGAGCGTTAAAAATCTCGCCATCCTCGATCGCCTTACCCATGGTCGCGAGTAGAAAGAGCCTAACCTTCGGCTTGATGTTGATATAGACGTCGACTTCTGGCCACAGCTCCTGGCGAGTTGTGGGCTCTTGCGCCATGGCGAACCGCGCCTCGATCGTCAACAGCAAGAGAAAGAGCACCGGAAGCAAAACCAGCCGCTTGCGAACCGCGGAACGTAGCGCCAGGCTCATCACTTGTGATGTCGTCCTCGTTTGATTCATGGCTCACGGTGCGTTCTCCTTTTGGTTGTGGCGCCTCAAATCGAATTCGGTTCCACGAAGATCCCGTCGCTGATGACGAAAAACCAAGCTCGGACTGGAGAACCTAACGTAATCCCTCCTCGATCTAGTTTCGCGCATCCTTCACCAAACGAAAGCCAGATGATTGCTGGCGGAGCGCACTTCACCTTTACCGCGCGTGCCGACCATGTAGCGAGTGCAGTACTGCATCGGTGCAAAGGAATGAACCACCGCGCTGCACACGCTTGGGCTGGTCCGGTTCGGTTGGATCAAGACTGTTGGATGGTCCCTGGGATTACGGCGCGATGCCGCCTTGCTGCGGCCAGAGTCGAATAGTAGTCCGCGCGATACCAGTCGCTGGTCCACTCCCAAACATTTCCGCCTACGTCGAATAGTCCGTAGCCGTTCGGTCGAAACTGCGCCACCGGAGCAATGCCTTTGAATCCATCCTCGCCCGTGTCGCCGCCCTTAACCGGAAATTTGCCCTGATAAATGTTGGCCGGCCACTTGCCGCCAGGCTTTAGTTCATCACCCCAGGCGTAAGGTTTTCCGGTGAGACCGCCGCGCGCGGCAAACTCAAATTCAGCTTCGGTAGGCAAACGCTTCCCAGCCCATTTCGCATAGGCCGCGGCGTCTTCGTAAGCAATGTGGACCACCGGAAATTTCTCGCGGCCTCTCAGATCGCTCGTTGGTCCTGTGGGATGTCGCCAGTTAGCACCGTGAACGTAGCTCCACCATTGATAGTGATCATCGAGCGGAACAGGTTTAGGCGGCGGCGAGAAGACCACCGAACCCGCCACCAGATTTTCCGGAGGTGCGTCGGGAAATTCTTCACGGGTTGGTTTGCGTTCGGCCACGGTTAGGTAACCGGTGGCTTTGACGAAGCAAATCAAACTCTTGATTCGTCACTTCGGTTGCGTCCATGAAAAACGCATCGACGGAAACGCGATGAATAGGCCGAGCGTCATTCATCGGCTCGTCGCCACCGCAGTACATTTCAGTAGCGACCGGGTCAAGCGAGCCCATGGAAAATTCGCCGCCGGGGATGAAGACCATTCCCTCTGGCAACACGCCAGGCGCTGAAATCGGATTGGCGATTGTCGCTTCAAAATTGGGTTGGGCGTTTGGAGTAACCGGATGGACCTTTGTTGCAGAACTGCACCGCGGCATCGTGTAGTGGCCGCAAGCGGAGCAGCAACCACCCGGTGACTAGACCGACAACCGCCAGTGCGATAGCGGCCACGAACACAATTCGACCGTTTGCAGCGCGTCTTTTATATTGAAGTCTCATGGTCCTAATCCAGGTTGACATGTCAGCCTCCGGTTTGTGAAAGCGTCAGATACGCGACAACCTATCGCGGGTGCTCGGCATGAACACCCCCGACATCATCGCCGTGAAGACGCGCGCCCTATCCTGGGAATCATTTCCTGCCGATATGTGGAGTGCCAGGCCGGTCGTAAATTTCGGTTTTGCGGCCGTGTGTCCGCCGATGTTTGTGATCGAAGGCGGACAGATCGAAAACTCGAACGGACATTTTCTTCCGAAACTTCTGGGGCCCGAATGTAAGGCTGTATTCTGCTCTCCTTCAGTTTTCCTATCGGCGTTGTTTCAGAAGAACAATGTCCGTCAAAATCAGCGAGCGATCGAAAACCAGCGATTTACGTTAAAGTCCCCGCTGTCTTCCACCCGTGGAGATTCTTCCCTGCGGGCGAGAGGAATGCGTTAGTTGAGACAGGCCCACCTTCAGAGCGGCTTTCCTGCGCGCTTTGTCAGCCTCGCTTGCGGTCGCCGGCGTCGTCGGCTTGCAGATTCGATTGTCACCTTTTTGATCTTGCCGTTGAATTTGAACGGCACCGCATAGCCTGCACTGACCGCCGTGCCCTCGTCGGCACCAACGTCGGCGCCTTCGTCCGCTGAGAACAGACAACATTCGGTTTGTCTCGATCCGACCCGAAGCTACCTTTTGCCCGTTGACAAAAATCGTCCCCAGGCCGCCTTTGCCGACGCCACCGCCGTCATAGACGAACTCGAAACGGATGGTGGCTTTCCCGGCGGGCAAGGCTTCAGTGCCTGCCACGGTGTATTCCTGCAGCCCCAGAAAGTTGTAGGTGTACATCGGCTTGCCGTCTTTCGACGTACAGGCTCCAGCCACCAAACCGGCCGGCTTGGGCCAGGATGGCGCCGTTAGTCCCATTCTCAACTTCCGCGGTGATTGAGTGCGATCGGTTCTTGACGTTGATAAAAGCGTTCTCTGACAAGCCGAGCATTCCGTCGAACACATTGAGAGTAGTACGCCCGCCCATCAGCTCGGGGCGTCCGACATTTGCCGCGTTCAGCCGCTCCAGAGTTCGGTCATCCAGAGGCAGCACGTGGTACTTGACGGCTTCCGTAAGAAACAGAGCTTGCATCTCTTTGAGTTTGGCGGGGTTCTGTTTGGCCAGGTCGTTGGCCAGGCTGGAAGTCCGCACGGGTGTCAAACAACTCCCACACGTCGGCTTCGAGCGTGCCGCGAGGTTTGAATTCCCACGGCATCCGATGAATGGTTCGAGCCAGCCAGCCGTCGTTGTAGATGGCCCGGTTGCCGAAGATCTCGAAGTACTGGGTCTTGTGGCGGTCCGGCGCCTTGGCATCGTTGAAGGTGTAGAGCATGCTCACGCCTTCGAATGGCGTTTGCACTGTTCCGTTCACGCTCTTCGGCTCGGGCAGGCCCGCAGCCTCAAGGATGGTCGGAGCTACGTCGATGACGTGATGCCACTGCGAGCGCACCTCGTTCTTAGCGGTGATGCCTTTGGGCCAGTGGATAATCAATCCGTTGCGCGTGCCGCCGTAATCGGCAGGAACCTGCTTCGTCCATGCGAAAGGACTGTCGCCGGCAACCGCCCAGCCGGCGGCAAAGTGTGGGTAGGTCGTTGCGTCACCGAGGTTGTCGTAGTGTTTCAGGATGTCTGCAACGGCCTCGCGCTGGCCGTTGAAATAGGTCATCTCGTTGTAGAGCCCGCTCATGCCGCCTTCCGCGCTGGTACCGTTGTCGCCGACGATGTAGAAAATGAGTGTGTTGTCCAGCTGACCCGTATCGCCGATCGCATCAATTAGTCTCGCCGATTTCTGTGTCGGCGTACTCGCCAAAGCCGGCGAAGATCTCCATCTGTCGTGCGAAGAGCTTCTTCTCATCAGCCGACAGTGTGTTCCAGTCCTTGATCGCTTCCGGCTTCGGTGCGAGCTTGGTGCCGGCCGGCACTACGCCCAGCTTGATTTGACGGGCCAGCGTTTCCGCGCGCATCACGTCCCAGCCCTGGTCAAACTTCCCTTGTACTTAGCGATCCATTCTTTGGGTACGTGATGTGGCGCGTGGTGGCCCCGGGCGCGAAATACATAAAGAACGGCTTGTCAGGCGTGAGAGATTTCTCAGCACTCATCCAACTGATCGGCTTTGTCCGTCATGTCGGTCATGCAAATGGTAGTTCGGGTCCTTCGGCAGTTCGACCGGGGTCATTCCGTCGTACAGAAACGGCGCCCACTGATTGGTCTCGCCGCCCATAAAGCCGTAGAACTTGTCGAAGCCCGAGCGAGTGGGCCAGCGGTTGGTCGGCCCGGAGGGACTAACCTCCCAGGGCGCAGTTTCGTGGTTCTTGCCAAACTGTGCGGTGCTGTAACCGTTCAGCCGGACCATCTCCGCCAGATACGCGACGCTGTTGGGACGTTGACCAGTTTGTCCAGGGAAGGACGTGGCTGTTTCTGCGATCGAGCCGAAGTTGGCCGTGTGGTGGTTACGGCCGCTCATTAGCGCCGCTCGGGTTGGAGAGCAGAGCGCCGTGGTGTGAAATTGGTTGTAGCGAAGCCCGTCATTCGCCAGGCGCGTAGCCGTCGGCATGTGGATAGGCCCGCCGAACGCTTCGGACATGCCAAAGCCCATGTCGTCGATCAGCACAATCAGAACATTGGGCGCACCTGCCGGCGCCTTGACCTCGAACCGAGGTGGCGGCGTTGCATTGCGGGCATTGAACACGGTGCTGTTGGGAACTTTGGGTTCCGGGATCGGCAGTATCGTCCGGTCGGTGGGCTCAACTACTTTTGATTGCGCAACCACGCGCAACGTCGAAATTGGTCCCACCAACATCACGAGGGTGAGTATCCTGGCGACCACAAGTGCAATTCTCTTCATGACTTTCTCGTCTCCTTAATTTGTGTGCAAACTGCCCGTTAGACCGGCGCCTGCGTGTATCAGATCGAAAGATTTGACTCTTCCGCAAGCGCTTTTCTATATCAATTGCTCAAGCGTCGGCGCGCTTTCATTAATCGGTTGGAATCACTTCACCAACTTGATCTCAGCCGGCCGCCAGGTCTTGTCGAACCAATCATCAGGTCATTTCAGACCTTGATATTTTTCTGCGAGTAAACCAGAGCTTCAAAACGCACCATGCGCCAAGGCCCAGATGCAAAACGATCGCCGGCCACAGCAATGCACTGCGCAGCTCCAAACGAATGCCGGCGTACACGAGCACCATCGCGGCCGCAAAGTTATAAAAGGACATGGCCTCAACGACGCCCATCGCCGGGCCTCCGCGTTTGCCGTTTCTTGCTTGCCAACATGCGATGGCCAGGGCAACCAGGGCGGCTCCGGCAATCCGCGCCGCGACCAAACCGGTAGCTGTGTCCAGCGGCGCGCCAGAGTAACGCGGAAACCGCCACGGTGGGTATGAGAAGCAAGGCTAGCCCGGTAACCGCTTCTAACGCTGCCGCAACGATGAGTAGAAGTTTCATGGAGTTTTACCTAATCGCTATCTGAACGCTTCGGGTTCGCTGGTTCGCACTTCTCTGCCGATCCGGCCACTGGTTTCAATTCTCTTTTGTTATTCCTCAAAAACCCTCTTTCGCAGGAAGATCGCATGACCAAGTGATTGGTGTTTCCCTCATCAATTAGGCGACCTCTATTTCTTCGGATACGCGATCTTCGTCGTGCCGATGGTGCCGTTGAAGGCGAATGGAGCCAGGTCGAAGTAGTCCCTGGACACCGGCGATCCAAGGTCGCTGCCGATGTCGAGGCAATCGTTGGCCTGTGAAGCATGAGCGCGGACGGTTATCGGCACCCGGCCTTGCGCTACGACGTTGCCGTTGACCTTGATCGTGACGTCCAGCGGAGACCCGCGGTTTTGGTGCGACCAGTCTTGACTCGACCTCGATCTTCACCTTGCCCGTCGGCAGTTTGTCCTTCGCCTTGATCTGCGTGCGTGTGATCTCGAACAGGTTGTATTCGTAGCTAAGGACGCCGTCCTTTACATATAGAGACAGGCCGCCGGCGAAGGCGCCGAGCGCATAGAGCACGCCGTTAGCATTCGCGGGCACGTCCACGTCCATGCTGACGTTGTTATCGAACTTCCCGAGCTTCGGTGCGGTGAACTCCGGCATCCGGTTGATGTTGCCGCTGAACGTCCATTCCGTGTATGGCGTTGCCGGAGCGTCTTCCGGGTGGAGCACAATGCGTCCAAAGACCGCCGCCGATCGGCAAGTCTTTATTCTTTGCGGCTTCGACCAGGAACAGGCTCTTCATCTCGGCGAGCTTCTCGGGCATTTTCGCGGCAAGGTCGTTGGCCTGGCTCCAATCTTCATTCAGGTTGTAAAGCTCCCAGACATCATTTTCCGGGTTCCAGTCCCTGATGCCCGGGGCAATCCCGCCAGCCAGGGCGTGCGTGGTCCGAAAGTGTCGGCGAACCAGCCATCGTGATAGATCGCCACGGCTGCCCATGATGTCGAAGAACTGCGTCGTCCGGCGATCTTTAGCTTTCGCATCGGCGAACGTGTAGAGCCATGCTCACGCCATCGATCGGGTCCTGCGTGGAAACCATTGACGACGCGGGGCGGTGTAATGCCGGCTGCCTCATAGATCGTCGGCACGATATCAATCACAGTGGTGAAACTGCGCGCGCGGCGTGGTGTCGTGCTTGATCTTCGACGGCCACGAGACGGCCATATTCTGCCGGGTGCCGCCAAAGTGTGCGGCAACCAGTTTTGTGGATTTGTAGGGCGCGCTGCCGGCCCAGGCCCACGCGGCGTTGTAATGGTTATCGGTCTTTGGCGAACCGAGGACATCCAGCCCGCCGAGTTCATCCAGTGCTTTGATGTGCTGCTGAGATCGTGGTCGGAATGCCGTTCTGCGCGAGCAGTTCGGAGATCGAGCCGTTCTGGCCTTCGGCGGAGTTGCCATTGTCGCCCATGATGTAGAAGACGAGCGTGTTGTCGAGTTTGCCCTCGGCCTTGAGTTCGTCAATGATGCGCCCGGCATTGTAGTCGGCGTGGGCGAGGAAGCCGGCCCAAACTTCCATTAAGCGGCGCTGGAAAGGCTTTTCACTTTCGGGGATCGAATCCCACGAAGGCAGCGTGGCAGGCCGCGGCGTCAAGTTGCGCGTTCTGCGGGATCCAGCCCTTCGCCTTTTGATTCGCAAAGACCCGCTCGCGATATTTGTCCCAGCCATCGTCGAACTTGCCTTTGTACTTGTCGGCCCACTCTTTCATGATGTGGTGCGGGCCATGCGCTGCGCCCGGAGCCCAGTACATGAAGAACGGTTTGTCCGGCGAGAAGGCCTGCTGTTCGCGCAGCCACTTGATCGAGTCTTCGGCGATGTCCTCGGTGAGGTGATAGCCGTTGCGGTGGAGTCGTCGTGCGGGTTGATCGGCATGGTCGTATTGCGCACCATGTTCGGCTCATACTGCGAGGCTTCGCCCGCGAGGAAGCCGTAGAAATACTCGAAGCCGTAGCCTGCGGGCCAATAGTCGAACGGCCCCTTCGAGGTGCTCTGTTCGGCGGGCGTGTTGTGCCACTTGCCCCACGCGGCGGTGTTGTAACCATAGTCCTTGAGCACTTCGGCGACCGTCGCCGACGACTTGGGAATGGTGCCGCTAAAGCCGTCCCAGTCGTTCGCCGAATTCGGTGATCTGGCCGTTGCCGACCACGGTGTGATTGCGCCCGGTGAGCAGCGCCGCTCGCGTGGGCGAGCACATGGCCGTGGAGTGAAAACGGTTGTAGGAGATGCCCGCATCTGCGATGCGGCTAAGGGTTGGCGTGTTGACCTCACCGCCATAGGTCGAGGCAACTCCAGGCCCTACGTCGTCGATCAGGATGATGAGAACGTTCGGCGCTCCCGGTTGCAGCCGCGAGGGCGTGACGCGCTTTTGTGAATCGAGTCTTTCATCGTCAGCCCCGCAGTTGAGGCCGACGGCGTCGGTGGGAAGGGCAGGACTTCCTGCGCCCTTGCCATTGGTACGAGAACCGCGTTCATCGCGAAAATGAGTAACGGCGGCAATGATGTTCCTTACGCGTGTCGTTTTCATGATTGTTCTTCTCCCGTTTTCCTCGTGAATTATTTCTCAGTGGCGGCCACTTCATGGTTTCGGCTTCGCCAAGGTCACCGACATGATGATCGACTGGCCCTGAGTCGCGACCCGATTTCCTAATTCACCGAAATAGGCCAACTTGAAGACCGCGAGCGTCTTCGCATTGATTGGGATCACTCCGTTTATCTCCGGACCAATGCCGTAAGTAACGATGCTTGCTGAGAAAGTTGGGGTCACGTTGGCGAACTTATCGTCGGTTACTTTCCATTGCGTGTAGTAGTCGACGCCGACGTTGCACAGACCGGAACACAAGGTGTGCCCAACTCCACCTTCGAGTGACAGAATATTTCCGGCTTTTCGGTTCGTCCCTTTTATGTGCGATTGAATGTTGTAGTAAGCGTTCGTCGCGGCGTGCCATTGCTTCTTCTCGTCCAGGTAAACAGTCGTGCCGGCCGAGAGCTCGATGCGACCACATTCCCAATCCGTGGTTGCCTGAGGCGCCCGCGGTAAACTTGCCAGTAGGCATATACAGACCATACCCGGTCAAGACGTCATAACGCTTCTTATGCCAACCCAACTGGATCGGCTGCACATACATGTCGGTGTACCCGACGCCGCTCTTGCTGGTCGACTGCGGTGTGTCGATGGTCACGTTCGCCAGAGGAAGACGACTGTGGCTGCGTAATTCCCACCCAGGAACTTTTTTCGAGATGTAAGTCAGCGCCGTTAGCGCAATGACCTGATTAATGCTGACTCGGTTGAAACGCTTGCCGTCCTTATCGATGATTTCGTGCGTATCGTACAAATCGACGAGTCCCGTAACGTAAAACCCGGGCCACCCTGGCTCCCTGCCTTTAGACCGTTATCGCCGCGGATCACGGGAATATTAAGCTGGGCCCGCGCCACCCCGGCCGAAGCGGCAATTACAATTAAGAGGGACACGCAAGCCAGCGCCGGCCTAACCAGATCATCCGGATACTTGCGTTAAGGCGGCGGCGAACATCGCCTCCAGCCCTGACGTTTTTCCAGGACGCGTCGGTAATTCGAATAGACGTTGGTGGCTTTGTAGTCTTGATCATTTCTCTCCTGTTTCTTAAAGCCTCAGCTCGACGTATGACTTTTGAAAATCATCTCGCCCCTGTGCACATCACTTCAGTTATTTCGGCGGATTCTCAGGTTGATCAGTGCAGGTTTGTCATCAGCCTTTCCAACCTAACTTCACCTTGTCCCAGAATGCGTAGTACTTCTGGTTTAGAATCGGTCCGGCGGCAATGGTCCAATGAAAATGCTCGGCAGACGCGGTCTCGGGATTGAACGCTGGCCAATCCGGCTCCAAGGAAAGAGTTTTCACTGGGGAATAACGGTCATTCGGCGCGGCGAACAGTTTATTAAGGCCGCAACATCGTCGGGGAACTGTCAATTCTGACAGGGGTACGCGAAGAGATAAATGGTCGGAAACCCCTTCAGGGTTTAGGTCAGGATGCAATATTGTTTAAATCCGCACCGCGGAAGAAACAAATTCACTCTCTCAGACAAAGCATCTGACAAAGCACTAGCGGCGAGTTCGAGGAGGAATTCTCAAAGATAACGAATGGATTAAACGTATCAGGCCGTCACCAGTGAGCTAGCCAGGCGACAACGTGAAGGTGAGTTCATAGGTATTGTGCGCGAGCCAGGATCGCGGGAGACGACTACGCGCCACATGCTGGAGATGGAGCAGTCGAACATCCAAACAATGCTCGACCGGCAGGGCCAATACCCGCCAATTCTAGGGCACGAGCGGGCGAGGCAGAGTGTCGAGCGAGTCGCTGAGCAACAGAGAAATCAAATTGAATGAAAACCAGAAGTCAGCAGTCGAGCAGCTCTTGGCGAGTCGAGATCAGATCATCGGTTTACAAGGCGGCGCTGGCACCGGCAAGACGACTGCCCTTTCGGTGCTCAGACAAGCCGCCGAAAGCGAGGGATACGAAGTTCGGGGCTTCGCCCCTACAACTCGCGCTGCGCACCAACTCTCAGAGAGCGGCATCAAGACTGAAACCCTTCAAAGGTTTATACGCCGGCGAGAAGAAGCACCTGAGCAGCACAACAGACTATTCGTGTTGGACGAAAGCTGAACTTGCGCGACAATCTTCGCCAAGTCTGCAAAACCTTTATTCATCGGTTCGATTCCGCTCGCCGCCTCCAATTAAGTCTCACACAATCAACAGGCGCAGCCTGGCTTACCTGGCCCACCGATGACCTGCCTCGGGAGTTTTCGTTTTCCTGCTTTCACCACTCCCTATTCGCACCTCAAAATGCTTGACAACCTAAGATGTGAGATAAAGTATGCGGGATTTAGAGCGGAATTAGCCGCAAGTGTGTGCGTTCCGACTACGCTGCGCTTTCCTGGTTATGGCGAGGGATCTGAAGCAAGAGAAAGACTCTATGTCAAAGTTAACCGCAAACCAGATCGAACAATTCACGCGAGACGGATATTTAATGGTAAGAGGTCTGTTCGACACAGAAGAAGTGGATTTACTACTTGGTATCGCGAAGAGTGATCAGCAGATAGAACGACAAGCACAAGAGCGACTGGATTTGTCTAGTGGCCGAAGCAAGTTGTGGATTACCGGATCATTAAGTGAAGACATCTACAGCGCGTTTGTCCGCTGCCCACGCATTGTCGATCCTATGGAGCAAGTGTTAGGTGGTGAGGTCTACCATTATCATCACAAGGTGATGCTCAAGGAGCCTTTTTGTGGGCGGAGCATGGGAGTGGCACCAGGATTATGGTTACTGGTACTCCAATGAATGTCTCTTTCCTCACATGGCGAGCTGCCTGGTTGCGATTGATCGCGCAACGACGGAGAACGGCTGCCTGCAAGTGATCAAAGGATCGCATCACATGGGTCGCATTGATCATGGCAAAGCAGGCGAACAAACCGGCGCCGACATGGAGCGGGTACAGGAAGCACTTAAGCATCTGGAGTTGGTCCAGTGTGAGATGGAACCGGGGTCTGCCTTCTTCTTCCACTGCAATCTACTTCATCGCTCAGACGCGAATAGGAGCCCAAATCCACGCTGGTCGCTCATCTGTAGTTACAATGCCGCGCGCAATCCCTGCCGAGGAAGATTGAATCACCCCGCATACGAGTTTCTGGAGAAGTGGCCAGACTCACAAATAAAAACGATCGGACGGCGCCAGTTGGAAATGATGACTCAGCACTCCGATTGAAGTCCGCGGAGCGGACGACAGCATAAAGCCTGGGGTGAAGCGAAGCGGAACCCCAGGATCGCCAGCACCAAAACTTGCAGAGTCCGCGGAGCGTTCGATAGCGGTTAATACAAAGGTCAATCATGATGATTCGGCTGTCGAGCCGCTCCGCGGACTTTGATTATTTTCAAATAGAGATCCTGGGGTTCCGCTGCGCTCCACCCCAGGCTCTATGCTTCTCGTCCGCTTCGCGGACTTTCAATCAGAGTCATTTGCCGCCGTGCACGCCACGACCGAGCGATGCCGAACTTCTGTTGAGTTTCAGCCGTTGCCATCCACGTCGCGTAATCAGTTCCCTGCCCTCCGGCCAGCTGCGGGTCGCTGTTGCTGAAACCCAGTTCGCTGATCGGATCGGCCAGTCCTCCCACTGGAACTTCCTGCCCCGAGTTGTAGAAGGTATTGTTACGGTGATCAAATCTCAGTACTACTGTGCCAACACCTGAGGTTTGATACAGCATGGTCTCGTCTACCACTCCCGAAAGGACGAACACATTACACATCAAGGTAAGATCTTCCGTGCGAGTTAGACGGACTGAACGCCCGCATCCTTTGGCGGGGCTGTCGACCTCGTTCCCGGGACGCACGAGTAAAACGCCACGCTCCCCAATACCGACAAAAGTATTGTTGACGATACTGGCGTTCTTGGCGGCCCATATCGCAATGGCCTCAACGGGACGTTCTGCCCGGTCTGCGTGGAGACAATCAGGTTATCGCGCGCTGTCATGTCATAAGATTCGAAGACGGCAAACGAACAAGGATCGCCGAAGCGCCCGTCGATGAAGAGATCCGGATCAGTGGAGCCGCCCGAGAAGGCTGCGCCCGAATTGTCAACAAAGACATTGGCCTCCACTAGTACTCTGCGACCGCCACCTTTGCTCACTACACCTCGATGACAATTACGGATTAGGTTGCGACGCACGATCACGTCGTCGCTGCAGGGAAGGTCGATGGCCGGCTTGCGTTGAAAATTCTTGCCATCAAACAGCTCGCAGTCCTCCACCGTAATATGGTGAGCCTGGTTGAATTTAATAAGATAAAGCCGATCATCATCCTGCAGCGGATCATATGCTGAGGTGCAGCCGGCCGGCGGGCACTCGTAATGAATTTTTCGAGTTGCGGACTGTGATGTAGCTGGTCCAGAGCGAGCGGTCATACCAGGCGGCCGTGTGTCCACCCGGCGGATCATTAGTCTTTACGCGGTTGTATTGGTCTTCGGGTTCGTAGACGCTATCGCCGTGAATTCCATCGCGGCGACGGTTGATCTTCTTCCTTGCCCATCCGTGTAGTAAGGATTCGGAAAAATGTCGAACCCCTCGATCACGATCCCGCGCGCCAAATGAAATCGAATGTGGTCGATAAGAACGCCCTGATTTGTCTCAGCGCGTATGGTGAGCGGATTGGCTGGATCGTAGCGATAAATGCCGATTGCCTCAGGCGGCGTTCCCGGCGGGACAGGCTGGCGCGGATCGCCAGGTTCGAGTTGGTCGCCCATCGTCAGGATCAGGTTGAGCCCGCCCCAACTGCCTTCACGTCCGGCTTTTCGATAGTCACCGTTCTTCGCGACGATCGTATCGCCGCTGCCAACATGATGCAGAGCCACACGCCAGGATTTGAACGGACGTGCATAGTTGCCATCACCCCGCGCGTCGTCGCCATCGAGTAAATGCACATAGACAGTCTTGCCCTTTGCCTGCGCCAGTCCGCAGAGTAATAGCCACGCGCACGACACTAACAGAACCCGCGTGAAGTTTTCGATGGCAGTCGCCGTCTGTTTCCCATATGCTCATTTCTCTTCGGCGCCGGCCCCTTTCACCCATTCGCCGTTGAGCATAACGCGTTTGACTCGCCTCATGTCGCTGATGTTTCCCAGCGGATTTCCTTCGACCAGCACCAGATCAGCGAGTTTGCCGGCTTCAATACTTCCCAGGCGATCGGAGGCATGAAAGAACCGCGCATTTTCCAGAGTGCCCGCAACAATCGCCTGCATCGGGTAAGGCCTGACTCCACCAGGAGTTCCAGCTCACGTTGATAAGCCCAACCACGCTTTGCGTGTGGCACATCGGAATGAGAACCAACTACGACGTGCGCCCCGGCACGGAAGGCGTGTCCAACAAATGCCTCCATCTGTTTAAAGGCGCGGACGTGCATCTCAGTCGTATCTTTGTCACCCGGCTGGCGTTCGAAAACAGCAAGGGTCGGTGAGACCACGGTGCCACGCTCAACGATCAACTTAAAGACTGCGCCGGCACGCGGCGAATCGAGATCGACCATGCTCCACACTCGATACCTACCTTCCCGACGAGCGTTGTTATCAGCAAGCACTGCCTGCCGATACTTCTCAGCTTCGCGCAACGGCAGCAGCGCGGTCCCGAATGAGGTCGCATGCTCCACGCCATCAATGCCGGCGCGGATGGCGTCAGTCGCATCGACAATCTCCAGGTGCGAGGTAACGGGAAGACCGCGCGCGTGTGCCGTCTCGACCGCGACTCTGATAAGCGCCAGGGGCAGGCGGTAGTAGACCTTAATCCCCGAAGCTCCCTCGTCGGCAAAGCGGTTGACTGCATTCCGCGTTTCTTCCGCGTCTCTCACTATGAACGAATCTGCGGGATAAGCGGCCGGCGGTGAATCAAGGTGGGGGCCGCACAGGAATAGACGCGGCACTGGCGCTGGCCCTTGCGAGCAATATCGTAAGCTTCGGTCCACTGCCCGGGATCGCGAACAGAAGTGATCCCGTGCGTAAGATAGAGTGCGGGCAAAGGATCGTCGCCATCGATGTGAAAGTGGGAGTCGATCAATCCGGGCAGGAGCGTGAGTCCCTTCGCATCGATCACTTCCGCCCCGGCAGGGATCGACACCGCGGCTCGTTTGCCGACCGCGACAATCTTTTCGCCGCGAACGACCACGACTGCATCAAGCAATGGGGCGCCGCCGCGGCCGTCAATCAAGGTCGCTCCGACAATGGCAACGGTGTGGTTTGCACCAGGCTGCGCCACTCGCGTTCACTTCATGAAGAGGCTTAATGACGCGAGCTGGCTCGCCGTGTCGCGGTTGCGCAAATGCATTGCTGTAAAAAAGGAATGCGATGAATACAGCGGCGATTGATATGCGTGTTGTTTTGTTCATAGTTATGGCTGTGCACAAGAAGTCGAAATGCTACCACTTTTTGATAAGACTTACAGAAAATGAATAACGCTGAAAGCGTTCGCCAATTCCAGCCCAGGGTTGCGCTTTGGCAACCCTGGGACAACGCAGCTCATTTCTCGAAGGCGCAACTCTGAAAGAGTTGTGCCGCGTTTGTTAGCACAAAACCTCGCAACCCCTTCAGGGTTGCGAACAATCTCTTCTCGCATTTTGAACCCAGGGTTTCAAAGCAAACCCTGGGCTGACATTAGCCAACGCTTTCAGCGTTACTCGATTTTTGTACGCACCCATAAATTTCCGACTTTTTGTGCAAAGCCGATAGTCGTTTTGTGTTAACAAGCTCTGCGAATTTGGTTCTGCAAACATTGTCTAGTGACCGACTACCTACTCCGCCGACAGCAGCCGCAACCGCAGCCTTCCGTCCTTTTGCCCCTTGAACGGCAAGTACATTACGCCGGAACCATTCGCAGTTGCGATGTAGCTTCCGCCGGGCACACCATTAAAGAGGCCGCCGCGCCAGTTTGCCCGGCCACCCGTCATCTGTAATTCATACTTTGCATGTGGCTTCAATCCAGTGATGAGTAGCCAGTTTGTGTCCACCGCTGGGATTGTTACTTCACCACCGGTTACCGGACCGTCAGAAGTGGCGAAGAGTGTGATGGTGCCTCCTTCGACCAGGGCGCCAATCAAATTCGATCCGTCTACCAACTCAACGCGTGGGGCACGCGGATCGCCGCGATCGCCAATTTCCAAAACGTGTAAAAAGAAGTCTTCCTTCGCCGGTTTTGCCGGCGATACTTCAACGCGCCAGGCGGCGGGCACAACCGCACGCGTGTTTGAAGGTAAGAGTTTGTCAAAGTCGTCGCCCCAGAAAGTCTTCCACATCTTCCTGAGATAAGGATCGGTGGTGAGCGGTCCGCCAGCCGGCGGATCCAGAGGCCAATTCTTCCCTGTTCCCCATGCCTCCGCCAAACTCATCACCCGGTGTCCAGAACTCAAAACCCGACCCGCCACGCTTTACGACTTCACGTTCGCGTGGGAGCAATGAATGAACTCGCAATCGTCCCTGACCATCTTCATAAGTAAAGGCCGTGGCGTTCTGCGTAGGCCAGTACCGCCGTGCCCAACATCTCTTGCCTCTCCTCGGCCATAACGCGCGGCTCGCCGACTCCGTGCAGCAACCAGACCTTCTTGTAGTTCGGGTCGGTGCTGCGAACGCGATCAAAAATCACAAGCACGTTGTTGCCGGGTGTATAGGCCACTTCACGAGTGAAGTGCTCCATCTTGCGATGGTTGATAGGCGCGCGTTGCATTGCCGCGCGCGTAGTGATACGCGCCCGGCTGATAGTCCGTCGCCTCCATACGTCCGGTATCCCACAGGTCACGCGTGCGCTCGAAATCTTCACGACTGCGAACGGTATTCCAATAACGAGAAGAGTCCATGCGCTGCCCGCCGTCGTTGGCAGCGGCCCAGAGATTTTCGGCCCAGAAGAATTTTTCTCCCGGCTTGATAAACCAACATCGAGTTGTGAGCGATGGTGCGGCGGTAGTAGTTCAGGTAGTGCGGACTCTCCGTATCAGTGTAGTCGGCGCCACTTTCGGTGGCCAGATAGCCCTTTGTGGTAGATGGAGAAATGGTTCTGATCAAGGTGGTCGTGCTTGGCGAGGTAGGGACCCGAGTTGAATTCAATCCAGGTCGAGTCGGGCCCGAACCCATCACGCATGATCAGGTGTCCAATTCCCGAAAGAGGTAGTTGCGTGAAATCTCGGCATCGTTTGTGTCAGCTGGATTGCGCGGGGCGACATCCTGGATCATCCCACAAGAAATTGAGTAATCGGAATGCGGTAATCTTTGCGCGAAGGCCATCCGCTGTTGCGCAGGATCCAGGCGGCAAATGGATCTTTGAAACGATTTACCGCGTAGGCGAGGCAGATGTTGTCTTCCCACTGGAGGTAAGGAAATTCATTGTCATCATCGCGCGCGGTGGTGCCATCAGGCAGTACCTTGTAGAGATAAGTGTCGGTGTAATGATGAAAGACGGTGTAGCGCCGCGCCGGATCGTTGTTGCTCACAGTGCGACGCAGTTCGGCCAGCAGCGCGAGCGGAGCGTAGGTGATCCGCTGGTAGTCCATTGATTCGTGGTAACCGCCATCAGGTGTGATGAAGTTTGTCAGATCGAGAATGTGATCGAAAACTTCCTGGGCGTCGTGCTCTCAGCGGCGCTGCGCGCCTCTACCGACGGATGGCCTTCGATTGCGGTAGAGCAAATACCGCGAGCGTGAGATAGCGAACCGGATAATTGTGATACATCGCCAGTTGCACTTCTTTGAGCGACTGATCCTCCATCATCTTCTCTGCAGCTTTCAAAAGTTCCAGCGCGACGCGATCCTCGAGTTGCGGCATCGAAGCCCGGATAGTTGTAGAGCCAGTCGAAGGCCAGCGACCACTTTACGTACTCGGGATAGGTGCGCGAGCCCACCAACTCCGGCGGGTGGGTGCGTCGCATTTCTTCAACTGCTTTCTGAGCGAAAGATTCGTCGCGGGTTAGCAGGTAGCTGAGCGCCCAACCGTCAATGCCGTCTGAAGGGCGCGCACCTGCTGCCAGTCTGGCGCGCAAAACATTGAATCCGGTAAGTGGATCACGCTCGCGGATCAGCATCCGCGGTCTGGCAATATTTGAGTTGGATTGCGCGTACGCAGGATGAGAACCGATGAAGAGAAGATAACGAGCAGCTAACGTCACGGCAATCAATAGACTTTGCCGAGTGATACGTTGAATGAGACTTCGCGCTAATTCTCTTCACTAAGTTATTTCTCCTATTAACAGTCTCAAGCTCTTCACTGGGACCGCGGGCGTGCCCGCCCGTCCGCAGTCACGATAACTTCATGACTGCTTGAAGTTATGCGTACGCTGGCGGGCGGGACGCCCGCGGTCCCAGTGAAGAACTCGAGCCGTACCATGCGTTTCACTCATCGCGCACCGGCCAGAAACTTGAGCCACTCTTTCGCCATCAGCCGATGATATGGCTCGGTCATGTGAATTCCGTCAAGGCAAACAAACCTGGCCCGGTCTGGCGACGAAGATAAGACGCTGCCAACCTCAATCACCTCGATGTTCCCAGCTCGGGCAGCCGACCAGGGCCCGCTCGACTGTGTCGGGATTGACGCTCTCCGGATCGTGCACTTCGTCAAACATGTAGGTCTTAATGCCTGCCCCGGCAAATCCAACACCAAGTTCTTTCAGCGCCTCATAGTCCGCGTCAGTGCGCGTCATAACTACAAGCAGCACTTTGTCTGGCTTCCAATCGAGCACACTCTGGTAGAAACGCTGCTGCGCACGCGTGGCCGTCAAGCCACCACCGGCAAATTGTTTGAATTCTACTCCTGGGTTTTCGCGCCTGAAGACGTCGATAACGATGGGAACAAAACTCGAGGGCGAGGACCAGTGCAGTCCCATCGTGAACGAGTGACCGATAACGGCGATCTTCTGCGGAGGCAACGCGCGCAAACGAGGTCTGAGAACTCTTCACATCCTGCTCGTTGAGCAACTCGGCGGCAAGTACCTTCTCATCGCGGATGTGCAGGTTCTTCTCACCCCAGTTCCAGATCTTCCGGCCCGCAATCTGCCATTCCGCGGCGCCGGTATCAAACGGCGCAACACAGGCACGCCCTGCCAGCTCTCGACCAGCGGCGAGCATGTCGGCATCACTGCCTGGCAGACGCAATTGTCCAATGTAGACCGGCAAGCCGAGGGCGATATAGAAAGCAAACTCGTCCTGCAAAAGATCGCCGTCTCGCTCAACTTCGAGCACCGTTTGATAAAGATTTGCGATGGCTCGGACTTTTAGGTCGTCAGCGCTTCGTCTTGCTGCGCAAGTATTTATCGAAAATATTGACTGGTGCATTAGCTGGGACAGCCAGCCCGGAAGAGAGAATTGGCTTGAGATCCAGGGCCGGATCAAAATCTGTCTTCGCACCGCGCACCCATGCGTTCACTGCCGGGCATATTGGATTTCAACAACTTAGCCTGATGTTCCACCAGTGCTTCGAGCTCACGGTCCGAAAGTTTGCCTGAGCCATAACAGGCGGGATCGCCCTTGCCAGATCTTTTTCGCCAGCAACACCTGGTAAGCGTGTGTGGCAATGATGTTCGCTTCGACTAACTGCGACAGTCGCGACGTCTTACTTTCTTTTTCGACGGTCCTGATGGCATCCCGCTTTGGCTGTAGACGGAGGCGACGCCGACAACACTCAGCACGGCCCAAAGGAATCACGAACCGCAGTAACATTCGACTACCCATAACTAACCTTTGTCTGGAACTACTCAGCACTCAAGCTCTTCACTGGGACCGCGGGCGTCCCGCCCGCAACGAGCGCCGCAAGGCGCGAGAAATCTTGCCAACTGTTCACCTCAAAGCGCTGTTCGCGCTGCGCGCTCATTGCGGGCGGGACGCCCGCGGTCCCAGTGAAGAGCTCGAGTGGTCATGCGCCAGGTCCTATTAACGGCCCAGCCGGATCCAGTGCTCCTATGGATGGGCCACGACGCCGACTACCCAGCCAAATCGCGTGGCGGCATTTCGCGGGCGTCGCCGCGATGCGCGAGAAGTTTCGAGTCTGCTCGCGGGTGGAAGTCGGGCCGGTTCGGGTTCAGGTCGCCACCAGTTCCCTTCAATAATCACCCACGGTTCTTCGCCATAGCGTACGAACTCGCCTCGGATTTTCTCGCGCGTAATGCCGCTTCGCATACTCGGTCCTTCCGGCAAAGCGATCGCGAGGGCTCTTAAGAGCCTCCGGCATCTCCGTGTAACTCAAGGTGTTGATGACGTTGAACCGGGCATCAAGCCGGAAGATGCTGGTATTGAAAATCTCGATTGAAAACGGCTGGTCGTTAATGAAGACGTTGTTACGCATCACAGTGCCCCAGCTTCCGTTGCGAGACTGCATCGCCGCCCGGCCTTTGTTCCCCATCAGCACGGTGTTATTGCGGATGATGTTAGAGTGACAACCCCATAGCGGGAGATCTGCGGGACTCTTAACCTCGCCCGGTGACTGCGGTCCGGGTTCTACATAACTCGCATCATAGGGGTTCGCATCGTCCCATTGCGCAATCCCGTGGTTGAAGTTTCCGTAGATGAGGTTGTTCTGAATCAGAGACTCCTGCAACCCCGCCAGGTTAAATGAGCCCGCGCCTCCTTTCCCATTTTCGTTGACCACATTGTCCTCAATGATGAAGTTCAGCCCGCGACCGTCGGGAAAATTATTCGCGCCAAACCTCTCCGTCGCCAGCTTAACCAGGCCTAAGGCCCAGGCTCGCGTCGGCTCTTCCTTTCGGTAACCATGAAGCTCCGGGTTTTAAGCAACTCGTGAAACGAACTGACGGAGTCGATGTTGCACTGAAGACCGCCCGCGCGGCTGCCAAAGAAAACGTTCCGCCGGATGACGTAATTGTCGGAGCCGTCTGAAGCGTATGCTGAATGCTCAAGCGCGGATAACGCGAAAAGATTGTCCTGAATAAGCACCGTATGCGTGTCAGTAGAATGGAGTCCCCACTTGAGGTGATTGTGAGAAAAGTTGCCGACGATCACGATGTGGTGCGCCTGTTTTCCACTGCGACCGAAATCGCCGTCAAGCATGATCCCTGCGCGTGGTCCAACCGGCTTCATCCCGGTCCAGTGGCGCCCGCGATATTGAAACCCTCAACGATGACGTGATGTGCCGCCTGCAGCAATATCATCCAATCCGGATCGCGTAGGACGGACGGTTGATAATGCAGTCGCCTGGTTCACCCAGCGCCTTGAAATGAATGTAACGGCTGTCACCGGCGTCCGATTTATCGCCCATTACAAAGCCAGCATAGGTACCAGGCATAACTGCGATGAGATCGCCGCCCCGCGCGGCATCGGCCGCCTCTTGAGTGACTTGTAAACCTCGTTGACGCGGTACAAGACGGCAACTCCCGGCCCCTTAACGTTTCGTGTATTGAGTTCTAATGCCTTAACACGCACGCTCTTTGGCTGGTCGGCAGCGCCGTCCACCAGCAGCACACGGCTATACCTGCGCTGGATGTGTAGCGTCCTTCGCACCCACTCATCGGAGTCTTGCGTTTTGTAGAAGACAGGCGATAGCGGTGGCGATGTTCGCGCCGCAGCAGTGATGGCCAGACACGCGAAGGCCACTACGACCAAAAGTGGTTTGTAGAATTGGTGCATCTAGTGTCCCATCCCAAATCTTCTAATAGAAACTGCTCGCGTTTTTCTTCGGTCCCAGCGGGACCAAATGTTTATAGAGCCAAGTCCCTGAAAGAACTCTTAAGCTCCTTTAGGAGCGATTGTGGCTTCGCTAAGATGAACATTGCGCTCCCAAAGGAGCTTTCAAATCTTTACGGAAACGAATCTATAAACATTTCGCCGCTCTGCGGCGAGGGCCGGCAGAAACCGTGACGCACCTTTGGCGCTCACGCAACTAAACCGTTCTCTTCCCCGCCCTTACGGACGGGGCTACTAACTTGCGGTCCTTCGGACCTTAATGAAGTTCCTTCGCTTTATTGAATGCCGGCACCGCTCGCCGTCCGCGCACCGCCCCTGAGATCCGCCAACTGCAAGCGCGCCAGTTCACTCTCAGGATCCATTTTCAAAGCGCGTTCCAGCGCTGCGCGCGCCTCCGCCTGACGGCCAAGCGCTTTCAGAGCTGAACCCGCCAGCGCGAAACGAATGGCTCCAGTCGGCGGCCAGGGTTCAGCCTCGAGCATTCGCTGTTCGTCATTCAAGCGGGCGAGCCGTTCGTAGAGAGCGCGCGCCTCGGCTTTGCGTCCCACGTGTTCGAGGGCTACGGCTTTATAGAAATAGTGTTCCGACCAGGGTTCTTCCGGCTGAGTTGGTGGATTAAGTGCCTCCGTAGCTGCACGGTCCCACCAGGCTTGTGATTCCTCGCGCTTGCCGGCGAGCCCGTATTCACGCGCGGCCGCCACATACTCTCGAGCCTGCGACTGCATCGCCGGGCGGCCGACACCGAAGTTGCGCGGGTACTCAGTGGCGGCTGCAAACTCGGTTGCCGCCTTGAGATGTTCTCCCGCCAGTTGATAATTGCGCGCCAGGCCCAGGTGGGCTTTGCGGTAGAGGCCAAGGGCTGCATCCTCCCCTTCACCAGATGTGAAAGTATTATTCGTGAGCAACGTGACGGCGTCGGCGAACCGCTTCGTGTCAACGTAAGCCGCCGCGAGCGCCTGGATAAAGGGTGCGCTTGCGCGTCGATGGTGGTGCGCTCTCCAGAACCTTCACTCGGCGGTCTTGCGCTCCCATCTCGGCGAACAAGTTTCCGATCTCGACGTACAGTTGATAATCTTCCGGCGCGCCGGCAATGGCTTGCTGATATTGACCTGCTGCTTCCTCCTTCTTATCTGTTACCCACAGGACCCGACCCAGATTACGGCGCGCAATAGTGTTTGAGGGATCCAGTCTGACGGCCTCGCGCCACGCGGTAAGGGCTTCCTGATCTCGATTCCTGGAAGCGAGCACGTTGCCCAGGTAGTAAGCTGCGTGTCCATCATTCGCGTTGGCTGCCAGCGCCCGGCGTAATACGACGATCTCTTCAACACGGTGTGGGAAGACAAATGCTGGATCGCCCTTGGCGCCTCTTTATGTATTCCGATTTGGCACGGGCGCGGTCGCCATCCAGTTCATACAAATAACCGAGGGTGTAGTGAAGCATTGGGTAGTCGCGCGTCGTATCAGCGGTTCTCGTCGGGTCCTGTTCGTGCCGGATAGCTCCTTCAAGTATCCGTCGCGCCTCGCCCTCGCCGACCGCATGCGGCGTAGTCAAACGCGACCTCGAGAACCGAGTCAGGCTCTCGTGCCAGCAGTCGCCATAGCTCGGCCCAGGCATTGTTGGCCTTGTCCTCCTGTCCAAGCGCCTTATAAATTTCGTACTGCTCATGCCGCGCCAGGTAATCGATCGGCATCTCCCATCACCACCGCGTCAATGCGCTGCTGCGCAACCTCGAGTTTACCGGCGAGCCGTTCAACCAGGGCGAGCATGGTTCGAGCCTTGAGATCTCGTGGATCGAGCATCACAGCCTGCGAGAGGTTTTCGAGTGCCTCAAGATTATGACCATTCGCTAACGCCATCTCACCCAAAACGTATCGCGATACTGACTCGCGATGTCCGGAACGCACGGTCCATATCAAATGTTCGACTGCTGCCGCGTTTCGTCCCCGCGCCCGTTCAACCAGCGCGAGATAGTAGTGAGCGTCACCGGCGTCCTTGTTTCGTGTTAGGGCCTGGTTGAGATGAGTGGCTGCATTATCATATTCACCGCTTCGATAGTATGAGAGGCCCAGAGCAATATGTGCGGGCGCAAAGCCGGGATCGCGTTTCAACGCTTTCTTCGTAGGCGGCACGGGCCTCGCGCTCCTTGCTCTTCTTATCGAAGGCCAGGCCTTCCACGTAAGCCTGTTCGGCGCTGGTAGAGATCTTCGGATCGGGGAGGGGGCGCGTCGCCGGTTTGAAGTCGGGATTGCCATCGATCGGTGTATCCGTGCGGTATTTAATAAGCTCGCGCCCATCCTTGCTCGTGAAGGTCACCGTCAGCGGTCGCGTTACGGCTGCTGCAGGCAGGTCAACCGTGGCGCTGAATGTTTTCGCCGGATCCAGCTTGACTCGTTCTGTACGAAGGGCGACTCCGCCACTCTCAACGATGAACTCCGCGTCATTGAAACGTGAGTTTACGTTTGCAGTAACAACAGCACGGCTGCCTTGAATGCTGATTCGAAGCGCCGCATCCTGGGTAGCCTCGTCCCACGCACCGCCAAGGTTGTTCACGGGAAACCAGTGTTCGATGATGTGCTCAACGCGATGGGGCGCGATGAACTGGTGTTCCATCTGTGTCTCGAAGCGCCCGCCCTGAAACTCAACGTACTGGTGGCCGCCGTCAGTCAACTTGTCAACCCAAATGTTGCCGTTGTCGTCAGTGCCCCAGGTCCAGGTCTTCTTGCCCGGCATCTCACGGTGGTCCGCGACGTGGACTATGCCCCAGTCGGACTTGTCGTAATAAACACCGAAGTAGTCACGAGTCGAGTTGCGAGCGAAAAGCGAGAGAAAGTTCGGCACGTCGCTGAACTTGCTCAGGTCAACACCCTTCTCTTTGCGGAAAAGAGAAAACAGGCCAGAACGCGTGCGGGTACGCTTCACGCATGGGATAGACAAAGCGCATGTCATCAGCAGCAGGAGCCCCGGCTGTGGACCAGAACCAGTAGCGACCGGGCACTTCGCGTCGATTGTTCAGCGTGACTTCCGTCTCGACTGCCCGTTGTCCCGGGCGCAGGCGAATGATGACCTGCCATTGCATTCCCTGGACGCGCTCCGTATCGCCGACTGCGACTGCAGCACTCCCGTCCGGCTCCATTCTCATCGCGTAGTCGATTGGCGAAACAGTCGTCAGCGTATGCCCATCCGGGAAGTTCCATTCGATACCACCCGACACCCAGGCGCCGCGGATGGCGACCATTGCGTACTTCACCACGGGGTTCGAATAGAGAACATCGCGGTTTGTTTGTCTTGTCGAAGATTTCGTAGATGTGGCCGCCAAGTTCCGGCAAGACCGAAACGCGCAGGTATTCGTTCTCCAGGTAGACTGCTTTGTACGGTCTTGTCTGTGCGCTTGTTAGTTAACGAATCAAGGAACGGGTAGGGGTAGACCGGACGCCATTTGCGGCGTTGCCAGTCGAGCAGTGCGGGATAAGGATTGGGGGCCCCGAGTTCATAGGTTGGAATGGACAGCGGTGCTTCCCAGACGCGGGGTGAGCTATTCGACTCCTGGCCCTGAGCTCTCACTCATTCGACAACACAAGCACCAGCAGGACGGCGCAGCAAAGATTCAACGAAAAGATATGAAAACGCTTTTCGGTTATGACTCTCATGAAATTGATCCCTCTGGTAAACCTATAGGAAAAATCCGCGGAGCCTGGTGACAGCATAAAGCCTGGGGTGGAGCGAAGCGGAACCCCAGGTACCGAAAGAGACAGGACACAACCCGCGCAAGCGCGCGACAGCAGGAACGCTAATCAGGGCTCTAAGCAACGGGTTGCCTCCGGATTCTGTGTTGCGACGTACGCATGCATGAACGGCTGTCGCCCGTTTCACGGGCTCGGTTTTTCTCTGTTCTGCGAATCCTGGCTCCGCTTCGCCCACCCCAGCGCTTTACGCTGTCGCCACGCTTCGACGCGGCTCTATCTAACTACCTCAATTTGCAAACGTGGCACTGGCAACGGAGTACCGCTCCACCTTTTCGCGCACGACCCGATACCCGGTGCCTGGCCCACCAGGTAGTTCGTATGTAACCGCGCGCGTCAATCTCGATTAGCGGTGCGATCACGTCGTCAACGTACCAACGTGTCGAAGCCTCAATGTCTGTCGGGTAGGTGAACCCGTCCAGCGTTGCAAGATGCAGACCCTGAGCTGAGGCCACTCCTAATTCGGGCATCGTGCCGACCCAACATTCGAGTCCGGCTGCGCGGGCAGCGTCGAGCATCAGCCGCGCTTCGCTCAAGCCACCCACGCGTTGCACCTTGATGTTGATGATCCGCGCCGCCTCGTTGCTCGATCAGAGACGCTGAGCGCCTCTATCGATTCGGCAGACTCGTCGGCGCAGAGCGGCGTGCGCAACTGCCGCTGCAACTCTCCCGCTTCAGCGTGTGCCTCGCGCGCAAGCGGCTGCTCGATCATCATCAGGCCGTGAGCATCCAACTCGCGAAACACCGCTGCGTCTGCAATCGAATATGCGGCGTTGGCATCAACCATCAACGGCAAGTCCGGGAAGCGCGCTCGGACTGCTGCCACCGGCTCAATGTCCCAGCCCGGCTCAATCTTGATCTTGACGCGTCGATAACCCTGCGCAGTGTACCGATCCACTCTCTCAAGCAAGTCTGCAACCTGATCGTAAATGCCGATGGCGACGCCCGAAGGGATGGGTCGCGCTCGCGCCCCGAGAAGTTCGCCAAAGCGGCACGCCCACGGTCTTGGCGTAAGCGTCCCATAGCGCGCCCTCGATGCCTGCCTTGGCGAATGGCATCGCCTGGACTGCGCGCGCATCAGCTCGTAAAAACGTGTGACGTCGAATCTCACCGGCACTGAGCACTGCCGGGATCAACGAACCGCTCAGCGCCGACCAGGCGCTCTCTGGTGTGTCTCGCGAATAAAACGCGCCCGACATCGGCGACGCCTCGCCCCACCCAACTACATCATTTGTCCGTTTGTAGCCTCGACGAGAATCGCGTCCTTCTCGGCTATGGCGCCGTTGCTGATGCGAAAGCGGCTCGACGAGTGGCACTCGAACGCGATGGAGCGCGATGCTCTTGATGCTAATCAGTCTGCCGCTGGCGTTAACTGGTAAGAGTCGCTGTCAAGGTTTTAGCCCCGTAAGTGCAGAACACAGTGCTTTTCACTCCGTTAGGAGTGAGATGTTTATAGCACCGGCGTAAAACTCCATACTGCCAACTCCGTTCTGGAGTGAGCGGAATCCCAAGTAGTGCTGCAAGTCAGCTCGACAATCCCTTCCGCTCCTCCGAACGGAGCCAAGGGACAGGTTCCGTTCGATCTACAAACATGTCACCCTCGGTGAAACCCGTTCGTCTTTACGTCATCAGCGCCAGCATCTCGCGCGTGACAACATTCTCCAGTTGCTCGCCTTTGCAGAAACGCACCACTTCTTCGACCGCCACTGCGCCGATTGCGCGGCGCATTTCGATGCCGCCGCGCTGCGATGTGCGGTGTGAGCAGCGCATTTGGAAGTCGGCGCAGTTCGTGATCGGGCGGCAGAGGTTCCAACGGATCGGTCACGTCCAACGCCGCTTTGAGTCTGGCCTTGCGCAACTCCGCCAAGAGGGCATCCATGTCAACGAGTCCACCGCGAGCAACGTTGATCAGGTATGCGCCATCGGGCATCAGGCCGAGCCGGCGCTTGTCCAAAGGTTGCGAGTCTCGGGCGTCAATCCCGCTGCCAGAACAACAACTGAGCATGAACTCAGGAGTTCATCCAAACCCAACAACTTCTGCCTTGTGCGCAGGCGACCGTTTCGGCAGTGCAGCAAGGATCGGTCACGAGGAGCTCGACGCCCAGCGGCTCGACGAGCCGCGCGAAACCTCTGCCGATGCGACCGAAACCGATCAGGCCGACCTTCCGCCCGCGCACTGTCTCGCCACAACTTACGTACTCATTCGTTCTGATCACTCCGGCGCGCATCTCGGCGGCGTAGTCGGGAAGCCTGCGGACCAGTGTCAGCATCAAGGCCAGCGCCATTTCGGCAACCGGCGCCGCCATCGGCTCAGCCGCGTTTGTCACTGTGATGTGATCGAAAATCGCCTCCTCCATCCGTGACTTTACTTCGCCACCACAATGCGCGATGAGGCGTACGCGCGGTCGCATCCCAAACATTTCCAGTCGCAGGAAGGGCGAATGCCAGGTCGTCATAAGCACGTCGGCCTGCGGCGATCTGCGCGCGCAACTGTGGTGAGTCGTCGCGCCCGGCATGTTGAGACCACTCCAGCGACTTCGCTCAAACGAGCGCGCGCACCTTCGGGAAAGAAGTGTGAGAAGAGCACGTCGCTGGCGAGCACCACCACGCGCGGCCGGGCGGACCCGTCGCCGACCTGAATGATTGCTCTCACGTCTTTCTGTCCGCTATTCATCGTCAATCTTAATGACGCTTTCGCTCAAGTGCGGTCCATGAGTAGTACCACCACGCGGTAGCGGGTGGGTTCTCCGATTTTCGATTTTCGATTTCCGATTGCCAATTGGTCTCTATCGCTAGACGCCAATCGCAAATCGGCAATTGACAATCGGCATCAGGACCCACCCGCTACCGCGTGGTGGTACTGACCTCATCGGGACCGCAGCATCTGATGACCCAGCTGTCAAGATCGCTTTCATGGCCTTAACGAAATCCGGCAACGCGACTCCGGTTCTTCGATCTCCGGGTGCCAGTATTTCTCCCACTCAAAACTGACGTAGCCGTCGTATTTCAAACCGCGGAGCGCGTTCACCGCGGCTGTCAAACGAGACTGCTGCCGCACTCCAGCCAACACGGGCAGCCAGTGCTCCTGACCCTTAACCGTGACGTGCGTCGCGCAGATGGACATGCGCGAGATAGGGACCGACTTCCCGGCAGCTTCTTCAATCGAATCTCCCGGCCGCCAGCGAATTGGCGACGTCCCAGATAAGACGCGACGTTCGGATGATCGGCGAGCCTCGACTGATCTCGCGCCGCGGCTCTGGCCGCGCGCGAAGTCGCCGTGCGTCTCCAAGGCCGACGCGGACGCCGGCGGGTGCGCGCTGGGCCACTTCACGCAGACACGCGGCGATGTTGTCACGCGTCTCATTTGCGCGTAGCACCCGGCTGGATCTTGTCGGGGAAAATGCGGATGAGCGGCGCGCCGAGAGCGTGCGGCGAGTTCAGCATGTCTAACAGCCACCTCGACCTGCATGACGTCGCTCGTCCGCGTCTCGGGAGTCAAACGCTGCATGAAGTGTCAACACAACAGATTGTCAGAGCTCTGGTCAGTTAGCCAACGACGGGTCGCCTCAACTGCTCCCGGTTGGAACTCGGGCCGCTTGAGCAGATCAAGATCGCCGCCGATGGCCCGCAGTTCAACAGCCTGCATAGCCGTAGGCGCGGGCGGCTTGCGCGATCTTCTCGAGCTCCCAGTGCGGACATCCCAGCGTTGAAAAGGCCAACTTCATCTTGATGTCTTATCGAATCTTCAGATTCTTCACTCCGTAGGAGTGAGAATGTTTATAGACCGAAACATGCCAAGAACCATGCGCCGTTCGGAGGAGCGGAGGCTCAACTGGAGCCGTACTAGTCTAGACACCTTCCGCTCCTCCGAACGGCGCCGAAGGGGTATCGGCCTGCGAGCTATAAACATCTCACTCCTACGGAGTGAACCTGCTAATCGATTAACCCTCATTCCTTTCAAAGGCACATCAACGTTCAAGGTGTCCACTCATACGCACCGATGTCGATTGCGCCGAAAACCGGTCTGGCGCTCGCCGTTCCAACCGCCAGCGCCGTGTGCAATGGCGGAATGAAAGCAGGCGGAAACAACGGATTGATAAAAGGATGTCCCGGAGGACTCGCTGGGGCATTGTTGCCCGCGTTGACCAGCGGGCTGGTCGGCGATAGGACGCACGTCGTAGGTGCTGATGTTCGTGAAGCCGGGGTTAGTGCCGAGCAATGTTCCTGTCCAGGCAGTTGGAACCAGCGCTGATCCGGTTGGGATCCAGTTGTTCGGAGCCGGTGCTCACTCGCCCTGCCACCCAGCGCGTGCGCGTCTCAAGCACCATCTTGTCAATCGGCGCTCCGCCAACGCGGAAGAAGACGTTGTTATGCACCTCAAGGCTTTCGATTCCTTCGAAGGTTTCAATGGCCGGACTGACCTGTCCCTGCCGCAGGATGAAAGTGTTGTTGACGAAGCGGTAGCGACCGTTTCGTTTCTCCGGTGCCATCGCTGCCCACGCGCGCCATGCGTGTGCCTTGCGTGGGATATGCTGGAAAGACGTTGCCGACTACGTCAGAATCTTCGCGCGCGGTGTCGGTCGTTAACCTTCTTGTTGCCGTGCGGGTCTGGACCAATCAACTCAATCTCGCCGTAGAAGCCGCCCGAGACCCAGTTGTAATAGATCTCGTTGCGCTCGGCGCGGCTCTTGATGTTGTTGCCGCCATTCTGATCGTGCAGGTAGCAGTACTGCATGCGAAAGACCGAGCCCGGGTGCGCGAATTCATCAGTCGCCATGTAAAGAGGGTGCTGGCCGGTGCCGTTGCCGCAGTGATAAATCTCGACATACTCAAGGGTCAGCGAACCAGAGTCGGTGTCGGCGCCGAGGATGCCATGCGCCGGACAATCATGAACGACAGTGTCGCGAATGGTGATGTCGTCGGCGTGATGGTAAATGCCGCGAAAGCTGCCGCCAGTTACATCGAAGCCTTCAAAGACGTAGTGGTCCGACAGACGAAATTCGATGGTGTTGGTTCCGCCGGAGAGAATCGGACGCAGCCCATTTACTCGAAGGCCGCGAATGGTAATCTTGTTGACGACCGTGCCCGGTCTGGTCAGGATAATATCGCCGGGATAAGTTGCGTTGCCGTCAACCTCGACGAGATCGCCCGGCGCCAGCAGCGGCTGCACGTCCTGTAGTTTCGTATATGTTCTGCCTGGTCCAACCTGATAAGTGATCGCGGATGCGCTGCTCGCACAGAAGGCAACGATGAACAATGTAACTGATGAGGTGTTTCATGAGATTTCTCCTTCCCCGCTAAGCGGTGTAACTGACGGTGTTCGGCGCCGTGACCGGCGCCTGATCCAGGGGCGTTACTGTTTGCGATTCTTGTGTTGCGCGATAGCCTGCGCCAGTTTGTAACGCGCGCGTTCGTACTCATTACCGGTTTCGGCGAAGCCGACCGTGCCCTTGGCATCGGAGAAGACGCGCGGCACAACCGCCTGCAGCTGCTTCATTGATCAGCGAGTTCAAACCGAGCCGGCGCGCGAGCGTCAGGTACAGATGGTCTTGCAGGCCGCGCCGAAAGTTTGCGAGTTGAATGGTATTGACCGGTCCCGCGATACCCGCGGTCTTGATCGGTGTGTAGTTTTTCTTCACCGGGGTACATCAGTACACCATCACCGTTAATGTAGCCCTGATCGTTTACCGGCTTGTTTGGCTGCCCACGATTGTCGAAAGTGATCGGGTTGGCCCATACGTCCTGCCGGCGCTCGCCCACCTTCTGCCGATTGTGTTGCCAGTGAACGCCGTGCCAGAAGAAATAATTGTCTACGCCATGCTTGAAGCAGGCCCAGATCGTGGCGCGCGGATCGGTCGCCGGGGCGTCGATCACGATGGCGCCCGCGGCGGGCGTCCGCCGTTATAGATCCAATACCTGCGACCGCGTGAACGCTCCTCCGCTGCGCGCTCGATGTCGTAGCCAAGCGGTCCTGTATCCCAGATGTCGATCGAACCGTCGAGCTCTTTCACGTAGCGTTTGGTTACGAATGCCGGCAGGGCTTTTCCCGGTCCCGGATTGGAGTGAAGGTTGTCGGCGAGTTTGCGAATGTAAGCATACTCCGACCTGTCCGGGCTCGTCCGGCAGGTAAAGAAAAGTTAGCGCCTCAGGAAAATTTTGCTTGATGAAGGTCATCCACTCGTCGGCGTTGTCGCCACGCGCTGGCACGTTCATCGAAGTCTTTGCCTGGGCCGTAGAAGGTGCGCGGGATGATCCGGTTCCCGACGTCTTCACCCAGGCCCCTCATAACCGCGCGCTCTGGTGAAGTCCTGGCCGTTGAAACGACCCGTCGCCGCCGTTGCCGTTGTAATGTCGTAGGCCTGAACAAGTTCGATCTCGCTGGCGATGCGCAAAGCGGTGGTACTCGGCATCGAGGTTGCGCCCTTGATACATGACAGGCTGCAAACTTTCGTAGTAGACCATCGCGTCCATGCTGTTCTGATCGGGCAACGTGAAATCAAAGAGCTCGAGCTCGATGGGGATCGTCTGCTTCCTGACCATCAGCGTTGACGTTGATCTGCCCACGATAGATGCCGGCCGGAAGAGTTTCTGTTGGTATAAACTTCGATCCAAACTGCCTGGTTCTGCGACGGCGCGACTTGAAGTGGAAAGCCGCCACGCCCAGCCTTTGCGTTCTCAGGAACCAGCTGTACCGGCTTCCAACCGGTCGCGTCTTTCGGCGCAGCCGGCAGAGCCAGGTTTGAAGACCCAGTCTGGCGTGAGAGGCAGCCTCGACGTTCATGTAGTTGACGGAGAATAGTTGAATCGGACGCCCGACATAGTTAGTCGGATCGAGTGGCGGTGGTGCGTAGTGTGATCCTGGCCCTGCCGCCTTGCTGGCGAAGGTCGGGCAGCGACACAGTCAACTGCTTATATGCCGTCGTGACCCAGCTTCAACGATCAACTGGAAGGCGATGATTTCGTTACGCGCCCCGAAGATTTTTATCTTGTGCCCGTCCCAGGCGGAGTTGGCAGTCTTGTTCGGATTATCGAGGTCGTCTCGCTCAACCTTCTCGCCGTCATTTACGGCCCAGACGTGTCGCCACCGATGCCGAAGCGCTACCGGGCGGAAAGACCAACTGTGCAATAACAGACAGCGCCGCGAGGATTCTGGCCTTCGCCAAATTCGTCGAAACCAATCTCCAAAGATGGTGTCATGGTTGGCTCCTGATTCAGCATCTTGCACAATAAGTCGACCTGCTACGGTTTTGAAGGCTACGTGAAAAGCCTCGACGCTCGAATACCGACGAACCAATGGCGTGGGGCAAGCCGCCCTTCGCCGACCCTGGGAGATGTTCAAACTCGGAATGGCCCCAGCCGATGACTGAGGGTTTGCTCGATAGACATTCCCGAACATTGAGCCCTCAAGCTAAAACTGTGATTACTCAACTGTGAAAACTCTCAGGTCAGGAAGGGTGGCTTGCCTCCGCTCGATTTTCCCCAGAGTTTCAAGCAATCGCGTTTTCAGCGCTACTCGATGTTAAAGCGCACACATGAATTTTCGACTTTGTGCAAAGCCTTACTCATTCCACCTCAAGCTCCGGCTCAGTTGCCGGCGACACTGGCACGGGAGCTTGTGGCGTACGACCAGCGGCGACGAAGGCTAAGCCGACTGAGCGTTGTGACAACGGCATAGATAGCCGTGATCATCCGGTCACGTCCCGGCGAACTCGCCACCACAATCACAAAACAGGCGAGGCCCATCCCGGTCGTAACTTTTGCCAACCAGAGCCAGCTGGCCTCGTCCTGAAAAACCTGTGGCTCCCAACTCAGTAGCTGTATCGATCGGCGTATCGAGTTTCTTGAAGAACGCGCTTGACGCGCTCAGCTTGCTCGCCTGTTGGTTTGAACAGCATCACGGGCACGAAGAATGCGATGGTGGTACGTGATTGCCGGGATGCCAATCAGGTAAGTCTCGTTTAGCCCCATGCCGAGATGGCGGTTGAGATAGAAGTTCACGAAGAGCGAAGTAATTGCCCCTACGACGTACGCGCAAACGGCCGACCACCAGGGGCCGCGCCTGACCAGGAAGCCATAGAGCAGGGGCAGACCGAGAGGAATCAGGAACATCGATTCGAGGATGAACAGCAGCGTGAAGATGCCGCTCGCACCCTGGGCAAATAGCAGTGCGACCGCCAATCATCACGACTCCGACACCAAACGAAGTAAGCCGGCTGGCCGTTAGCATGTGACGGTCGGATGCATCCTTGCGCAGATAGCCTTGATACAGATCCTTGGCGAAGATGCCGGTGATGATGTGGTTGTGGGCCGACAACGAAGCCATCGATGAAGCCAGCATCGCGGCCAGTAGCACTCCGATCATTCCCGGCGGGAGTACGCGCATGCCCATTGCGATGTAAGCGGCTTCCGAGGGCTGCCTCAGGCCGTTGGCGGCAGTGCCGAGTTCAGGCAGGGCAACCCGCGCGATTAAGTGGCGGCAGGTAAAAAATGACACTCCCGATTGTGAAGAGGATCATGCAAAGAATGGCGATCCTTTTTGCTGACTGCTCAGTGTCGGCGCAGAAATATCGTTGTGCGTTACCAAAATTGTTGTAGCCGGTCGTTTGCGAAACCGTGTAGACGATCAGAAACAACCAGCCATACTCTCCTGCGAGCGGGTTGAAGAATCCTTGCGGGGCGTGGGCGACAAAGTTGCTGAAGCCGCCTACGTTGGCAAGTGACAAGCACCATCAGCATGCAGGCGATGGGAAAAAGAAACATGAACTGAAACATGTCCGTGAAGCAGACCGCCCAATAGCCGCCAAGCGACGTGTAGACGAGCACCACCAGCGCCGCAGATAATCACCAGGTACTCGACGGGCACTCCCAAAGCTACAGACATAAAGCTCGAGAGTGCGAAGAGCCTGACTGAGCCGAACATCAGCTGACTTGGTCCAGTCAACCACGAGAACGTTTTATGCGTGCCATCACCGAAGCGGCTGCGGATGTATTCGACTACGGTGGTGACGCGCGAGCGCCGCCAGCACTGCGCAAAAACAAGGTAGCCGAAGAAAAACGCGGGCACCGCCAACGCCATCAGGAACACCCCGATCACGCCCTGACGGTAGGCGAAACCGGCGCCCCCAGTGAAGGTCCAGACCGAGAAGCCGGACATGAACGAGGCCATTCCCGCGACCCACCATTCAACGCGGTTTCCGCCCTTGAGAAAATCCGTTCCCGACCCGCATGAAGCGCATGAAGAAGGCGCCGACTCCTGCCATTAAGAGCAGATAGCAGACCAACACGATGGTAGTCTATGGTCTGTACTGAAGAGCGCATGCTGTTTTCCTTCTGAACTTCTTTGGTCTTTGGACTTTGGGCTTTGGACTTTGGACTTTGGTCTTTGAACTTTGTACTTTGTACTTTGAGCTTCGAGCTAAGTCGCAGCTTGTGTTCGACACAGAATCAAGGATCAATATAGCCCAGATTTTGGAGACCTAGGTACAAAGTCCACTAAGTCAAAGTTACCTAAGTCCAAAGTCCAAAGATCAAAGTTCAAAGTTCAAAGACCAAAGACCAAAGTCCAAAGACCAAGCCCAATGACCTAAGTCCAATTTTTCGTGCCAGCAGCGCTGCCGAATCACGATCAATGAAGAGATGCGCGTCAGGGTGGCGTCGTAGAATTGAAGCCGGACACGTGGTCGCGACCGGGCCCTCAATAGTGCTCTTGATCGCCTGACGCTTAGCTGGTCCTGGCACAATCGCAAAGAGCCTCGGACGAGCCATGATGGTCGGAATCGTCAGCGATAGAGCGTGGCGCGGGACGTCGTTCAATGGTTGCGAAAGCGCCGTCGTTTACCTGCTGAGCGCGGCATATCATCGTCAAGCTCGACTACCTTCACACGCTGTGGATCGTCGAAATCACAGAAGCGGCGGATCGATGAATGCCAGATGACCATTCTCGCCGATACCGAGCACGGCAAAGTCTGGAGGATTGGCCGCGAGCAGTTCGCTGTATCGTTCGCTTTCAGCCGCTCCATCAGCCGTCTCGCCTCGCAGTCCGTGAAATTCGGCCAGCGCCACTTTGCTGACCAGACGATCGATCAGAAAACGCCGGAACGATTGTGGGCGCGTGATTCGTCCATCCCGAGATACTCATCGAGATGGAAACCAACAACTCGCGACCAATCAATGCCAGGAGTTTCAACAAGTGCTGCCAGGAATTCATTCTGCGACGGCGCTGACGCAAATATGCCGACCGCCCTGCCGCGCGATTCGAACTAGTCCGCGGATCTCTGCCGCGACGACGACCGGCGGCAGCAGCCCCCATATTCGGCTCTGGTGTCGTAGACGTAGACATTGAGCTTATCGGCGCGAAAGTTATCGATAAGCCCGTCTGTGATCGCTGTGCGAGCTGATGATTCCATTACTCACTCCTATGTCAGCCAAGTTCCGGGTAGGCGATGGCAAAGATTGATAGAGAAGATCCGGCGTCACTCACCTGCCCGCAAACCATGCGAACCAGATCGCGCTGCTTTGCAGAACCCGCGCTCCGTCAAGAATCTTCCGGCCCCCTACGAAATTCCGTATTCAGATCGACGTAAACACGCTGGCCCGACACCTGACTGAGCAGCCCGTCCAAAAGCGTCGCAGCCGCGTCCGTACTCGTTGCTAATAGAGGGACCGGCGGTAAACAGCTGCGCTCCCTTCACGAGCGAGCGCGTATCCCGTCAGATGCCCATCTGCCGTCGGTTGCGACGACGGGGGTGACGCAACAGTCGTCGATTAGCATTTCGAGCAACTTCGATCTCTCCGCGCCGAAAGCATGGCGATCGAGAGACCAGGGCTTCGCGGCGCACCGCCGTGTCCAGGCTCGAACAAGCAACTTCCCGAGGTCCGGCAAAGCCGACCCAACGCTCGATCAACGACTCGTCTTTGAAGCCGAGCTTCCTATAAAGCGAACAACCAGCCGGGCGTGGCATCGAGCTTGACTGTTGCAACCCCGGCTTCAGCTAAGTAATTCAAGCGCCGCGTTCATCAACCTGGTCGCGATTCCAAGCTGGCGGCGCTTAGGGTCAACCAGAACCATTCCGATCCACGCGAGCTCAGGTCCTGTAAGTCGTCAGTCGTCGTGGTCGCCACTACCTCGCCATCGAAAGTCGCGCAGAAGCAGCCATTTGGTTCCAGGCGAAGCAGGTCGCAGCCAATCGTTCTCAGTTTGGTTCCACTGGGCCAACTCCTTGAGCCGCAGCGCCGCCGGGATATCCGACTCTCGGAGCAAACGAACTTCAATCTGCATCATCTTCAGCGAAGGACCGGATTCAGTCTGCCAGTGGCCCAGACGCGATTTGCCGGGTCGACGCAGAATTCAGCCATCTGCTTGATATTCCAGTCAGCCGGCCAATCGAGCGCCCGGCCGCAGGTGCAGCAACCAGGCGAGCAGTCCCGCCTCTGGATGGAAATATAGTTCGTGCAGCGCCGCGCAGTCTTGCTGCCTGTCCTCATCCTGTACTCGCTGCTCGGCAACTGAAAATAGCGTATGCATTTGGAAACTGCTGGCGCCGCGCAGCGAGATACTCCGCTGCGATCCGCCCGGTCACGATGTTTCCGGTGGCACTAATAGGACAGGAGCAGACTGGAATCTGCCCGACTTGCTCAAGAGCACGCATACTTCCCAGCACAGCAAGATTGCGATCACTCAAATCCGGGTCCGCCATAAGCGACGCCGCTGACGCCGTCGAACTCGCGATTCAGGATCGAAGAGTCGATTGCCGTAGACTAAGAAATCGGCCACGCCTTCAGCGTCGCTGGCCTCATTAATGGCGCGTAACATTTCCAACTGAAAGGCGTCGTCGAATACAGCATTGAAAAGCTTCAGTCCAACTTTGATACGGGATCGGGACTGGCCGCCTGGCGCATCAATACGTGTGACTCGGGTCAGCCATTGGAGAATGATGTGCGTTTTAGCTGGCGCGATCAGAACCGGCCAGCGTCGGGCTGAAGTCCTTCTCGATAGGCATATCCAGTCCTGCCGGGCCGTGGTGCTGCCAGACTTCGAGTAGACGGCGCGTGTGTGTATTCGTATTCTCCGAGTTTCCACTCCCCTTCATCGCTTACGCGGCAGATGATACTTGCAGGAAGGCACGACCGGCATGCCACTGTTCCTGAACAACTCTCAAGGCTTCACCGAAGAATTCCAGATACTCTTCAAACGTGTCGTACCAGCCCCGTCCCTTCCAGGTGACCGTCCATCCCTCAGCTGCCGTTCGGCTCCCTTGATCCGCTCAACCATCATCCGCGTTTCGTGAATGGCCCACTCACTCATAGACTGAGCGCCAGTGTTCATCTTCGGCGATGATCGTCTTGAGGACTACGAACCCGAGACCTGCCTCGGCGTCGTGGCGCTACCTGAGAGACATTGAGAGACAGCTGACCAGAAGCTTTGCCGAAAGGGTTCTTGATCGGCAGGCCACCGTATTCGCTGCTCAAATTGATCTGCGTACCGGTCACGGACGTATTCTTCAAGCGGTTGCGGGCAGCCCATCCGCAAAACGCTCGTAGTCTTCCAGCGAGTGCCGAGCGCGGCGGAAGAATCGATCTCCAGTTCCTTTAAGGTACGGACGACAACACTGCGCACGACCTCAACATTCCTGCGGTATACCAGCGCCAGGGCGTTTAACGTTCGACCGATAGTTTCAAACTCATCAGGAGGCAGTTGCGGTCCCCAGGGATCGTTGGCGGCCTCCAAAGGAATTACACCAAGATGGACCAGAGCCCACAGCAGTCGTCTGATGTAGCCCTCCATCGGTTGCACAAAGATGGTTTCGGCGAAGCCGATCAACCGCGTCGGACAGCGCCAGAAAGCGCGCTGGCGTCTCCGGCGGCATGCGCCCGTATCAACTCCGCCTGAAGGTCGCAGCAGATCGCACCCATGCCGATCAAAGCAGCTCGCGCTCCACGCCGCAGGCTGTAGCCGAGAAACCGATCCTCGCCCGTAATAAACAGTTTCTCCGGATGCCGCTCACGCAGTTGCCGCGAGACATCCTGGTAAGTCATCACGCTGTCGAGCGTCGCCATCTTGATTCCCACGACCTCCAGGCAGAGCCAGCAATTCATCGAGCACCGTCTGGCTATAGGCGATGCCACCGGCTGCCTCGTAGAGATAAAAAGAATCAGCGGCAATCCGACGCCGGCGACGCTGCGCGTGATGCTCTACAATTAATTGGTCTGAGAGACGAGTGCCCGCGCAACCAGGTCGGAGGATAAACGAGCAGAGCATCCGCCCCGATACGAGCGGCACTCTCGGCCATTTCTACAGTGGCGTGCGGTCGCCTGTTCGAAGTTTCGATCCCGCGAGCCGACTCCCGCGACGATCACTTTCTCCGGCAAGGCTTCGCGCCAATCGCGCAAGACTCTCTGCGCAGTTCGCGCTGTCCAGCATTAGTCCACGTCCGGTATGCGCCCAGACGGCGACTCCGGCAATAGGTTGGCGCGCCATGTGACGCAGATACGATTCGTGCCCGGCCTCGTGGAGCTTGCCCTTTGCGTCAAAGGGACAGGCGTTGCGGCGATCAACCCATTTGCCAGTCGCTCGCGGATACTCCTGTGCTTTACTAACAGACTGGAAACTGTTCATGAGACTTCGCATCACCAAAAGCTTCGAGACAAGTCTTACGCGCGCGTCATTCAACCTACGTGCGGCACCGACAAGAGATCTTTTTGGATCAGCGTGAGTGCACCTTTCAAGCTTGGGCGCACCTCAAAGCCGAACGCCGGATTGCAACACCGTACGCGCGCGGGGCCAGCAAGACTTCGTTTGGTTTCTTCAACAATGATCGGTTCGATGAGTCCCCACGCCTTCGTGATCTCCCCGCCGATCACGACCACCTCTGGGTCCAGGCCGTTGATCAGACCGGTGATTCCGATACCCAGGTAACGTGCCGTCTCGCGCACCGCTTCGGTGGCCGCATGATCCCGGAGTCCACCAATTCCATGAGCTTGCGCATCGTGCATCTGCGTCTTGACCTGATGCGCCGCGCAATTAACTGGTAGCGGGCCATCGTGTCGCCTTGTCTGAAGCGTAAAGGTCCCAGCAACCGCGCTGCCCGCAGCGACACTCAGGCCCGCTCAGGTCGATCGAGATATGACCGAACTGGTCCAGCGGTATTGTTGCCCGCCGCGATAGAGTCCACCGTCAATTACTACTCCGCAGGCCAGGCCCGTGCTGACACCGACGTACAGCAGATTGCGGACGGTGAGCGTACTGCGCTTTGCCGTGCCAGATTTCCGCGAGCGCCGGCGCAACGCGCGGAGTTATCTATGACAACCGGGAGTCCGCGTCGCCTTTTCCAATAACTCGACCACCGGCACGTCGCGCCAGGGAAGCACTACGGAGATCAGGAATTTTCCGCTATGGCTATCAACCAGGCCGGGAAGACTAACGCCGATACCGGCAAACTCAATGAAGTCGTTGTGCTTGGCACGCAGCTTCGTGATCTCTTTGCCGATCTTTGAGAGAAAGTGCCCGCATCGTTGGCGGTCTCGAAGCTTAGTCGGGCGACCAGACGATTATTAAAGTCGCTCAACGCCAGGATTGTTTCTTCAGCTCGAATATCCAGACTCGAACAAACCAAAGCGCAAAGCATTAAGACGCAACGGCGTCGGTGGCTTGCCACCAATCGGGAGTAGTTCTTCCCGAACCCTGTTCGATGATGCAGCGATCCTTAAGTAATTCACTGGTGATGGTGTGAGATGGTGGCTTTGTTGAGACCGCTGATTTTGGCAATTTCGGCGCGCGAAATAGGTTGCCGATCAGAAAGTATGCTGAGCAGGATACGACGGTTGACGAGCCGGAGCATGTCATGGCCCGCAGCTTTGACATCGGCCAGGTTTGGTTTTACGCGTGAAGTGATGGCGCGAAGGGTGGCCATGATTATTACCCAATTCTATCGTCACATCTTGCTCCGCAGGATCTCGTGCGGAGATGGGCGGACTCCAGTAAAGAGAGGCAAAGGGAGAAAATACTGCAATGAGAATTTCTACCTTTGCCTCTATGTTTCCCCGCGCGCCCTGACTAGAAGCTCAGGCGCACCCGCAGACGGATGGTCCGGCGATTGTCAATACCCTCGTCCGTGTAACTCTGCTTGAGCTGCCCGAATTCCGGGGTCGGGTTCGACATTGGTAATCGGCAGAGAGTCTCTCCCGGTCGCTGGATCCACGTCAGGAAGAACACGCCACAGGTGAGTAAAGTTAAACGCTGCGTCGGGATCGGTAGGCGAACGCAATGGATGGTTGAAGACATTGTTGAAATCTGCGCCAATTTCGAGGCTGGTGCGCTCATTGAAGTGGAATCTCTTCCGCAGACCGAGGTTAGCGCCCCAGGTGCTGGGCCAGTCGGGGAGCAATACGTAAC
>ERZ1370068.8172-contig-7048_pt1 | contig 44257 bp, 54 predicted proteins | sample MGYA00561227_ERZ1370068 | MGnify/ENA primary metagenome ERZ1370068 (study PRJEB38410, sample SAMEA6850437) | metagenome | study: Metagenomic assessment of the ecological functions of the soil: analysis of the soil microbiota associated with the...
GGTAGCTTCTTTCAGTTACGTATTGCTGAGTCGAAGGCGGTCTGCAACGCGGTTCGCTCGTCCGGCGTCTTCGACGCGCGGATCGCCCGGATCGCTTCCTCGATGCGATCCAGCGCGATCTTCAGACCTTCGAGGATGTGGGCGCGCGCCTCGGCCTTGCGCAGGTCGAACTCCGAGCGCGGCCGCACCATCTCGCACGCGGTGCTCCACGAACGCGTCGCATCATGCTGCCGCAGCGTGCAGCACCCGCGGCCGCCGTTCGACGAGCGCGAGCAGATGACGCCGAAGCGTCACCTGCATCTGCGTGTGCTTGAACAGCTGGTTCATGACCACGTTGCGCGTTCGCGTCGCGCTTGAGTCTCGATGACGATGCGCATGCCGTCGCCGGTCCGACTCGTCGCGGACGTCCGGATGCCGGCGATCTTGTCAGCCGTGCACGAGGCTCGGCGATGCGTCTCCAGCAGGTTCGACCTTGTTCACCTGCGTACGGGATCTCGGTCGATGCACGATCGCCTCGCGGTCGTTCTTCTCGACTCGATGTTGGCCTGCGCGCGCACGCATCGACGCGGCCGCGACCGGTGACGTACGCGTCGCGGATGCCGTCGCGCCCGTAGATGATCGCCGCGGTGGGGAAGTCGGGCCCCGTCACGAGCTGGATCAGCTGCTTCTCGTCGAGCTCGCGGGTCGTCGATGACCGCGGCGATCGCGTCGCAGATCTCCGTCACGGTTGTGCGGCGGGATGTTCGTGGCCATGCCGACCGCGATGCCGCGACGACCGTTGACGAGCAGGTTGGGGAACCGCGCCGGCAGGACGACCGGCTCCTGGTCGCGCGCTCGTCGTAGTTCGGGACGAAGTCGACCGGTCGTCCTTCTCGAGGTCGGCCAGCAGCTCCCAGCGCCGAGGCGCGTCGAGGCGCGCCTCGGTGTAGCGCATCGGCCGCGGGCGGGTCGCCGTCGACCGAGCCGAAGTTGCCCTGGCCGTCGACGAGCGGGTAGCGCATGTTGAAGTCCTGGGCCATGCGCACGAGCGTGGGGTAAATCGACCGCTGTCGCCGTGCGGGTGGTAGTTGCCGCTGGCGTCGCCGGCGATCTTCAGCGCACTTGCGGTACGGTCGATCGTGGGCGAGCAGGCTCAGGTCGTTCATCGCGACGAGGATGCGCCGCTGCGACGGGCTTCAGGTCCGTCGCGCACGTCGGGCAGCGCGCGCGGACGATCACCGACATCGAGTAATCGATGTACGAGGCTTCATCTCGTCTTCGATGTTGATGGGCATGATGCGTCCGGGTCCGGAGTCCATGTCCGTTTCTGATCAGGGGCGTGTCCGCCGTCTAGATCAGGTCGAGGTTGCGGACCTTGGTCCGCGTGGCTTCGATGAACATGCGCCGCGGCTCCACCTCGTCGCCCATCAGCATCTGTGAAGATGCTCGTTCGGCCTCGATCGCGTCCTCGACGCTGCACCTGCAGCAGCGTCCGCGTCTCCGGATCCATCGTGGTGTCGCAGAGCTGCTCGGGGTTCATCTCGCCGAGTCCCTTGTAGCGCTGAACGTTGACGTCTGCCGCGTCCTTGCCGTCTGGCCCAGTCGCTTCGACGATCTCGTCGCGCTCGTCGACGTCGTAGGCGTAGTACTCGTCCTTGCCCTTGGCCACGCGGAAGAGCGGCGGCTGGGCGATGTAGATGTAGCCCGGCCTCGATGAGCTCCGGCATCTGTCGGATAGAAGAACGTGAGCAGCAGCGTGCGGATGTGCGAGCCGTCGACGTCGGCGTCGGTCATGATGATGATCTTGTCGATAGCGCAGCTTCGTCGAGGTCGAACTCGTCGCTTGATGCCGGTGCCGAGCGCCGTGATGATCGTGCGGATCTCCTCGTTGCCGAGCATCTTGTCGATGCGCGCCTTCTCGACGTTGAGGATCTTGCCGCGCAGCGGCAGGATCGCCTGGAAGTCGCGGTCGCGTCCCTGCTTCGCGGAGCCGCCGGCCGAGTCGCCCTCGACGATGAAGAGCTCGCAGAGCGCCGGATCGCGTGATGCGAGCAGTCGGCGAGCTTGCCCGGCAGAGCTGCCGCTGTCGAGCGCCGACTTGCGCCGCGTGAGCGTCGCGCGCCTTGCGCGCCGCTTCGCGCGCGCCGCGCGCCGCAGACGATCGCCTTCTCGCACGATCGTTCCGGCCGATGCGGCGGGTGCTCCTCGAGGTAGCTCGCCGAGGCACTCGCTCACCAGCTGTCTTCGACCGATGCCCTTCACCTCGGAGTTGCCGAGCTTGGCCTTGGTCTGGCCCTCGAACTGCGGCTCGGGCACGGCTTGACCGAGAGCACCGCCGTCAGGCCCTCGCGGACGTCGTCGCCGGAGAGGACTGATCGTCCCTGGCCGTTCTTGGAGAGAGATCGCCTTCGTGGCGTAGTTGTTCGAGCGATGCGCGTGAGCGCCGGCCTTGAAGCCGGTGAGGTGCGTGCCGCCCTCGTGCGGTGTTGATGTTGTTCACGAAGGAGAAGACGCGTCTCCGTGTACGTCGTCGGCAATACTGAAGCGCCACTTCCACGACCACATTGTCCCGATCCGCAACGCAAGTGGATGGGGTGCTTGTGGAGGGACAGTTCGTGCTTCTGGTTCAGGTAGGTCACGAATTCCGAGAGGCCGCCCTTGTAGAGGAACTCCTGGGACTTCCCGGTGGATTCCTCGGCTCGTGCGATCGTGATGCGCGCGCCGCTGTTGAGGAACGCGGTAGCTCGCGCAGCCGTGCGCTGACAGCACGTCGTAATGTGAAATCCAGGGTCTCGAAGATCCTCGGGGTCCGGCAGGAACGTGACCTTCCGTTGCCGGTCTTCTTCGCCTTCTGCCGACGACCTTGACCGGTCCGGACGGTGCGCCCGCGCTCGTAAGCGCTGGACGATAACGTATCTCGCCGTCGCGATGCACCTCCGCCTGCAGCGCCGCTTCGAGAGCGCGTTCACCACCGGACACACCACGCCGAACGGGGACCGCCCGAGACCCTTGTAGCACGCCTCGGGCGGTCGAACTTTCCGCCGGCGTGGAGCGTGGTCATGACGACTTCGAGCGCGGTCTTGCCCTCGCGTGGTGCATCTCGACGGGAATACCGCGGCCGTCGTCCTCCACGGACACCGGAGCCATCCTTGGTGAATGATCACGTCCACGCGGTGCAGAAGCCGGCGAGCACTTCGTCGACGGAATTGTCGACGACTTCGTAGACGAGGTGGTGCAGGCCGTCGGCGCCCGTGGTGCCGATGTACATGGCCGGGCGCGCTGCACGACCTCCCTCCAGTCCCTTGAGGACCCGATTGCCCTTCGCGCGCCGTAGTCGGCGCTGCTGCGCGCCGTCCTCGTCTGCGTTCGGCCACCGTGTCTCCCCACGAGAGTTCTCTCTGCGCTTTCCCCCGGGCGTGGACCCGCCCACTAGTCACCCTCTGCGATCCGTTCGCAGTCCTCGCGATCACTTCTTGCCGTTCCGTCGAAGCGCGGGCGCGCGGCGCGACCCGCGCGGCCAGGCTGAGCTCCTCTTCCGCGGTCCTCGCTCTCCCGGCGCGGTCGGCGCCTCTTGCCGGGCATCCGAGTCCCGCGTGCGCCGAGGCCCCGCGCGGACCGCGACGGCGCGCATCCCGGTTTCTTCCGCCTCCCGTACGAGCGAAGACAAGCTCGCGTCCGACCCACCAAGATCAACTCGCGGGCTGTGACCGGTGCGCCGCACGCTTCCCGGAAGCGGCGCAGGATCTCCCGCTTGTGGACGCCGACGTCTCCTGCCGAAGCGCCGCCCCATGGCACAGCACGAACAAACGCCCCCGCGAGCTGGAAGGTCCGGGTTCGCTCAAGCTCGACTGGGGGCCCACGATCCCCCGCCAACTGGCGAGACCACGGGATTCCGCAATCCGCCGCCGCAGGACTTCCGCACCCTTGAGACTGTGCAGAAGTGGCCGACCCGTTCCACCCGACTTCCCCTCACGCCAGTTCCGCCGGGGCGGCGGAGCCCAGGCGATCGCGAGGATGTCGAAGGATACCCGTGATTTCGCTGGATCGGGGATCTGCGGCTTTTCGTCTGGGACGCGCCTGCTTGCGCCCTTGGATGCTGCGATCGCCTGCTGGTTGCCGCGGGCGCGCTGGCCCATGCCACGATCGCGTCGCCTCGAGGCCGTCGGCGGCTGCGGTCCCGGCTGTGCAGCCAGCATTGCCGGTGCCTGGTCGGCGGGCTGGGTCGCGACCGGATGGTCTCGTATATCGCCGTTGACGGAGGCCTGGGTCAGCGGTTGCCGTGAAGGGAGCGCCCCTAAGCCTGTCGTGCGCTGCCGCAGCTGTGCAAGTGGAGTGCGGTCGCTGCATCGACGCATGTCCCCACGGCACTGCATCGGTTCCATGGGACTTACGAGGATCAACCAGGAGTCCGGGCTGAGTCCCGATCGTGATCGACTCACGAGGTGCGCACCGGCTGTGGCGTTCGTGCACTCTCCGCGTGCCCTCGGGCCAGCGGCCTCCTCGACGGACACGTACGAAGCTCGGAGGATCCCGCGCGGCTATTCGGCGACAAGCCGGCCGTCGTCGCGGCGCCCAAGCGGGGAAGTTCCCGCGCGACGCCATCCTTTCGCCGCCCGGCATTTGATGCCGCTCGTGCTCAAGGGCAAGCTACGCGTCCGCGGTGGGCGCGCTGCTGGCGGGGTGCCGGCACGTCTGCGGCTACCCGATCACGCCGTCTACGGAAGGCGCGGAGCTGCTCGGCGGAAGCTCCTGCCGAAGCTGAACGGCGTGTTCCTCCAGGCGGTGAGCGAGGTCGCGACCGTCAACCACTGTACGGCTGGTAGGCGTGGCGCTGCCGTGCATCACGCCCACTGACCTCACCTCGTCGCGCTTCAGCCTCATGCTCGAGGGCATCTCCTACATGATCGGCGCCGAGGTCCCGGCCGGTGTTCGCCGTAGCGTCATGCGCGGCTGGAGCGGGGGCTCTGGGAACATCAGACCTGCGAGCGAAACGCCCGACATCAAGCTCGCTTCGCCGCGGACTCCTGGCCACGGGAACTACGCGAGCGATGCGTCCCCGCACCGGCAGCGCGCCCAGGGGAGATGCTCGACCTCACGATGCCTCGCGTTCGAGCTCGCGTTCGAGATACCGCAACCCGGTGATCATCGTCCTCTCCGACGGGTACACCGCAGGACAGATGACGGGGAGAGTGCGGCTCCCGGATCACATGGTGGTGCCGGGGCGGCCGGCCTGGGCGGTGCGGGGCGACGCGGCGCACCGGCACAGCGTCGTCACGTCCATCCATCTCGCGGACGACGGTCTCCTGGAGTGCGCACGGCGAGATGCTGAACGCGATGCGCCTGTCGCCGGATCGAGGGCGCGTGCCCCGCGCGAACTTCCACCGCGCCGACGACGCGCCGCGTCCTGATCGTGGGCGTGCAACACGCCGGCGCGCATGGCGAAGGGCGCAGTCGCGGTGCTGCGCGAGCGGGGCATCGCCGCCGGGCTCTTCCGCCCGGTGACGCCAGTGGCCCCTTCCCCACAGAAGCGGCTCGTGCCAGGCATCTGGGCCGGGTCGCGCGATCCGCTCGTCGTGGAGGGCGGTCCTGGGCAGCTGGAGGACGAGCTTCGCCTCGCGCTCTCTCGCACGCCGGGGGGCGCCGCCGGTGCGCGGCATTCCGCTCGCTCCGGCGACTCGGCGGAATGCTGCCGCAGGCTCACGACATCGTCGAGAAGGTTACCTGGCGTTGACGGGAGGCGCGTGATGATTGCGGGCGTCGACGGCTGCGGCCTTCTTCAAGCACTTCGACCGCCACGCGAACGGGAAGGGGAGCTCAAGGGCTCCACCACGCACTACTGTCCGGGTTGCGGCCACGGACTCGCCTCTCACAAGTACCTCGCGGAGTGCATCGCCGAGCTGGGCATCCAGGATCGCAACCGCTAAAGGTGATCTCGCCGGTGGGCTGCGCGGTATTCCTCTTGCTACTACATGGACGTCGGCAACACGCAGGCGGCGCACGGTCGCGCGCCCGCCGTGGCGCTTTGGGACACAAGACCGCGAATCCCGAGGCCATCGTGGTGAGCCACCAGGGCGACGGGCGACCTCGCGTCGATCGGCCTCGCGGAGATCGCGCACGCCGCGCAGCTCGGCGATGCCGATCAGCGCGTCCGTCTTCGTGAACAACGCGATCTACAGGATGACCGGGCGGCCAGATGGCGCCCACCACGCTCCCCGGACACAGATCTCGTCGGCGACTCCCGAGGGGCGCGGCGCGTTTCCAGGGCCCACGCCGCTCAAGGTGCTGCCCCGGAGATGATCCGCGCGAGCCTCGACGGCCCGGTCTGCCACGATGGAGAGCGTACGGCGGCGCTCTTCGACCAGAAGTCGCGCAACCGGACGAAGTTTTGCTGCGCGATCCGCAAGGTCCTCGACCGCCAGATCCAGGGCACGGGCTTCAGCTTCGTCGAGGTGCTGGCCGAATGTCCGACGCACCTCAAGCTGGAGCCCCGCTCCAGGCGGAGGCGTGGGTGCGCGACGTCATGGTGCCGGACGTATCCGCTCGGCGTGCTCAAGAGCGTCCAGAAGCGCGAGGCGGCGTTCCGCTGGGGAGCCGCCGATGTTCGACGTCAGAGGCGCGTGCGTCCCCCTGACTCTGAGGCGTGGACGGAGTCGCCGGCGTGCGCTTCGCGAAGGATTCCCGGCGCACCTCCGCGCCGAGTGACGTTTCCTTTGAAGCTCGCCGGGGCTGGCGGCGACGCGCGCCGGTGCCGCGGCCATGGTGCTCGCGTGAGGTCGGCGGATCGCCGGGGGCGCTTCGACGCCGCGCACATCCCGAGCTACGGCCCGGAGTCGCGCGGCAGGACGTCGTCGCGCGGACGTGCACGTGGCGCGCGTGGAGGTGCTCTCGCCCGCTTCGCCGCGGCCGCACGCGCTCGTCGCCTTCAACGCGCCGAGTCTCGCGAAGTTCGGGCCGACCGTCGTCGAGGGCGGGGTGGTCGTGTACGACTCCAGCGTCATTTCCGAAGTGCCGCAGCTCGCGCCGCGTCGTGAAGGTCGTGGGCGTCCGGCGACGGAGATCGCGTTCGTGTTTGGGAAAGCCGTCGTCAAGAACATGGTGGCGCTGGGCGCGCTGCGCGCAGCCGCCGAGATCCCTGCCCGAGGTCGATCCTCGCGACGATCACGCGGCCTCAGGGGCGGACTGCAGCGATGAGGGACCTGAACGTCGAGGCGTTCCGGGCGGGGGCGAGTGGCCGCAGGCAGCGGCTGGTAGGCGCGCGAGGATCGTCGACGGGATGCCCTGTGGCCGGCGCCGTTCTCGCGCGCCACGGCGGCTTGATCGCGCGCGATCTCTCTCTACTCGGACGGTGCCGACCCGCCTACGCCCTGCATGTCGGAGACCCCTGCCATGCGACGCTCGCGCAGATCGCTGAAGCCACGTTCCACGGACTCCTGCAGCATCAGAAGTTCCTGCTGCAGCGCTTCCCTTCGCGCGCCTCTCGGCAGGGTCCGGAGCAGGTGTTCCAGCATGGCGCGAAGGCGCACGTGCCACCTGAATGCTGCCGGTGCCGTGAGCGTGCGAATCTCGCTCGCCGCGAGTAGAACGTGGTCCGGCCAGTCGGAGTCTTGTAGAGGAGCCAGCGTGCCGTCCGCATCGCGCACCTCTCCGGAATGGGAGCGCCTCCCGCCGACGTACAACAGACAACCGATGGAGCTGATCCAGCGCCAGCACTGCGGTCGATGGGATCATTGATCGCCGGGGACAGCGCCTTGTTGGCGATGTCCACCATGATGCGGAAGGCGAAGCGTGGATCCTGGCTCCATCGTCCGCTCGGAGCCGATGGCGACGCACTGCTGCAGGGCCTTCACGTCGACCGGGCTGCGCTCCGGCGCCACGCGGAACAACGGATCTCCGCCGGCGATGAAGTCGCCGACCTGGGGATCATCTCGATGGCCGCTTCGCCGCGCCGCGCGACCTCGACGATGTCCGCCGTGCTGAACGCCTGGACCACCGGCCGCCCCCGCGTACTCGATGATCCGTGCTGGGGTGGCGAGTGTCGTGGAGGTTCGCGGCGTAGGCTCTGTGCCCCGTCGTACGGATCAGGTGGACGCTCTCGATGACGGTCCGAGCGTCGTGTCCGTACGCTCTGGAGCACGCTGATCCGGGCGCACTTGCCATCCCGAAGTGATGAACGAACCGGACGGAGAGCGATGATCGAGACCAGGTTCGCGACCACGGCGATGGCCACGGGCAACTGGGGCACGGCATCCACCACTCGGCCCAGCGCCGCCAGCGTGTAGGTGCAGGCAGGCGAATGTGAAGATGCCCAGGGTGACCCTGACCTGGCGCATGGCAAAGGCCATCGCAATGATCCGCGGCGTCAACTGGGCGCTGGCCAACTGCACCACGATGATCATCGAGGAGAGGACGAAGACGAAGAACGTGAGCATCGACGCGGAGAACGCGCCCAGGACCGCTCCTTCGTCCGGAGTGAAGTGGAACAACGTCCACTGCGTGCGCCAGTCCAGCCACCGGAACACAGGCGCCACCAGCAGGGCAGAGCACCATGCCAGCAGCGGCGGTAGCCAAAGCGAGGACGAGAGGAGTTGTCGGCGATGGTAGCTCTGGTGCCAGCTCATCGCGTCCCTTCGGGGCTCAGCGGGATCGTCCGGCGGATCTGCGGCGGGATCTTCTCCGGCGGATCCCTCTCCGTCGAGAAAATCCGTGGCAGGACTCCACCGGAGGGGTCGCCGAACTCTTGCAACACTCCCCGCACGAGCTTCGGGATCGCGGCGATGACGCGGTCCGTGGGTGGCGCGCCCACGATCGAACGACTGCGCTTCGACGCCCCACACGATCAGCCGGCGCGGCAATCGGCCGAGCGCGCTGCCGAGCGGCGACCGTCTCCGCCACACCAAGCGCGTGGCCGGACGCCGGGCGCGCCGATCTCGCGAGCCGTTGGCGGCCGAGCTCGCAACGCACCACGGTGCCCGGGACATTGCCGGAGCGCACCGCGTCCACGACGACCACGATGTCCGCGCCGTCCCACGCTTCGAGGAGGGCCGTGGGCTCCCCGTCTCCGCTCGAGCACGAGGATGTCCCGTGAAAGGTGCTTGCGAAGCTCCGCGGCGGCCCGCAGGCCCATGGCGTCGTCGCCGCGGAACAGGCTGCCGACGCAGATCACCACGCGTCGGGACGGCGACGCGGACGGACCGTTCGACTCCCCGGGCTGCCTTCCTCCGTCACCTCTCGCTCCTCCGCCCGGCAGTCGCTACGCGCCGCCGCCGAAGCGCCGCGCCACGAAGTCCCGCTACGACGCCGGCCAGGTCCGGCTCGCCGATTTCCTGCAAGTCGTAGCGAACGCGCACGGCGGGCTTGTCCATCGGAACGATTCGGCGAAGGTCGATGGGTGTGGCGATCATCACGATGTCCGCCGGTGTGGCGCGGATCGTCTGCTCGAGATCGTGAATCTGCGAGGCGCCCGTAGCCCATCGCGGGCAGAATCGCTCCGTCTGTGGGGTACTTCTCGAAGGTCTCTCGAATCGAGCCGATGGCATACGGGCGCGGGTCGACGATCTCGCGACGCGCCGAGCTTCTGGGCGGCGATCCAGCCGGCGCCGTACGCCATCTCGCCGTGCGTCAGCGTGGGCCGTCCTCGATCGACGAGGACGCGCTTCCCGCGCACGAGCCCGGGATCGTCCACTCCGGATGGGACTGGCCGACCTGATGATCGTGACGGTGGGATTCAGCTCCAGCGCCACGCGGCGTGCAGTCTCCGATGCCTGGCGCGATCCGCCGTGTCGATCTTGTTCACCACGACAGACGTCGGCCATCCGCACGTTCGTTTCTCCGGGTAGTACCGCAGCGCGTGGCCCGGCCGGTGCGGGTCGACGACCACGATGTGCCAGGTCCGGCCGCATGAACGGCGTGTCGTTGTTCCCGCCGTCCCAGACGATGACGTCGGCCTCCGTCTCCGCCTCGCGCAGGATCGTCTGCGTAGTCGACGCCGGCGTAGACCACGTTGCCCTGCGGCGAGGTGCGGCTCGTACTCCTCGCGCTCCTCGATCGTGCACGTCGTGGCGTGCGAGATCGTCGTAGCGTCGCGAAGCGCTGGACGGCTGCTGCGATCAGGTCGCCGTACGGCATCGGGTGGCGCACCGCGGCGACGCGCTTGCCGTGCTGCTGCAGGAGCGTGGCGACGCGCCGCGTCGTCTGGCTCTTGCCGCTGCCGGTACGAGATGCGCAGATGGCCACGACGGGCACGCGCGCCTTCAGCATGTGTGTGGCGAGGACTCAGGAGGAGCCAATCCGCGCCGGCGGCATTCGCCGTGGTCGCGAGGTGCATGACGTGCTCGTGCTTCACGTCGCTATGAGCTGAACACGACCACGTCGACGCCCGTTCTCCCGGATGATGCGCATCGAGCTCGCGCTCCGCCTCGATGGGAATGCCGCTCGCGGATAGGCCGGTCCGGCGAGCTCAGGCGGATAGCGCCGCCCGTCGATGTTGGGGATCTGCGTCGCCGTGAACGCCACGACCTCGTAGTCCACGGTCGTCGCGGAAGACGACGTTGAAGTTGTGGAAGTCCCGCCCTGCGGCCCCGAGGATGACGACTCGCTTCGGCATTCCGTCCCTCCGGCTGTGTCGCGTCGGCTCGCCCGCTCTACTGACCGAGCTAACCCGCAGCGTATTCGCCGCTCCCGCCGGCGGGAAGGCCGCCCGGGCGCGGCGCTGACCCGGCCTCCGCGGCCGGCTGCATCGGCCGCTCAGGGAGGGCGGCGGCTCCGCGGACAGCCCCTGCTTCGCCACGGATCTCACCCCGGCTCCACGCGGTGCACGTGGAAACGCCGCTCGCGCAGCTCGCCCAGCCAGCTTTCCTGGGCGGTGGCGAGGAAGATCTGGCCCCTCGCCCTCCACGCGACGCAAGAATTCCTCCGCGGCGGGGCGGTCGAGGATCGCGAACATCTCGTCGACGAGAAGCAGCGGCGTCGCACCCACGGTGCGGCGCACGAGGTCCGCTTGCGCGAGCTTCAGGAACATCGCGGCGAGCTGCTGCTGTCCGAGAGATCCGAAGCGCCGAAGCTCGCGTCCGCCCAGGGCGCAGCTCCACGTCGTCCGCGTGCGGCCCGACCGTCGTGTAGCCCAACACCTCGTCCTTGCCCGCGGCCTGCACCGAGCGCCGCGGCGAGCGCTGGGCCCGCCTGCCCGTCCTCCCAGGGAACGGCGGGCGCGTACTCCACGTCGACGTCGCCCGCCTTCGGGAACGCGTCGCGCGCGAGCTCGCGCACCGCATCGCGAAGCGAGTCCACGAGGGCGGCGCGGCGCACGCACAGGTCGCTGCCGAGCGTGGCGACCCGCTCGGTCCACGGCTCGCGCGCGATCGACGCGCCCGTCCGTCCGCGTGCGTGCATGAACGCGCGCGTGAGCGTTTCATTGCGCTGCTTGAGCGCGCGCTGATACTCCCGCAGAAGCCGCATGATACTGCGCGAGAGCTGGCAGCCCAGGAGATCCAGGAAGCGACGCCGCACGCGGCCGCCGTCCTGTACGAGTCTCCACGTCGGAGGGCGCGAAGGGAGACGACCTTCACCGCGTCGAGGAGGTCGGACGCCGCGCGGGCCGCCTCCTTGTCCAGGAGGATGCGCGCTTGCCGCCGCGCGTCGATCCCACAACACCTCGACGCGCCGTCCGGCGCCGTCCGCGGCCTCGAAGCGCCCGGCGGCGCGGAAGCCGGGCGCCGTGTGCGGCGAGTCAACGGCGTCGCGTGTCGAGCGCATCGGACGCGCCGGTGCCGAGCACGTGGATCGCCATCGAGGAGGTTCGTCTTGCCCGGCCTGTTCCGGCCGGACGAGGAGGTGATGGCCCTCGGCGGGCAACGGCAGCCTCGAGGCTTCGCCAACTCCGGGAAGTCCGCACCCAGCGAGGAGATGGCGGAGATGCGCTGGGGAAGCGGAGCGACCTCAGGTCCTCACGCGCCCGCCCCACGCGACCGCAGCGCCAGGCTTCATTTCTTCGTAGTGGAGGCGAAGACGTTGTCCGCGTCGATGGTGAGGAACTGGCGGCGAGGCGCTCGCGGATCTGCGGTGCCTGGAGCGTTTCGCGATCATTTCGGGCGAGAGGGCGGCCTTCCATCGCGAGGATGCGGATCATGGGCGGGTGCGTCCCCCGCGGCTGGGGTCGCGGCGCCCACGTCGGCCTCGAGGAACGTGCCGGCGGGGGGCGTCTGCCACGTCGCCCAGACTTCAGCGCTCCCCGGCAACCCGTAGCATCGCGCGCGCGAGGTCGCGGCAAACGCGCGCGAGCACGATCGGCACGTCGACGGGCGGGTCCCGTGGGCGCGCTCGAATCTCGACGATCGGCATTCGATCTCCCTCCCGCAGCCGCCCGTCGCCGCGGCCTCACCTGCAGCCGCTGGAGGAACCGCACAGAAACCCGACGCGACCTTCGACACCTGCTCGCCGCGGCGGGGGTCCAGCTTTGCCTCCCGTCCGGCGGGAACGCGCGATCCGCCGCCTGGGCAGCGTCATCTGCTCCGGGAGCACGAGGACGCCGAGGTGGCCCAGGATCGCGCGCCCTGCAAGGCGATCAGCGAGCGCACCGCTCCGGGCCGCCGGGCGACGCGCCGAACAGCGCGCCGACCTTCCCACGAAACGCCAGGAGCGTATGGGCCCGCCGGCAATCGGGCGGGAGACCCAGTCGATCGCGTTCTTCAGCCGGGCCCGGAATGGAGCTGTTGTACTCCGGACCTCGCGAGCAAAAACCCGTCGTGCGCTTCGAGGTGGCGCCGGAGACTGCAGGCGCCGGGGCTCCCGGCATACCGTGCGCTGCTTCGAGATCTCCGTCGTACACCGGCATGTTGAAATCCCGCGAAGTCGATCCGCGTCACTTCCGCGCCGAGCGTTCTCCCGCCGCGGTCGCGGCGGCGAGCGCTGAGCGGCTTCTTGTTCCACGACCCCGCCCGCATGCTTCCGGGCACGTCGCGAGCACCTTGGGCCGTCGCCGGCACCTAGATCCACCAGCCGGAGCGGCATGATCAAGCTAAAGGTAGTTCTCTTCCGCCCCCTGCTCCAGCGGCCTCGATCAGCCCGGCGTTCAGCGGCGTAGCTCGGCGACATCAGCACCGTCGTCGGTTCTTCGATGTTCCGCAGCACGTCTGCGAGGTACCGCCGCGTTGTACACCAGAACACCATCTCGTCGCTGCCGTGGCGCGCTTCGATCTCTTCCTGGGCCTCGCCGACGTCCTGCGTCCGCGCCGACAGGAGCATGTGGTTCCCGGCTGGAGAGGAAGGCCGACGCACCTGATGGGTCTAGCGTGTCCGAGAAAGCAGGCTCACGCGCCGGAGCGCATCCGCCAAGGGGCCGCGTTTCACGATCACCTTCTTGTCGTTCTCAGCTTCGGGATCACGTCCTGGTAGCGCGGGAACGGCCCCCTCGATCAGGCGAGAGAACAGGACCGTCTCTGACCAGGCAGCGGAACACGACGTGATCTTCGGCCAGCTTGACCTTGCGCGCCCTCTCCCCGAGACCTCGCCGATGGCGACGGCGGCCGCGGATTCAGCGCGCCTTCGATCGGCACGATGCGCACTCCGTCCGCTTCTCGACGCTCAGAGCGCAGGCCGCGCGGAGCTGATCCCGCGCGAGGCGGTGGGCCGTCCGTTCCCGATACTTCATGGCCATCGAGTCCTTCGCGACTTCCCACAGCACGCCGGTGAGCGCGCGCCGCGATCTCATCGCGAGAGACGGCAGCACACGGTTTTCTGAATCGCCCTGCGCAGCTGCGCGGCCGGAACGGCGAGGCCAGCTTCTTGAACGTGAAGGTGCCGGCACACCTTCGGAAAATCCGCCGCCCGGTGCCGAGGATCCGGGGAGTTGGCGCGCCCGGCCGCGATCAACGCGTTGCCGCGGTGCACGCCGAGCTCACACATCACCCTGCGAGTCCAGCTCCCGAACGATCTCCGAGGCGTCGCGCCGGGAGAGCAGACCGCACCCTCGCGCCTCGACGTCTCACGCGGGAATGTCTTCGTGGAGATCGTCAGGTCGAGGTCGGTCGCCGTGAGACGAGCTCGACCTTCCCGCCGCTTCGACGCAGAGCAGATGCCCCAAGTGCCGGCATCGTCGTCTTCTGCGGCACGACGCCGAGAACGCGGTCCCACGGCGGCCGCAAACGTCGATTGCGGCGTCCGGAACTTCATCGATCCGCCCCCGTGGGCGTGTAGCGTTCCAGGCCCTGAGAGCCTCTTCCGTTGCTGTTCTGGCCATCGTCTCCGTCCTCGCTCGTCAAGCGCGGTGAGCCGGGGTTATCCCCGGTATTCCTATTTGTTCTTCGTTTCTATTTCAAGATCGTAGAAGTAGTAGAGGATGGGATACGGGGAAAGGCCGACGACGCGGTGTCGGAACGTCATGCTGCGGCACGCGCTGGAGCCGTTGAGCTCGCACGCGGGTCTTGGGGAAAAGGCGAGAGCCCCTTCGGGCAAGCATGAGGTTGTCCACCGAGCGACGGCTCTCCCGATTCGTCCCCCATCGTCGTCCCACGTTTTCCACTAGCCCTTCAGTATGCTGATGAGACGCTGGAGAATCTGACGAAGCTGCGGATCCGTATCCTGGACGCGGCCGATTTTCTCGCAGGCATGCATGACGGTCGTGTGATCGCGGCCGCCGAGATCGATTTCCGACCTCCGAAAGCGACAGATTTGTCAGCTCGCGGCAGAGGAACATCGCGACCTGACGCGGGAACGCGATGGAGCTGGTGCGCTTCCGCACCTTCATCGCTTCTTCGGGAATTCCGAGGTGATCCGCGACGACGTGCTGGATCTGCTCCACGGTCACGATGCGGTCGTGCTGCTTGAGGAAGTCCTTGAGGACTTCTCGTGCGAGCGCCAGATCGATCTCGCTGTCCGTCATCGACGCGAACGCCAGCAAGCGGATGAGCGAGCCTTCCAGCTCGCGGATGTTGGACCGGACGTTGGACGCGATGAACTCCAGGACCTCGTCCGGGATATGAAGCGAATCATCCTCTGCGCGTTTGCGTAGAATCGCGATGCGCGTTTCCAGATCCGGCGGCTGGATGTCGGTCGACGAGGCCCCACTCGAAGCGCGAGACCAGGCGCTCCTCGAGCGTCGGGATCTCCTTGGGCGGCCGGTCGCTCGTGAGCACGATCTGCTTGTGGCGCGTCGTAGAGCGCGTTGAACGTGTGGAAGAACTCCTCCTGGGTGCGACTCCTTGCCCTGCGAGGAAATGCACGTCGTCGATCAGACGGCACGTCGACCTTCCGATACTTGTTGCGGAAGTCTATCGTGCGGCTCGTCTGGATCGCGCCGATCATGTTCGTTCATGAAGCGTCTCGGCGGACGAGTAGTAGCACGATCGCGCGCCGGACCGTTGCTCGGAGGACGTGGTTGTCCGATCGCCTGCATCACGTGCGTCTTGCCGAGGCCGGAGCCCCCGAAGATGAACAGCGGATTGTACGTAGTGCCGGGGTGCTCCGCAACGGCACGCGCCGCGGCGTGTGCGAACTGATTCGACTTCCCCACCACGAAGTGCTCGAACGTGTACTTCGTGGTTGAGAGGAGTCGAGCGCCGCGGGCGGTCCTCCGCGGCGAGGGGCCTGGTCGCGCGCGAAAGCGTCGAGTCATACACATCGTGGGCGTCGTCGGGGCGCGCCGGGGTGGAGCCCAGGGGGGCAGCCTCCCGCCGCGGCGTCCTGGAGGTGTTGATCGGCGACCACGATCTCGAGCATCGCGTCGGGGCCGAGCCGCTTCTCGCGCGGTATCGCGGAGAAGCGAACCGAACCGGTCCTGTACGGTGCGGAGGTGGTATGGATTGGGAGCCTCGAGACGCAACGACGAACCGCCCGCCGGGGCGAACTGCAAAGGCCGCAGCCACACGGTGAGATCTGTCGGCGAGACGAGGGCGCCAAGGTCTTCGAGGATGCGCAACCAGATATCTCTGAGGGAACTGACATAGTGCAGCTCTCCGGAGGGGCCAAGGTGGCTTCAGTCACGGGATCATTTTCGCAATTCTCCCCCGGGCCGCCGGGCGTGAAGAGGCCCGTCCGGCGGACGATGGGGAGCGAGGGGAAGAGGGGTCGGTTTCTCCAGTCGAGTTGTCCACCGCGGTGGACAACCGGCCAAACACCGGTCCGTACACAGATCTGGAGCCCGTCCAGGAAGCGAAATCCACCGAGTTGTCCACGTCCCCTCGGGGACCCTATCTCCTGGAAGGGCGCGCATTATGGAAGGTCTGCGAAGCCCGTGTCAACGTGGATTTCACGGAGATTTCACGGGCCGCGGCGCCGGTGCGCCCCGGCGTTTCCGGCGAGCCCCGCGGGCCGCCGGCGGCGCGGCACACCCCAATGACGGGAGAGACAGCCACACCCACAACTAGGATGAGGCGCCGCTGGCTGGCCTCGGCGCCGCGGCGAAATGCGGCGGCCCCGGGAAGCGCCACAGAGTCGCTTGACACGGTCCCTCATGGTCTGGGAGACTGCGCGCCGCCAATTCCCAAGATAGCCGAGGGACGTGGGTCGGGCCGAAGCCCCGACGACCGCTCCGGGAAAACAGCCCGGGAGGAGGATCGCTGCGTGAGTTTCACCTACAAGCCGAGCCGCATCCGTCGCAAGCGGACCCACGGGTTCCGGAAGCGGATGTCGACGAAGGCTGGACGCAAAGTACTGAAGGCGCGCCGCAAGCACGGGCGCAAGCGCCTCATTCCCTGACGCACCGTCTCCCGCGCCCGCGATGCGCCGTCGCGAGGAGCCGCGGCGAGTGAGACCACAGGGGTTCTCGAAGGCGGAGCGGGTTCGCCGCAGCGACGACTTCACGCGGATCCTGAAAGAGGGGAAGCGACAGCGCGGCCCCCACCTCGACGTGCGCTGGTGCGAGGCGGATGAGCGAACCACGGACCAGAATCGCGTCGGAATCGCCGTGGGTCGGCGGATCGGCAACGCGGTGATCCGGAAGCCGGCTGAAGCGACGCATTCGCGAAGCCTACCGTCGTTGCAAGGGAGAGCTTCCTTCTTGCGGGATCCGAGTTGGTCGTCTTGGGCACGCCGCGGTTGATCGACCTTCGAGTCGCGGAGGTCGAGGAGGAGCTGCGACGGCTCCTGCAGGAGGTCGCGGCGAGTTGCCGTGGAGCGTAGCGCCCCTGCTGTGGGCCATCATCGCTTATCGAAAGCTCGTGTCGCCTTGGCTTGGAGGCCACTGTCGCTTCCATCCCTCATGCTCGCAGTACGCAGAGGAAGCCTGACTCGGCACGGTTGGCGCGGTGTCGGAATCGCCGCGCGGCGCGTGTTGCGCTGTCACCCCTGGAACGCGGGCGGGGTCGACCCCGTCCCGTGATCTGAAGGTCGAGAGGGACTCAGTTTGGCCGACTCGAGCGGACAAGAACGTCGCGCCTTCCTCGCGATCGTGCTCGCGATGGGCGTGCTGTTGCTTTGGAACGTTCTCTTTCCGCCGCCGCGCGCCCCGCAGCCGCCGCCCACCGCGTCCGTCCACAGCGCCGGACAGTGCCGGCGCATCGGTTGCCCCCGGGACGACGTGGAGCGCGCGGCGCCGCCGACTGCATCCGCAAGCACCACCGGCCCCCGCAGGCCTGCCGGCGCGCCACCCGCGACCGGAACCGTTGCGCTCCCCGGCGACATGCTCTCTGCCCCCGAGGGAGCGACGGCGCCGGAGATCGTGCAAGTACACGTCGAGAGCGAGACGTTTCACCTCGCCATCGACGGCCTCGGCGCACGCCTGACGGAAGTCGCGCTTCGCGGTACCGCGACCACGACGGTGGCGAGGTGCAGCTCCTGCCGCAGCCCGGCCCCGGGGCGCTCGGAACCGTGGCCAAGTCGGCGACGGGTCCACTACCCTCTCGACGCGCTGCCGTTCCGCCTCGTCTCCGACGTGCACGAAGGCCGGCGAGCGACGCCTGACCTGGGAGCTCTCGACGCGCGGTCTCGTGATCCGCAAGACGTTCGCAATCCCGACCACGGCTCGCTCTTCCGCGTCGGTCAAGAGATCGTGGAGGATCACGTCGGCCTGCGCTCGTGGGGGCTCTCGTGGGCGGGCGGGCTGCGTGTCACGGAGGACGCGAAGGGACGCAACGCACGCGGATACTTCGAGGCGGCGGCGCTCGCGGAAGGGTCGGTGCAGCGGAAGAAGCCCGGCGACGCGCGCAAGAAGCCGATCGAGTTCCCGGGACAGACGCGTTTCATCGGCGTGATGAACAAGTACTTCCTCGCTGCAATCGTGCCGCGAGGCGAGGCGCAGGGCCCCGCGCGCTTTGGGACGTGCCCTCCGGAGAAGAAGGCGCGCCCAGCCTCGCCGGCGAGATCCTCCTCGAGCGCACTACCGAGCTCGCGACGAACGAAGTCCAGTACGACGTGTACGTCGGCCCGCAGGACTACGCGGCGCTGCAATCGCTCAGGCTCGGGCTCGAGGGTGCGATCGATCTCGGGGCGAAGTGGGTCCGCCCGCTCTCTCGCGCCATTCTCGCGACGTTGATCGCGGTGCATCGCGTCATTCCGAATTACGGCGTGACGATCATCCTGTTCTCCACGCTGATCAACCTGCTCTTCTTCCCGCTGACGTACCGAAGCACGAAGTCGATGCGGCAAATGTCGGCGCTCAAGCCGCGCCTCGATGCGCTCCAGGAGAAGCACAAAGACGACGCGCAGAAGCTCTCCGAAGCGACGATGCGGCTCTACAAGGAGGCCGGCGTCAATCCGCTCGCCGGCTGCCTGCCGTTGCTGCTGCAGATGCCGATCTTCTTCGCGCTGTACGCCGTGCTCTTCCGCACGATCGAGCTGCGGCAGGCGCCGTTCGTGTTCTGGATCCACGACCTCTCTCGCGCCGATGTCGTGTACCACCTGCCGTTCGCGCTGCCGATCATCGGGTCAGGCCTTTGCATCCTCCCGGTCATCATGGGCATCACGTCGTATTTCCAATCGAAGCAGACGATGATGGACCCGAGCCAGCAGGCGATGGTCGTCATGATGCCAGTCATGATGACGTTCATCTTCTTCAGCATGCCCTCCGGCCTCGTTCTGTACTCGGCTGACCACGAACGTGTTCACACTGGTGAGCAAGTACTTCTTCAAGCCAGAAGACGACGCCGTGGCGGCAGCGGCCTCACCGTGGGAGAAGGGGTCGGGGCCGCCGCACCCAAGCGGACCGCGAAGGTCGCGGCGAAGGGCTGAGACCAAAACAGCCCACAGCAACACACCATCACGGCCAGATGGCGGCGGCGATCGCCAGACGCGCCGTAGCCCCCATGCAAAGCAGGTGAACGCGCGTGTCCGACGATGCCGCGGTTCGTTCGATCGAGCAGCAGGTCGGCCCGTGGGTGGAGCTGGGCGGCGGCGGGGCCCCAGGATGGTCGCGCCGAATGGCTGGTTACTTGGAGCTCTCTTCGCGAGTGGAACCAGCGGATCAACCTGGTCTCGCGGAAGTCCATCGACCGAGTCGTGCAAGAACAGCTCATTCCGAGCCTCGCGCGCGCTGAGCGTCGTGCAGCCCGGGGCCGCCTCTCGCGTCCTCGACGTCGGGTCGGGCGCGCGGCTTCCTGGAATCCCGCTGGCGATTCTGCGCCCCGAGGTCCGCATCGATCTCGTCGAAGCGGTTCGAAAGAAGTGCGCGTTCCTGGAAGTGGCCGTGCAGTCCGCCGAACTGGCCGGCGCCGCGGTTCATTGGTGCCGGATCGAGCGGCCATCAGATGGTCTGGTTGCGCGAGCGCCATTCGACGCCGCCTTCGCTAGGGCGGTGGGCAACGGGGAGATTGTCGCGGGCGCCACCCGGAGACTGCTTCGTAAGGGCTCCCCGCTCTGGCAACTCGTGCGGCCCGGAGAGCCGGGGTCTATTGTCTGGCCCGCAGATGGCGAGCTCCAGAACTGCGCTCAGGCGGATCGCGCGAGGAGGCTGAGCGATCCGCCACGTCCCGTGTGGGACTCGAGCCTGACGGCGCGGGCATTTCTCCGCGCCAGCGCACCAGCAATTCGCGCAATGGCCATTTCACGTGAAACAATCGCCGCCCCGCCGCCTGTCATTTCACGTGAAACACCTGGCGCCACGCGGCACTGAGGCATCCGCCTCCTAGTTCCCGCAGTCGATCGTGCCGGCGCACCTCCCCGGACACGCGAACGTCGTGTATGCTGCGACTCGACGTTGGCAGACCGACGGGGGATCTCTCGGTGGGGGGCGAAGTGGAGGAGGCGGATCCCATGGAAGTGTCGCCAGCGCACGGCGGCTCGGCACCAGAGCGGACACACGCCGCGCGTGTGATCGCGATCGCAAACCAGAAGGGCGGCGTCGGAAAGACCACGACGGCCGTCAACCTCGCCGCGAGCCTGGCGGCGTCGGAACGCCGCACGCTTCTCGTGGATCTGGATCCGCAGGGCAACGCCTGCAGCGGCCTGGGTCTCTTCGATCGCGCCCAGATACCCGGCGTCTATCAGATCCTGCTGGAGAGCGTTGCCCCCGCGACGTCATCCGCCCTACCGAGATCGCCTTCCTCGACCTCGCACCGTCGAACCAAGAGTTGACGGGCGCCGGAGGTCGAGCTCGTTGCGCGCTGGCGCGCGAGACTCGATTGCGCGCGCACTCGATGAGGTTCGTACCGACTACGACTACGTCTTCATCGACTGTCCGCCCTCGCTCGGGCTGCTGACCCTGAATGGATTGACAGCCGCCAGACTCCGTGCTCATCCCGATTCAGTGCGAGTACTACGCGCTTGAGGGACTCAGCCAACTCTTTGAACACGATTCGCCTGGTTCAGAGGAACCTCAACGCTGGCCTCGAGATCGAGGGCGATGCTGCTCACGATGTACGACCGCCGGCTGAACCTCTCCACGGCAAGTGGCCGACGAGGCTCGCCGCTACTTCGGGTCGAAAGGTGTTCGAGACGATCGTCCTGCGGAATGTGCGCCCTCGGGAGGCTCCCAGTCACGGCAAGCCGATCATCCTCTACGACATCCTGTCCCCCGGTGCGGTGAGTTACTTGAACCTCGCGGAGAGATGTTGGGTCGAGATCGAGAAGGGGCCGGACCGCCGGAGAGCCGGCGAATGCGGCCGTGCGCACCACGTGAGCCGGCGACAGTCGCCGCGCGAGGAACGGGGATTGAGGAGATGGAATTGAACAAGCGAGGGCTTGGCCGCGGGCTGGGGGCGTTGATCCCCGACACGACGGCGCTTCGCCCCGAGGAGAGCGACCGGATCCTGTCGCTGCCGGTCAGAGTCGATCGAACCGAACCCACAGCAACCGCGGAGAGACTTCTCTCCGGAGGAGACTCGACGCGCTCGCGACGTCGATCCGCGCCTCGGGACTGCTTCAGCCCGTGGTGGTGCGAGCACTCGCCGGAGATCGTTATCAGCTGATCGCCGGAGAGCGCCGGTGGCGTGCGGTGGCGCGGGCGGGGTTCGAGCGCCTCCCTGCGCTCGATGCGAGTGACGAAGGACGAAGAGATGCTGCCGCTCGCCCCTCGTCGAGGAATCTGCTTCGAAGCGACCTCAACCCGATGGAAGAGGCCCGTGCGTACCAGCAGCTCATCGAGGGCGGCGAGTGGACCCAGAGCTCATCGCCGCGAAGGTCGGGAAGAGCCGCGCACACATTGCTAACACGCTGCGCCTGCTGGGCCTCCCAGCGGACGTTCAGACCGAGGTTGCGTCCGGCGTGCTCACCGCCGGACACGCTCGAGCGCTCCTGGCGTGTGAAACCGAGGAAGCGATGCGTGCCCTCCGGAGTCGCATCCTGTCACAGGGGGCTGACCGTTCGCGAAGCCGAAGGGATCGTCTCGCCCACGCCGACGCCGCGTGCCCGGCGACGGTCGCGGCTCAGGCGAACAGACGATCGTTCGACTTTCGTCGCCCGAGACCCGTGACCTCGAAGAGCGGCTCCAGCGCCTGTTCGGAACGGCCGTTCGCATCGAAGACCGTGGCGGGAAGGGCCGGCTTTCGTTCGAGTTCTACTCGTATGACGACCTCACTCGCCTTGCTGACCTCTTGTTGGCTTCGGGAGAGCGGTCGCCGCTGGCTGGTGGTCGGCACGGAGCGACGCCGATCGGCTGAGGTCGCCCGACAGCGTCCTTGAAGAGACACCGGCCTCGGCCCGAGGCTCCGGCCCGGGCACCCCACCGCCAAGCCCCGCGTCGCGCATCGACGGAGGGCCGGTGATCGCTTCTACGGGGGAACCGATCATCACCTCTGCGGGCGAACCGATCATCACCTCTGCCGGCGAACACGCCGGCAAGGCCTCGCCGGTGCCACACTTCTCAAGCAGTCACTCATTTCGGTCGATGCGATACAACGTGAGGCGAGCTTCGCCCGCCGAACCGGGGCCAAAGGCCCACTGAGAGCGCAAAGCCTGGCCAACCTTGACACTGCGCGAACGCGGGTGTTAAGCGTCGGCGTCGGCTCCGTGCGGGATGCGACCCGCGAGAAATCACGGCGAGGAGATCGTCACAGGATGCTCGACCGGTCCCGAAAGATCTCCTGATCGTCGCGCCGCATGGAAGCTCAAAGAGTTGGACCCGGGTTGTGTCGCTTCCCGTCCTCGTGGGTTTCGGGGTCGGGGGATCACCCTCGTCGTTCTCGTTCTCGCCCTCACGTTGCAGGTCGCGGATCTGTCCGCGCGTGCACGGGAGGTGGAGGCGCTTCGGCGCGAAAACGTCGAGCTTCGCGGCCATGCACGGAGAATCGTGGAGTTGGAAGCGGAGATCGCGCGAATCCAAGAGTTCGAGACGAGAATACGCCGGTGGGCCGGCATCGACACTGGGGCTCAGCGCCCCGGGTGCGTTGGCCGCCGGCAATTTCGACTGGCAACGCGAGGAAACGCTTCTCGCGGAGATTCCTTCGTTGGCGCCGATCAGCGGTTGGGTGTCGCGCGGCTTCCAGCGAAACGGCGCGGATGAGCACACTGGGACTCGATCTCGTTCAAGCGACCGGGACCCCGGTGCGAGCCGCGGCGTGGGGAATCGTGCGATTCGCGGGGTGGGACGACACGTACGGAAACTTGGTCGTGCTCGATCACGGCAACGGCTTCTCGAGTATGTACGGGCACAACGATGCCGTGCTGGTTCACGAGGGCGACTTGGTGGCGCGAGGCGAGCCGATCGCGCGGCTCGGAAGCACAGGGCGCTCCAGCGCGCCCCATCTTCACTTCGAGGTGCGCCTCGAGGACGAGCCGCTGGATCCGGCCTTCCTGATCTCGATGCCGGGGTGACCGGAAGGCCTCAACTTCCCGAGAAGGGGATGACAGATGTTCAACAAGAAGCAGACCACGGATCCGGGACTATACGGGGGTTCCCTTGACGCCACCGAGTTACACGCCAGAGCCGACGCACATCAATCCACGACGACGCACACCACCGAGACCACGACGACCTCGACGAACACGACCGCTACGACGTCGACGAACGCGAGCACGTTCCTTGCGGACGGCTCGTCGTTCACCGGCAAGGCGCAGATTGCGGGCACGATGCGCATCGAGGGCAAGGCTGACGGAGAGACTCGAAGCCACCGAGAGCATCATCGTGGGAAGTCTGGGCTCGTGCAGGCGACGCTGAAGACGCGCCGCGCTGTGCTGAACGGCCGCTTCAACGGCAAGATCGACGCGACGGACCGGGTGGAGCTGCAGAACGGCAGCCGGGTCGAGGCGGAGATCCACGCCAAGAACATGGTGATGGAAGACGGCGTGCAGTTCTCGGGGAACTGCCGCGTCGGACAGTAGGTTGACCGGGGCGCCCGGCCGCGGGCGCCCTGACCGACGCCGGCACCATTTCACCCTCTGCAGAACGTCGCGGTGGATAAAGTGGAAAAGCCGGGAGGGTCCCCGTAAAACACCGGAACCCATTGAAAAGACAACAGTTGAAACCGTCTCCTTCGTGCACGAACGGAAGCTTATCCCCAAGTGCTTGAAATTCGCTAACTTGACCACGCCGTTGCGCCCCGTAGCCGTCAGGAAGCCTCTCAGGGCCCCCTATGGACCCGCGATGAAAACGAACTACTCCATTCTGGTCCTTCCGGGCGACGGAATCGGGATCGAGGTGACGGCCGAAGCGCTGAAGCTCCTCGATGCGGTTCGCGAAACCTCCGGCGTCGACTTCCGCGTGGAAGAGATTGAATGCGGCGGTCACTTCTACGCCGAGCACGGCGTGGAGTGGCCCGAGGGAAGCTTCGAGAAATGTCGTGCGGCGGACGCGATTCTACTCGGCGCGGTCGGACACGAGATCGACGGCAAGCCGGTCTTCACGCAGCCCGGTCGCCCGTATCCCACCTCCCAGCTCGCCGGCTACGCGCAGGTCATCGGCAACCGGAATCCAGCTCGATCTCTACGCCAACGTGCGCCCGGTGAAGCTCTATCCCGGCGTTCGACACAAGGTGCACGGACGCATGATGTCCGTCTGGGATGCGGGCCTCGTGGATTACGTGGTGGTCCGGAGAGAACACGGAAGACGCGTATACGGGCGAGACGTACGACGTGCCCGCGGAGCGCTGGCGGCCCCGGACGCGAGACGCCGATCCGCATCACGGAGTCGTGCGCCAAGCGCGTGATCCGTTTCGCGTTCGAGCTCGCGCGCCGTCGGGCGACGGAGCGCGCCGGCAAGCCTGCAGCGCGCGCGCCGAAGGTCACGTGCGTCGGAAGTCGAACATCATCGGCGCGCATCGCTACTTCCGTGACATCTTCGAGAGCGTGGGCGCGAGCGAGTTCGCCGACGTCGAGCGCGACACCGCGTACTTCGACGCGTTCTGCATGTGGCCAAGTGCGCAATCCCGAGTGGTTCGACGTCGTCGTCGCTCCAAACCTGGTGGGCGACGTGATCTCCGACCTCGGGAGCGCCACTCAAGGGGAATGGGCGTCGCCGCGGGCGGCAACATCGGCGATCGACACGGCATGTTCGAGCCGATCCCACGGCAGCGCGCCACGACACGCCGGCCGCAACAAGGCGAACCCGATCGCCGCGATTCTCGCGTTGAAGATGCTCCTCGACTGGCTCGGCCGCCGCCATGACGACCGTCGCCTCGTCGAGGCCGCGGAGCACGTGGAAAGCGCTGTCGCGTCCGTCCTGCGCTCGGGCAACGCGCTCACCTACGACCTCGCCACGGACGGCGTCGGTGTCACGTGTTCGGCCTGCGGTGAGGCCGTCGCCCGCGAACTCAGCGCGGGTCGTGAGCGCCTGAGCACTTCGGCGCGGCGGCCACCCAGCCCCGTTCTGAATCGACTCCCGGCTCTACCCGAATTCATCCACGGACCCACCCGAATCCATCCACGGACCCACCCGAATCCATCCGCGGACCCACCCGAATCCATGCGCGGCTCCACCCGAATCCATGCGCCGGACCCACCGATCCCGCTCGCCGGAGCGCGTTCGGCGGTGCGGCCCCAACGCGTGTTATCCAGCAGGGAATAAGACGTTGAATCGCCGGGGTAGTTCCCCGATACTGCGCGGCTTGGGTTTTCGGATGGGAGGGGCTATGGAAATCACCGAGGTGCGCGTGAGTCTTCAGGAAGAAGAGACCCTGAAGGCTTTCGTCTCGATCACCCTGGATGACGAGTTCGTGATCCGGGGCCTCAAAGTGATCCAAGCGACTGATGGGCGGTTCGTGGCGATGCCGGCGCGGCGCAAGCGAGACGGCACATTTGCAGGACATCGCACATCCGATCAATCGGGAGACGCGTGAGTACCTCGAGCGCGTCGTCCTGGGTGCCTATGATGAGGAGGTTGCGGCCCAGCGGAGCAACGGCGTCCCGGTGGCGGACGATCAGGCCTGACACGGCCAAACTGTTCGGGCGGCCATCGCGTTGACAACGGCCAACTTGTAGGGCAAATTCTCGGTTCCGCTCTCCCTGAAATCTCGGGAGAGTCAGCCGAACGCGGCCGCTCACCGTGCGAGCGGGGTCCCGTGGACGAATGCCTGGGGCCTCGGACCGACGGAGAAGAACCCAGTGACGCTTCGCCCGCATGGGACTGGTCGCGCTCGCCCTCGCAGTCCCGGTTCTCGCCCTCGCAGTTCCGGCCTCAGTCTCCGCCGAGTACTACCTGCCCGCGGGCGACGTGGTTCACGAGCGCATCTTCGAGGTCCACCCCGTCGTGGGTTGGTTCGCTGCCGACAACAACGCCAGCTACGGCGACGGCGCGGGCTCGCTCGGCCTGCGGGGCTCGCTCAACACATTCGGCCTGGTGGGCCCTGGAACTGCAAGCCTCGCTCTCGCCCGGGCAGAAGCACCTCGTCCCCGTGGCATGTTGAACTCCTACGACGCCCAGCCGGTCTTCAACGCCGCCGGGGCCATCGTCGGCGTCGTCATCACGGAGATGCAGACCGCCGAGACCCTGAAGAAGTCGACGCGAGCTTGCTCACGATGGGCGGATCGATGGTGTTCCATCTGACGAAGAAGCAGCTGCGGCCGTTCCTGTCCGTCGGCGCCGGCTTCATCGACGACATCGCCACCGACGGGAATCTGCCGGGGACCTTCTCGGACCTCTATTGGGATCTCGGCGGCGGCCTGAAGTACTACAAGCAGACGGGCTGGGGCGTGCGCCTGGACATCCACGACATCGTGGCGCAAAAGACGACGCGCCGCGCGATCAGCCCGACGCAGCGCTCCTCGCTGCGCAGCACGACATCTTCACCGCCGGCGGCGAGGACGGCATCTTCGGGCAAGAGCCCTACAGCCCCGTCGAGTACCGGGGCAAAGCGCTGGCTGCACAACGTCGCCATCTCGCTGAGCGTCGACTTCCCCTTCGGCTGGGTTTGGAAAGACGGAGACGGCGACAACGTCGAGACGCGCTTCGACAAGTGCCCCAGCACGGCGCCGTCGGTCGTCGTGGACGCGGTGGGCTGCGGCATCGACACGGACGGCGACGGGGTGTTCGACGGCATCGACACCTGCGCGAACACGCCGAAGGGCGCCACCGTCGATCATCTCGGCTGCCCGGCCGATGCGGACAGCGACGGCGTGTTCTCGACGGCATCGACGTCGCGAACGACACGCCGAGGGGCGCCACCGTGGACGCCACGGGCCAGCACCACGACACGGACAAGGACGGCGTCCTCGACGGCCTCGATGCGTGCAACGACACGCCGCTGGGGAGCCATCGTGGACGCGCACGGATGCACGGCCAGATCCGGTGGGAAGACGCTCTGCTCCGCGGCAAGCCGGCCGTTGTCAGCGCCACCTTTCGAGCCCGGCTCGGACGAGCTGGACCCGCGCTCACTACCGCTCGATCAACAAGCTGGCGCTGGATCGTCGAGCGCTGGACGAGCTCCGCCGAGCGACCGCTGAAGATGGAGGTCTCCGTGGACGCGCAGAAATCCGGCGCGGACGGGACGAAGCTGGCGCAACAGCGGTGCCGAGGCCGTGCGAACGTACATGCTGGATCGGTTCCGCGGCATCAACGCGGACAACTTCGTGGCGACGTCTCACCCGGTGGACAACGACGCGCCCATGACGCACGTGAACGTGCGCGTGCTCGGCGAGGGACAGAAGCCGCCCGCGCCCCCGGCACCGGAAACACCCCCGGCTCCGGAGACGCCGCCGCCCCCGGCGCCGACGCCCGAAGGCTCGACGCCAAAATAGAGGGCGCCGCTACTCGGCGGCCGACGCCGTCCCGAGAATCGACCGGTAGTACGCGTTCTCCGGCTCGATACGCGCATGCTTCTTGCCATTCGCGCGCGGCATCGTCCGAGCGACGAGCCTCGAAGAGAAATGCGCCGCGGTAGAAGCGATCGAGCGCGGTGGACGCGCGGGTCCATCGTGTCGCGTCGATTCCGGTAGCGCGACCGCCCGCTTCGAGCGTGCGCACCGGGTCCACGCGCGCGACCATCAAGTCGCGCAGCAGCTCGCCTGCGGGAAAGCGCCGGGCGGCGGCTCGCAGGTCGTGGAATTCGAGGCGCGGGCGGTCGTCGGTGACGAGCGGCGCCGCGCCGACGAGCGCCGGATGGCCTTCGCATCCAGAAGGAACGTCGCCAGCAGCGACTCGGGCGTGGGGAAGCCGATCTGCGCCATCGCTGCCGCGATATGCGGGTCCGCGTAACGCGACGCCAAGCGCTCGAACGTCCAAGGCGTCCCGCCTTCCTTCACGCCGATCCCTCACCGCGTTCCGTCCGACCGGCAGCCACAAGCGACGCCTCCGGAAACACGGCGGCAAACGTGGCGAGCCCCATCCGGAATTCCTCCGCCGTCTGGCTGTGCATGGGGAACCACTGGCACAAACACGCCGCCGGGCGCGAGATGCTCGCGGCAGATCTCGTAGAACTCCTTCGAGTAGAGGTCGCCGACGCCGGCGTTCAAGCGGCGGCGGCGGCTCGAGCGTGATGACGTCCCACTGGTCGGGATCGGTCTCGCACCCAGTGACGACTCGTCCTGATCGCGATCTCGACGTCCGTGCGCCGCGCCACGCCGTCGTTCACGGCGTCGAAGAGCGGCAAGGCCTTGCGGACGCCGAGCGAAAGCTCCGCGCAGGCCACCCGCTCCAGCTCTTCGTGACGCGCCACCGCGGAGAGCGTCATGCCGGTGCCGACGGCAGATCACGAGCGGCGCGCGACGCGGCGTCTCGCACAGCAAGAGCGGCAGGTGTCCCATGGTCTTCATGTAGCGCTGCGCGAAGAAACGGCGAGCCGGTGTACGAGCTGCCGTTGACGTAGATCGTTCTCACCGGCGGCTCACCCGCGTCTCGGGAGGCTCTGTACACGGTGACGATCACGACCGCGCCCTCGTCCACGAAGACCATGCGGCCGGGCCGCATCGTGGCGAAGTCGCTCCGCGAAGAAGGTCGCGACCCGGCAATACCGCGGCGAGCGCCGTGAGCGCCGCCGCGCCGAACACGGAGCGCGCGCGCCGCGACAGCGGGAGCCACGCGAGCGCGATCGCCGCGCCGACGTTCACCGCGAGCAGCACGTCGAGCGCGCCCACGACGCCGAGCTTCGGCAGAGCGACGAACCCGCCCAGGAAGGCGCCGAGAATCGCGCCGCCGGTGTTCGCCGCGGTGGCCAGGCCCACGCGACCGGCCGCGCGCTCGCCTGCTCGGTGACGAGCCGAACTCGCGAGCGGGAACGTCGCGCCGAAGAGGATTCCCGCGGGGAGAATCGTCGCCACGACGAGAAAGACGAGCGGATCGCAGCAGGTCGCCGAGCGAGCCGCCCGGCGTCGGAGCCGAGCGCGCGCAGCGATTCGGCGCGCGTCACGAGCGGCCGAATCGATCCGTACGCGACGAACCCGGCGCCAGCTCGATGGTCGGGAAGGCCACGCGCGCGAAGGCGCGCAGCGGCTCCGCGAAGCGCGCGGACGATCGCGCTGCCGAGGACGAGCCCTGCGAGGAACGTCGCGGAGCATGAGGCTGAACCCGTACGTCACGGACTTCACGAAGAAGACGAGGACGCGGGTCCAGAGGATTTTCGTAGCCGAGCGCCGAGAGACCCGAGAGGCGCGAACGCGGCGAGCGCGACGGTTTCCGGCGACGCCCAGCGACCTCCTCGCCGCGCCGCCCGCCCCGGACGCCGACCGCTGCCGCCGCGGCCTTCTCCGCGTCAGGTGCGCTCCGCCCCGCGTGTCGACGCGCCGAGCGCAAGCGCCGGCGAGCGTGATGGCGGCGTTCGCAGCCGCGCCCACGTCAACGCCGCGAGAGAGGCCGGGCGGCCGGGATCAGGATGAAACCGGTCGCGAGGCAGCCGAGCGTGGCGCCAAGCGTGTTCCACGCGCAGAGCGCCGACCGGCCGGCCCACGAGCTTGTCGCGCACCACCGCGACGCGACACAGCATGGGATGGGTGCCGCCCATCGCGGCGGTGGCCGGGAGGAGCAGCACGAACGTCCCCAGGAATCGCACCGCGGCGGCCGCCGTGCCCGTCGACTCCGCTGCCAGCACGATCCGGTGGAAGACGTCATTCAGCAAAGGGAACGCGATTGCGAAGACGGCGATGGTTGCTTCGAGCAGCGCGTAGAACCGGAGCGGCGACGTCGACCGATCCGCGCGCCGGCCCAGTGCCACCGCGCCCACGGCGAGCCCGCCGAGGAACGCCGCCAGGACCGACGCGACCGCCTGCGCAGTCGAGCCGAGCGTGTGCACGAGGAGCCGCGTCCACACGACCTCGTAGAGAAGCCCCCGCCGCTCCGGAGAGGAACACGAGGACGGGGAGGAACGTCGGCATGGGGCGGAAGTGTCCCACAACGCGGGCCGACTGGGTGGGGCGAGAGAAAGAAGGGAGGGCCGAGATGAGCCGAAGACTCGAATCGATCGCGCCGCCTCTCCGGGGAGGGTCCCGTGCGCTGGTTGACACTTTTCGAGGGGAGCGAATACACCCTTGCGGTCATTTCCCCTCCCTCAGCGTTCGTCCTTTCGGAGGAATCTCCATGGTCGGTCCGTTCTCTTCACTCCGCGTCCATCGAGGGCTCATCGTTCCCGCCGTGCTTCTTTTCAGTTCCTCGTCGTGCCGGCGCGGCCGCTGCGGAGGACGAGTTCGGAAGTCTCGAAGTACGGCGGGCGCATCGGTTTCGACGAACCCGGATCAATTCACGGTGAGCGGGTACCTGCAGCTCTGGCGAGCTCGCGCCGAACCTCTCGATGCGCCCCCTCGGTGGACTTGGGCTGGGGCGACAGCCTATTCAGCATCCTCGGCAACGCGGACCTGCAGTACTCCTTCTCGGGGAAGAAAGCGGTGCCGTTCGCCGGTGCAGGGCTCGGCATCGCCTACTACAACTTCGACGAATCGGACAACAGCGAGACGGACATAGGGCTCAACGTCTACGGTGGAGCGAGATGACTCGGGACTACAAGTCGGGTTATCTCGAAGCGCGCTTCGGCGTGGACGATGCCGGACTTCAGGCTCACGCTGGGCTTCGGGTTCTACTAGACGAACCGGAGCCGACGTGCGGCGGGCCTGCCGGAAACCCGACGGCCCGCTGTCTTGCTGCCGTCACTAGACGCGCCGCGTCAGCCGCCCATCAGCAACCGACTGCCTCCCACCGCGTCGTGCGTCCCGGCCAGCGCGAGGCAGTCTCTTCGCGCAGTACCTCCGAAGCGGTCGGCACGACGACGTTATCCTCGCCGCGGACGATCGCGGCTGCACCGTATCCCCGTTCGGCCGCGGAGGTCGAGTTGGGCGAGGGTCCTCCCCACGGCGGGACTCGTCGCCTGCGAGCCGGAGCGCGACGGGTCTGCCGAGACCGGGAAGGACGGACCGCACCGGCTCCAGCGTCACAGCCGCCGACGATTCGCCGGGCGCGTTTGTTTCGCGAGAACTTCGACGATCACGCGCGCGCCGGCCCACACGTGGCCCTGCAGGTTCGTGGCGCTCCGCCAGAATGCGATCGCGAGCGACCGCGAGCCCGATCACCACGAGGACTCCTTCGAGCCCCGCCAAGAACGGCTGGGTCAAAGCGAGCAGCACGAGCGTGATCGGCAGAAGGATGGCGATCTGGAGAGTAACGACGAACGCGCGCCGAGGCGCGTCGGCGAGGTCCACCCGGTCCTCCTTCGCCGCGGCAGCGCGACCTCCGCGAGCGTCTCGCCCAAGCGGTGTGCGGATCGCACCATGCCCACCGCGAACGGCGCCGCCACCACCACCGCTGCCATCACCACGAGCACGCGCGCGAGCGCGTCGCCGATGCCGATGCCCTGTTCAGCCCATGCGGCCATCGTCGTCGGCGCGCGACGAAGCGGCGATCGCGACGGCCGCGAGTAGCGCGGCGTCCAGGAGCAGCCAGCCCACGAGTCGGCGAATCGTGGCGACGGTCCTCCCTCCGCGCCGCGCGGCGCCGGAGTCGCTCCACCCAGCTGCCGTAGGCGCCGCAGAACGTCGCCACGCGACGCGGCAGCTTGCAGGTCCACGAAGCTCGCCACGCCGCCGGACCAGCGGATGAGCCAAGGCGTCGCGAGAGCGTGGTGATCGCCGACACCGCGACCGCCACGGGATAGAGGAAATCGCGCGTGGCCCCGAGCGATGCGCCGAGCGTCGCCAGGGATGAACGAGAACTCGCCGATCTGGGCGAGACTCATTCCCGCCGCCACCGACGTGCGCACGCCCTGGCCGGCCGAGGGAATGCACCCACCGTCACGCCGAAGATCTTGCCTCCGACGACGACCGCGGTGAACGCGAGAATGGCGCCCCAATGCTGCATGACGACCGCAGGATCGAGCTGCATGCCGACGCGAGACAAAGAAGACCGCGGCGAACATGTCGCGGATCGGGTGGACGAGCCGCTCGACTTCCTTCGCCTCGCCGGACTCGGCCACGAGCGCGCCGGCCAGGAAAGCGCCGAGCGCGACCGAGAAGCCGAACGTCTGCGCGAGGAGCGCCACGCCGAAAGCGAGATCCCGACGCTCGCCACCACCGTGGTCTCCGGCGCGCTCGAGTCGGACGATGGCGCGGACGGCGCCGGCACGACGAGGATGCCGACCCCGAGCAGGCCCGACGAGGAACGCGAGCAGCCGAGCCGAGGATCGCCAAGAGTCCCGGCCGGCGCTCCGTTACCCGTCGCCGCCGTGGTGAGCGCGGTCATGCAACAGGGACCGCGATCAGATCTTCGACGATGAGCACACCCGACGACGAAGTCGCGGAGCTTCCCGCGGACGCCCTGCTCGTCGAACGACCTTCGCGATGATCGTGGTGCTCGAGATCGCGACGATCGCGCCGGAGAAGATGCTCTCCATCATGCGTCCATCCGAAGCGCGCGACCCGTCACGAAGCCCAGCCACACCATGATGCTGTATCTCAACCGATCGGTGAGCCCCGCGGCCCGGGCCGAGAACGAGCTTCGCCGGAGGCTGGAACTCGAGCCCGAGCGAGAACATGAGCAGGATGACGCCGAGCTCCGAGAGCGTGCACGACGATCGCGTCGTCCGCGACGAGCGGGAACGGGACGTGCGGCCCGATGATGAGCCCGGCGATCAGGTAGCCGAGCACCACCGGCTGGCGCAGCCGCTGGAACAAGACGGTCGTCAGCGCGGCGACGCAAGGACCAGGGCGAGAGATTCGAGGAAGCGATGGGGTCCATAGGGTTATCAAATAGCACGGTTCGCAGTCCGGCGGCACCCTCGGCGCGGCGCCCATGCACCGCATCCGCCCACGTGCCACCGGCCCCGCGCGGGCGGCGCGTTCCACTCCCGCCGCACCCACAACGGCTCTTCCCACGACCTCGCCCGGCCGGGGCATCCTTCGCGCCAGCATCCTCATCTCCGCCGAAGCCAAGGAGCCAATCAATGCCCCGCAATGTCCGCATCGACGATCTCTTCCGACTGATCCTTCCTTCGCAACCCGCGCTCAGCCCCGACGGTGCGCGCGTGGTCTTCGTGGTGAAGCGGTTGAACGCGAAGGAGAATCGCCACACGTCGCATCTGTGGATCGCGACGTCGAAGGGTGGACGGCCGCGGCAGCTCACGCGCGGTCTCGTTTCGACGGAAGCCCGGCGTGGAGCCCCGACGGCAAGGAGCTGGCGTTCGTCTCGACCGCGGCGAGAAAGCCAACCTGTGGGGTCCTGCCGCTCGAAGGCGGTGAGCCGCGCAAGCTCACCGATCACGGCGGCGGCGCGATCGAGGATCTGGTGTGGTCGCCCGACGGCCGCGAGCTGGCGTACTCGTTCTTCCCCGTGCCGAAGGAATCCGCGGACGAGAAGAAGAAGAAGGCGGCGTTCAAGCACATCACGCGGCTCTACCACAAGGAAGACGGCTTCGGCTGGTTCCGTGACGAGTGGTGGACCATCTGCAACGAAGCGAACGCATCGACCGGGCGCATCACGACACTCACGAAGGGCCCGCACCACGACGCCGAGCCGCAGTGGAGCCCGGAAGCAAGCGCATCGCGTTCGTGTCGCAGCGCGGAAGAACGCCGAGTCCACGCCGGACCTCACGTCGCCTCTTCGTGATGGACCGGCACGGCGGGACTGCGCGAGTTGACGCCCACGTCAGGCTCGCGGTCGTCGGCGGGTGGAGCGGCGACGGCCGGTCCGTCTACTGGGTCGGGTACGAAGGCAAGTCCGGCGAATGGCTGAACCACGAGTACTCCGTGTGGCGCACGGACGTCGCGCGAGCGGCACGCACTGTGGCGTTGAACAAGGGCCACGACCGCTGGCCGATGAACATGGTCGGCGCGGACACGTCGCTCGCGGGCGGGACCGTGCTGGAGCCGTATCAGGTGGGCGGCCGGGAGCGCGTGCTGTTCGGCTCCGACGAGGACGGGAGCTACCGGCTCTACCGGTGGGCGCGGACGGCGGGCGGCCGCGGCTCGAGGTGGGCGGAAGCTCGATCTTGGTGCGCGGCGGTACACGGCGGCGAAGCCGTGTACATGGCGGCCACCGTGAACGATCTCGGCAGATCTACCGCGTGACGCCTCGACGGCACGAACACTTCCGAAGAAGCTCACGAACCTCACGGGTCCTTTCTTCACCCGCTGCGTCTCTCCACGCCCGAGGAAGTGCGCGTGAAGAGCGGCCCCGTGGAGCTGCAAGGCTGCGGTGCTCAGCCGCCGACGTTCAAGGCCGGCAAGAAGTATCCGGTGCTGATCGAAGTGCACGGCGGACCCATGACCCAGTACGGCGAGAGCTGGTTCCATCGAGATGCACCTGCTCGCGGCGCAGGGCTGGATCGTGACGTACTGCAATCCGCGCGGCAGCTCGGGGCAGGGCCTGAAGTTCTGCAACTGCATCGAGGGTCAGTGGGGCGAAGAGGACTGGGACGACATGGTGGCGTTCACGGATTGGTGGCGAGCAGCCGTGGGCGGACGCCAAGCGCATCGGCATGCTCGGCGGCAGCTACGGCGGCTGGATGACGTCGTGGGCGGTGGGCCACACGGACCGCTACAAGGTGGGCATCACCATGCGCACCGCGGCGGATTTCGGGACCCACTGGGGCTCGGAGCGACTACGGCTACTACCGCACGCACTATTTCGGCGGGCAAGAAGCCCTGATGCTGGAGCTGTATCACGCCGCATCGCCGGCGTTCTACGCGAAGAACATCAAGACGCCGCTCTTGATCCTGCACAGCGAAGGCGACTCAGGCGCCCCATCGCCGAAGGCGAGATGCTCTTCACCGCGATGAAGGTCCTGGATCAGGCGCCGCAGGCGAGATGGTGCGCTTCGAGGGCGAGTTCCACGGGTTGCCGCGCACGGGCAAGCCGAGGAATCGGGAAGAGCGACTGAAGAGGATTCTCGCTTGGTTGGAGACAGCCAAGTCTCTGATCCAGGCAGGGTGATCGGCTGCCGGCACTCGGGAAACCCTCGCCCACGCGATGCGCCGCCGCTACCCTAGCTGCCCATGTCTCTGAGTCCAGAATCCGCCTCGGCCCCTACGAGATCGTGTCCCGACGCTCGGCGCGGGCGGCATGGGCGAGGTCTATCGCGCGCGGATACGCGCCTCGAACGCGACGTGGCCATCAAGGCGCTTCCCGAAGCGTTCGCGCAGCGATCCCGAGCGGCTCGCGCGATTCGAGCGCGAAGCGCAGCATGCTGGCGTCGCTGAACCATCCCAACATCGCCGCGCATCTACGGGCTGGAGGAGCCGACGGGACGCCGCTACCTGGTGCTCGAGCTCGTCGAAGGCGAGACGCTGGCGCAGCGCCTCGCGCGCGGCCGCTTGCCGGTGCGCGAAGCGCTCGAGATCGGCGCGGCAGATCGCCGCGGCGCTCGAGGCCGCGCACGAGCGCGGCATCGTGCACCGCGATCTCAAGCCCGGCAACGTGATGATCGACCGACGTCGCGCACGGTGAAGGTGCTGGACTTCGGTCTCGCGAAGGCGGCGCCGACGGAGCTCGTCGGCACTCCGACCTCGCGTCGTCGCCGACGATGGCGCTGACGGCGCACCGGCGCGGGCGTCGTCCTGGGCACCGCCGCCGTACATGAGCCCCGAGCAGGCGCGCGGCAAGCGCAGCGGACCGGCGCACCGACGTGTGGGCGTTCGGCTGCGTGCTCTTCGAATGCCTCACCGGCCGCCAGGCGTTCAGCGGCGAGACCGCGTCCGACGTGATCGCGCGCATCCTCGAGCGTGAGCCCGATTGGAGCGCGCTGCCGGCTGCGATGCCCGGCGCGGCTGCGCGACGCTCGCGCGCCGCTGCCTCACCAAGGACGTCGACGAGCGGCCGCGCGACATCGGCGACCTGCGCCGCGAGCTGAGCGCCATCGCGCTCGAGATGTCCGCACCCTGGCAAGCACGCACCGCCGGGCTGCGGCGCTTCCGTCGCCTCGGCCGTGCTCTACTTCGAAAATCGTCGCTGCCGACGCGGAGAGCGAGTACTTCTGCGCCGGCATCACCGAGGACATCCTCACCGACCTCTCCAAGATCAAGGGCCTGCGCGTCGCTCGTCGCGCAACGCCGTGTCGCGCTACCGCGGGCGCGTCCGGCGGACATCGCCAGCGTCGGCCGCCGATGCTCGGCGTGGGCGCGGTGCTCGAGGGCAGCGTGCGCCGCGCCGGCGACCGCGTGCGCATCACGGCGCAGCTCATCAACGTCGCCGACGGCTTCCAGCTCTGGGCCGAGCGCGTTACGACCGCACGATGAGCGACGTCTTCGCGGTGCAGGACGAGATCGCCTCGTCCATCGCCGAGCGCTGCGCGTGCGCGCTCACCCGGCGGAGGCCGAGAGTCTCGTGAAGGATCGGCCGCGCGACGCGGCCGCGTACGACCTCTACCCGAAGGGCCGCGAGCACTACGGACGCTACACCGACGCCTCGCTGCGCCAGGCGCTCCGAGCTGGTTCCGGCAGGCGACCGAGTTGGACCCGAGCTACTGCCCTGGCCTGGGGCCGGCATGGCGGACTGCTACGGGCCAGCTCTGCCAGTGGGCGTCACCGTCGACGTCGCCGATCTGACGCGCCGGGGGCTCGAGGCGTCGCGGCGGGCGATCGCCTCAACCCGGCTGCCGGACGCCCACAAAGGCCGAGGCGCTCAACCTTCGTTTCGCGGGCGATCGCGACGTCCGCAGCGCGGCGCTGTTGCGCGCCGTCGAGGCGGATCCTCGCTACAAGCCGGCCATCATCAACCTCGCGGTCCGACGCGTTCTACTCGCGCCGACGTGGCGGGGCCGAGCGATACATCCGCCGCACCCTCGAGATCGATCCCCAGGGAGGCGTTCGCGACCGTTTGGCTCGTCCAGCTCACGGGTTTCACCGGCCGGGTGGATGAAGCGATCGCCGCGACGCGGCGCGTGCGCTCTCTGACGACCCCTTCTACATCACGGTGACCTATGCGGCCCGGTGCTGGCTCCACCCGAGTCGCGTGGGACCCGCCGCGGCCGGCGATGTGCTGCGCGAGGGACTCGCCGACGGGCGCGGCCGGAGGACATGAAGGCCATCGAGGCCATGATCGCGGCGCGCGAAGGCCGCGTCGAAGACGCCGGACGGCTCCTCCGAGAGCTGGAGGCAGTGCCGGCGCTCGTCGCCGGTACCATCATGGTGTCGGCGAGCGCGGCGCTGCGCATCGGAGAGGTCGACGCGGCGTTGCGTATGTTCGATCGCAAGCTGCCCGGGCGATCTCGCCCAGACGATCGCGCGTCTCGGACCCCGAGTTGCACCCTCCTCGATCGGGAGCCGTTCGCACCCGCGCCGCCGAGACGTTGCTCTGGTATGGCCGCTCGAGGCGCCGATGATGGACGCGGCCATTCACCGCCTGTTTCGGGAGGTCCGGATCGAGTCGGGTCTCTCGCAGGGCAGCGACGTCCGGTAGTTGGTGCCGAAGAAGCCTGCAGGCGCGGGCAGAGGGGCGCCAATGTCGCCGCCTGTTGCACCGATATTCACTCGGGCGCTAGGGTCGGCGCGTCCCGCGACCACCTGCTAACGCCATCACTTCGCCGGGAGGCCCCCATGGCCAAGCGTCGACGTGTCCTTCTCCCGTCGTCCCCGACCGTCTCGACCTTCGCGACCGTCCCTACGAACCCGCGATCACCACCTGCTCCCCGCCGCGACTCAACTCGCTCTTCCCGAGCGCGCGCCGCGTCTCAAGCCGTTGAACCAGAAAAGAGACCAGCGCCTGCACCGGTTTCGGCCTCGCCCGCACCATCGACCTTCTGCTGATGCGCGCGCGAAGCGTCCCAGGAAGCGCCGGTTTCGCCGTTCATGCTGTATCTATGGCGCGCCGGTACGACGAGTTCGCCAGCTACAAGCAAGACGAAGGCTCCAGCGTTCGCGGCGCGCCTGCGGTTGGTTCAAGCACGGCGCGTGCGCGCAGAAGCTCTGGCCCGGCTTCGAGATGCCAGAAGCAGGACCCGAAATCGCCGATCGATTGGCGGCAGGACGCGGCCACGCGTCCGCTCGGCGCGTACCACCGCGGTGGACACGCGCTCCGTCACCGACATGCACGTGGCGCTCAGCGAGGTCGGTGTCTTGTACGCCAGTGCGGTGTCACGTGGGCTGGGACGAGGGTGACGACGTCGGGCGGCAGCGCGGCATCTGGAGGATCCCTTTACACGAAGGCCGCGGCAGACGACGGCGGCCACGCGTTCTGCATCGTGGGCTACGACGAGGACGGCTTCATCATCCTGAACTCGTGGGGTGAGTGGGGCTCGCACGGTCTCGCGATCCTCACGTGCAAGGACTGGCTGACAACGCCATGGACTGCTGGGGTGGCGCAGCTCGGCGTGCCCACCACGCTGCATCGCGAGCTCACAGGCCGTCTCGCTTCGCTCCGACGCCGCCGGCAGGAAAGTCTCGCTCGCGGCGGACCGCGTGCTGCGCAACCGAGAGATCTCGCCCTCGTGGTGGACATGGAGAACAACGGGCAGCTCAGCAATCACGGCGAGTCTCGCACCGGCAAGGCCGACCTGGAAGCTGCTCGTCACCGTGCAACTCGGCGGAAGCGCGCCGGCGCTGGGCCATCCCGGCGAACAAGCTGGGTGGACGTGGCGCTCTACGGCACGGCGGCCTCGTGTCCGAGAACGCCGCCGCCGACACGGCCGCGCGTTGGATCCCCGCGCTCTACGACGCGCGCATCTTCCCATCTTCGTGATGTGGGAGACGGACATCTTCTCCACCTTGAAGTCGCGTCTCTCCGACCTGATCTTCGGCATCCCTGACGCTGAAGCGCGTCCCACCGCCGGTCTCCGCGACCAGGGTGCGGCGCTTCCTGAACGAGCGCATCGAGGGGACGCTGGCGAAGCCTGGCTCGTTCTTCTGGGACGAGATGAAGCAGAACGTACGCAGGCGATCGGCGCGAATCCGGAGAGCGGCCTGCGCCTCCTGTACCACAAGGGAACCACGCTGGGAGGTCTGGATCCTGGCGTAACGTTCGCCTGCACCTGATCCGGCCACTGGCGGGATCCATCGCCACTCGCACATCGCGGGTCGCTCTCAGGAAGGTCTGGGATACGCCTCCGCGATCTTCACGGCGCCTGCGGTTGGTACAGGACGTCTTCCACGAGGCCATCCGGGACGATCAGCTCGGCAAGCGAATCGGCGCCTATCATCACATTCCATCTCGCCGACTCCGGTGGAGCTACGCGACCCCACCTGCAAGCCGCTGCTCACCTAGGGGAGGTACCTTGCTGCACTCGACGTCGGTTCTTTCCGAGCTTAACTCTGCGCCGTGCGATGCAGCGAAGCTCTCGGCATAGGAGAGTTCCTCCGGAGACTTATCGCAAGCGCCTGGAGCGGGTTCCGTAGCTGTGCTCGCCGCGCGCCGGCGTCGACATCGTCGGACCACAACGCATGGGGGTTTCGACGACGAACGCATTCCATAGAAAGTGCGTGATCAGAGTCATCATTCGAGGCCTCGGGCCTGGCGGCGCGCGCCGCGTGTGCCGGCCGGGCGAGAGCGCGCGGGCGGCGGCGGCTGGTAGCGGAGATCCGGAAGCGGCTCCGAGGCGGGGACGGACTTCGCAGAAGCTGGCGCCGATCGGGTGCTTGCGGCCTGGCGAGTTCACCCCTGGACGGCTGCGTTGCCGCCGCACGGCCCGTGCAACGGGCACGGGTCTTCCCGGCGTCGCCGATCCCAGCGTCGACGCCGCTCGAGCGGTGCGCACGCCGTGACCTTCTCCCCTGATGTTGAGACACACCCTGGCCACGCTTGCCTACCGCGCGGCGAAATCCCTGCGCGGCGCTCCACCGAACGCTCGCCACCTTCCAGCCCCCACCTGGGCGCGCGCGCACGCCGGTGGAGAGATCCTGGCATGCTACGCCGGGCGACGCCTGGCGGTCTGCGGGTCTCTCCCGCTGAGCTGCTCGAAGCCGCGCGTGGCCCGCGTCGGCGCCACTGTTGCCGTGGACGCAGGAGATCGAGCGCTTCTTCGCGGCGCTGACCGCGTGAGATCGATTCCGTCTGCGACGCCGACGACTCTGGCGCCAGCTCGACCGAGCTCTTCCAGGGCTATCGCCGACGCGCTCACGCACGTGGGGCAGATCAACATGCTGCGACGCGTGGCCGGGTCGCACCGGTGCGCGGCGAGAGCTACTGACCTGGCGCCGATCAAGATCGGGCAGAACGGGGTATCGAGCAGCCGTTGCCGTGGATGGCGGAGAGCGGAGGCCCTGACCGAGCGGTCGGACGCGCGACGCGCCGGAAGCGCTGCACGAGCGTCAGCTCCGGCCCCGGCCCGCGCGGCGCCCAACCGCGCACCTCGCGCGTGACCACCATCGTCCCGCACTTCTCGATTCGGCCGCGAATGTCCGCGCGGCGGCGATACGCGGAAGAACGGCAGGCCCCATCCAGGGTCCCGTCCTTCGTCACCTGAATGACGGGATGATCGCCTTCTGAACCACTCGTTAGGGGAACTGCAGGCGGTCGTGGACCACGATCGAGTCCGCGGAGGCGCGCACCTCCACGTCGTGCGGTTGGGCTGCGTCGACAACCGTCCAGCGGCCCAGCGGCCGCCTCGTGCGGCGTGGGCGATGCGTAGGAAACTCCAGCGGCACGAAGCCCGCCGGCTGCGGCGTGGCACGCTCCTGCGTGAGCTTCGCGCAGCGAGCGCGTCTCGTCGGAGGCGCCGAGTGATTTCTCCATGCGGTTGAGAGCGTTCTCGGCGTCGTCGAACCACCGACTGTCCACCGACATGCGAAACACCTTCCTCGTAGGCCTGCGGAGGAATCGGCACGGCGTATCCCACCCGCTCGGCCAGCGAGTCGTAACGCGCCAGCATGGCGATGGGTCGCGTGCCCGGAGTCCACTCCATGGGGAGGAAGTCCGCGAACATGGCGCGCAAGCCCAGCATCATGCCGGCCAGCGCCATGCTCGCGTGGGTCTCGCCCGTCGTGCGGAATTGCCGCACCATGGGCTTCGTTCCGCCCCATTGCGTGGTGTCCACGTCCACGGACAGCATATATTGACCATCATCACGCGGGCTCGCCGGGCGGCCGGCTGCTTCAAAGCGCGGCCAGCGCCGCATCCAACTCGCGCTCCTTGTTCCACCACACCGCGGGCTCCATCACCACGTAGCCCAGGAAGAGATCCGGCCGCTTCGAGAGCGCGTGCGTAGTGCGAAGAGCCCGCCCAGTGAATGACCCACTTCAGCACGCGCAGGGGTGGTGCGGCATACGCGCCGTCCAGGTGTGGAATCAGCTCGTCGGCCAGAAGGTCAGGAACCGGTCCGCGCCGCCAGCGGTCTTCGCCTTCGGGCGCCTCGAAAACCGGCGAGGGGCGGCGTGGTCGGCGTCCCCGCGTGCCGTGTTGCGCACGCCCACCACGATCATGGGCGGCAGCTGCGACATGGCGGGCGCAGAACCGCGTCACCGACACCGCGATCTCGTGTTCGGTCCTGCCGTCCAGACGATGACCACCGGATAGCGCTGGTCCGGGTTCGATTCGTACTGGAGCGGGAGCGAGACGTCGATGCGGCGGGGCTCGCCCAGAGTGCGGGACTGGATCTCGAAGGAGCGGCCGTATTCCAGGGGGTGCCGGGGTCAGGTGGCGGGGCGTCGTCGGCTGCCGCGGGTGCGCGAGGGTGAGGAAGAACGCGGCGATGACGGCGCGCGGGCAGAGAAAGGCTGACGATGGGAATGCAGCGTACCGGAACCACGCCTCCCTGAGGTGATCGCGGGAGCTGATGTCTCCTCGTGGGGGAAGGCGCCGCAAGGGGTTGGGGATCGACGCGCGTAGCTGGTGGAGGAGCTGCGGGCGTCGCAACTCGCGGCGCTAGTGGAGGACACTACCGACGCGACAGCGCCCTTAGGCGACCGCTGGCGTCGGCTTGACTCCAACTGGATACTTCTTTGCACACTGCGCGCATCGTTGCACCGTCGGAGGCCGGATCGGTACCGGCGGCGGGTGTGCAGCAGTGGATTACGCCCGGCCCGGGCGACCGATGCCCCATTGGGGGCCAAGTTTCACATCGCCCCGGCAATCCCCCGGAAAAGGGGGCAGAAGCGGTGAGACGGTACCCTCGCTGGGAGCGATTCTCGGCGCCCTCGCGATCGGAGTGGCGCCCGTTCCGCGCTCGCGGAACATCTGCGGATCAAGGAAGTGGTGAACAATTCGGTCACTGGGGACCCGGTTGAGCCGCAGGGTACCCTTCCCCAGGGCGATTCCAACAGTCATCCCGGCAGATGACTTCGGAACTCGAATTGTGGCGTCGCGACAGTGCGCTGAATCCGTTGTACCGGCTCCTGCGGAGCTTGGTGCGGCTGCTCTGGAGGGCCCCGGTGACCGAACCCGCGACGGGGTCCGAACATGTCAGCGCGGGGTTTACCGGGAACTGCACCGAGTAAGCGACTTGGTGCAGTCTGCGATTCGCGAGTTCTCTGCTTCGCTCGCTCGGCCGGAAGAGTTATCTCCAGAAGAGCACACGCGCATTCGGTTTCGGCTCGCGGACTGTTTGATCGAGGCTCGCGACTACGGTCGCGTGCGCCATCCTCGAGTCGGTCCCGAACGATGATACGGTACCGGATCGTGGACAAGCTGCGCGATCAGCTCGCTGCGGCCGAGCCGGGATTTTCTTCCTTGGCCACGTCGACGACTGCGGGCCCGTGAGTGCGAAACGGGCCGTCTGCGCTGCTGCTGGCGACCGCACACCACGACGACCTTCGTACGCAAGCCTTGCAGGTGGCTTGGTCATTCGGGTACAAGTTCATGGGCTGCAGACTCCGCCAAGCCGCGGAGCGCTTTCGCAGGGCTGCGCTAGGCGGCCTGGTCGACGCGGCAAGGACGTGTCGCAACAAGAATTTCTGCTTGGATGCGCGCTGCTCGTGATCTACGCTGCTGCAGGGTCGCTATTCCGACGCGTGGCTGAACTGAGCCGCGGAGTCCAGCGGCGCGCAGAACCAACAGCGCGGCGCCCGAAAGCCCATATCATCGGGTTTGACTGGCTCCGCGCGATCGCGGCCTTCTGCCAGATCGAACCTCGGCTTGACTTCGAGCGCGGCGCGTGAGAGCCCGGACGCGGCGAACCGACGCAATTCGGCGGTGCCTCGGGGACTGATCGCGCGCAGATTCCCGCGCTCCACGGTCGGATGAGTGCTCTGACTCGAGCGCCAGCCTCCGGGCGAGGACGCTCCATCTGGTCTCCGCGCGCACAGCCGTGAGCCCCAGGTGGCGCCCGCGGCCTTCCCCAGCGTGGATTCGGCCTGCCAAACGCGCGATCGTTCTCGCCAACTGAAGAGATCGCCGATCTGGCGATGTGAGTCGGGGCAACATCCGCGACGCGATGATGCGAACACGTCTCGAGGCGGCGCTCAACAGCGATGCGGAGCTCATGATCAGCTTCGGAAGGCGACCTCGTGTACGAAGTCGCAGTTCGGCGACATCGCGCGTCGCAAAAATTCCGAGTCCACCGAAGTTCCGGAGAGTCCAGACGCCCGGGAATGTGCGTCCCGCGGCCGGTGAGGCTCTCGCGCACAGTCCAGCGTGGGACCGCCGCGAGTCGGGGCAGTGCGCCAGTGTCCCGCATCTTCTGTTCATCATCCGCTCGCGTTCGGGCGGCTTCGGCGGCGAGGTGGAGGCGATCCGCCCCGTGAAATAGCCGAGATCGCTGAGAGTTTCGAAAGAGCGATCGAGACGCCGTCCGAAACCGGGCCGGCGCTCACGAGGGCGGTGCCGCTGAAACCCCAGAGAGCGGTTCGTCGACCGTGCGAACGACGCCGTGTGCGCACCGTGCTCGAGGCACGCCGCCTCTACATCGCGCCTTCGGCGCTTCCCTCGCACGCGACAGTCAGCGACTGGCGGACGATGGAGCCCCGGCGACACGGACTGGGCGCGCACCGGAGCGCGGCGCGAAGCAGGCCGCTGCCAGCGGAGCCCCTGCGGTCCCGCCGCAAGTCCCGTCGCGCACGACCCGCAGATGGCGGCGCTGAGACGGCGGCGCAGCAGCTTCCTCGCCCCGGCTACGATCTCCGCACCGCGTTGATCGACGGAGAGACAGGATCTGGCAAGGGAAGCAGTCGCGCGCGACTCCTGAGCAATACGTAACTGAACGAAGCACAT
>ERZ1370068.4221-contig-3304_pt1 | contig 44252 bp, 51 predicted proteins | sample MGYA00561227_ERZ1370068 | MGnify/ENA primary metagenome ERZ1370068 (study PRJEB38410, sample SAMEA6850437) | metagenome | study: Metagenomic assessment of the ecological functions of the soil: analysis of the soil microbiota associated with the...
GGTAGTACTTCGTTCAATTTTTGCGTGTGCTGATACGCAGCGGCCGCACGCGCTCCAGGTCGACGCCGATCGCCGCACCGCGGGCAGGCCGATCAGGCGCGACCTCCTCGCCATGCGCGAGGCTGAACTCGACTACCAGCGCCTCCGGGCAAGCGGGGCTTGGCGCCGAGCGGACGCTCCAGCTCCGCGTGCCGCGCACCCCGGTCCCCAGGCGCGCTCAGAAAGGCGCGCCAGGGCGACATGCGCAATGAGCCGCTTTTGCCGCACCGCTGCATCTTTGCGCGCCAGGATGGCGGCGCGCTCAGCGCCCCCAGGCGCGGCGCCTCCTGCTCAGGCCCTGCAGCGCCGGGGCCGATCGGGCAAGATCGACAAGCCCACCTCGGCCACTTTCGCTGCGCGGGTGTCTTTCAGCATCATGCGCGGGGCCGGCTCGAACGGCGCAAAGGTCATGGGCAGCCCATTAGGCAGCAGAAGGCCTCCCCTGGCAAGCCGACGGCCGGATCGCTGCCCCCGCCGCCCGCGTTGTGGGGGCGCTTTTCCCGCTAGCTGCGGGAGGCGGCGCGCTTCTCGCGCTGGCCGCTCGCTCGGCGGACCGCGCCGGTGCGCAAGATCTCCGCGCAGGCGTCGAGTTCGCCCGCTATTTTTGCAGCGTGCGCACTTGCAAGGGAAAGCAGCAGGGGTTTGGCGGCCAACGTTCCCCCGCCGGCGCGGCCACCCGGTGCGCGCGGCAACCATGGCGCCGGTCAGCTTCACCTGTTCGATGCCTTGCTCGCGCAGGATCTTCTGCACCCCTTGATGGTGTAGCCGGCGTTTTGCAAAGATCGCGGATCACCGCGCAGCAGCTCAACGTCGGCCGCGGGCGATAGAGCGCCGGCCGCCACCACGCTTCATGGGCCGCACTTGCGGAAACTTCTGCTCCCAGAACCGCAGCACGTGCTTCTTGACCGCGAGTTCCTTGGAGACCTCACCAATATTCCGAAACGCCTCGGTTGCCTTCGGCACGATCAGCCCCGCTGAAACTGCAATGGACAAACTTATTCGGCGGCTCTGCGCCGCAGCAATCCAGGAGTTAATGCGAGTCCTTCATAATATTGCTTGGCCGGAAACACCAGAACCCGGCGCGGCGTGATCGGCACCTCCTCCCGGTCTTCGGATTGCGCCCGACGCGCTGGCCCTTCTTGCGGATGCCGAACGAGCCGCCGAACGAGGAGAGCTTGACGGCATCGCCGGCCGCCAGCGTGGTCGAAATCTCCTTTTAAAACCAGTTCGACGAGCTCCTGGGATTCTGTTGCGCGGCAGGCCTACCCTCTGCACCACCGCCTCGGCGAGATCCGCCCGCGTGAGTGTCTTGCCACCCATGAAATACGCCCCTCCCCAACACGTTACCCACGTTCGATGCTAGCCGCGCCGAATTTAGGGGTCAACATCAACAGGCTGAAATTGCACATATAAATGAGGATGGTGTGGCTTTTACCACCGCACCAGGGCGGCCCCCAGGTAAATCCCCGCCCATCGCCTCCATCAGCACCAGCCGACGCTCCTTGAGGAGATGGTCCTCGAACGCCTGATTAAGCGCCAGTGGAATGGAGGCGGCCGACGTATTGCCGTGCTTGGCAAGGGTAATTACCACCTTCTCGGCGGGTATCTCGAGCCGCTTGGCGATGCCCTCGGAGAATGCGGCGGTTGGCTTGGTGCGGCACGTACAGAATCCACCTCATCGGGCGCGTAACCGGCCGCCACCAAGGTTTCTTCCATGACGCTGGAGATCTTCTGCACGGCGTGGCGGAAGACCTCACGCCCGTTCATGCGCAAGTGTCCCGTGGTCTTGGTCGAGCCCGGACCACCGTCGACGTACAGCAGCTCCTCGAAGCGTCCATCAGAGCGGATGCGGGTGGCAAGAATGCCGCGATCGTCGCGGTTGCCGAGCTGGGTCTGCGCCTCCAGCACCACCGCCCCGCCCCATCGCCGAACAAAACGCAGGTGCTACGATCCTTCCAATCCAAGATACGCGAGAAGACCTCCGCGCCCACGACGATGGCGCGCTTGAACTGTCCGAGTGCGCAGAAAGTTGTCGGCGACGGCCAAGGCATAGATGAAGCCCGAGCACACGCGCCTGCACATCGAAGGCCGCGCCCTTGGTGACGCCAAGGCCCGCCTGAATGCGCACCGCCGTCGCCGGAAAGGTGCGATCCGGGGTGGCGGTGGCGCAGACGATCAGGTCGACGTCCGACCGGATCGACGCCGGCGCGCACCAGCGCCTGGCGCGCGGCGGCGATTCCAGATCCGGAGGTCAGCTCGTCATCGGCCGCAATATGCCGTTGCTCGATGCCGGTGCGCTCGCGGATCCAGCTGTCGCTCGTGTCGACCAGGCGCGAGAGGTCGTGATTGCTCAGAACCTTTTTCGGCAGGTAGGCGCCGACACCGCAGATCACGGCTCGAATGAAGGCCACGTCTCACCTCGTCCACGTCTCATTCCGGCCGGCAACGGGCCGCCGGGGCGTAAACCTCCGCACCGCCAAGCCTAAGGGCGAACATCATGAAGTCTTACGGGCCGCCTCGACCTCGTGCAGGTTGCCGTGGAAGGCATCAAATCGGCGGCCAATCGTTCCGAGACACGTTGCTTTCCACCATCTGATAGCCGACGTTGATGGCGCTGGCATAGCCGAAGACGTCGGTGCCGCCGTGGCTCTTGATGGCGATGCCGTTGGGTCCCAAGAATGGGCCACCATTGAGACGCCCGGGATCCATGCGGTCCTTGAGCGCGCGCATGGCCGCGCGCGCGGCGAATAGGGCGCCGATCCGCGCCGCTCCACGAACTCCTCAGCGCCTCGCGCACGTAGGCCGCCATCTGCCTGCGCCGTGCCCTTCGGCGGTCTTGAGCGCCATATTGCCCGCAGAAGCCCTCCACCACCACCACATCGGCGACGCGCTGCCCGATCTGGTCGCCTTCGACGAAACCGCGATAGTCGATTTGCAGATCGGTCTGCTTGAGCCAGGCGTGCGCCTGGCGCACCTCCTCGATGCCCTTGATGTCCTCCACGCCGATGTTGAGCAGGCCGACGCTCGGGCGCTCGACGTGAAACAGCGCCCGCGCCATGGCCGCGCCCATCAGAGCATAGTCGGCGAGCTGGCGCGCGGTGGCGCCGATGTTGGCGCCGAGATCGAGACACAATGCCGGCTGTGCTGACGGTCGGCCACTGACCGGCGATGGCCGGGCGCTCGATGCCGGGCATGGTTCGCAGGCATCAGCTTGGCCATCGCCATCAAAGCCCCGGTGTTGCCGGCCGAAACCATGCACGTCGGCCTCGCCGCTTCTGCACCGCCTCGAGCGCCAGCCACATGCTCGAGCCGCGCCCGCGCCGCACCGCCTGGCTCGGCTTGTCCTGCATCTCCCACGGCAATGTCGGTGTGCACGATGGAGGCCCGCGCCCTGAGCTGCGGGTGCGCCGCGGAGCTCGGCCTCGATGCGCGCGCGCGCGCCGAAGCACAAAGCGCAGCTCGGGTTGGCGCTCGAGCGCCAGGGCCGCACCCGGCACCACGACGCCCGGACCGCCATCCCCACCCATCGCATCGAGCGATATCGTGCGCGGCCTTGTCATGACCCCTTCTTGTCTACCTTGATTGACGTGGCTCCAGTGCCGGGCCAGCAGGGTCTCAGCAAACTGCTCAACGCGAGGCCGCCAAACCGCTCGACCATAGCCGGTTGCCGCCGCGAAACAATACATTTTCGCAGGCTTGACTGCGTTGCGAAGCCACCCCTAACCGCCGCTGCTTTTGCCCTCACCGCTTGCCCTTGAGATTGCCAGCACCGCAAAGGGACTTGCCGGCGTGTCCCCTGCGGCGTCGACAGCGGGCCCTCGAAAACCGCACCCGGCAGGCGCGGAAACGGATCGATGGCCGCGGCGAGGCTTTCAAACACGATGCGCGACCGACGTCTAGGCTGCCGCCCACGATCGCCTCGGGATCAGGCTCGCCGTTGAGCGCCACCTGCCCCTTGGCGGGTTCGGGCATGGCCTCCGGGGCCAGTAGGTCGCCGCATAGGTCTCGGCGATCTCGCTCCTGACAGGGCTCAAGCGTGACGGACACAGCTCTGCTCGAGGACGGCCTTGAGCTCGCCCGTGAGCTGGTAGCGACCAAGGCTCAAAGGGGTGATCTGATAGCGCGCCTGCAGCTGCGGCAAGCCGACAAGATCGAGGCGGCGGCGACCGCCGAGCGCTCTCAAATCGGCCGTGCGCTCGACGGCAGGTCCGTCGCGGAATGTCTTCGACCAAATGGTCCCAGCTGAGCTCGCCTGCCATGCCGTGTCTGCTCCACTATCGCCGCTCAATCTTGCTCTTTATCCTGCGTTTTCGCCCCGCCGCCGCGCCTCGCTGCGGGTCGGAACGAGCCAGCCCAGCCGGCCCGCCAACAGCGCACGAGCAGGCTGGCCGCCGATGCCATCGGCGGCCTCCAGCATGTAGTGTGCGATCCGCTCCGCGTCCAATCCGCCGGCCGGAACAAGGTAGGCCAGTTGCGCCTCGAGCACGCCCAGCAAGAGCGCCGGCTGCCCGCGCCGTAAGCGGTCCGCGATAGGCCTCATGGCGGTCGAACAGGGCCGCGGCGGCGCGTTTGATTTCCCTCGGCACGGCAAGGTCGCCAAAGGTCATCTCCACGCATGTTGGCGTCCATGTCGGCGATGAAGGCTTCGCTCAAGGCCCGCGCCAGCTGCCACCCCTGCCTGCCCTCTTGGCTCAGCCGAGCGAGGACCAGCGAGACGTGCACCACCAGCATCCCAGATCGGCCCGCAACCGTATCCGGTACGCCCCAGGCCGTGATAGAAGGTGGGCACGCGCGCCTGCGGCCGCAATCGAGCCGGCAAAGCTCGCTGTGCATTTCGGCGCCGGTGCGATCGATACTCGATAGCCAGGCCAACACAGCAACACAGGCGGCTCCGGGCTGAGGTTTGCGACCGCCGCAGACAGGGGCCCAAGGCTTCTGCCAGCGTTGCAATCAAAACGTTCTTGCGTTAGGGCCACGGCTTGGGCTCTGCAGTCGATTCTCGCGAGGAATACTCAACCATGCGCTCCGGCCGTCCAGCGGGCAAGCACGGGCCAACGGCGTCGGCTGAGGCGGCCGTTGCGAAGCCAGTGGCTGCGCCCGGCGGCGTTCGGCCTCCCTGATCGCGCTGGGCTTGAGCGCCTGCGCCGAGACGTGACCAAACGCGGCCATCAGTTTCATGATAACGATCTCAAGCTAGATCCAGGCGGGCATGAGCCGGGAGCAAGTGAAGACGTCGCTCTGGTACCCCACCACCACGACTGCGGTCGGCTCGGGATCCCGGCCTACTACTATATTTCCAGCGTCGAAGGGCAGACATCGTTCTCTTGCCCCTAACCGTCAAGGACCGCCAGAGTCGTCGCCATCTACTTCACCTCCTGGGCGCGGTGGACAAAGTCGCCCAGTACGGCTCTGAAGGGACGGCAAGGTCTTCGACTACATCAAGCGGGAAACGCCGAGCCACGCCCGCGACGAGGGCGTCCTCGAGGCCCTGTTCCGCAATCTGGGCACCAAGCAGTTCGGGCTCGATTGAGGCCGCCGCCTCGTCCCCGTTAGTGCGCCAGCACGGCCAGCAGCAGCAGCGCCACGATGTTGGTGATCTTGATCATCGGATTGACCGCCGGGCCGGCCGTGTCCTTGTAGGGGTCGCCGACGGTATCGCCGGTCACCGCCGCCTTGTGGGCGTCCGAGCCCTTGCCGCCGTAGTGGCCGTCCTCGATGTACTTCTTGGCGTTGTCCCAGGCGCCGCCGCCCGCGGTCATCGGAGATGGCGACGAACAGGCCGGTGACGATGACGCCGAGCAGCATGGCGCCGAGCGCGGCGAAGGCGTTGCCGCGTGCCGCCGATCCACTTCACATCACGTAAGAAGACACGATCGGCGACAGCACCGGCAGCAGCGAGGGAATGATCATTTCCTTGATGGCCGCGCGCGTCAGCATGTCGACGGCGCGGGCATAGTCGGGCTTCTCGCGTGCCCTGCATGATGCCGGGTTTCTCCCGGAACTGGCGGCGCACCTCTTCCACGATCGCGCCCGCCGGCGCGGCCGACCGGCGGTCATGGCGATGCCGCTGAACAGGTACGGCAGCAGCCCGCCGAAGAATAGGCCCACCACGACGTAGGGGTTGGCTGAGCGAGAACAAGTTGTCGATGTTCAGGCCATAGAAGATCGAGCCTGGCTTGGCCTGGGCGATGAAGAACTTGAGGTCCTCGTTGTAGGCCGCAAACAGCACCAGCGCGCCAAGCCCGGCCGAGCCGATGGCATAGCCCTTGGTCACCGCCTTGGTGGTGTTGCCGACGGCATCGAGCGCATCGGTGGTCTTGCGGATCTCCTTGGGCAGACCGGCCATTTCGGCGATGCCGCCGGCGTTGTCGGTGACGGGACCGAAGGCGTCGAGCGCCACCACCACGCCGGCCAAGCGACAGCATGCTCGTCGACAGCAATGGCGATGCCAAACAGTCCCGCAACGTTGAGGAAACGATGATGCCGGCGCACGATGATCAGCGCCGGCAAGCGCCGTGGCCTCAGCGACACGGCAGAGTCCCTGGATCACATTGGTGCCGTGCCCGGTCCTGGACGCTTCCGCGATGCGACTGCACGGGCCGGTAGTTGATGCCGGTATAATATTCGGTCACGACGATGATCAGCGCCGTGACGATCAATCCCACCAGCGCCGCACCAGTAAAGATCCATGCCGGTGAAGCTGGCGCCGCCAGCCGAAAAGACGGTGCCGATGCCCCAGCAGCGAGTCGGTGACGCGGCCACAGCGCGAAAATCGAGATCAGCGCCGGCGGCGATGAAGCCCCTGTAGAGAGCGCCCATGATCGATTGGTTGGCGCCCGAGGCGGACGAAGAAGGTGCCGATGATGGAGGTCACCACGCCCACCGCGCAGATGGCGAGCGGAAAGAGCATCAGGTTGTGGACCACAGGCTGGCCGCTGAAATAGATGGCGGCCAGCACCATGGTGGCGACCACGGTGACCGCATAGGTCTCGAACAGATCCGCCGCCATGCCGGCGCAGTCGCCGACGTTGTCGCCAACGTTGTCGGCGATGGTTGCGGGGTTGCGCGGATCGTCCTCGGTATGCCGGCCTCCACCTTGCCGACGAGATCGCCGCCGACGTCGGCACCCTTGGTGAAGATGCCCCACCCAGACGGGCGAAAATCGAAATCAGCGAGGCGCCAAAGCCCAACGCGACCATGGGATCGACGACCGTGCGGCTGGTGACGGCATAGCCGATGCCCGCCGTCAGGATGGAAAAGTAGATGGCAACACCCAACAGCGCCAGACCGGCGACCAGCAGGCCGGTCACCGCGCCGGCGCGGAAGGCCATGGAAAGCCCGTCGGCGAGCGACTGCGTTGAGGCCTGCGCCGTGCGCACGTTGGCACGCACCGACACCAGCATGCCGGCAAACCCGGCCGACCCCGACAAGACCGCGCCGATCGGGAAGCCGATCGCCACCAGCCAACCCAACAGCACGCCGACGATCAAAAAGATCACCGCGCCGGCGACGGCAATGGTCGTGTATTGCCGGGCGAGATAGGCCTGCGCACCCTCCTGGATGGCGCCGGCGATCTCCTGCATGCGGGCGCTGCCGGACTCGCGGCCATGAGGGCGCGCACCGTATAGGCGCCGTAAACGAGCGAGAGCAATCCGCACAGGATGATTGCCCACATGACCATCGGCATGACGGAATTTCCCTTCTTAAGATGGCTGGACCGTGCCGGAGGCCGCGAGTCTTGAGCCCACAAACGACGGAGCCGGCCCAGGCTGCGCGGCATTAAACCGCGGCCCAACGCCGGCGCATGATCTCGCGGCCGGACCATGCCAAAACTCAAGGACGTTGCAACACGGCGCGGCACTTTGCGCAGGCGCGCGCGACAAGCTTATGCCCGAGCGGGCAGGCCCGGCGCGACGCTGGACACGGGCCCGGGACCAAACCCGGCCGCTTGCGCTTGATTTTCAGGGATTCTGCGGCAAAGGACGCCTTTCCGCATTGCAGCTGCGCGCTCGGCACCTCGCGCCATCGGAAGCGGCGCACCAGCTATGAGCGCAACAACCTTGGATCAAAGAGCCGCAGCCGATGCATGCTCCGCAGCCTGGCCTGACCTACCCTCGGGACGTGCCGCCCGCACCGGGGACCGTGACCGAGATCGCACCTGGCGTTTTGTGGTTCCGCCTCGCCCTTCCCTTTCTGCTCGATCACGTGAACATCTACCTGATCGAGGACGAACAGGGGTTGGAGCCTGATCGACACCGGGCTGGGCGACGCCGCCGCCGAAGGCGCCCTGGCGCGAGTTGCTGGCGGGAGCCCTGCGCGGGCACCCGATCAATCGCATCATCGTCACGCATTTCCATCCCGATCACGTCGGCTCCGCTGGCTGGCTGCTCAAGCGCTTCGATGTGCCCCTTTGCATGAGGCGCTACGGAGTATTTGCTCCAGCCTCAACATGCACCTCGATCCGGGGCGCTGGAGGCCGAGCACTACCGCAATTTCTATCGCAACCACGGCCTCGATGCGGCCACCACCCAAAACCGTCGTCACCAAGGGTCACGAATACCTGCGCATCGTTTCCGGCTTACCCAAGACCTACCGGCGGCTGATCGCCGGTGACGTCCTGCGCCTTGGCGGACGCGCGTTCGAGGTCTTGACCGGGGGCGGACATTCACCTGAGCAGGTCATGCTGCTCAGTCGCGACGACAAGCTCTTTTTCGCCGCGGACCAGGTGCTGGCCAAGATCACCCCCAATGTCAGCGTGGCCGCGGTCGACCCGGCGGGCGACCCGCTCGGCATCTATTTGCGTTCCCTCGCCGCGCTGAAGGAGACCGTTGCCGACGACGTGCTGATCCTACCCGGACATCAGCTGCCGTTCACGGGGCTCGGCGCCCGCGCCAGCCAGCTCCGAGCGCCATCACCTTTTGCGCTGCGAAGCCATCGCGCGGGCCTGTCGGACGGCGCCGCGCTCGGCCGCCGAGCTCATTCCACATTTTCGAGCGCGCGCTCGATGCCCACCAGATGGGTTTCGCCTTCTCCGAGGTCTTGGCGCACGTCAATTATATGTTGCGCCGGGGCGAGTTGCAGGTCCTGACCGGCCCCGATCGCGTGGAGCGCGTGCGCGCTTGAGGCGCCGCGCGCATAGCCGTTGCCGCTTTGCCGCCAACCCCGCCCGGCGCCGACCCCGGCCGTGCCGCACTTTTAAGCGATGGCGCCCCTACATGATGGCGTCGGCAAAGGCGCCTGTTCGACCGCGGTGGTCTGCTCTATCTTGCCGGCGCGGGGGCAAGGCCCAGCTTGCTCGGATCGATTTGGCTTGCCCTGACGTGTTTGTGGCTGCTGGCCTGACGTGGGGCCTGACGTGGGGGCCTGACGTGGGGGCCTCGACGTGGGGGCCTGACGTGGGGGCCTGACGTGGGGCTGACGTGGATGGCTGATGCAGGGCTTGGCGGCACGGGCGCGCGCGCCGTGAGCGACCGGCACTCCGGCGCGGGGAGCCCACCGCCGCCTCGGGCGCCCAACCGCTCCTCGCGCTAGCCGACATCAGCAAGCGCTTCCCGGCGTGCTTGCCAACGATCAGGTCAGCTTTGCCGTGGGCCGGTGCGGAGATCCACGCGCTTCTCGGCGAAAACGGGGCCGGCAAATCCACGCTGGTCAAACTGATCTATGGGCTCATGCGCCCGGATACCGGCCGCATGAGCTTGGCAGGTCCCCTACGCCCCCTTGAGCCCAGCGGAGGCCCGCGCCCAGGGGTCGGGCTGGTGTTTCAGCATTTTCCCTGCTCGAAGCCCTGACCGTGGCCGAAAACATCGCGCTTGGCATCCCCGACAGCGCGCCGATCGGACGCTCAAGGCGCGCATCGCGGCGACCTCTGCCGCCTACGGCCTCGAGCTCGACCCGGATCGTCAGGTCGGCACCCTGTCGGTGGGCGAACGCCAGCGCGTGGAAATCGTGCGCTGCCTCTTGCAGGCCCCGCGGCTCATCATCATGGACGAGCCTACCTCCGTGTTGGCCCCGCAGGAGGTCGAGGCCCTGTTTGCAACGCTGCGCCGGCTGGTTCAGGAGGGCCGTTCGATCCTCTACATTTCGCACAAGCTCGAGGAAATCCGTGCCCTATGCAGCCGGGCCACCATCCTGCGCGCCGGCCGGGTGGTGGCGAGCTGCGACCCGCGCCAGGAAAGCGCGCAACAGATCGCGGCAATGATGCTGGGGGGCACGCTGCCCTCCGTGCGGCGCGGCCATCACCCCGCCATCGGTCCGGTGCGCTTGCGGGTGAACGGCCTCAGTCTCGCCAGAGACCGAGCAGTTCGGCGTCGATCTGGCAAACATCGAGATCGAGGTCAGAGGCGGAGAGATCGTCGGCATTGCCGGGGTCGCCGGCAACGGCCAGAGCAGAGCTAATGGACGCGCTGACCGGTGAGCGGCTGGCCGCGGCCGCTCGGACCATCGAGGTCGACGGGGCGGGCGTGGGGCGCAAGCCGCCGCGCCTACGGCGCGCCTTGGGACTGTTGAGCGCGCGCGAGGAGCGGCTGGGACATGCCTCGGTGCCGGCCATGACGCTGTGGGAAAATGGCGTCTTGACCGCCGAGGCCCGCCAGCACCTGAGCCGCCGAGGCCTCCTCGACAAGGCCCGCGCCCGGAACTTTGCCGCGCGCATCGTGGCCGACTTTGCCGTTAGCAGCGCCGGGGTGGACGGCAGTGCTGAGCGTTTGTCGGGGGCAACCTGCAAAAATTCCTGGTCGGACGCGAGATCCTACAAGCCCGGGCGTGCTGGTGGTGGCGCAGCCGACGTGGGGGTCGACGTCGGGGCCGCCGCCACCATCCATGCGCGCCTGCTGGCGCTGGCGAACGCGGGGACCGCCATCCTCATCATCTCGCAGGATCTCGACGAGCTCTTTGCCGTTGCCGGATCGTATCGCCGTCATCGCCAACGGTCGCCTGTCACGGGCCGAACCGGTCAATCTCATCACCGCCGCCGGCCTGGGCCTCAGCATGGGCGGGCTCAGCAGTAGGATGGACACGGGCAGGACCGCCGGAGCCGGCCCATGCTTAGGCTCGAGCCGCGCCTGGAGCCCTCCCGCCTGATGTTCTACCTATCGCCCCTCATTGCCGTCGCGCCTGGCCTTGCGCGGCCGGCATGGCGCTGTTCGGCGCGCTTGGCAAATCTCCGCTCGGGGCCATGCAGCTGATCTTCTTGGAACCCGTAAGCTCGCTGCGCGGCATTTGCGGAAATCCTGGTCAAGGCGACACCCTTGATCCTGATCGCCGTTGGCCTCGCCGTCGGCTTTCGCGCCGGCGTCTGGAATATCGGCGCCGAGGGTCAGTTCACTATCGGCGCGCTGACCGGCGGCTCGGTGGCGCTGGCGGTCTATCCGGCAAGCGGCTGGTGGCTGCTGCCTGCCATGGCGCTCGCGGGCATCGCCGGCGGCATGGCGTGGGCGGCGATCGTTGCCGTCCTGCGCACGCGCTGCAACACCAATGAGATCCTGGTCAGCTTGATGCTCACCTACGTCGCCGTGCTGCTTTTGAGTGCACTCACGCACGGGCCGCTGCGCGATCCCGATGGTTTGAATTTCCCCGAAAGCCGCCTGTTCCAGACCGCCGTCCCCCTGATTATCCCAGGCACGCGCGCCCACGCCGGCTTCCTCGTCGCCCTGGCCGCGGTCGCCCTCGCCTGGGTCTTGCTGCAGAGCCATATGTTGGGCTTCAAGATCAAAGTGCTGGGGCAAGCGCCGCGGGCGGCGGCTTCTGCCGGTTTCTCTGAGCCGCGCCTCGTCTGGTTTACATTGCTGCTGTCGGGCGGCGCCGCCGGACTGGCCGGGCTGTTCGAGGCCGCGGGTCCCGTCGGCCAACTCGTGCCCCAGTTGCCGGCGGGCTACGGCTTTGCCGCCATCGTCGTCGCCTTCCTGGGGCGGCTCACTCCCCTCGGCATTTTGCTCGCCGGCTTGCTGCTGGCGTTGACCACGATCGGCGGCGAGATGGCGCAGATCAGCATGAGCCTGCCCAGCGCCACCATCTCCACCTTCCAGGGCATGTTTTTATTCTTCATGCTGGCAGCCGACGTGCTGGTGCACTATCGACCGCGCTGGCAGCCGCGGCGAACGCGCGCCGAATTGCGAGCGACGTGCAAGGCGCCGGCAAAGGCAGCGAAATAGGCGGCTCAGGTTGGATCTTCTCAGCAATATCCTGATCAGCGTCATGATCGCCGCCACGCCGCTGGTGCTGGCGGCGACCGGCGAGCTCGTGGCCGAGCGCGCCGGCGTCCTCAACCTGGGCGTGGAAGGCATGATGGTGATCGGTGCGCTCGCCGCCTTCGCCGCCCTGATCAAGACCGGCAGCCTCGTCGTGGCGGTTCTCGCCGCCACCTGCGCCGGCGTCAGCATGGCGGCGCTGTTTGGCCTCATCACCTTGAGCTTGCGCGCCAACCAGGTTGCGGCCGGCCTGGCGCTCACCATGTTTGGCCTCGGCCTTTCCGCCCTGTGGGCCAAGGCTACAGCGGGCTTTCCGCGGCACCGTTTCCGCGGCTCGAGATTGCCGGGCTCCAGCGAGCTGCCGTGGCTCGGCAAACTGCTGTTCCAGCAGGATGCCCTGCTCTATTTGTCGCTGGCGCTGGTGGCGATGGTGGCCTTCCTGTTGGAGACAACGCGGCTCGGCCTGGTCCTGCGGGCGATCGGCGAGAACCACGATGCCGCGCACGCCATTGGCCATCCGGTGATTGCCTATCGTTACGGCGCCACCCTGTTCGGCGGTGCGCTGGCCGGTCTCGGCGGCGCCTACCTGTCGCTGGTGCAGACGCCGCTCTGGGCCGAGCGCATGACGGCCGGTCGCGGCTGGATCGCGCTTGCGCTCGTCGTGTTTGCGGCCTGGCGACCGTGGCGCCTGCTCGGCGGTGCCTATCTGTTCGGCGCCGTGACCATTCTCCAGCTGCACAGTCAAGCGCTTGGCATCAAGATCGATGCCCAGCTACTCTCGATGCTGCCTTATCTTGTCACCGTCGTGGTGTTGGTGATCATTTCCGTGACAAGATGCGCGTCAAGCTGACGGCGCCGGCCTGTCTCGGCAAACCTTTCCATGCCGCCGTTTGAGCGAACCGGGGTTGTGAGATTTTAGAGGAGGAAAAGCGATGCCATTTGCCAACAAGATCTCGGTGCTGCTGGCGCTGCTGCTGGCGGCGGTGCTCACCGGCCCCGGCGTTTCGGCGCAGACGCCGAGCAAACCCAAGATCAGCTTCGTCTACGTCGGACCGATCGGCGACCACGGCTGGAGCTATCAACATCACAAGGGGCTCGAGGCGATCAAGCAGGAGTTTGGCGACAAGATCACCACGAGCTACGTCGAGAACGTGCCCGAAGGTCCCGACGCAGAGCGGGTCATCGATCAGCTCGCAGCCACCGGCAGTAACCTTATCTTCACGACGTCCTTCGGCTTCATGAACCCGACGATCAAGGTCGCCGCCCGGCATCCCAACGTCAAATTCGAGCATGCGACCGGCTTCAAGCAGGCGCCAAACGTGGCAACCTACAATGCCAGGTTCTACGAGGGTCGCCACGTCATCGGCCTGATCGCCGGCAAGATGACCAAGACCAACACCATCGGCTATATCGGCTCCTTCCCGATCCCCGAAGTGGTGATGGGCATTAACGCCGCCTATGGGGCGGCAAAGTCGGTCAACCCCAACGTCAAATTCAAAGGTGGTGTGGGTGAGCACCTGGTTCGACCCCGGCAAAGGAAGCCGCCGCAGCCAAGGCGCTCGTCGATCAGGGAGCCGACATCCTCATGCAGCACACCGATTCACCGGCGGCCATGAAATATGCCGAGGAGAAGGGCGTCATGGCCTTCGGCCAAGCCTCCGACATGGCCCCGTTCGGCCCCAACGCGCAGCTCACCGCCATCGTCGACGACTGGAACCCCTACTACATCCGCCGGGTTAAGGCGCTGTTGGATGGGACCTGGAAAACCGGCGATGTCTGGGATGGGATTGCCCAGGGCACCGTGGTGCTGGCACCCTGGTCGCCGAAGATCCCTGCCGATGTCGTCAAGCTCGCGGAGGCCGCACGCGACAATATCGCCAAAGGCGTGCTGCATCCGTTCACGGGTCGATCAAGCGCCAGGACGGCAGCGTCTGGCTCAAGGACGGCGAGAAGGCGAGCGACAAGGACCTGCTCGCCATGAATTTCTACGTCGAGGGCCTGGAAGGAGCCCTGCCCAAGTAAGTCGCGGGGGCCGGTCGCAGGCCCTCGACACGCCTCGGGCGCAACCGAAGGTAACGGTCATGCGTGACGGAGACGGGCTCAAGCCCGGCAGCTACAGCGTTACGGCGCACGAGAGGATCTTGTGGGGCCGGCCGGCCGCCAGGCCGTCCTCCAGGAGGCCGACCGCTACGGCGCCAAGCGCGTTTTTGTCACCTCGACCCGCTCGCTTGATGGCAAAGCAGGATGGGCCGCTCCAGCGCATCGAGCGGGCCCTCGGGGCTCCGTCACGTCGGCACCCATGCGCAGATCAGATCGCACAGCCCGCGCGAGGACGTGGTGGCCGGCGCCACGGCCGCGCGCGCGGCCAAGGCCGACCTGCTGGTGGCGGTCGGCGGCGGCTCGGTGATCGACGCCACCAAGGCCATGCAGCTTTGCCTATGGGTCGGCCTCGACAGTGCCGATGCCATGGAGCCCTATTGCGTCGGCTTCGAGCGCCACAAGACGCGTGCCGCTGCCGTTACCGGCCGATCCCGATCCGCATGATTTCGGTCTCCACCACGCTGTCGGCTTCCGAGTTCACCGAGAACGCCGGCATCACCCAGTCAGCAACCAATACCAAGCAGTCCTTCCGCCACCGCCTGTTTGCGCCGCGCATCGATGGTGCTCGATCCCGCTGCCACGCTCGACACGCCGGACTGGCTGCTGTTCTGCCACCGGCATCCGCTCGGTCGACCACGCGGTCGAGAACTACTGCAATTCGCGCAGGCGAGCCTGGCGACGGAAGCGCTCTCGCTGCAGGGGCTGACGCTGCTCACCCGCGCCCTGCCGGCCATCAAGCGCAATCCCGCGGCGACCTCGGCGCCGCGGCTCAGAGGCCCAGCTCGGCATGTGGCAGGCGATCGCAGCCTCGGCCTCGGGCGTGCCGACCGGTGCCAGCCACGGCATCGGCTATGCGCTGGGCGCCGGCTTCGGCGTCGCCGCACGGGCACACCTCCTGCGTCATGCTGCCCGCGGTGCTGGCACTGGAACGCCGCCGTCAACGGCGAGCGCCAGAAAGCCCTGTCGGCGGCCATGGGCGCGCCTGGAGCGAGCGGCCAGCGCGCTGATCGAGAGCATTGGTGCGGGACCTCGACCAGCCCGTATCCGCTGCGCGCGGTCGGCATCAAGCGCGAGAACCTCGACGAGATCGCGCGCCGCGCGCTCAGCTATCAGCCCGTGCAGCTCAACCCGCGGCCGATCAAGACGGTCGAGGACGTCAAGGAAATCCTCGAACTGGCGTGGTAGCTCTAGCGCCGTGTCATGACGCTAGAGCCCGTCCCGCGCGGGGCGCGCGGTGCGCACGATCTGCCAGCCTTGCCGCTCCAGGACCGTGAGGACGGCGCGCTCGAAGGCTTTGCCGATAGGAGGCCGAAACCTGCAGACGGAACAGATCGAAGTAGATCGCGACCACTTTGCGTCCGACCTCGAGGCGCGACTTGGCAATGAAGTGCGGCAAATGCCGACCGGTGCTATCTTTGATAGTCCAGTAGGTTGTCACGGCATCGAGCCCCGCGGCAAAAATGCCCACCAATAGGATAGGGTGATTCGCCGTCGCCGCCTGTTACACACTGAACACGCCGCAAAGAGGAAGCCGACAATGCAACAACGACGCTTTGGCAGAACTGGCTTGATGGTACCGATCCTCACCTACGGCTGGCGGCTGGGTCAGCGGGCTCATTATCCGGGCGCCGCGCGACGTCGGCCACAAGGTGCTCGATCAGGCGGTCGCGGCGGGCATCGACTGGATCGATACGGCGGCCTCCTACGGCAACGGGTGCGTCCGAGACGGTGATCGGTGAGTGGTTGGCGACGCTCGCCAAGGACAAACGACCGCGCGTGTCGACCAAATTCAACATCGACACCTCAGCGGGCGAGTTCGCCCGTCAGATCGAGACCTCGGTCGGCGACAGCCTGGCGCGGCTCAAGCTGAATTCGGTGCCACTCATTATCCTGCACAATCGGGTTGTCGCCGAGAGAGCAACCGGCGACACCCGCGGCCCGACCGTCGAGGAGGTCTTGGGGCGCAACGGCGTGGCCGACATTATGGATGGGCTGCGCCGCCAGGGTCTGTGCCAATGGATCGGTCTCACCGGTCTTGGCGACCCGCGAGTGCTCGCCGACGTCGTCGACAGCGGTCGCTTCGACGTCATCCAGATCTACTACAATCTTCTCAATCCGACGGCGATGCAGCCGGCCGGACCGGGCTGGAACACGACCGACTTCAACGGCTTGCTCCAGCGCTGCGCCGCCCAGGACATGGGGGTGATGGGCATTCGCATTTTCGCGGCGGGCCATCTTGCCAGCAGCGAAGCGCCATGGTCGGGAGGTCGCCATCACCACCAACGCGGAGAACGCCGTCGAGGAGACGCGCGCCAAGGCCGCCCTGAGGGTCCTCGGCAGCCAATACGGCACGCCGGCCCAGAGCCGCCTTGCGCTTTGGTCTCGGTTGCCCGCTGTTGTCCACGATCGAGGTTGGCATCGGCGAGACCTGGCACCTCGATCAGGCGCTGGCGGCCGTCGACATGGGGCCGCTGCCGCAATCGGCGCTCGACGCCCTCGATGCCCTGCGCGCGAGGCATCCGGCCTGTCCGCACCTAAGCTGAGGCCGCAGACGCTAGCCCTCCGGTCCTTCCCGGCCGGGACCATGCCGGCCCGTTCGATGCTGGCAAAGGCCGCCGGCCCGGCCAGGACGTCGATGAGCCGCAGCGCGGGCGCCACCGCCCGCGCGCCGGCCGCCACGCCGCCGCCGAATAAGGTCATCTCTTGCACGGGGGCCGGCAGCGGCCCGACAAAGTCGATGCCCGCGACCGGCAACAGCTCGCTCACCTGTTGCAAGCCGATTTTCGGCCGCGCCGCTGGCCCACAATCTCGCCCACCGGCGTGGCTTCGGCCCGGATGATCTTGCTGCTGAGCGCCCCGTCAATGGCGAGCCTGGCAAAGAGTTTGTCGAGAGTGATGCCGCTGGCGCTGGTCGAGATCGCGATCGACCGGCAGGCAAGCAGCGTGCGCGTGAGGGCCTCCACGGTGCCCACCTCGGGCTTCGCCCGCGCCGGCGCGCACGGCAAGAGCCGATGCCCGATCGCGCCAGCGCTGCAAGTGTGCCCGGGAGGATCCGGCCCGCTTCCGAGCAATCCAACCAGGCTGGCGCTCGAGCCGATCACCACGTCCACGGCTTCGCCCCGGTCCATGCGGGCCGGGATCGAGGTGGGCGTGCCGGCAACCGAGCTGCCCCACTCGATCGCCAGGCTCAGGCCGGTTGGCCTCCAAGGCCGGCACCAACGCCAGCAGCGCGGCTCTGAACCGCCGGAACAGACCACCTTGATGGCTGCCATCGCGGCCTCATTCCCCGCAAGGCCCGCGTCGCCTCTAAGGCCGCCGACAACAAAGCGCCGTTGGCGATCCCGTTCAGCCGCGTTTTGGTCTTGCCGTCGGACACCATGTTGAAGCACCTCCACCTTGCGGTCCGCCACCAGATCGCCGACCACCGGGCGGAAGTCCTTGAAGTGCTGGCTGTCCTGATGCGCCTTGATGGCGGCGTCGTCCGCATAGACCTCGAACATGACGAAGCGGGTTGTGTCTCTTGGGGTCCTGCACCACGTCGAACTGCAGGCAACCCGGCTCATTGGCGAGGCAGCGCTTGGCCTGCGCCGTCATCTTCTCCTCGAATTCGGCTTCCTTGCCGGGTTTGGCGGTGAGGTACGCAAGGATCGCGCGCATGGCCTTCTCCTGTTTTTGCCGATCACGTCGAAGGGTGGCCTGAAGCCACGATTGGGGCAGGTGGTCGTTGCGTCCCTCAACTCGGATGAATTTGAAGCCGTTGTCCCAACGCGTCATGCGGCCGGTTGAGGGCGAGGGAAAGTGGGCCATGCAGAACAGCGTCGGGGTATCGCAGAAGCGGCCGAACAGTTCGCGCCGAGACACGCCGGCTTGCTTGAGTCGTAGTCAACGCGCATGCCGAGTTCCGGATAGCGCGCCTGGATCGGCGAATGGATCATGTCGCCGGTGATGACGGCATCCTGCCCGGATTTGCCGAGGAGAACCGAGAAATGATCGATGGTGTGGCCTGGGGTGGGAATGAGCTGCACCAGATCGTTCAAAGCGTGGTTGCTCTGACGATTTCCGTGCGCTCGCGCTTCCACGATGGGCAGGACGGAATCCGTGATCCAGGGATGATTGGTGGGATCCTCCTGCTGCTTCTTCGTCCAGTGCGCCAGTTCACGCTCGGCGAACACGTACTTGGCCTTCGGGGAAGGTGGGAACCCAGCGGCCATTCTCCAGGCGCGTGTTCCATCCCACGTGATCGACGTGCAAATGCGTGCACATGACGTAGTCGATGTCATTCAAGCTGGAGGCCGGTGGCGGCCAGGCCCTTTCGTAGCGGTCGCTGTTCAGCATGTTCCACATCGGGCGTTGCGGTCGCGGCTTGTGATCGCCGACGCAGGTATCGATCATGATGGTGTGCTGGGGCGTTTGCACAATGTAGCCTGAATGCACAGCACGAGCTTGCCGGTGGCAGGATCCAAGAAGGTTGGCTCCAGCCAGGAGCGGTTCTCCTGCAACAGTTCCTTGCTGAGGCTGGGAGAGAATTCCAGCGCATCGGAAATCGGCGCCTGCTGCCTCGACCACACGGTGGATGGTGATATTGCCAAGTTTGATCGCCAGACGACATCGCTCAATCGCTCCTTGACTGACCCCAAACTGGGGTGCGCGCGCATTTCCGCGATGGTCCGCCAAAAACGCCTCAACTGCAAGGCTCCGCTCAGGCGCCGAGATAGGCGCTCTTGACGTGCGGGTTGTTGAGCAGGGCGGCCCCGGTTCCTGTCATGCGTGACGCGGCCCTGCTCCAACACGTAGGAGCGGTCGGAAAGCTCGAGCGCCGCATAGGCATTTTGCTCGACCATGACCACCGTCGTGCCCTGGCGGCGGATCGTCCTTGATGATTTCGAAGGTGCGCTCGACCAGGTTCGGTGCGAGGCCCAGCGACGGCTCGTCGAACAAGACCAGCTTTGGGGCGTGACATCAGCGCGCGCGAAATTGCCAGCATCTGCTGCTCGCCGCCCGACAAGCGTCCCGGCCGCCTGCTCGGCCCGCTCGCGCGAGAATCGGAAAGCGAGCGAGAAGCCCTTCCAGATCGGCGGCAATCTGCGCCTTGTCGCTGCGCAAATAGCAGCCCATTTCCAGATTCTCGCGCACGCTCATGTAGGGGAAAGATGCGACGCCCCTCGGGGCAATGCGCCATGCCCAAGCGCGAGAATGCGCCGCGCGCTGGCGCGCGTGATGTCTTGGCCCAGAAAGGTGACACACGCCCGGCCTGTGGATTGAATGAGGCCCGACACCGCCTTCAGCGTCGTGGTCTTGCCCGCCCCATTGGCGCCGATCAGGAGACGAGTTCGCCCTCGCCCACCCTGAGCGACGAGCGGCTCACGTACGGCAACGACCTTGCCGTAGCAACAGGTGAGACCTTCAACCTCGAGCACGATTTTGCCCTCGTTGCTGGCGCCGAGGCGCAGCGCCTTGACGCGCGCGTGCCCTTAGCTCGGCAGCCGGGCGATCGCCTCGACCTCCAACAAAAATTCGGCCTTCACCAGCCGGTCGACCACCAGCAGCGTGTTGGGCGGGTATTTGCCGCCCGCAAACAGCTTGGGGAAAATTTCGCCGCGCGCCGTCATAAAGGCCGGGATGCTGTCGGCGCGCGTCGGGTAGGTCGTGAATTGCACCACCGCCTCGAAGTCAACGCCGAGATCTACCGAGAATGACCCCGAGATTGGCAAACACCTGCTCGACTTGGCGGGCGCATCCCCCAGCGCCGACGTGCGCTTCCTTGGCATCGATGGCCACCTGGCCGGCAATGAAGGCAAGCTCCCCGGGCGCCACGCGCGCAACGTGCGAATACAGGCCCTGTACCGGCGGGGCACTCGGCGGGTTGAGATAGGAAACAGCGGATCGGGCCATCGTCGAAGTGCCTCCTTTTGGCTGCCGCATGCGGCGCCGGACCAGTGCCTTGACCGGGCGTCGCTAAGCCAAATGTTTGTGCGCCGGGCAAATGTTGCCCGCCGCGCCGCCTGGGAAAAGCCTTGGCCCCGCGGCGCCTGGCCTGGCGCCGCGGACAGCCACCCCAGGCGAGGCGCCAGCCCGACCGGCCGGCGCTCTGCCAGCGCTCGCGGGCGGGCCAAGCCGACGGCAGAACTGGACACGGGCCGGATCCTCGTCCAAAGCTCGCAAGCTCTTGGGGCTAACTAACATGAATGTGGGCAGCTTTTGATGCTCCCTGTCGCTCTGGGGCAGTGCGCACGACGCGGAGCCGCCGCTGCCCACGACGCGGCAGTACGGACGACGATGACGCCGGTCTTGCGGGTATCGAAATCCCGGCGCCGCGGCGCGCTGGTTGTGCGACGCCTTCGGCTCCGGGAGCACAGAGTGCCTAGGAGTCCGACCACCACGTCAAATACATCCTGTTGCGGCTGGGTGACAGCGGCGTGCTCGTGCGCCCGTCGCCAACTCGGTGTTTGATGATCTCGTGGTCGAGCCGAGCGCGGTGGGCGGCGGCAACACGCACGTGCTCTATCTGCCGATCCCCGATTGCCGAGCTGCGTACGCGAGGCGCGCCAAGGCGGCTGCGGCGCGAGAAGTCGACGCCGAGCCCCAGGAAGACCTGGTTTGGGCGGCCGCTTATCGCCTGCCGCGACCCCGAGGGGCAATCTTTGGAGTTTCGGCACCAGCGACCATGCAGCCTGGGCGCCCCGCCGGGCGGCGTCTCGACGCCGCTGCGCGCGACGCCGGCGCCGACGCGGCCTGCGCCCCGCGGCCGGGCAACGAGAAAGCGGAGCCTGCTTGCGCGCAGCGCGCCCGTTATCGTCATCATGCCTGGGCGCCCTCTCGGCCGGCTGGATGCTCTACGAAGCCTATACGCAAAGGCGCCTTCGAAGCCGGCACGGCCATGACAGCCAGCGCGCGGTCGACGCGCGGGGCCAAAGCTTGCCAGCGACCACGCCGAAATCCGCCGGCAGCCGGGTCTCCCCGCGCGAGGTACGCCGCTGAAGCGGCCGTGCAGTACTCACCGAGGGAGCGCGGCCGCCGGCTGGCGGCCGAGGCGGCGACCCGCTTCGGGGCGACGGCAAAACTGGCCGAGGCGCCAGGCGCGCTGTGAGGTTGGCGGCGAAACCCGCGCCAACGACGCGGAGACCACCTGTGTCGCAGACCAGCGCCAGCGCGGCCGAGGGTCTCGCCGGTGCCTCGCGCTCGAAACGGAGGTGCCGCACGCGAAAGCGGCGCCAGGCGAAGGAAGCGCCTCTCACTACCGCCGGAAAGCAGCGGCGTCGCCGGAACAGCTGGCCGAGATTTCGGCCCGCGACAAGAGGCGGCAGCCACCAAGGTTCCTTGCGCGATGCGCAGCGGTTGCTGCAAGGGATGAGGCGCCCGGGCGCGCTGCAGCCGCCCCGCCGAGGCCGTGCAGGCTGAGGCGGCAGCGGGAAGCGATCACGCCAGGCGGCCACTGCCGCCGCAGGCCGGGCGCCGAGGCCGCCAGCCGCCGCCCGCCAGCAGTTGGCCGAGCTCGAACCAGGCCATGGGCGAAGCAAGGCGGCGAGCTTGGGGGCACCGCCGCACCACACTCAAGGCCATTCGCGCCGAGCTGAAGCCTCGCGCGTCGCCCAAGTCGAGGCCAGGCGAGAGGCGACGAGAGTGGGCCCGCCACGGCGGTGCTGGCCGCCGTCGAGCCGCAAGCCGCGCATGCGCCCGCTGCGGGAGGCCAGACGGGAGGCGGCAGCCGAGCCCGCCGCATCGGTGGCCGCCGTCGAGCCCCAGGCCGCGTCCGCACTCATTGGTCCAGCGCACCGCCGGCGGCCGCGCCTGCCGGGCCGGCCTGCGCGCCACCACACCCTGCGCGCAGGCGGCCCAGTGCAGGTGCGGCTGGGTCCCCCAAAAGCGATCACAGGTTCAGCCCGGAGCTGAGCTTGACGGCTTGGTCACGGCATGCACGCGTCCGTTGAGCCGGCGCAAGCGTTTTGATGAGCCGATGCGCGGCAAGATCAGGCTAGCTGAGGAACGGGCTCTGACCTGGACGGTCCCGAATGCCTGGGATCCTCTGCGCCGGCATCGCGCAACGCCCGCCAAACGCTCGGTGCTTCGCCACCGTTGCTGCCGGTAACGAAATTCCGGGGCCGCGGCGATCAACGCCCGCCGCTTGCTGCTGGGCGTGATCTTCGTGCGGCGCGCAATAAGAGACCGATAGGGGCGCGGGCAGCTGCCGGCACCACGGCAGCAATAAAGCCGAAACCGTCGAGTTCTGATGTGCCGCCGGTGATGGCTGACGCCCTCGCTGCCCGTCTTCAGGTTGGTGAAGACGAACGGCCGCTCCTGGCGCATGCGCGGTGTCGCTTGCCATCACCTGCAAGCGAGGCGCCGACATGCGGGGCCAGGTCCGTCTTGTTGATGACCAGCAGATCGGAGCGGGTGATGCCGGGCCCGCCCTTCCTCGGGATCTTCTCGCCCTGCGCCACGTCGATGCACGTAGATGGTGAGGTCCGCCAGCTCGGGGCTGAAGGTGGCGGCCAGGTTGTCGCCGCCCGGATCTCGATCAGGATCAGATCGAGCGCCGGATACTTGCTGCGCATGCTGCGTGATGGCGGCCAGGTTGATGGAGGCATCCTCGCGGATGGCGGTGTGCGGGCAGCCGCCGGTCTCCACGCCCATGATGCGCTCCTCGGGCAGCGCGCCGGCGCGCGTGAGGATCAGCGCGTCCTCCTTGGTGTAGATGTCGTTGGTGATGGCGCAGATGTCGTAGGCGGTCGCGGAAGGTCTTGCACAGCGCTTCCATCAGCGCCGTCTTGCCGGAGCCGACGGGGCCGCCGATGCCGACGCGCAGCGGGCCGTTGGGAGATTTTGCTCATGGCGCTCCGCCTCACGATCTGAAGAGCCGCGTATACTGCGTCTCATGCCGCATGGAGGCGATGTCGGCCGACGATGCGGCGCCGCCGACGTCGTCGAGGCTGCAGGCCAGCGCCGCCGCGACCACGCCGCGGGATCAGCGGCTCGAGCCGCGCGCAGCACGCGCAGGCCGTCGCTCTGGCCCGAGCGGGATCAGGCGCACGCCGGCCGAGACGAGGTTGGCGGCGAAGGCCTGCGCGAACGCCTGCGCCGTCTCGACCAGCGGCAGGCCGTGCGCGGCGGCGCGCGGCGCCGACGGCGATCGGATAGGCGACCTCGCGCGCCGTCGGCCGCGAGCGCCGCCAGCTCCGGCTCGCGGCCAGGCCGCCAGCGTGGCGGCGAGGAACGCCGTGCCCTGCGCCAGCGTCTCCAGGCCGCCGCTCGGCGGAGGGGCGAGCGCCGCCGCCAGCTCGGCCGCCTGCTCGAGCGCGCCATGTCGCCGGCGGCAGGCGCGCGCCAGGCCTCGGCCAGGAAGATCACATCGCAGCGCCCGGCACCGTGCGCGAGCACATCCTCGATCCAGCCGCCCAGCGTCGCCGCGTCCGTGACCTTGCCCGCCTCGACGATCCACTCCAGCCCGTGCGAATAGCTGTAGCCGCCCACCGGATAGGCCGGCGACAGCCAGATCATGAGCCGCGCCAGCGTAGGTTGGTCGAGCGCGAGCGCATGACCGGCGACACACTCGCCACGCATCCGCGTTTCGCAGGGTCGTGTTGGGTCACTCGCCTCAGCTCTGACCCAACCTTACGAGTTGTGTGGTCGCCGATCGTGACCTGATGATGCGCTGGTGCGTGCCCGTGGCTGTGCCCGTGCGCTGGCGGCTCTGCGCCGTAGGCGCCGCCCTCCGATTGAAGGGGCGCTGCACGCAGACGCGCCTCGGCGCCCAGGCCCCGCACCATGTCGGCGATCACGTGATCGTCGCGGATATGGATGACGCGCTCGCCGATCTCGGCGGCGAGGTGCCGGTTGCCGAGGTGCCAGGCAACGCGCGCCAGCTGCGTGCGCGTCGCGCGCAGGTGATCTCCAGCAGCGGCTCCGGCGCCGCCTCGACGGCAACGATGCGCCCATCCTCGAGCCGGATGCCGTCGCCCGCGCGCAGCTCGGCGCCTTGGCGAGATCGAGCAGGAAGGCGAGCCCGCCCGTCCCCGTCAGCACGATGCGCCGCCGCGTGCGCTTGTCGTAGTCGAGGCGCACGACGTCGGCGGGCTGTCCCTGCCAGGCACCCGGCCGGCGACGATCTCGGTCGCTCTCAGCATAGATCGCCCTTGTCATCCCCTCTCCCATCACGTCCGTGGGAGAGGGTTAGGGTGAGGGGCAGCAGTATCACCCGCCATGCGCCGTGGTCGCTGCCCTGCACCTCGATCCCGCTGCCCGGCAAGCGCGGGAGAGGGCGCTCAGAACAAGAAATACCGCTGCGTCATGGGCAGCGACTTGGCGGGCTCGCAGGTCAGGAGCTCGCCGTCGGCGCGCACCTCGTAGGTCTCGGCATCGACCTCGATGTTGGGCGTGGCGTCGTTCAGCACCATCGATGCTCTTGGAGATGCCGCCGCGCGTGTTCTTGACCGGCATGCAGCTTCTTCTGCACGCCGAGCTGCTGCGCCAGGAAGCCGTCGACGCGCGGCCTGGCTGACGAACGTCACCGCCGAGGAGGCGACGGCGCGTGCCGAAGACTGCCGAACATCGGCCGGTAGTGCACCGGCTGCGGCGTCGGGATCGAGGCGTTGGGATCGCCCATCGGCGCGGCGGCGATGGTGCCGCCCAGGATCACGAGGTCGGGCTTCACGCCGAAGAACGCCGGGCTCCACAGCACCAGGTCGGCGCGCTTGCCGACCTCCAGCGAGCCCAGCTCGTGCGCCACGCCCTGGGCGATGGCCGGATTGATGGTGTACTTGGCGATGTAGCGCTTGACGCGGAAGTTGTCGTTGCCGGCGCTCGTCCTCCTTCAGCTGGCCGCGCTGGCGCCTTCATCTTGTGCGCCGTCTGCCAGGTGCGGATGATCACCTCGCCGACGCGGCCCATCGCCTGGCTGTCGGAGGAGATCATCGAGAGCGCGCCGAGGTCGTGCAGGATGTCCTCGGCGGCGATGGTCTCGCGCCGGATGCGGCTCTCGGCGAAGGCGATGTCCTCGGGGATGTTGGCATCGAGGTGATGGCACACCATCAGCATGTCGAGATGCTCTTCCAGCGTGTTCACCGTGAAGGGCCGCGTCGGGTTGGTGGAGGACGGCAGCACGTTCTTGCAGGCCCGCCACCTTGATGATGTCGGGCGCGTGCCCGCCGCCGGCGCCTTCGGTGTGGAAGGCGTGGATGGTGCGGCCCTTGAAGGCGGCGATGGTGTCCTCGACGAAGCCCGATCTCGTTGAGCGTGTCGGTGTGGATCATCACCTGCACGTCGTGGTCGTCGGCCACCGACAGCGCGCAGTCGATGGCCGCCGGCGTCGTGCCCCAGTCCTCGTGCAGCTTGAGCGCAGGAGGCGCCGCCCGGATCATGCTCCACCAGCGCCTTGGGCTGCGAGGCGTTGCCCTTGCCGGCGAAGGCGAGGTTCATCGGGAAGGCATCGGCCGCCTCGATCATGCGCGCCAGATGCCAGGGCCCGGGCGTGCAGGTGGTGGCCGACGTGCCGGTGGCGGGGCCGGTGCCGCCGCCGATCATCATGGTGATGCCGGAGTTGAGCGCCTCCTCGATCTGCTGCGGGCAGATGAAGTGGATGTGGCTGTCGATGCCGCCGGCGGTGAGGATCTTGCCCTCGCCGGCGATCGCCTCGGTGCCCGGGCCGATGATGATGGTCGACGCCCGGCTGGATGTCCGGGTTGCCGGCCTTGCCGATGGCGGCGATGCGCCCGTCGCGCAGGCCGACGTCGGCCTTGTACGATGCCGGTGTGGTCGATGATCAGCGCGTTGGTGATGACGGTGTCGACGGCGCCCTCGGCGCGCGTAGATCTGGCTCTGGCCCATGCCGTCGCGGATCACCTTGCCGCCGCCGAACTTCACCTCCTCGCCGTAGGTGGCAGGTCCTTCTCTACCTCGACGATCAGTTCGGTGTCGGCGAGGTGCACGCGGTCGCCCGTGGTGGGGCTGAACATGTCGGCATAGGCGGCGCGGGAGATGCTTTACGGCATCTCGAGCTTCTCCATCACGCTCTACGTTGAAGCCGTAGACCTCGGCGCGTCGCCGGCAAGGGCGACCAAGTTGCACCGTCGCGCGCCTGGCCTGGCTGAAGCGCACGGCGGTGCCGGCGGCGATGTCCAGGCGATAGCCGCGCGCGCGGCTCGCGGTCGAACTGCAGCGCGGGGTTGGTCTCGGCGAAATGATAATGCGAGCCGACCTGGATCGGGACGGTCGCCGGTGTTGGCAACCCAGCGTCGTGACCTGGCGGCCGGCGCGTTGATCCTTGGGCCACGCCGCCGGTCGCGCCATCGATTTCGCCTGGAACCACGGCCCACCCTCCTCAACGCTGAACTGAAAGTGCACAAGCTGGCGGTCCCGCTGCGGTTCGCCCTTGGCCTTACCGTACACCGGTCTCTCAACGACGCTGCGCCCGCGCTTACACCCCCGCCTGGCCTGCCGCGTCGCGCCACCACCCCGACCTATTTCCGTACCCGTTTGCACCCCTATCGGATCGCTGGTGCACGGTGACCAGTTTGACCCTGGGTCCGAAAGGTCGTTTCCACCTGCACATCGGCGTGATCATCTGGCGATGCCATCCATGACTTGTTCCCGGCTCACGACATGGGCCCCTTGCTTCCATCAGCGCTCGGCCTAATGCGGGTGGCCATCGCGCGCCCTCGACCGATGAAATCCTGAGATCAGCGCCACCGCCCCGGATAGTTCAGTTTTGACGCCACGCCCGAGCTGGTGTCGCGCGACCAGGGCGGCCATGGAAACCAAGCAGCTTGTCCTTTCGCGCGCCGTCAAGTTCATCTCTCACCCACTTTTCAGTAACACCATCCGATCGACCTGCCCCATGCTCCCACCTGTCCGGAGCCGTAAAACATGTTCTGCCTTGCTCTCGTCGCTAATTTAGAAACGTAGTCGGCACGCGTCCATTGCGGCCGGCTGCGCTCCAGGTTCCGCGCCTCCGTGAGTCTGAATCGTCACGACGCTGGCTTGCGCGGTTGCCGCACCCCGCAACTATCGCGGGTTGAAAGGAGTCGGGCACGCGCCGGTTTAGCGATCTGACGGATGACGGAGCGGCTCGCCCCGGTGGCGTTGCTGGAGCGGGGCGTGTCGAGGCGGACAGCTGGATGTCACCGACTGGCGTCACACGCACTCCGTCGCTGCCAATGGCGAGGACGTCGCGTATGAGGCCGCCGCCGAGGAAGGCTGACCGCCGCTTCACCAGCCACGGTGAGCGTGGCGTTTTCTCGCCAACATCACGCGTGTCGAGGCGCGCGGAGCTGATCTTACGACGCTCATCGAGGCGGCGCTGGCGGATGCGCCGGTGAAGGCGGGAGAGCGAGTTCCTCGACTGGGGTCGCCAGCGCGCCTGAAGCAGACGCGCATCGTGTCGGAAGACGACTCGCAGCTGCCCGCGCTTTGGCGACCGCGCCTGCTCAGCCGCTGCAGCGAAAAGAGCTCGGCGACAGAGCGGATGCGCGAGTCGGCCGGGAACGTTCTGCGCCGGGGACGATGCCGGCGGTGGTGGCGCGGTCGAGCTTCCAGTTGAGCGCCAGCGGCGACAGCGCCCGCCGGCCCATCCCCACAGCTCGCCGGGCCCGACCTTCGACGATGTTGGTGCGGATCGCCGGCGTACGAGCCGATCAGGCTGCCCTGCCAGTCGTACTTGCGAGCTGTAGCTGCCCATGAACAGCTCCTTGTCGAAGCGCAGCACGAGCTTGCCGAAGCAGATAGTACGGATCCTTCGGCACCGCCTCGACCGACCCAGTGCGGGCGGCGGATCGAGCACCTCCTGGATCGGACACCAGCGGCGCCCCTTCCAATCGGGCACCTGAAAGCCGACGCGCGCCCGCCCGGGATGTAGCATCCGCCAGCCCGCCGTCCGGCAGGCGCTCGAGCTGGCCGCGGCTCGGTCGAACGACGGCGCTGTCGAACAGCACCAGCAGGTCCTGCTCGCCGACCAGCTTCCAGGTGAAGTCCTGCGACCTTGCCGTCGAAGTACGCGCCGTCGTCCTGGGTCATGTCGGAGCCGAGAAAGCCGTCGGAGCGGTTGGACGGCGACACCTGGCGCACGCGGCGCAGCGCCGGCACGAAGGCCCAGATCGAATCGCGCTCGGTCGGCGCCGCGGTAGCGCCAGCGACAGCGAGACGATGCCGTTGACGTCGGCCGGCGCGCGCACTTCGGCGAGCATCTGCGTCAGCAGCTCGCGGTCGGCGTCGGGCTCGCGGAAGCGCGGATGCTGGCCGTCGTAGTGCTTGACGTAGCTGTCGACCTCGATCGGCGCGGTCGAGGCCGCGGCGCGAGACCCACAGCAGGTCGGCGCGGTAGTGACCGTTGCCGCCGTAGTACATCGTGTAGAAGTAGTTCCACACGATCTTCATGGCCGCCTGCGGGTCGTTCGGGATCGATGTCCGGGAACGGCCAGGCGTAGACGTAGTCGGGCGGCTTGCCCGGTGCTGCGCGTCGATGATCGAGCCCTCGGCGTCGAGCGCGTAGCGGCCGCGGTTGGCGTCGACGCCGGCGTGGAAGACCGGGTCGTCGCCGATGCGCTCGAGGCTGAAGTCGCGCGACGCGATGGCGGAAGTCGCCGCGCTTGTACGCACTCGAGGAACTCGTCGGGCAGGAGGCCCGCGCGCCGCCTGCCAGCTCCTCCGGTGCCGAGCACGTCGCCGGCCTTGAGCTCGGCGGCCAACCGATGCGCGAGCAGCGCAACCAATGAGCCGCCGCGATGCACAGCCATCGCCTGACGCGCTACTGCGAAATTGCCAGCACGCTGCGCCGAAGATCCTCCAGAAGAATTTGTGGTTGACCGTCAGGTGACCGCATCACAGTGACCGGTGGGATTCCTAAACCGAACACTGGTCACCGGTCACCGGTCACGCCCTTCGTTTCACTTCCGAACGTTGGCGCTTCTTCCTCGATGAGTTTTGAACGACGGGCAGCGAGGTCGCGGTCGACGTAGGCGGCGAGGCTGGGCCAGCGGCGCTTCGTCGACGGACAATCCTGACGCGCTTGCTGAATGAAGCGCAGACCCTGATGTCGGCGATCGGCAGAACGTCGGGCCGACGATACTCGCGGGCCGATCTCTTCTGAGATATCGAACATGCGCAGCTCCTCCTCGATCGCCGTCTTCACCATCGCCTCGTCGGTCGTGGCCGGTTGCAGAAGACGGCGCGCGCTGACCAATTCTGAAGAAGATCTTGGCGCCGGTCATCACGGCGACCAGCCCGCCGTCGGCGCATTCCTCGGAACCAGAGGGCGGGCGCAGTCGTAGTGGCATACGGCTCGGAGTGGATGCCGACGGCGGCGCCGGATGGGTGCGCCTCGACGTACGCGCTGATGACGGAGGAGTCGGCGAGCGCGCGGTCGCCGTCGCGAAAGGCCGGGATGCGCGCCGAGCGGGCTGATCTCTCTTGAAACCCGGGTCGGGCCGCGGCGTCGGGAAAGCGATCGCTCTCGAGGTCGTACGGGATTCCTTCTCGGCGAGGAACGACCCGCACCTTGCGCGACGAACGGTGACGCGTTGGCTCCGTAGACAGTGGGCATCGAACCACTCCTCGTGGTGCGCGCGTTCAGCAACCCGGCTTACTAACTGCGCTCAGCTCGTGCCCGTGCCTGAATCATGATTGGTCCGGCTGGCGAACACCCGCGCTCGAGCGCGGGCAGTCCTGTGACCACCTGGGCACGGGCACGGGCACAGGCACGGGCATTCCGTAGGGCGCGGTCTGAAGACTCGCCTGAAGGCTGCATCTAGCGATCCGTCGTTCGCGCTCAGATTCCGCTCGGCCTGAACGGTGGCCAGTCGGTCGCCTCGGTGCCGCCGTCGACCTCGAACACCTTGCCGGTGACCCAGCTCGCCGCCGGCGAGGCGAGGTAGAGCCAGCGCGCGCCGATGCGCGATGTCCTCCGACCGCGCCGATGCGGCGCATCGGCGTGAGCGCCTCCATCTTGCCGCGCAGCTCGTCGTTCGAGGAACGGCGCCAGCGCCGAGGTCTCCACCGCGCCGACGGCGATGGCGTTCACCCGCACCTTGGGCGCGAACTCGCGGCCCGAGCTCGCGGGTCATGAACGAGAGCGCCGCCTTGGCGGTGCCGTAGGCGACGAACCCGGCCATCGACCAGGCGCCCGGCCGCGGACGAGATGTTGACGATGCTGCCGCCGCCGCCTGCGAGCATGTGCGGCACGCACCAGCCGGCGTGAGCACGAAAGCGCGGTCGTGACGTTGAAGCGCAGCGCCTGCTCGAACGTGCGCTCGCTGGTCTCCAGCGCCTGGCATGCGGCGGCCAGCCGCCGGCGTTGTTGACCGAGGATGTCGATGCGGCCGAACTCGCGCATCGTCTGCGCGACCAGCTCCTCGAGCTGCGCGCGCTCCATGACGTCGCACACCAGCCGGCAGCGCCGCGCCGCCCGTGCGCGCGCGCCTGCGCGGCGGTCGCCTTCGACCCGTTCGCGCGTGCGCGCCGCGCACGACGCACGTGCGCGCCCGCCTCGGCGAATGCCAGCGCGATGCCGGCGCCGATGCCGCGCCCCGCGCCGGTGACGATCGGCGACTTTGCCGTCCAAACGGAACCGATCGAGAATCATCGCACTCCTCGTCTCAAGAACGTCTCATACGCAGAGCCAGCGTCAGCGCCTCAGCGGTGACCAACCTCGGCTGCCTCGCGTGGTGTCTGCGTGCTGTGCCTGGTGACGCCTGTCTTCGATGCTGCGCGCGGGCGCGATCTCGTCGATGAGCTTGAACTCGCAGTCGCTTCCTGCGGCGAGAGGTAGTACTCCTCGCCGCCGACCATGCGGGAACCAGTCGTCCGGGCAGGTCGGCGCGCTCGCGCCAGACGCGCTCGTAGCGCTCGCAGCGCCAGGCGCTCGTACGAGTACGGACGCTTCGGTCCTCGTCGAGGCTGGCGTGGATCATCAGCACCGCGTTCGGCGTCGCGCAGCGCCGCCCGGTGCCGGCCGCCAGAATGAGCGCGCCGGCCGAATAGCAGCCGCCGATCGCCCAGGTGTTCACCGGCGCCTCGGATGAGCTCCATGGCGTCGATGATGGTGGAAGGCGCTGTCGCACCCAGCCGCCTGCGTCGACAGGTAGAGATCGATCGGGCGGTGCGGATCGAGCGGCGTTCAGGATAGCAGCAGCCGCGTCGCACACGTCTTTGGCGGTGTGCTCGTTGATGTTCGCCGTCACCAAGATGCGTGCGGCTCTTCAGCAGCGGATCGTCGGCGCGCAGCTCGGCCTCGCGCGGGATTGGCGGACAGATACTCGTCGACCACCTGCTCGATGAGCGGCTGCGGGATCGGCCAGGTTGTCGGCGATGGTGCGCAGTGTCGTGCAGCATCAGCGCCCGCCACGGCGAGCACGCCCAGCGCCGACGACGGCCACGGACGACGATCAGCGCGGTGCCGCAGGCGGCGTCGACATCCTCGATCCGTATGGCGGAGCGCCGCGCCGGCTGCAACCGACGCGTGTTGCACCGCGAGACGGTCGGTCGCGGCAGATCGCGCTGACGCCCGCGTCTGCCGCGTCACGCGCGACCGCCGCCCCGCCGCTGATCTGCCTGGCGCCGTATCTCGCGCCGCTGGAGCAACGGGCGCCGCGGCCGCTGCACCGTCGCGCGAGATGGCGCGCATGCTCGGCGCGACCTCGCTACGATCGCGTGCGGCGCTGCGCGCCGGCCTCGAGCGCGCGGTCGCCAGCCGGTCGCTGCCGCGCCGCATCGGCAAGACGCGCTACCAGTGGCGCGCGCGAGAGACGACCGCGCGCCGCGACGCCGCGCGCCGCGCCGCGCGCGGTCTGTACGGCGCCGAGCGCTGGCCGGCCGCTACACGCGCGTGCGCGCGCCGGCTACGGCTTCGTCGAATGCCGGCGCCGCCGCGACGGCGATCGGCTGCGACATGCTGCTGGTGCCGGCCGGCATGCGAGGGCGGCGGCCCGCCACGGCGACGAGGTGACGGTCGAGATCGTACGGCGCGACGCGCATCGGCGCCGTGCGCGTCGGCCGCGTCGTCGCTGTCACCGGCCGCGCGCCACGAGCACGTCATCGGCACGCTCGAGCGCCACGGGCAGCGACATGGCTGCTCGTGCCGCTGAACGATCTCGACCCGCCGCTGCTGATCTCGGCGGCGGACGCCGGCGCGCGGCGCACGAGGGCATGGTCGAGCTGGCGCGGCCGAGCGACGCCGCGACCGAGCGCGCACCGGCCGAGCGCCAGGGACGATCGAGCGCGTGCTCGGCGACGCCGCGGATCCCGACGTGCAGTTCCTCTGTATCGCCTACGAGCACGATCTGCGCACGGAGTTCCCCGCCGCCGTGCCGTCCGCCGAGGCCGATGCCTTGCCCACCGATCCCGAGCGCGTGGAGCATCGCCGGCCGACGCGACCTGCGCGCGCTGCCGTTCTCGTCACCATCGACGGCGAGACGGCGCGCGACTTCGACGACGCCGTCTGCGTCGAGCCGCCTGCGACGGCGGCGTGCGCCTGTGGGTCGCGATCGCCGACGTCGCGCACTACGTCGCGCCCGGCTCGGCGCTCGACGTCGAAGCGCGCGGCGCGCGGCACCAGCGTCTATTTCCCGGACCGCGCGCATCCCGATGCTGCCGCCGCAGCTGTCGACCGAGCTGTGCTCGCTCAACCCGGACGCGCGACCGCCTGGTCCTGGTTGCCGAAGCTGCTCTACGACCGCGCCGGCGCGCGCCGCGGACTCGACTGCTACCGCGCCGTCATCCGCAGCCGCGCGCGCCTCACCTACACCGAGGTCGCTGCGGTGCTGTCCGCCGCCGACACGCGCCGATCTGCGCGACCGCGCGCACGCGAGCTCGCTGCCGCTGCTGCCGATGCTCGCAGCACATGCGCGCGCTGATGCGCCACTCTACGCAGCGCGCCGCGTGCGCGCCGGCTCGCTCGATCTCGACCTGCCGGAGGCGCTGGTCGATCTCTCCGAGGCCGGCCGCAGCATCGGCGTGCGCTTCGCAGCAGCGCAACGACGCGCATCGCCTGATCGAAGAGTTCATGCTCGAGGCCAACCGCGCCGTCGCCGAGCATGCTGCGCGAGCGCGAGCATCCCCTGCCCTACCGCATCCACGAGCCGCCGACGCCGGACGACATCGACGAGCTCAACGAGCTGCTGCGGCCCGTTCGGCTTGCGCGTCGAGTACGACGGCGCGGGTCGAGCGCCGCGCGACGTGCAGCGCGCTGCTCGACCAGCCTGCAGGCGCATCCGCTGGCGCGCGTGCTGTCGCGCCACGTGCTGCGCGCGCTGCGCCAGGCGCGGTACAGCACCGAGAACGCCGGCCACTTCGGCCTCGCGTTTCCGATCTACTGCCACTTCACCTCGCCGATCCGCCGCTATCCCGACCTGCTCGTGCATCGCCAGCTCGGCCGCCTGCTCGACGGCGAGGAGGACGCGGCGCGCGCCGGCGGCGGAGCGCCTCGAGGCCAGCGAGCGCTGCACAGCTCGCAGGCCGAGCGCGAGCGCGATGGAAGCCGAGCGCGCCATGCTCGATCTGAAGAAGTGCCGAGTTCATGCTCGACCACCTGCTCGAGCCCGAGCCGGCCACGCGTCGTCTCGGTCGACCAAGCGCCGGCCTGTTCGTCGAGCTCGACGCCTATCCCGATCGAGGGCCTGGTGCGCGCGACAGCATCGGCGGCGATCGCTGGTGCTACATCGCCGAGGAGCGCGCCCTGAAGCGCTGCGCACGCGGCAGCGCCTGCCGACTCGGCGACCGGCATGAGGTCGAAGCGACCAACGTCTCCTTGCGCCGGCGGCAGATCGACTTCGGGATCGCTGCTGCAGCCGGATCGGCGGCGAAGTGCGGCCGACGCGACCAACACGCAGCGCCGGATCGGTCGAGATACGGTCGCGCTGCGGAAGCCGCCAACTGCGGGCGCATTGAGCATGTGGGCGTCTGCTAAGCTGGGCGATGCACCGCCCACGATCGCCGGTGGGAAAGCAGCGGTGCAAGGTGGCGATGACGGCGACTGATCGGCTTCAGCACCGGCACACCTGCAGGCGCACCCCGACCGGTCGCGTCAGGTGGCATTGTGGATCGAGACAGCGTTGAGCACCGCGTCGAGCGTGGCGTCCGGATACGCGGGAGCTCAGGCGTCGCGGTTCGGAGTCGTGGACGACAGGAGATCGGTTGGCGGCGCGGATTGCGCTCCAGCTCGGTGCGGTTCATTCCCAGCTCTCCGGCGAGACGCGCCTGGACGGCGCCTCGGGCGGCAGATGCGAGGCCCGCTGGGGACGCCCCAGGGTCGAAAGCACGCTCGCGCACCGGGCGCGAGCACCTCGCGGTAGAGCTGCGTCAGCGCCGCAATCGTCGCGTCATCTGAGCTAAGTGACCAGCCGCGGCGCGGCAGTAGAACTCGGGCATCGTCCGACCCGTCGAAGCGGCGGAAGAACCCGGACGGGAAGCGCGCCGTGGGCATGCGTCGAACCGATCACGTCTCGCCGCACGAGCGCGGCAGCGCTCAGCACCGGATCGCGGAACTCCGGCGGCGCGCTTCTGCATGTTCGCCGTGCACCGCCTCGACCTGGTTCGCCGCGCCGATCAGATTGCGCTGCAACTGCTCCTCGAGGCGCAGCCTCTCGCTGACGCTGAGCTGCACGGACTGGTCGAGCAGCTGCTTGCCGGCGCGGATCGCGTCGGGCGACTTGCCGGCGATCTCGCGCGCCAGCGCCAGCGCGGCAGCGCGCGGATCGTCGGCAACCCGCGTCGACCAGGCCGAGCGTCGCGGCTTCGCTGCGCCGACGACGATGCGGCCGGTGAAGGTCAGCTCCTTGGCAACGTCGAGCCGCACCAGGCGGCGCAGCGTCTGCGTGCCGCTCATGTCGGGGATCAGCCCCCACTTCGATCTCCATCACCGAAAACTGCGCGTCGGGCGCGGCGATGCGGATGTCCGCGCCGAGGCGCGATCTGCAAGCCGCCGCCGAAGGCGGCGCCGTGCACGGCGGCGATCACCGGCACCGGGACCTCGGTCCACACCCACGCGGCGCGCTGCGCGAAGTTCGCCGGGCTCTCGGCGGCGCCGGCTCGAGCAGCGACGGGCCGGGGTCGCGGCGTCGCCCGCCATGGCCATGAAGCTGGCGAAGTCGAGCCCCGCGCAGAACGCGCGCCCCTCGCCGGACAGCACCACGGCGCGCAGTGCGCGGTCGGTCGATCAGCGCCGTTGCCCGGTCGTCGACCAGCGCCTCGAACATCGCGCTGGTCGAGGGCGTTGAGCTTCTCGGCGCGGTTGAGGCGCACGTCGGCGACGCCGCCCTCCATCGACAATCGGTCACGCGCTCGCCCATGGTGCAAGATCCTCCTCGGCGCTGACGATCGCACCTCGTGCCGGCGGAGCAACACGCAGTCGCCTTGGTTTGCGGGACAGCAGGCTATTCACGCAGAGGTGCCGTTGTCCGTATCCGTTGTCCGTCCAGTCGCGCAACGAATCGGCAGCGCACCTCTGCGCATCGCTCGAACATCGCATGACACTTGCAAGGCACCGTTCATCCCGACTTCCGGCCCGTGCGCGCGCGCGCTGTCGCGCCAGCTGCGTGCGCGGTCCGCGCGGCGGCGCGGCGGTGTGCGTCTACCACCGCGGCGAGAAGGTGGTCGACATCTGGGGCGGCGTGAAGGACGCGGCCGGCACGCCGTGGCAGGCCGGACACGCATGTCGGTGTCGTTCTCGACCACCAAGGGCGTCACCGCCACGGCGCTGCACGTCCTGGTCGACCGCGGCCTGCTCGACTACGACGACCCGGTCGCCAGAGTTCTGGCCGCGAGTTCGCGCCGCGAGGGCAAGGAGCGCATCACCGTTCGCCAGCTGCTCTGCCACCAGGCGGGCCTGTACGGCATCCGCGATCTGATCGACGACGCGGCGCGCATGCGCGACTGGGAGCCACATGACCGACGCGCTGGCGCGCACGCGCCGGCCATGCCGCCCGGGCTCGGCCAGCGCCTACCACGGCATCACCTTACGGCTGGCTGGTCGGCGAGGTGATTCAGCGCGTCACCGGCACGCCCGTTCGCCGAGGGTCATTCAGCGCGAGCTGGCGCAGCCGCTCGAGCTCGGATGGCCTGTACGTCGGCGCGCCGCGCCGACCCGGCGGCGCGCGCGCGCCGCGCTGCTGGTGCCCGGACAGCGGACGGCGCCGCATGGCCGGAGCTCGACACGCGCCTGCGGCGCGCTCAGCGCGTCGTTCTCGGTGCTGCGCCTGCCGGTCGATCTGCGCCGCATCGGCGACGCGCTGATGCCGGCCGGCATCGACAGTTCGAATGGTCGCGCCCGGAGACGCTTGCCGCGGTGCCGATCCCCGGCCGCCAACGGCCTCTTCACCGCGCGCGCTCGCCCAGCTGTACGCGACGCTCGCCGGCGGCGGCGCGTTCAACGGCACGCGGCTGCTCTCCGGCAGCGCGACGCTGGCGCGCGCCACCGAGGTGCAGACCGGCGCATCGACCTCGTCGTGCCGTTCCCGATGCACTGGCGCCTCGGCTACCACCGCGCTGCCACCACCGCGCGGCACGCCGCCGCGCGCGCTTCGGCCACTACGGCTTCGGCGGCTCCGGCGCCTGGGCCGATCCCGACCGCCAGCTGGCGATGGCGATGGTGCTGAACAGCGGCATCGGCACGCCGTCTCGGCGATCTGCGCACCTTCCGCATCGGCGGCCGCGTCCTTGCGCTGCGCCAAGCGCCGCCGCCCGCCGCGGCAATTCGAGCGCATCCCGCGCCGGCGCTGGCAACGACGCGCAGGACCGCGTCTCTCGAGCCGCAGCGCGCGCGAGCGTCCTGCCGGTGGCGGTCCGCAGGACCGCCGGGCGCGGGAGGTGCGTGCCGGTCACAACGCGCACTGGCGCGCTGGCGCGCGCCACCGGCACAGGAGGCCGGCGCCTGCACCGGGAACTGGGGCGCGCATCAGCGTGCAAGCCGGGAGTACACGCCGCGGGCGGCGCGCGATTGACATGCCGAGGGGATGCGTGATGCACCGACGCTCACGGCTGCAGCGTGTCGAGGTCCAACAAGCTCGTCGGGGCGCCTGATCGAGACGACGTGGTCGCGGCTGCTACCGATCACGTCTCCTGGACCGACTGGGCAGGAATGGGCACGGAGGTGCGCTGCTCGGAACGCCAGGGCATTGCCGCCGCCGAACGGCGCTCGGCTGCGTGCGCAGGTTAATCTCCAGCTTCGGCGTCAAGGTCTATGAGGAAGTGCTTCGAGCTTCTCGACGCGCCCGCGGCGCATGACCTATCGCATCGTGCGCGCGGCGGTTCTCCCGATCGGCGATCATTCTCGCTGGCGAAGTGCTGTTCACGAGCCGCGCGCGATGGCGGCACGCTGAGCGGCGTGGCGCTGTCAGTTCCTTTGGCCTCGCGCGTACCTTCGGCCTCGGCGGTCTGTTCCGCGTTTTCATCGCGCGCCTCTTCCGCTGCGCGCGCTTGCGCAGCCCGGCGGGCCGACTGGCATGAGCACGCCGACCGCACACGCTGCACGGGTGGCGGCGCGATAGGGTATCCGCGTCGCTGCCGGTGAACCTCGCTGGGCAGGCCCGGCAATCCTGCTCTTCGGCGCGTCAAGGACGCTGTCCGAAGCCTCGCAGGCGCTGGCTGGCGACCGCCTGCGCCAGGCATCGCTTCGGCCGCGGCGAAGAAGCGGCGAATCCGCTGCACGGTCTCTGAGCGCGGTGATCCTGGAGAACGGCGCAGCGCGATCACGCAGTCGTCGTCGGTGTCTTTGCACACCGTCATGCGAGTCGGTGAGCTTCGTCAGCGCCGGCCTGATGAGCCTTGCTGCGGCAGGCGGCAGAGCGTGACGCTCTGGCACGCCAACGTCGGGGGCGACCGTCATCGGCTGGTTGTTGGCGTTCCGCCTGCGGCATTTGGCGCTGGCCCTGGTCGGCGCTGGTGCCCTGATCGCGCTCTTTGTCGCGCCGCGAGCCCTGTCAGGATTCTCGTGGCGAGTTGGGGCTCGGTCTCGGCGCTTTGCTGTTCATCGGGCTCGGCTGGCATGGCGCGGGCGGATTCGCGCCGGCTGCAGGGGACGGCAACGGCCTGGCACGCTTCTGTGCCGCGCTGGGATCGGCGAACGTGGCGCGTCGCTGTTGCTCACCCGTGCCCAGGTGGGTGTAGCTGGCGAAGTCTGCCGTGGTCGTTCCGATCCACGCCGGCGGCATGATCGGCGTCACCATGGCGACATCGGAACGGTGGAGCCTGGATCAATGCCTCGGTGCGGCGGCGGCACTGGTGTTGGGCGAGAACGTCGGCACCACGATCGTCGCGCGCGCCAGCCAGCGAGGGCAACTCGCCGACAGACCGCCGCGTCGCGTGGTTTCACACCCTTGACGAACGTGCTCGGCGTCGGCGTCGCGCTGTGCATCTTCCCGTACTGGCGCGACCGTTGCTCCGACACGGTGCATCCCGGGCCGGCCCGACAGCCTTCGACGCCGCCGGTCTCTTCGTCCGGCGATGGCGCCGCAACATCGCTGCTACTCGCCCGCACCACAGCTTCAACGTAGCTGATGGCGGCGCGATCGCGTTGCCGATCCCGGAAGCCGCTGTGCTGGGGATGCATCAGCCGGCTCGTCGGCCCGTCGAAGCGCGAAGCGGCCGGAGCTCAACGGGACCCTGCGCCAGAGCATGGGATGGAATCGCCGCGCCGGCTGGCGTTGGAGCACCGGGCGGCGGCTCGAAGCGCCGCATATGGCGGAGCGGCCGCCGCCGAAGGCCCCTGCAGCTCACGCGCCAGCTGCTCGGTCGACTCTGTGTCCAGCCCCGGCGACGCACTTGAACTGCAGCAGCCGGCCTCCATCAGCTCGAGAGCGCAGCACCGATCTACCATGCAGCACGCGATCACGGTCTTGGGCGTCAGCGCGTCATGGCGCGGCCGCTCACCATGGCGCAGAGCGAGGGAGATCCGCAGCCTGATCCCGCGTCGCCGACGAGATCGAGAGCATCGCCAGCACCACTGCGAGCGGCTGGCGGGCCTACGACGCTTTCGCCGATTCCTGCAAGCGAGGGCCTGCCGCTGGCGACACGGCGCTGCACGAGCTGCACGCCTACTTCGATCGCACCATCGCTTTCTTTCTACAACTTGGAGATCGCCGATCGCGCCCGCCGCAACGGAGACGGGCTGGCTGGGCGGCGATCGAAACCAAGGCGCAGTATCTGGCCACCGAAGCCGACCAGCTACGCGTGATGCCAATCCCGTATCGTCTGGCGACGCTTTCGCGCCAAGCGCGCCGGGCGTGAGGGATCACCTCCAACGATCTCCTTCGTCGCCATGCGCCGCATCCGCAATCATTCGCGCGCGAACATGGCGCAGGCGTCTCCTCGGCACGAAAGTAGACTTAGCGGGGGCTTTGTCCCCGCTGGAGCCGGCGAGCGGAGATGCTCTGATGTTACCGCGCCGTGCTTCGGGGGCGCCGGCGTCCCGGGCCCACGCCGATGCACGGCGCGACACCGGCACCGCGTTGCCACCCGCTGCGGGGACAAGCCCCCGCGACTACGCAAAATAGTTCTCCCTCGTCGCCATGCCGCATCCGCAATCATTCGCTGACAGACATGGCGCAGGCGTTCCTCGGCCAGAAGCAGGCGCGGGGGCTCGTCACACCGCGGGCGGTGGCGGGTGTTTGATGCCACCGCGCCGTGCGCTGCTGGGCGCCGGCGTCCCAGGCCAACGCTGATCACGGAACAACACCCACCCAGCGCGCCACCCCGCGGGGGCGAGCCCCGCGACTACGCAATATAGCGGTGCGGGCGCGCCGCCGCACGCCTGCTACATCGGTACCTCGTCACATCACTTCGGGCACTTGCAGGCTTTGTCCTTGCCCTTCTGACTTGCTGTGACCGTGAGCTTGTTCCGAAGTTCATCGCTCACCGGCTTGCCGTTGTGGAGCACGCATTATCGCGACTTTGCCGTCGTTAGCTCCGAGTCGGCGGCGACCTTGAGCTGGGCGCCGGCCGACAACAGTTCATCCGACAACGGGAAGTCGGTTTCCCCCGGCATCGCCTGCCAATTCACCGCCGTTGCTCATCTTGCCGCCCGGCTTTTGCCGACCTCGATCTTGATCGCCGTGGCTTCTGCAAGGCCGGCGGCAAACGCGTACCGCCCAACCGGTCTGAGCCGAGCCGGTGCAGCGGAAAATGCCAGCACTGCGCCAGTATCCCGGTGATCGACGCTTCGTCATCGTCTACCCCTGGGTGGTTTCGACTGGCGGTGCCGTTGCAATCGGCGCGACGCTACTGCCGGAGCGCGAAAGCTGTCAAGTTGCAGGCGGCGGGATCCCGCCGGCGCGCTCTTTCAACGCACGTCTACGCGCAGCGTAGCTGCCGCCCTTGCCTTGCCCGTGCCGGCGCTATGCGTGGCCGATGGGCGTCGCCGACGAATATCTGCCGCATCCTGCGCGCCGCGTATCCGACGTCGCCATCGAGACGCCGCTCGAGCGCATCCCGGCGCCTGTCGCAGCGCCTCGACAACGACGTGCTGCTCAAGGCGCGAGGGCTGCAGCCGGTCTTCAGTTCAAGCTGCGCGGCGCCTACAACAAGATGGCGCCAGCTTGACGCGGCGCAGCGCCAGCGCGGCGTCATCGCCGCCTCGGCCGGCAATCACGCGCAGGGCGTCGCGCTCGCCGGCGCGCAACGCTCGGCATCGACGCGGCCGATCGTGATGCCGCAGCACGACGCCGCAGATCAAGGTCGACGCGGTGCGCGACGCTCGGCGCCGAGGTCGTGCTGCGACGGCGACGACCTACGACGACGCCTACGCGCACGCGATGCGGCATCGCGCGCGAGCGGCGGCTCGTCGTTCATCCATCCGTTACGACGATCCGGACGTGATCGCCGGGCCAGGGCACGATCGCGCATGGAGATCCTGCGCCAGCATCGCGCGAGCCGCATCGACGCGATCTTCGTGCCGGTCGGCGGCGGCGGCCTGATCGCCGGCATCGCCGCGCTACGTCAAGCGCGCTGCTGTCCCGAGGTCCGCATCATCGGCGTCGAGCCCGATGGACGCGGACGCGCATGTACGCGGTCGCTGCAGCCGGCGCGGCGCGCGTCACGCTCGACCGCGTCGGCATCGTTCGCCGACGGCGTCGCGGTGCAGCAGGTCGGCGACGAGACGTTCCGGCTCGCGCCGCGCAGTACGTCGACGAGGTGATCCTCGTCGACACCGACGAGATCTGCGCCGCGATCAAGGACATCTTCGAGGACACGCGCGCGATCGCCGAGCCGGCCGGGGCGCTCGCCGTCGCGGGCATCAAGCGCTGCGTCGAGCGCGAGGCGGCGCACGGCGCGCACGCTGCGTCGCCGTCAACGGCGGCGCGAACATCAACTTCGACCGCCTGCGCTACGTCGCCGAGCGCGCCGACATCGGCGACGCAGCGCGAGGCGCTGTTCGCCGTGACGATCCCCGAGCGGCCGGGCAGCTTCCAGCGTTCTGCGCGGCTGCTCGGGCACGCGCAACGTCACCGAGTTCAACTACCGCTATCGCCGACCCGCAGACGCGCGCATCTTCGTCGGCGTCGATGCTGCACGGGCGGCGCCGAGAAGGCCGGCGCGCTGCGCGCGGTCTGCGCGGCGCGCGGCTATCACGACCGCTCGACCTGACCGACAACGAGATGGCGAAGCTGCACGTCCGCCACATGGTCGGCGGCACGCGCGCGGCCTGCGCGACGAGCGTGCTGTACCGCTTCGAGTTCCCGGAGCGGCCGGGCGCGCTGCTGCGCTTCCTGCAACGCGATCGGCGCAGCGCTGGAACATCAGCCTGTTCCACTACCGCAACCACGGCGCCGACCACGGGCGCGTGCTCGCCGGCGTGCAGGTCGCCACCGCCGAGCGGCCGTGCCTCGCGCGAGTCTCTGCAGACGCTCGGCTACCGCGCACGACGAGGAGACCGAGAACCCCGCGTACGAATTCTATCTGGCCGGCCGCTAAGCCCCCTCCAACCCCGTGCCCGTGCCCGTGCCTGTGCCCGAATAACCAAAGGCTGACCAATGCGGTCCTGTGCGCCCAGCGCAACGCCGGTTTCCGGTTTCGGAATCGGGCACGGGCACAGGCATCGGGCACGGGCACGGGTGGGAGCCTGATCAATTTGACCCCGCCCCCCATCTTTCTCTCTTCCCACAATGTGACGGGCTGGTGGCAAGATTCCCGGCTCGGCGGCATACTCAGACGGGGACCCTTTCCGGCGCATGGCGGCGGCGATCAGCATTCACCACGATGTTCGGCGCGAGTTGCAACGCGTCGATTGGGCCGACATCGGGGTGCGGCCGGTCGCGCCGTACGCGACCTGAAAGCGCGCAACCTGCGCTGGCGTGGATTTCGGGCAGAACCGATCTCCTCGCGCCGGCGGAAGACGCCGGCGGACATCGCCGCCGACGCCATCCCTCATGGTGCTCGGCGGCGATCGCGTCTGGGATCCCGCTCGCGGTCCGCTGCTGCCGTACCTCGAGGGTGTGCGTCGCCGACAGCCTGATCAGCCATCTCGCCAGGGAGTCGGCTGACAACCGCATCCAGGGAACGCTGGTCGGAGGCTTCACGACGCCGCCGACGACGAGCCGGCGGCGGTTGACCCCGAGCGACGACGTCGATCGCCTGCGCGCGCGCGCGCTGATCGACGATCGACAGCAGGGCTTCTGCTCGCCATCGCTGATGCCATATCGCCCGCATTGCGACCCGACGCCGCAGGCGCTGCCGGGCGCAGCGTCCTTCGGCACCACCGTCGCCGATCACCAACAACCGCCTCTAGCGCCTCGCAAGCCAAGCTGCGTTTGCGCACGGTGGCAGGGCACCGCGACGTCAGAAGTGAGAAGACGATGACCGAACCCAACAACGAGCGCCTCGGCGCGTCGTCGACGCGCTACCGACCTTGTCTGTTCACGATCAGGGCGCCACGCGATCGCACCGCGGCCGAGAGAAGAACTGCGGTGCCGCCGGCGCTGGCCCTGACGCAGGTGGGCGACCGCATCGCACGGCGGTGTCGGCAGCGCCGCCGACCACGAGCTTCCTGCGGTCCGTCCTCGGCGACAGCTGGGGCGCGGCGCGGCGCGCAAGCGCGCGGCAGAGCCGGTTCCTGCCGACGCACTCGCTTCGCCACCCGACTCCTTCCGCTGCTGGGGGCGGCTGGCAGCGGCGGCAGTGGTCGCCCGGGTTTTTCCGGCCGACGCAACGCGCCCCGGATCGCCATGCATGCGTTCCGGTTCCCGGCGGTGTGCACTCGCTTCCCAACCGAGCGCCCGGATCGCCGGGCTGCAGCGCGTCCGCAACGACGGCAACGAGGAACCGCCCATCTCCGCTGAGATGGCGCCCGGCACGTCCGGCATCGGAACGGCACGCGCAGACAATCCTGCGCCAAGAGCCGGCGGCAGCGCTGCCGGTGCGCAGAGCGGGGCGGCGGGCGATCCATGCGGGTCGACGCCAGCGTCGGCGCCGCGGGCGTTGAAGACACCGGCCCGATGATCGCCGGTGCGGACGAAGAGGCGTGGGTCCTCGACCACAGCAACTGGGAAGAAGGCGCTGATCTCCCTTCCCGCCTCGGTGCTGGAGCGGGTCAGGAACGGCAATGCCGTACGCGTTCCTCGTACAGCCGATGCGAGACAGGGAGCCTGGCTACGCGCCACTCGCCGGCCTTCGTGAGGCGAGCCTTCAGAACGCCGAGCGCTTCACCGTGCGCGCCGTGAGGACTGCAGCCCGCATCGAAGGGCGAGCTGGGCGCGACGCCATCCAATTTCTTTCGGTTTCCCTGCTTCCCGACCATTGCCCAGAAGTCATCCACCGCCGGCTGCGAGATCATGTGGAACGTCACCGCCGGCGCGTGCAGCCGCCGGCGGGCTGGCGGCTAGCGTGGAGTTCAGACCTGTTTGCGCCCGCGTCAGACGCAGGCGGCGCGCAGTGCGCTCGCGCTGCAACAGCACGGCGCCCGTCGGCAAAGGCCCGAGCCCGTTCGACAATCAGCAATACGTAACTGAACGAAGTACA
>ERZ1370068.669-contig-10612_pt1 | contig 44250 bp, 77 predicted proteins | sample MGYA00561227_ERZ1370068 | MGnify/ENA primary metagenome ERZ1370068 (study PRJEB38410, sample SAMEA6850437) | metagenome | study: Metagenomic assessment of the ecological functions of the soil: analysis of the soil microbiota associated with the...
GCCATTACGTATTGCTGGGAACTCGACGGCGGCTCTACGCGCCGGAAGCACCACAAGAACGATACTTCAAATCTATGAATATCCACGAATTCCGGCAGCTGGCGGGCGGCGATTGTCGACTGCAGCCAAGAGCACGAGCGTCCTCAGGACCTTAGTTTTACTGAGTTAATCTTGACGTGGAACCTTTTTCCGGACGTTGGTGAAGTATAAAAGTTTGAAAACGGTAGGCACAGTGTGTACTGGCGTTATTTTTACGGGAACACCGGCGACGTTGCCAAAAAGGGATCGCTCGGCTATACACGCAATTTGTCAATCGCTGCGTGGCACACTGGCAGAGGCATTTTTGGAAATTTACCGAAGAGGGGACCAACGCGGCAGGTTGCGTATGGCTCAGCTCGGGTTAATAACTGCGTTTCCGCCCGGGGTGCGTCGATACGTCTGCACAGCGGCAGCGAAACGGATCGGGTTGGTGTTGCCATTTTACACTCCCGCGCCCGACGAGCGACGCGAGCGAGTGTTGACCAAAGTCCAATAGACGCAACCGTGCGCGCGTTTGCTAGCGTAAGGACGCGATTTTCAACCGGCATCCGACGACGAGCGCGCCCACGGTTCAGCGCATGATCTATCCTCTGCCGCGGTTACTACGCCACGGATGTTCACTTAGATGTGTTGCCAAAATTTTCGACCTGTTTTGATGGGAGGCGGACGGCCGCGGTGAGGAATACGATCGGCAAAGTTATTCGGCGCATTGGTGTGTTTTGGTCTTGCCGCGCGTGCGGACAGACTGGGATTCGAGAGGCGGGTACTATCACTCCGGAAAAGAAATTTGCCCCGGCCGGCGCAGAATCCTCGTCTATGACTTTGCTGTAAGTGAGCGCGAGGTAACCCCGGAGACAGGCAAATCGTGCGCCAGCAACCGACCATAAAGGATCCACGCGGAGCGGGAGCGGCGGGTCGCGATTGATGTCCAGAATGCGCTGGCCGGCCAGCCAAGTCGTGGACGGCTTGCGCGCATTGGGTTTACAGTGGCGGAACGGGCAAGCCGCGGCTTTTCGCCGGCCGCTGTAGCGGCGAGTTGTTGATCGGCGGGCAATTTTTCAGGGTCGATGAAGGAAACCGCGCGCCGTTTCGGTCGGCACCGGGACGTTCGACCGCCGTGAGGCTCAAGCGCGGGCCACATCAAGGGCAGCTGGACAAGAAAAACCTGCTCGATTTCGCAACGCTATTCGCGACGGCGGCATGCACACAGTTCAGACGGCAAGCGCGGATGAGCCGCGCGCGAGCGGCGATCAGGTTGTGCGCCATCTATCCAGGAGTTCTTCGCCCAGCAGGGCTGGATCCGTGCGGATCGGTGCCGCAAGGCGCGGATCGCGCACCGATCGCCATGCCCCCGAAAGCGAATTTTTGGGCCGCGTTCTGAATCGCTATGTGCGCTCACGAAGAATGTAACCTTCTTTAGGTGCTTCGCTGCAGGTGTTTTTTAAATTCATTTCGCGCTTTCTCCAAATAACTAAAGACGCGATCGTGAAAATCGCAACTCGCATTCTCATCGGAGTTGTCGTTACGGCAATGACGATTTGGGGCATGGCAGATGCTTTATTTCTCGCCGCTGCTGGCGGAACAGTGGCGACGCGCTCGCTGCCGGCGGCTTACGCGGCGCTGACGCTTCTGGCTTTTCTATTTTACGCCGCGGCGGCGGAACGCACGCTGCTCATTTCGCTGTGCGCGCTTTGCGCTGCTGGTATTTTATTCTTCCAGATTCCCGCTTCGAACGACGCGCGACTGGCAGCCGGAGGTGGCGGTCACGCCCTACGCGACGATCAAGGGCGATTCAATCACGATTCACAACGTGAGAAATTTCGCTTATCGGACGGAAACCGATTTCACGCCGCGCTGGGAGACCCGGACGTACGATCTCAGCAAGCTCGACTCGGTCGATCTCATTGCGGTGTACTGGGCCGGCAAGGCGATCGCCCATATCATGGTGAGCTTCGGCTTTGCGGGCAAAGATTACCTCGCGGTGTCGATCGAGACGCGCAAAGAGAAGGGCGAGAGTTATTCGACGCTGGCGAGGTTTTTCAGGCAGTATGAACTCTACTACGTCGTTGCCGACGAGCGCGACGTCGTTGGCGTCAGAACCACCTATCGCCAACCGCAGGAGGACGTTTATATCTACCGGGTCAAAGGGCCGTTAAAAACATGCGCGGCGGGTGTTTCTCGATTATCTCAAGGGCATGAACGCGAACTGCACGAGCGTCCCAGTTATTACAATACGCTCACGACCAACTGCACGACGAGTATTTTGATGCACACGCGCATGAGTCCGGAGTCGCCGCCCATGTCGTGGAAGATTCTATTGAGCGGCTATGTGCCGGATTATCTGTATGAGCTCTGGCCGCCTCGATAAGACTTAGCATCCGTTCGTCGAGCTCGAGCGGCATCTCACGCGTGAACGAACGAGCTCACGCTGCCGGCGAGGACGCCGCATTTTCGCGGCGTATTAGAGAGGAGCTTACCTAACCCAGGTGTCATGCCATGAAATTATTTGGACTGCATAAAAGTTTGACCCGCCAACTGAGGAGTTTATTCCGGTTGCTAGCTTTACTATGTCTCTCAGTGGGCTGCGCGACGCCGATTGGCGTAAGCTTATGTGGATCGCCGTGTGGCGTATGAATCGCTCACCACGGAATGTGCTTTCCACCCGAAAGAATGAGCTCCTTCTCCGCGCGAGAGTTGATCAATTTTAACGTCTACGAGGAATTCGAGGACAATCCGCAAAAGGCGCTTGCCGATCTGCATTCGGCTTGGCGCCGAACAGGCGACGAGGATCGCCTCTTCGCCTTGGCCGAGGCTTTTTTCTTTCTTCACGCCGAGAACAGCGGTGAGAGAACCTATTACCTAGCCGTCTGCGGTGTACGCTTACGCCGTTTTTATATCCGGGAAAGCAAGGCACGCCGCCCACGGGGAATCGACCCGCGACTGCGTTGGGCGGTGGATCTCTACAACCAGTCGCTCACCCAAGCCGCCAAGTCAGACGAAGCCGCCTACGCCATACCGATGGGCGGCAAGTTCAAGCTGCCCTTCGGCGAGCTTACCGTTTCATTCAATGAGCCGCGATCTCATATGGGGCGACTTTCGCATGAAGGATTTTGTTCCCGCAGCCGACATCGAGGTGCGCGGTTTGGCGCAATCGCTACCGAACTCCGGGCATCGGTGCGGCGCTCGCCGCGTCGCTCGAGCCGCTCGAGGCGAGCCCACAGTCCATGCGTATTCCACCCCGGCTGAAAATTCCGGTCACGGCGTTTTTACGACTGGAAGATCCACGCGCAGCATTGGCTTCGGGAAGTTGCGCAAGGCAACCTGGAATTCTACACTCCGGACTCCGCAAGATCGCTCAAGATCGAAGGCATCGAAGTTCCGATCGAATACGAAACAACTTCGGCCCTCGCCCTGACGCTGGAAGGGGGCGCCGGTTTGGGATTCCGAGATCGCCGGTTTTCGCTCCGGCGACTTCGCCATCGGCGATGCCAATTTGCAGGAGGGACTGTTCATGCTCCACCCGCACAAGACCGGCCGTATCCCGGTCGTAGCTGGTGCACGGCACGGCCTCGAGCCCGGCGCGCTGGGCCGAGCTCATCAACGAGTTGGAGAACGACCCGCAGTTTTGGGAAAATTACGAGATCTGGCTGTTCATGTACAACACCGGCAATCCCGTCGCTTATTCGGCGATGCTCCTGCGCGAGCGCTTTGATTAAAGTTGTGAAAGAGTTGGATCCCGACGATAAAGACACGGGGCTCAAGCGGATGGTGGTCGCGGGGGCACAGCCAGGGGATTGTTGACCAAGATGACGGTGATCGACAGCGGCATGCACCTCTGGCCTTTTAGTGTGCCGCCGGAAGAGTTAGATCTTGACGTTGAAACACGCGACCTTCTTACCCACGCACTGATGATCAAGCCTCTGCCGTTTGTGCGCCGGGTCATTTTTATCGCAACGCCGCATCGCGGCAGTTACCAGGCCCTGGGCTTTCTGGGAAGCTTCGCCTCTTGGATGGTTAACTTGCCGGGCCGTTTTACAAAAATGAGTGCTCGACTTCTTGACCCTGCAACGGAAGGGAATTTTTCTCGGTCCAGCGAGTGAGCCGCCTCCCGACCAGCATCGATAACGATGAACCCGACCAATCGCTTCATCGTGGCTTTATCCGCGATCCCCATCGCGGATGGAGTCGTCGCCAACTCCATCGTTGGCGTTGAAGGCGGTGGCCCGCCGGCAGAGGGCAGGAACGGCGTCGTCAAGTATTCGAGCGCGCACATCGAAGGGGTCGAATCGGAGAAGATCGTAAATTCGCCACACTCGATGCAGGGTAATCCAGAAACGATCCAGGAAGTGAAGCGCATCCTGCTCAAGCACGCAAACAGTCTGCCTTGATTAACGATGAGAATGAGTCCGCGAGCGTCGAAACGATGAATTGTTAACTCGATCAAACTGGTAGGGACACCCGGAGACAATCGAAGAAGTGCGGCGTATCTTGCGCGAGCATATCGACGCGCGGTAAGTCCGCGTATCTCGACCTCAAACATCCAATCAGGCGTGTACGCTCGCCGCTCTTATGGGTATCCTACACAGGCAAAGTCGCCCTGCATTCCGGATATCCCGAACAGCCCCAGAACTGCGACCCGGCCTTGCTTCCCTTGCGCGCGGTGCGTAACACCATCACTTTGCCGCAGGCCGAGCAGGAAGGCGCGGCCGGAGTCTTTGCTTTATCCGACCGATCGGTCTGATCAGTCGGATCGGTCCGATGAGAGTTTGCTTGCCGCCGGTTCTCCAACCGCGCAGCCGCAAGCCGCTCGCTGTAACCGCCGCCTTCAACGAACTGCCGCTCCAGCCCCTGGATCTGCCGGTCGAGCAGATAGTTCGCCTGGTGGATCAAGCAGATCAGGGCGTTAGCAATCACCGCCGGGTCGTGGTGGTCAAGCCACTCCGAGTAGATTTTCTTGTCATCCGTCCGATCGGTCTGATCCGGCCGCTCAGTCCGATCTCTCTTCACCCCCGCTTCTCGCACCCGCCGCGCCTCGGGGTCGTCTTTTTCCCACTGCTTCAGACCACGCTGGCGCAGAAAGTCCTCGTAGTCGAGCAGCAGCTCATCGAGGCTGGCGCGCGCGACGTTCACCAACCGCAGCTCCGTCTGACTCGAAGTCGCCGAAGCCCTGCTACCCTCCGCGATGTTCTGCCGCCCGCTGCGCGCCGCCTGCACCATTTGGTCGTGCGTCCGCGACCGTTTGTCAACGAACCGATCGCAGAACACCACGGTGCCGTCGTAGATAATCTCCGTCACCTGAAACGAGCGCAGCCGCCGGTAACCGCCATGCGGACGCAGCGTGGAATTATCGCTGCTCATTAGCATCCGCCTTTATGCGCACGCGCGGAACAGGAGACTTGAAAATTGAGAGAGTATGAGTTTGGCTCACAATGAACTCGACAATTGCTCGCGGATTCTACGCGATTAGGAAGACGGCTTGCCAAGGCGCCGATAGAATGGCGCTCTACAGTCAGGGCAGCTTAGCAAAATTCAGCAGCTCTGGATTAATCTGGTCCCGCGGCTGCGCGCTGGACGTGTAGACAGCCTCTGCGGGTTTGGGATGCTGGGATCGTCGAGGCTTCGGCATAGATTTCGATGACGGTCGGGTTGGCGCTGGATTTTGCGAATAAACGTGCGCCGCAGTTTGGGCACAAACCGCGAATGGCGACGCTGCCACTATCCGCAGCACTTTCGTAATATTTCGGCTAGTAGGCACCGTCGCTTGCGCGCTGGCAATCGCGGCAATGGCCATTTCCACAAAACAACGGCTCTCGGAAAATTCATACCGAACGGTCGCCACATTGGCAGCCCCCGTCAATGAATCGCTCATAACTTTTTCCTCCGCGTCAAATTGCGAATTTTCTTCTGGCAGGAAATCGCTTGCGCGGTCCACTCGCCGAGCCGCTCGGTATCTTCGAGAATTTCCAGCGGCACTTGGTAAAAGCTCTTGAGAGTCTGTCTGGCGTTGGGACGGAACGGTTTCATCTTGCGCTTGCGGTATTCGCCAACGGTCGAATCATCGATTTTGAAATACAGCGCGATCTTTGTGAATGATGCCGAAAAAGGTTTCGTCTTGATAAAGGCCATAGCCGCCGAACATCCGCCGTGCCTCGACGTCATCTAAGCCTCGCAGCTGGTCGAGCACAAAATCTTTGAACGACTCGTCTTTCTGATTCATCACGCGGCAAATTGTGGCTTGCGGCTTCGGAACGGTTTGAACGTTTTGAACACGTTTAGTTTATCCGATCGCCAACCCGACAACGCCCAACACCATTGCGCAAGCCCCGGCCAAACGCCGGCGCATCGCCTTCGCCGAGCAGGCGCGTGCCCATCACCGTGCCGATCAGAATGCTGATCTCGCGCGCCGGCGCGACGTAGCTCACCGGCGTGAAGCGCATCGCCGTGAGCACCAGAATATACGCCAGCGGGATCAAGACGGCACAGGCGATCGCCTCGTATTTGTGCTCATGCCATTCCGTCACCGCTTGGTCTGAATATTTCAGAGCGAAGGGCGTGAGAAAAATCGCCCGGCCGACGTTGGCGCCCCAATCTAAAACCAGCGGCGCGATCGCGAAATGGCTCACCGCCTGTTTATCCCACAGTGTGTAAGCGGCGATGAACATGCCGGTGATGAGCGCATAGACGAGCGCATCGCGCGCTTCGCGCTGGCGCAATCGGGTGAGGTTGGTCGTCAAGACAACGGCGCCGCCAATGATCAGCAGGCGCCGACGAGCGGCAAAATGGACGGCCGCTCGCCGAGAAAGACAATCGCCGCCGAGGCTCGACAGCAGCGGCCCGGTGCCACGCGCCAGCGGATAGACTAACGATAGATCACCGACTCGATAGCCCTGGTTTAGCAGCACGAAGTAGGCCGTGTGCAGCGCGGCGCTCCCGGCCATGATGCCGATCGTGACAAAGCCAATCTGTCATCTGCCAAACTTCGATGATCGTGATTGTTGCGGGGGCATAGAGCAACGCCGATAGAATAGCGACCAACCAAGTAAAGGTGGCGTGCCCGCCGGCGTGCTTGTTGAGAAAATTCCAGGTGGCGTGGATGACGGCCGCGGCCAGGATCAACGCCAATGCCGAAATGGTCATGGAAAAAATCGCCGCGCCGCGCTCTAATCGCCCATCAGGAGTAATTGTGTCGCCGATCCGAATGACACCGCCGCTGATGATCTCGGCACGCAGGCCGCCGCGATGGATCAAGCCGCGCAGCGCGCCCTGTACGACTGAGTTTTTCCAAGTGGGCGCAGGGATCGCAGAGGCGCGTACCGCGAAGCGTCACTGCGCCGACGGTGAACTGCCGCTCGATGAGATGATTCAGGCCACGCCGCGGGTGACGAGATTGCGCCGCGCCTGAGCCGCAGCGATTTCGACGCCGTAGTCGCGCTTGCAGCGCTTCGATCGCCTCGCTTTCGATCAAGGTCACCTCCCGGCCCGAGCCGGCAGTTATTGGAATACGTTCCAATTCTGGCAAAGTAGCGATCTCCTTCGAGACCGCGGCCGGCGACGGCTTGTACCTGATTTAGGGTTTGCATCACCGCCGCGCCCGCTGGCGCGATGTGCAATGAAACCACGAAGCCTACAGCGTTCATGTTCTTTGAGTGAATTATTTCTTGCGCGCGACCAACGCCGTGATTTCCGGCGTCTGCATGCCGTCTTTGAGCAGGTCGCACGTGCCCTTTGTAAGATCTCCTGCGCCAGACGCTTGGCACCGGTGATCGCCGCTTTCATAAAACCCGAGCCGTAGCTCACCCGTGCCACGCCTAAATCTTGCAGCTCTTTAACGCTCGGCGATTGCGGCCCGGCGAGAATGCTGACCGGCGCTTTCACTTCCTTCGCCACGGTCCCAATCGTTTCAGCGGCATGGAGATTGAGATAAAAAATACAATCGCCGCCCGCCTCGGCATAGGCATTGCCGCGCCGAACCGCTTCGTCGAGCGCCTTCTTCGGATCGTCGGGCATCACGTGAAACGCATCGACCCGCGCGTTGAGAAAAACTCGCTGCCGAGTTCGCGCTTTGCATCCATGACAGTTTTTATTTTGCGCAGTTGCTGCGACAGCTCGACCAATCCGCCTTTGCCTTTGGCGGCGCCGTCCTCGAGATTCATGCCGGCCACACCGCGCGCCACCAGCGCGCGCACCGTGTCGCCGACGCCGGCTTCATCGCCGTAGCCCCTCTCGCCATCGGCGTTGAATGGCACTGTCACGGCGGCGGCGAAACTGCCACTAACCTCGATAAACATTTTCCCGGCTCATCACCTCGCCGTCGGGATAACCCAACGCGACGGCGATGCCGCCGCTGGTTCCTTGGATCGCTTTGAATCCCATCTGTTCGAACAAGAGCGCGCTCAAAACATCGTAGGCGCCGGGCATGACAAGTATCTCCGGCGCGCGCACAAGCTCGCGGAGCTTGCGGCTTTTGGCATTAGCGGCAGCGATCATTGCGTTTGGTATCGGCTCCATCGTGACCTCCAGATATTTTTGACAATAGACGATCGTATCGTACGGCCTAACGGCGGATGGACGCAAGCGCCGGCGCGGATGGACGCCGATTCGATGCGCCGGAAAAAATGAATGGCGCTATAGTGCGCGCGCGCGCGCCGTGCCATTTGTCCATGTGCGCGCGTTCGCTTTCGGAGAGCGCCTCGGCGCGGTAGAAGCGCTCGTAGAACTCGCTGTCGAGATGGCAGGCTTGAAAGCCGAGCACGGTGCGAAAAGGCGGCATGTACGCGGGAAATCGACCGTAGCGAGCGTGAATGTATTCGCAGTAAGCAATCGGTCGCGTCGACCGCAGTGGAACTGATTTCGGAAACAGCATCGGCGATCGCCGCCGGATCGCGCCAGGCGCTGTGCGCCGCGCCGCCGCGGAACAGGCCTTGCGCGCCAAATTTCGTTTCCACGACGGCGCGCACGGCGTCTTTCATGCTCGGGTAGTACGGCGGACAGTAGGGCTGGAGCAAAATGCTCGCCATCCCGCTCCAAGCCCAAAGCATAGGGAATAGCCAGATTACGACCGAAGCAGACGCATGAGCCTCGCGGGTGAAAATATTCGCGCCGAGATATTTGCTCGCTGGCATCGCGCCCATGCGAAAACCCGAGGCTTCAAACCAACTGAACTCATGCTCGGCAAAGTTGGGAAACCGCCGAGCCCCATGGCTTGACAGATCAGCTCCAAATTCTGCAACATCATGCCTTGCTCTGCGGTGACCAGCTCCGAAACCATCAACTCCAAACGCTGCACCGTGAGCACGCGGCCGTCAGAAGGATCGTCATGCAAATGGCCGCCTTTGCTGCGGGCGAAACGGCCGAGACCGGCGGCGCGGAAGCCGGCTCGCTCATCGACGACAAACGCGCCGCTATGTTCGTTAAAAATCTCGAGCAACCCGTTGATGTACATGAAGGTCAATTCGTTGATCGGCAAGAAATAGCTCGTCCCGGAGCGTAGAGCGACCAGCGGTTTACGTTGACATTAAACATCGGCGCCAACCGGCGGCGCTGCCCGTCCGTCCTTTGATTTTCACGCGCAGGCGCTGATAGAGCGCGGTGAACTCTTTTTGTTCGCCTGCTCGGCCAATCCCGCGATTTCCTGCGCTGGAAAATCTTGCGGCCGCTTGATCAAGTAAGTACCGTCGTCGTTGATGACAACTAACGAAACCGTTTGGATCGCGTCGCCGCTGGCGATGGTCCGGCCGAGGAGCGCGCGCTACGATCGCGCCGCCGCTGGCCTTCGGCAAAGGGTAAATCGAGCAGAGCAAATCCCGTAATGCCGCCGGCAGCAAACGTCAAACAGGCCTCTTCTTCTTCGCTTAGCGGAAACGGTGCATGCCGGCTTTGGTACGCCAGCGGTCCGGCCGGCATCTTCATGCCCAAGCCAAAGCGCCGCGAGCGACGCTTCGTCAGCGCATCGAGCAGCGAATAATCGCCGAGCGTGTTTGTTGTCGACATGAAGCGCCTCCCATGCCCGCTTCTTATCACAGGAAGAAGCCGCGTGAGAGGCGCAAAATCCGGCCTTGAAATAGCCTAAGACTTTTCGACGATATCGCTCTTGAGGCTGGCAAACAGTGTAAGGATCTCGTTTCTCTCTTTATCGGGCACTTTAAATTTGTCCATTGTCGCCGTCAGGTGCTTCACGGTGATTTGCCAGTCCGACTCGGTACTTCCCAGGCCCGCATGAACGGTCTTCATGCTTCTGCCGAAATAGTAGCAGGGTCCACCGCTCGCTTCGCAAAGCTGGTCGACCACGTGCTGGCGCAACTTATGCAGCGAATCCGCGCTGACACCGACAAAAAACGGCTCATCTGTTTATCCGCGGCCAGCCGGCCAAGAAAATCATCCGTGACCGCCGCGATCGCATCGTAACCACCGAGGCGCTTGTACAACGACGGCGCGGCGCTGGATGATTGTGCTTGCTGCCGGGGACTCGGGACTGAACGTTCCGCACAACGTGACTGCCAAAATCACCAAGCCGACTTTTAAAGCTAATTTGCCTCTCATGTTTTTTCCTCCGGTCGATAGTTATTCCCAGCCTCACAACCGAATCGAAACCGCCGCTCACGAGCGCTTGGCAGGTGAGTCCGACGCCAAAGAGCACGATGAACGCGGACGAAGTCAAAGGCAGCCAGCGGGTCACGATTCGCCTCTTCGCCGTGAAACCGCGCCATGAATTGGCGCGTATACACCATCAAAACACCGATGGCGATCAGCACCGCCGCCAAGCCCACGCTAAAGGCAACGATCAGCAGCAAGCCGAAGCCGATCCGCTGCATCGATACAGCGCTCAAGAGAGCACGACCAGAGCTGCGGGCACGGCACGATGCCGCCGCTGATGCCGAGGGTCATGAGCTCGCGCAAGGATACTTGGCCCTCGTGATGATCGTGCTGGTGCCCATGGCCGTGATGGTGCGCGTGATGATGTGGGTGGCCCAGCCCATGATGCGAATGACCGTGATGAACATGACCCGACAGCGCGTCTTTGCCCAGATAACGCCGCACCAAAAGAATCACGCCGAGCACCAAGATCATGACCCCGGATACCAATCCCAACCAGGGATAAAGCTGCTCCGGCACGATGTACTGCGAAGCATAGAGAGTGACCGCGCCGAGCAGATACACGCCCGCGGTGTGCGCCGCGGTGACGATCAAGCCGAGCAGCAACGCATGCTTGAACGTGCCGCGCGAGCCGACGAGATACGCCGCGACCAAAGTCTTGCCGTGTCCCGGCTCAAGGGCGTGAAACGCGCCGAGTCCGACGGCAACGCCAAGCGCCAGCAGAACGATGCCCAAGCCGAGCTGCTTGGTTGCCATAATATCCGTGAACGAATTGCGCGGCGTCGTTTGCCTGTTGGCTGCGAGTTGGATGGAAGAATCGTCGCTTGACCTTGCAGAATTCAAGTTTGTGTCTACCCTGTAGGTTTGCTCCGGCGGTAGAATTTCGTTCGACGGCTCTAACGTCTGACGAGTTGTTTTGGCGACCGAGATCGGACTGCGCACGGGAAGAACCGCTGGCGGAACGGTGCCGACGGTAAAATTGATGCGCGCTTCCAACTGCTGCGGCGGGCTGTTTAGGAGATCGGTCGGGTAATCGCTTAATTGTCGGCTGCGATCCGTGCCGGGAACCGAACTATGAATCAACTTCACGCCGGCATCTGCTACCGCGATAATTTCTTTCCAGCCGGCTCGTCCGGGAAAATTGCCATCGCGATAATCCAGTGACCGTTCTTCGCCCATCGATGCTTCTTCGAGCTTTGCTTAAAAGCATGCCGATTTTCATCGTCGGCAAACCACCCGCGCCCGGCGGAAAAATGATCTCTCTCGAATCAAGTTGAAGCCATAGAGGCTTGCCACCGACCTGCAGCGACAAACCATCGCGCAGAATCTCCGCCTTGCGTGTGAGATAGGCTTGTAAGTTGACGTCGTCGAGATCGACGGTGATCCTGTTTTCTTGCATTTCCTGGAAAGTCGGAATTTCAGCCATATCGATGATGTATCTGAGCTCGACCGCGTCTTTGCCGATACGAATCGCCGAATAATGGCTGATGCTGAAATTTCCCAAAGCGATGAGCCGTCGCTCGGTCGACGCCGAAAATCGTCCAAACGGCGAACCAGATAACGGCGATCCGGCGCATGTCCATCGCTTTATCCTCCTTGGCCTTGCCTCTCGACGCCGGCTCGGTCAGTGCTGTGCTCCGAGCGCTCGAGGATTTCTGCGGCAGTTGCGCTAAAGACGGGATGAAAATTGCGATTGGTGCTGAGTGCGAGAGAAAGAAATTCGGTAGCTTTCGCCTTCGCGTCCGAAAGACGAGTAAATCATGCCCGCGTGGAAAAACAGCTTGGCGTCTTTCGTGCCTAACTTGAGCGCTTCTTCGATAGCGGCGCGCGCTTCGTCGAGTCTGCCGTTCTTGTAAAGATTCCAGGCCAAAAGATCGTAGGCATAAATATCGCGGCGGTAATCCAACTCGCGCTGCGCCAGCTCCAGCCCGACATTTAATTTCAGGTCGTGATCGGCGTAAAAGTAAGCGAGCTCCCGGTTGTAAAGAACCTTGTTGATCTCGTTCAGCCGGCCGATGTATCTCTGACCAGCGCATACTGTTGACGCGCTTGCTCGTCTCGCCCCATCCTCGCGTAGATGTCGCCCAGCGCCGCGGCATAGTCGCGGCATCGGCAGTATGGCGATGGCCTTTTGATAGAAATCAATCGCTTCATCGTAGCTCTTTTGCGCGGTGCGTAACTGCGCCATGCCGGCTAGAGCCCGATAGTAATTCGGATACGTTTGCAGCGATTGTCGATAACAACTCTCCGCCTTCAGTAAGTCACCGATGGCGAAATGCTCCATGCCGAGCTGCCACTCCGCCCGAGGCGATGCCCTCGCTCGGCTGTTTTGCTGCTTCCCCAGGGCGACAGCACGTTCTAAATCCGCAATCGCGCCCGCGCTATCGCCGCGCGTGCTCTTCAGCCCCGCCAACCGGCTATACGAGTAGAGACTTTGTTCCAGCTGCACCATGTGATCGTACGCCGCCTCGGCTTCGGCGTACCGACCGACTTCGAGCAGCGCGTCGCCGAGAATGCCGTAGGCGTCGCCGTCCTCGGAATTGATCTCCAAGGCTCGGCGTGCCTGAACCGCGGCGGGCGCAAATTCGTGGCGCGAATAAAAAACATAAGCGAGATGGCGTAAAGCGCCGGCGTTTTGCGGCGCGATCGCCAAAGCCTTTTGCAATGCTTCCTCGGCGCGGTTGAAATAGCTCGGCTCGCCGGATTCTCTGGCTTTACGGATCAAAGCGTCGCCGAGCCCGGAGTAAGACAGTCGTATTGCGCGGATTGCGCTTGAGCATTTGCTGGTAGTAGCCGATCTGATAATCGGTGCGAGCTTGCTGTGCCAGTGAAAGCTCCACCGCGACGCTGAAAATATTTAACGCGGTGAGAATCGTGACGATCATGCTTTGTTGGAATTTCATGTCCGGTCTCCTTCGCACGCAGTCGCCGGAGGAGGACGCTTATCCTCCTCCGGCGAACAGCCGGTCAATTACAGGATTGGCGCCCGCTTCACCGCAGTCGATGTGCCGGCGATTCCGGCCGTCGTATGGCGTTGGCAAATAGGGAAACACTTTGTAGATTCCGTTGGGCGTCAGATTCGATCCTTGCGCGCCCTGGAGAAAATTGACCCCGTCACCGGCGCGCGCGGCGATATGGTTCGCGCCGCCCACGACTCGAATTGCGATGTCGGTTACGTCGTCGTTGGGACGGCGGCCGTTCGGAAAACCCGCCGCATCGCCCGCGAGTCCACCGAGCCGCTTTTGATTTTCCGGCTGAGTCGGCGCGACTTTCAAGTTCACGCGCAACAGCTCGGAACAGGGATTGCCGCAGTCATTGCCGTTCAGAGCTTGACCCGGATATTTGAGCAGCAGGCCCATGAGATCGGTACGCGGCGTCGGCGTGACCGGAACGTTGAAGATGAGCGCCAGCGCCTGGGCGATCGATGGATTTTTGTAGAATTCTTGAAACCGCGCTTCGTCCTCGGGCTCTTGTGAATTCCAAAAGTCCTTCGACGGCGTGTCGATGATCAATTCGTTAACCAACGGATTGGCCAAGCGCGAGACTTGCGTCCACGGGCCCGCGAGCACTGACGTTCCATCGCCCGCTAGGTGTTTGGTTTTTTGCCTGGCGGTCGACGCATACATGCCAATCAATGGAGTGTTCGTTTGCTCGGCCGGTTTGCCGTCCCGCGTAATTCTTGCGATCGGGACCTCGATGACGATGCTGTTCACGTTGGTACCGCTGAACCGGTTAACGCCGAATGGATTCACCGAGTCATTGGCGTCTTCTGCCTCCGTCAGCAGCGGCAGAAAGCGACGCAGATTTACCGTGTCGAACACCGCGCCGAGATCGATGTAAAAGTTTCCGCCCGCTGACCGGCGAAAACCTTGATGCCGGTCGATGCATCGGTGTAAATCCCTGGGCGGCGAGATCCTCATAATTCGGCATCGTCGCCGGTCCGGCGTTGGACGGCACAGCGATCAGCCTTTGGCCCTTGAACAGCTCGGTCCGCTTATGGCCTCTGACTTCGGTGACCGTATAGGTCTGACGACGGCTGAGGCCTTCCGATCCCGCGCCGTCGAGCTTGATGATCCCTTGGACCTCGGGAACCGGAATATGAGGATTACCGACATAGGGCAGCGGAAAAAGCAGCGAGCCTAGGATGGGACGGGTTTCGGTCTTGAAACGGAACTCGTAAACGACATCTTCCGCCTTGCCGTCTTGGTTGTTGTCGATGTTGAAGCTGTAAAGCACTTCGTCATCGAAATTAAAGTAGTTCGGCCCGTCGGCGGGATCCTGGCCGGGGATGACGTTCATAACGAACACCGCTTTGCTCGGATCTTGCCAACTGCGAAACGCGTAAGTGTCGCTGTTATCTGCCGCCGGATCGAGCGCGATCAGCGGCGCTTCTCGATGGCTGGCCGCGCGCGCGAGCGGCGCTGTCGTCGCCGTGATCATAAGCGCAGCCAGAGACACTGCCGTAAACTGATAAAAGACATGGCTCGACAAATTTTTCATGGTCGATTTTCCTTTCTTGATTTTGATGGGAACGTCGCTTTCAGCTCAAACCCAACCAGAGCCGTCATTGTTGCTCTGGCCGGGTCTTTGAGTTTGCAATTATTCGGTTATCGGTTCGCAAAACGCTCGGGAAATTGTTTCACGATGGCGGCGGCCAGAGGGTCGGCGATCATTCCCATGTGGCCGGCTGCGCTGCGAATCGCCATGAAAGTTTTGTTCATATCGCCCGTCGCCTGCGCGTCGATGACATCTTTCAACGTCAGGACATGATCTTTCACCAGATTGGCGACCACGTCCTTGGGCAAATTAGGATTTGCCGAGGCGAGGAAGGCGCCGAAGTCTTGCGTATATTGGACGAGATCGGTGACGGCTTTATTTTTCTTGGCGTCGTCCTTGGTTCGCGACGCCGACGGTATAATCGACACACGAAGCCGATATGCTTGCGCCACAAGGGAAGAAAGGCCTGCTCGGCGCCAGCGCCATAAACCGCGCCGATAGCTTTGGCAATATCGATGGAGTTGGCGTCGAGGGCACCGGCGGCGGCTTTGAATTCGCCGTCGCGGCCGGCCAGCGCGGCGCCCGTAGCCGCGGCCGCCAGGAAAACATGCTCGCGAAACAATGAATTGAGACCCGTTCTTAAATCCGAGCTCATCGCGCCATGGTGGCTCATCTCGGCCGCGAGTGCGCTCGCCGTGTGGCCAGCGCCGAGTAATGCGACCATCACGGCCGCGCCGACAAAGTTTTGCATGCGATCTTCATTTTCAGTTATCTCCTTTTTTGTTTGTATTGCGTAGGTCAGAATTGCCGACAATTTTATTGGACGTGGATTTGTCCGCGCATGGATGGGTGGCGGTCGCAGAAATACTCGTAAACACCCGGACGATCGAAGGTGTAACTGGCTGTGGCACCCTTGGCGGGAAAATTGAGACTTACATTTTCCAGTCTTTCCGGTGTGCCCAAAGTGACGGTGTGCCGGATGTCGTCCTGATTTACCCACGTCACCGTCGTGCCGGCTTTGATCTCAATTGGCCCGGCTGATATTGGAAGAGTTGAATCGTTACCGCGGCTGGCGGCTGGGAACGTGGGCCCACGCTTTCGCCGCTTGCCACAACAGCGCTCTGTTGCTGAGGAATGTCGTCACAGTCCTCATGTGCATGCAGCGGCGAACTCCCGGCCAAGACGCTCGCGGTCAAGACTGCTGCGCTCCGCCAATGCCCTTTCATCGCGTCTCCTCCTTGTCTGTCGTTGTCAGCTAAACCGACTTTGGCTTTCTGTGTCGGTCTACGAACGAGCAGCAAGCTTTGGATTGCTCAAATCTTCGATTTCTTTTGCCGCAAAAATTCTTTGCAGCGCTAAATCCAAACCGGTGGGTTCGAACGTAAAGAGTATTAGGTGTTGTTTGCGCCGCGAAATTGACTCGGGCTAGAATGGCTCGGTTCAATCGAGCAGGTGACTTATGGATCACGAGAATTGGTTGGAATTGGCAAGATGTCTACGCTGCGGAGGCCTTGGACGGGGAAGACCTGAGCGAGTTCAACGTGCACCTGGCCGCGGGCTGCCCGCTCTGCCAAGCGCGTATTCGCGAGACTCACGAAGCCCTGGCTGGTATTTCATTTTCCTTGGAACCCATCTCTCCCGCGCCTGCGCTCAAAGAAAAATCTTAGAACGAATCGATGCGAGAACAGCCGGGCCTGGTGTTCATTCGCGCCAATGAAGGTTCGTGGATCGAGGCCGAGCCGGGCATCTTCGCAAAGATCTTGAACATGGACGCCGAGCGCGGGCGGATCACCGCGCTGGTGCGTCTGGCGCCGGGCTCGCGCTACGCCGCTCATCGGCACCTTGGTACTGAAGAAGTTTTGGTCTTAGAGGGAAGTTGCTATTGCGGCGGCCGCCTGCTGCGCAAAGGCGACTATCATCGCGCCGAGGTCGGCAGCGTTCATGTCGATATGCGCAGCGACGAAGGTTCGCTGATGTTGATTAGCGCGCCACTGCAAAGCGACATGCTTCCCACGTGATTCCAGGGATGGAGTAAACGTTGATGCTGCTCAAGACGACAGATCGGTGATGCCTGTGGAGCCGTTGGTCGATCCCTGTGAGTTTAATCCAGCGAATCGCGGCGCAAAATCGCGACGCCTTCAGCCAGTTCTACGATCGCTACTCTCCGATAGTTTATTCCCTGGCGCTGCGCATGCTGAGAGCGCAATCCGATGCCGAAGATTTGCTCCAAGAAATTTTTCTTCAAGTGTGGCGCCAAGCCACGGTCTATAGCGCCGAGCGCGGCAGCCCGGAAGCCTGGCTGATCAACATCGCGCGCAGCCGCGCCATCGATAAGCTCCGTTCCATACGTAGAAGAGAAGGAGTTTTGTCTTGACCGACGATCCGGCCGCGGCGGAGTCGCCGGATAACGTGGAGACCTCAGCCGGAGAATCGGAATCTAAGTTGGTCATGAATAGCGCTTTGGCGAATTTGCCGGAAGCCCAGAGGCGCGTGCTCGAGCTCGCTTACTTTGATGGCTTGAGCCAAAGCGAGATCGCCGCGCGCCTCGCGGAACCGCTCGGCACCGTGAAAACGCGAATGCGCTCGGGCATTCAGCGCCTGAGAGGAATGCTTGGAACACAGGCCGCATGATGTCTACGGAGCACGCACATTGGCTGGAGCGCGGCGACATCTATGCTCTCGGTGCGCTGGACGGTGAGGAGCTGAAAGACTTCAAGCACATCTCGCGATGGACTGCGCGATGTGCGCTGCGTACCTCCGTGAAACCCGCGAGACTTTGAATCTGCTGCACCGCTCCCTTCGTCCGATCACGCCGCGACTCGAGCTCAAAGCGCGACTTCTTGAGAAGGTCCGCAGTGAAAAAGTTGTTCCCATCGCGGCACTGCAGCCAAAAGCGTCGCAGGGCTGGCAGCGAATCACGGGAATGATCGCCGCTGGAATTATTGCTGTCGTTCTGGTCGGCGCGTTTTACCAATATCGCAATCGCGCGGTGATCAATACCGCGGTCGTCAATTTATTGCGCGATCCGTCGACCCGCGATCTGCCGCTCTACGGTGCCGGGGCCAATGCCGCAAGCCAAGGGCGATTTCTCTGGAACGATTCCGGCGAGGGTCATATCTTCGTCGCCAATTTACCGTCGGCGCCGCGAGGAAAAACCTACGCGGTGTGGACGATTGCGCGCAACTCCGCCCCGCGCTACGTCGGCGCACTCAACACCGACGCGAACGGACAAGGCGGTGGGCACATCAAATCAACTGCCAGCGCAGCGCCCATTGAAAACCTTTGCCGTCACGTTGGAAAACGCAGGCACGACCACCGCTCCTGCCGGGCCGATGGTGCTGGTATCAAAACCAATCCTAAGAACCCAGGGCGACCGCCGGTCACCCCTACACGGCGCAGCATGCTGCGCCCTACATTTTTGTGTTCTTTGCGTTCTTTGTGGCCGTTTTCTTGTCTTTTTCAGAATCATTTTCCGGTGTGGAATGCCGGCTTCGTCGAAAACCGCACCGACGCAGCGAAATCCCAGCTTCTGATAGAACTCGATCACCGGCACTTGCGCGTGCAAATAGATTGATCGCGCGCCCAGCTTCTTTGCCGTCGCAATCGCCCGCCGGAGCAATTGTTTCCCCACGCCTTTACCACGATAACTTTTGAGCACCGCCATGCGGCCGATTTTGGCGCTACCGTGATGCGACACGACTCTCGCGGTCCCAACGGCTTTTCCTCGGAAGTTGCCAGAAAATGAATCGCGCGGTCATCGTCGCGATCGAGCTCGATTGCAGCGGGCACACGCTGTTCGCGCACAAATACACGCATGCGGATCGCGAAGGCTTGTGCCTTTGCTTCGTCCGAAGAAATCTGTTTTATCTGAATGACTGTTTTTCACGGCTACTCTCTACATAATTTTCTTTGCGCCAACGACTGAAGAATAAAGGATTGACACTAATGAGCGAGAAAACCAACGGTAAGTCGCCGCACTTGACCTTTGGCGTCCGGGTTCCCAACTCCGGGCCGCTGGCAACGGTCGAATCAATGGTCGAAGTCGCTCAGGAAGCGGAGTCTCTCGGTTTCGATTCGGTTTGGGTTCACGATCACCTGACCTGGTCCGACGAAATTCATCGCACGCATATTTCTTCCGGCGCGGACCATGGCGCACGTGGGCAACGCGAGTCCGGACTTTTACGAAGCGATGACTTCGCTGGCCTATCTCGCCGGACTGGTTCACTCGGTGCGCCTCGGCATCGCCTGCGTCGTCGTCCCTGCCGCAATCCTCTGCTCGCCGCCAAACAGATCGCGCACCCCTCGACGTGCTCTGCAAAGGCCGGCTGGACATCGGCGTCGGCATCGGCTCGCCGTCGACGATCAAGTCGCGGGAGTATGAAGTCCTCGGCGTCAATCGCAAACAGCGCGGCAAGATCGCCGACGATCACCTGCGCGCGATGAAACAGATTTGGACCACTCATCCGTCCAGCTACGAAGGACCGTTTGTGAGTTTAAAGACGCCGAGATTTGTCCGAAGCCCTATGCAGAAACCTCATCCGCCTCTATGGATCGGCGGCTGGACCGAAGCCGCCATGAAGCGTGCCGCTGCGCTCGGTGACGGCTGGCTGCCGGCGTGGCTATTGCCGGAAGACATCGGCAAGCGATTTCGCGAGCTCGAAGAACTGGCCAAGCAACCACGGGCCGCGATCCGGAAAAATCCATCTCGGCATCGAAGTCTACGGCTGCATCGACGAAGATCCGGCCAAAGCGCGGCGCGAGGGCTTCGGCACCCTGGCGATCGGCCAAAGCACCTTCGAGCGATTCATGAGTGTCGAACAGTTGGCGGAAGTGAGTTTGATCGGCTCACCGGAAGAAATCCGCCGCCGGGTCAAAGCCTACAGCGACGCCGGCGTGTCGCAGCCTCGAGATCAAGTTCATCTACCCCAGCCTCGAGCGTCATTCACAAAATGCTGCAGCTCTTCGCCCGCGAAGTCTTGGCGGCTTTCAGATAATTTGGTGTCTCTGAAGTTGGCTGAACATTCCGCGCCGTGCCGCCCTGTCGTTCCTCCCTTTAGCAAAGGGAGGTTGGGAGAGGATTTTTCAAAGTGGGAACACCGGCCAATGTCGGCGTCAGGATTCTTAGACGAACTTGACGAGTGCCTCGCCAAAATCACGCAGCGCCGCTTATTTGAACTCGCTCAAGAGCCGGCCATAGCCGGGAATGGGATCGCGCATATCCATCAGCCGTAGCGCTTCCCACACCCACGCTTGGGTGTTGGTCACCACCGGCTTGCCGTGATCTTTTTCAATACGCTCGATGACCGAGACCGTGCGCCACTTGTTGCACGGCAGGTAGATGCCATCCACGTCGGGATGTTCACGCAGCAGCGCGGCCGCCAGCTCATACCCGGTTTCTGGCGCCAACTCCCAAATCACACATCGGCGTTTGGACAGCCGAGACCGCGAAACGCAACAACGTCGATGCCGTAGTGCGCGAGAAATTTCACCAAGCGCTCATCCTGATCTTCGGGAAACGGCGATGCCATCACGATGCGTTTAAGACCAAGGGCCCGGCAGCCGCGCGACTGCCGTCAGAACTGTGGAAGCCGGCGTCGGCGTGAGGGTCTTGACCAGATCAAGAATTTCTAAGTCCGATCCGGGCCCTTTGTACGAAAGAAACAACTCTCCTGTGATCATCAGAAAGTCCAACGGCGAGCGCACCAGATCGCGCACAAGATCCGCGAACGCCAGCTCGGCCCGATGAAATTCATCGTCCGTATATTTCCCGACTTTCAAAGTCCGTCCTTCGATGCGAATCCCCGCAGGAAAAACCTTGTCACACATCTTCCAACGTATCCTCGCTCAGATTGGGCGAAATGAGTCCGATTAATTTCATCCTATTTCTCTCCCTTATTATTTGTTTGACCTCTGCGGCTAGTCTCGACTAGCTTTAGGCGAATCCAGGAACCGGTCAATGGGCACAAAGTTAGCGCTCGCGTCACGATGGTCTTCTCGTTCGTTGTGGCGGCTATTTTTTCCCGTCCGAGCATCAAGCCAAGAGCGGCTCAAAGTGATCTACAGCCAATTCACCATGACAAATTCGGCAACCTGGTTCGCCCGCGAGGCCGGTCTCTTCGAGCGCCATGGCCTGATGGCCGATTTAGTCTTATGTCGATTCTACCCCGGCCGTGCAAGCGCTCACTGCTGGAGCGGCGCCGGTCGCCACGATGTCCGGCGGCCTGGCCGTCGGTCCCTAGCTTGAACGGCTTGGACTTGGTGATGCTCGCCGGCTGGTGCAATTTAAATTCGTACCAGCTCATCACGCGTCCCGAGATTCGCCGGGTCGAAGACCTGCGCGGCAAAGTCATCGGCATTGGCCGCTTCGGCGCCGCCGCCGATTGGGGACTGCGCTTGATCCTCAGGAAGCTCGGCATCAATGAGAATAAGGATGTGCAAATTATCCAGGCCGGCGGCGGCGGTCCATCCACGCGTCTAGCCGCGATGGAGGCCAAGAAGCTCGACGCCACCGTGCTCGATTCGCCGCAGAACCATGCAGGCGCGCCGTTTAGGTTTTCGCGCTTTAGCAGACGGCGTCGAACTGGGCATTCCGTTCTTGCAGGGCGGTTTAGTGACGCGGCGCGCGCTTACGTCCAAGCTCATGGAGGATACGATCCGGCGGCTCGTCCGCGTCATCGTCGAAGCGATTCATTACGCCAAGACCAATCGGGAAGCGGCGCTCAAGATCATGCAAAGTACCTGCGCGTGCAGGATCGCGAAGCTCTCGAAGACGCCTACGAATCTTTCGTGCTCAAACAGTTTCCGCGCGCTCCGTACGCGGTGCCCGCCGCCGTCCAGATCATCTTCGATCTTAGCCGGCGCGCGCGACCCGCGCGCGAAAACCGCCGACCCGCGGGGATTCATCGATATGCGTTTCGTGCGTGAGATCGAGCAGAGCGGCGCGATCGACCAGCTGTACGGACGTTGAGGACCGCCGTGAAATCCACCTAGCTTTCGAGAAACGCTTCGGCGATGCGGAAAATATGGTGGCTCATCAAGCGGATCGAACGGTCGCGATTGTCGATCGCACGCCCGATGAGCCGTTCATCGGGGATCTGGCTGATATGGCGCTGGGCGCTGAAGGCGATGCTCCTTTTTCGAAGAAACTCTTTCGTTCCGGAGGCAGCTGCTTCAACCCGGTTGAGTGAACAAAACAAATTGATCGGCGCCAACTTTCCATATCGATTCCGCTCCTGTCGAAGCACCTACCAATGACTCCCGTAGCTTGCAAGTCAATCCTCATGGGAAATTTTTCGCCGGCATGAATGCTTTTCGCACTGGATAATAAATTTGACCTCCAATGCCGGTCTCCGATAGGATTTCCTGTCAAAGCAGCGTCGGCAACAATTGTCTAGGCGATCACGAAGGAGTTGCGAGATGAAGCGCACAGGATCAGTGAGCGTTATTCTGTTGGCGATCAGTCTGTTATTACCTGGAATCACACCCGCAGCCGAGAGCCTCCAGAAAATCCGCGTCGGCCTGCCATCGCTCGCGTTGACCTACATGCCCTATTACGTTGCCCAGAGAAAAGGCTTGCTTAGAAAGTCGGGGCTCGAAGCCGAATACATACAGATGAATTCCGGGGATCCAGCCGCAGGCGGTCATTGGCGGCAACATCAATTTTTCCCATCTTTGTCGACAGGGATCTCGAGCCGCGGTTGCCGGCTTGCCATTGGTGGTGGTGCTCAATTTCTACAATATGACGCCGTGGATGCTGGTAACCACCAAAGAAGTCAACAAACCGCAGGATCTGATCGGCAAAAAGCTCGCCGATCTCGGGCATCCGAACCTCGCCGCATCAATTCTTGATGGCGTGGTTCAAAAAGATCGAGTTCAACGAGAAAGACGTCGGCTTTATTATGACCGGCGGCACCGCCTCGAGCTTCGCGTCGCTGGCCAGCGGCGAGTCGCCGGCGCCGTGCTGACGCCACCCTTCGATGACACGGCGGTAAGCCTCGGCTTTTAAGAAATTGCGCTGTGTCGGCGACCTCGTCGATATTCCGACTTCGGGATTGATCGCTTCCAGGGCAGAAGTCACCAACCAGCGCGATCGGGTTCAAAAAACCGTTGCAGCGCTCCTCGAAGCCGTAGCTTGGATACGCGCCAACCGCACCGAGTCCGTAAAGATGATCGCGGAAAAGTTTAAGATCACGCCGGCCGAAGCCGAACGCACTCACGAAACCTTCGTCGGCACGTTCAATAAAGGCGGCCGCTTGCCGCCGAAAGTGGCCCGCGGCTATGTGGACTTGCTGCGCCAGGAAAGACCCGTGCCGACGGATGTCGACCACAAAAGTTCCAGACTTTTCCCTGCTGCCGGGAGCGAAGTAAAGCAGGTCGACGGGATTCGCAATCCATCGCCTGAGGCCAACACCGTGCGTTCCGCGCCACTAAAGGTTGTATGAAAAATTTCCTGCCGGCTTTATTCTTGTTGCTATCCGTTTGCCAACTCGCCCGCGCGGCGAAGTTCAAGTGGTCACCGTCGCTTTGGTGTCGCCCAGCTGGAATACCGGCTTACCCACTGCGGTTGCGCGGGGCGCCGGCTTTTGGCGAAGAAGGTTTGGATGTCAGACCCGTAACGCTGTCCAGCAGCGGCCCGATCATGATGGCACTGCTCATGAGCGGTCACGCGGACTTAGTCATAGCCGGCGCGGTAGACGATCTTGCGCGGCATCGCGCAAAACGCTCCTGTGGTAGTTGTCAGCGGTCATCTGAATCGAATGAGCTACGCGCTCATGAGCGCCAAGGACTTGAAGACGGTGGCGGATTTGCGCGGCAAGACCATCGGCATTACCGGCATCGGCGGCATGGGAGAATTTACCGTGGTCGAGTCGTTGCGCCGCAGCGGCTTGGTCAAAGATCGGGATTTTACCGTACTGAATATTGAAGGCGGGCCGGCAGCGCGAATTGCCGCGCTAAAAACCGGCAAAGTACAGGCAGTGCCGCTGACACCGGGACAACGCGTGCAGATCGAAAACGAAGGGATATCCCGTGCTCTTGGATACCCGCGAGTCGCTCCCGGAGATTCCTTCGACGATCATCGCGTCGACAAAGGAATTCACCAGTTCCAGTCCGGATAAGATCACGCGTTCTTTACGCGCGCTGTCGAGAGCGATGGAGCTGATCCGCCGGGACAAAGACAAGGCGATCGCGCTCGGCAAAGAGCCAAGGATTGCGCGGCGATCTTGCGCTGGAACGAAAAGCGCTGGACTATTACGCCGACGACCCTGACGTCCGCTCTTAAGAAGGAAACATCGCCGCGCTTTTGAAACCGATCGGGATTTCGGAAGCGCCGCAAAAATATTTCGATGAAAGCTTCGACGCGGGCCACCGGGCTTCGTTAAGAAAGAATCAACATTGTCATGGCTCGGAGGTTTCCAATGGACTCAGAACGGACAATCGAACTCGCCGCGGAGCGCACCGGTCTGATCATCGTCGATATGCAGTCTGGAAGGCTGCGAAAGGCACGGACCGGGGCTCAAACCGGTGGATCCAAAACATTCGCTCTCTATTGGACCGTTTTCGCGAAAGGCCGGCGGCAAGATCATCCACATACCAATCGGTCCGGGCGAAGGATCATCCCGAGTTTACTTTCGGCAAGTCCCTACTCTCTTCTCGACGACAGTCCCGCCGTGGAGTTTATCGACGAATTGAAACCTGATCCGAGCGAGATCGTCGTCAAAAAATACTCCCATGACTGTTTCTATCAAACGACCCTGGAAGATCGCCTCAAAGAGCTCGATCTTCGCCCTTGCAGAGACCACGTGGTCGTCACGGGAATCGGCTCGAACAATTGTGTTTACCACGCGGTTATCGGCTTTCACATTCGCAACTACATCATCCACGTCCCGGAAGATTGCATCCATGCGAGCCAAGCCGAGGGCCAGCAGTTTGCGCTGAGCCAGTTCCGCTCACCCGCATACAATTACAACGTGGGTGTTACCACGATCGGAAAACATCAAGCTTTCGTCGGTCATGGATCGAGCGGCGGTCAATCTTTAAGATCGGCGTCGAATCGCATCGTTAGCTCGTTCTCTGCGCTGGATTAAACCAAGCATACCGCTCCAGACTGCGCTGGGCGTTTCCAATGGCCAAGCAAAATCGAGATCCTTTCCCCTGAAATCCAGTATCCTCGCAACGACCGTCCGGCTTTGCTACGATGCCGGTCGATGAAAGTCATCCGTAAAGCGTTGACGATCGCCGGTTCCGACTCCGGCGCCGGCGCGGGCATTCAAGCCGATCTGAAAACTTTTGCCGCCCTCGGCGTCTACGGCACTTCGGCGCTTACCGCGATCACCGCGCAGAACACGATCGGCGTAACCCAAGTCTTGGCGTTACATCCGGATCTCGTCGCGGCTGAGATCGACGCGGTCATTTCAGACATCGGCGCGCATGCGCTTAAGACCGGCATGCTGGCCAATACGGCGATCATTCGAAATGGTCGCCAAAGAAAATTCAACAGCATCGCTTGAAAAATCTCGTCGTCGATCCGGTGATGGTGGCGACTTCCGGCGACCTGCTGATCAAGAAAATGCCGTCACGGCGCTTCGCTCGATTCTACATCCCGCTCGCCGCCGTGGTAACGCCCAACATCCCGGAAGCGGAAGAGCTCACGGGTTTAAAGCTGCGCACGCCCAAGGACATCGAAGAGGCGGCGCGGCGCATCGTCGAGATGGGCGCTAAGACGGTCGTGATCAAAGGCGGTCATCGCCAAGGACCGGCGGTGGATTTATTTTTTGACGGGAAAAATTTCGCGCGCTGCAACGCGGCCGCGCATTCGAACCAAGAATACGCACGGCACCGGCTGCACTTTTTCGGCGGCGATCGCGCGCCTACCTCGCCAAAGGCGAAACATCGGCAAGAGCCGTTTCGCTGGCCAAGCAGTACATCACCCGCGCCATTCGCGCCGGCTTTGTCGTCGGCGCCGGTCATAGCCCGGTGCATCACTTTTATCGGTTTTGGAGAAACTGAAGATGGAAGATTGAGGATCGCGATGCGATCTGTCGATTCTCACCTGACATCGACCATCGAATAGGGCAAATTTAACTACCCAGAATTACTTGCCACCGTCTTCCATGTCAGCGACGATCGCGCGCGGCAGCTCGACTGGATCTTTGGCTTCGAGGATCGGCCGACCGACGACGATATAATCGACGCCGGCCCGGATCGCTTCGGCGACGGCGTCATCACCCGCTGCTGATCATTGCGGTTGGCTTCGGCCGGGCGGATACCCGGCGTCACGATCACGAAACGGCGGCCGCAGGCTGCGCGAATATCCAGCAACTTCGTGCGGCGACGCGACCACGCCGTCCATGCCGGCCTCCTTAGTCAAAAGCGCCAAGCGCACCACTTGATCCGCGACTTTGTGCTCCACCCCGACGCGTTGCGAAATCGTCTTGGTCCAGACTCGTCAGCACCGTCACCGCCAGCATGATCGGCCGGCGCAGCTTTGTCCGGCGACAGACGCGCTGCACTTCCTTGACCGTGGTGCGCATCATTTCGAGACTGCCCGAGGCGTGGACGTTAAACATCTTGACGCCCAGTCGGGTCGCCTCGATGGCCGCTTTGGCGACCGTGTTGGGAATGTCGTGAAATTTAAGATCGAGAAAAATCTCGCCGCCGAGATGCTTGAATCAAACGCACCGCCTGCGGCCCGGCATGGGTGAAGAGCTGCTTGCCGATCTTGAACATGCCGACTTCGCGCGGCAAGCAGACGGACCAATTCTTCCGCTTGTTCGAGATTGTCGACGTCGAGGGCAACGATCAATCGCTCGCGCATGGACCCGTGTCGACGAACCAGCTCGAGCTTGGATGCCATGTTTACGCTCTGTAGCGCCTGGTTGACGATGCGCGAATTTTTGTTGCGCCGTCGGCGACCGGCAATCTCCTCGGTCTTGCCGTCGCGGCGCCGGCGCAGCTCGAGACAACCCTTTTCCAGACCCTTTGGCGCCGATGGTGACGCGCAAGGGAATGCCGACCAAGATCGGCGTCCTTGAACTTCACGCCGGGGCGCTCGTCACGGTCGTCGAGCAAAACTTCCACACCGTGCTTTTGCAGCTCGCCGATAGAGGTTGTCAGTGGCTTCGCGAATCGACTTGGTCTTTGTAATTGATCGGCAACAGTAAGACTTGAAACGGCGCGACGGAAAACGGCCAGATGATGCCGTTCGCGTCGTGATTTTGTTCGATGGCGGCGGCAACCAGGCGGCTCATGCCGATGCCGTAGCAGCCCATCTCGATCGGCCGTTCGCGTCCCTCGGCGTCGAGATAAGTCGCGCCCATAGCGACGCTGTATTTTGTGCCGAGATAAAATACTTGGCCGACTTCGATGCCGCGATGCGCTTCGAGCCGGCCGTGCTCACAGCGCGGGCAGGGATCGCCGGCGATCGCGAGTCTCAGATCCGCGAACACCGATCGGCGTGAAGTCACGCTCCTGATCGACGTTGATGAAGTGGGCGTTGGCTTCGTTGGCGCCGGTGACCGCCGCGCGCATACCGTGCACCGAGAGGTCGGCCACGATGCGGAGCTTTAAGCCGATCGGCCCGAGAAATCCGGTGCCGCGCCGATGGCCGCGGCGACTGAAGCTTCATCCGCCAACGCAATCTCGCGGCAGCCTAAAACCGTCTTGAGCTTGAGCTCGTTGACCTCGTGATCGCCGCGCACGAGACACGGCGACGAACTCGCCGCTATCGGTCCTGTAGACCAGCGTCTTGATAAAATTTTCGCTCGGCAGCTTGAGATACTCGGCCACTTCGGCGACGCTTTTCTTTCCAGGCGTCGAAACTTTTCCAGCTTGGGCGACTCTTCGGCGATGTCGCGCCCGGCGGGGCGAGCGGCTTTGACTTCCGCCTTCTCCACGTTGGCGGCATAATCGCAGGTATTGCAGCTTACGATGGCGTCTTCGCCGGACTCGGCGAGCACTTGAAATTCATGGGATTGGCTTCCTCCGATCGTGCCGGTGTCGGCTTCAACGGGGCGAAAGCGCAAACCGCAACGGCTGAAAATCCGCTTGATAGGTCTGATACATGTTGTCGTATTCCCGGCGGCAGTCTTCGATATCGGTGTGAAAACTGTAAGCGTCCTTCATGATGAATTCGCGACCGCGCATCAGAGCCGAAGCGCGGCCGTGGTTCGTCGCGAAATTTTGTTTGAATCTGATAAAGATTGAACGGCAGCTCGCGATAGGAGCGCACCGAACGGCGCACCAAATCGGTGACGATTTCTTCGTGGGTCGGACCCAGACAGAAGTCGCGCTCGTTGCGATCTTTGAAACGCAACAGCTCTTTACCGTACATCTCCCATCGGCCGCTCTCCTGCCAAAGTTCCGCCGGCGCTGTGATCGGCATCAGCAGCTCCTGGGCGCCCGCGCGGTTCATTTCCTCGCGGACAATTTGCTTCGATCTTGCGAATGACGCTTGCAGCGCCAAAGGAAAGTAATCATAAACGCCGCGGCTGACTTGCCGAATAAAGCCGGCGCGGACCAGAAGCTTGTGGCTGATGACTTCGGCGTCAGCCGGATCTTCTTTGAGCGTGGGTATGAGGGTTTTGCTCCAACGCATAACGTTGTCTCGACGATTCGTAAGATTGACTGCGGCTTGCGCACTTTGTTTAGCGCCGGTCCCTGGCGCTGCGCTTCGTCAATGAAGTCAGTGTTTACCACAAAACGCACAAAGGACGCGAAGGTTTCGGATAAATTAGAAGTTTGGCCTTCGTGCCATTGGCGATAGAAAACTTCCGTCTTACTCGGCCGCGGCGCCGCCGCGCGATATCGAGCTGATTGGGAAAGGGAAGAGAGCAATCAGGGCGTCGGCCGCCGCCGCTTGTTCCAATGTTTTTTCGGCAGCGAATTTTTCGACTTCTTCCATCAGCGCGTCGACGATTTGCGCTTCGGGGACCTTGCGGATGACTTCACCGCGCTTGAAGATCAGGCCGATTCCTTTGCCGCCCGCCACGCCAAGATCGGCGGCGCGCGCTTCACCGGGGCCATTCACTTCGCAGCCCATCACAGCGACGTGAATGTTGAGATTGCTATAAGGCAGCATTCGTTCTTCGACGGCTTTCGCCAAGTCCGACGAGATCCACATCGGCGCGGCCACAAGACGGACAGGCGACGAAGGTCAAGCCTTCCTTTTTGAGCCTCGAGCGACTTGAGAATTTCCCAGCCGACGCGCACTTCTTCCACCGGATCGGCGGCCAGCGAAACCCGAATCGTGTCGCCGATACCTTCGGCGAGCAGGGTGCCCAGACCGACGGCGGACTTGATCGTGCCGATCGCACGGCGTTCCCGCCTCGGTGACGCCCAGATGGAAAGGATACTCGACCTGTTCGGCGAGCGATGCGATAGGCTTCGATCATCATCAGCGGATCGGAGGCTTTGAGCGAGATCTTGATTTCGTGATAGCCGACGTCTTCGAGGATATGCGATATGGCGCAGGCCACTTTCGACCATGCCTTCAGCGGTCGGTCCGTCGTATTTTTGCAGCAGATCTTTTTCCAACGAGCCGGCGTTGACGCCGATGCGAATCGGGATCTTGCGCTCGGAGGCGGCACTTGCACCACCTCTTCGACATATTTGCGCGCGCCGATGTTGCCCGGATTGAGGCGCAAGCCGTCGACTCCTGCTCGATGGCGATCAGCGCCAGCTTGTAGTTGAAGTGAATGTCGGCGACCAACGGGATGCGGATTCTCTTTTGATATCGCCCAACTGCATCGCGCTTCGCGTACCGGCACGGCGCAGCGAACGATTTCGCAGCCGGCCGCCTCGAGATCCCAGATTTGCTGCACCGTGGCGCGCACGTCGCGCGTGTCGGTCTCTGGTCATCGACTGCACGGTGATCGGCGCGTCGCCGCCAGACTTTGACTTTGCCGAGCTGGATGGGTCTGGTTTTACGGCGTTGAATCATTTGTCCACTATAGAGAACCGACAGCGGCGGGTCAACAAACTGAAATGGGTGGACGGAATGGCGGCCCGGCGCTTGTTGATCATCCTACTCATCGTCCTCGGACTCCGCAGTTGCCGGCGTTTTGCCGCCGCTCGATAGCGGACGGCGCCGCGCTGTTTTCGGCTTGCGCTGGTTCGCCTTCCTTTTTCTTGCGGTCCCCTTCGGGAATGATCAAAAGCACGCCGATAGGAGCCTTGGCCAAGGCTGCTGGTCGAGAGCCAAGGGTCGTCTTGCAAGCGCGGCATGAACGATCCGACGGTCGGCGGCGCTGAGCGCATCCACGGTGACCGTCTTTCTCTGCCGTTTGGCTTTTTCGCCGAGGCGCAGCGCCATATCTTCAAGGGTTTTGCGCCGCCGTTCGCGATATTTTTCGATATCGATGACGATGTGCGGGCCTTCGCCCGCGAAGCGTTCGCCGGCGATCCGGTCTGACGAGATATTGCAAGGCTTCGAGTGTCTGGCCTTTGCGTCCGATCAGTAGACCGCTGTCATCGGCGCGGATCTCGAGAATGGTTTCTTCGCCGTTGGCCGAAGCGCTCTGCGTCACCGTCGCCTTCACTCCCATGAGATTGTAAGATTTCCCGTAACGCGGCTTGGGCCTTTTCCGCCATCGCGGAGTTATCGATCGGTGCATGCGTGCGCAGCTCGCCGCTGACTGGCAGCGGCTCTGCAGTGATTTTATGCTCGAGTGGCGATTTTCGCAGTTCGGCGCGAACGCGCGCTTTCTGCGCGCCGAAGCCTAGTATTCCCTTGCGTCCTTCGGCGATGATATCGACCGTGATCTTGTCGCGTCCGGACGCCGAGCAATTCTGAGCGCGCTTTCTATCGCCGCGTCTATGGTGTCGCCCTCGGTTTCCACGGAATCCATAAGTCAAACCTCTGCAAAGCGGCTTATTTCACACGTTGCGGTTGATCCAATACTGCTGACCGATGGTGAGAACATTGTTCGACCAGCCAATAAACAGTTAATCCTGCCGGAAAAGACACGAACATGAACGTAAACATCAACGGCATCAGCATCATCATCTTGCGCTGATTTAGGATCCCCGCGGTCGGCGTCATCCATTGTTGCAAAAACATGCTGGCGCCCATGAGAATTGTCAGCACTGGAATGCCTGAAGGCAAGGCAGAAGGCCACCAGTGGGACTGCAAAAGGCAACGACTGCCAATCCGGCCGCGAAAGATCTTTGATCCACAAAAACGACGCGTGGCGCAACTCGATGGGCGTGCTCAGAGCGTTGTAGAGCCCGATAAAGACCGGAAACTGCAGCACCATCGGCAGACAACCGCCGAGCGGATTGACGCCGTTGCGCTTGTACAGCTCCATGATCTCTTTATTGAGCTTTTCCTTGTCGTCGCCGTAGCGCTCTTTGAGCCGCTCCATCTGGGGCTGTAGCTTTTGCATTTGCTTCATCGACACGTAGCTCTTTATGCGTCAGCGGCGCCATGCAGACAGTTTGATCAGCACCGTGCAGAATGATGATATCGAGACCGTAGCTCCCCGTGAAGCGATGGAAAAAGTGCAGGACATATAACAGGGGCTTGAGATGAAGGCCAAAGTAGCCGAAATCGATCGCGCGTTCGATGCCTTTGCCGACCGATTCTAATATATCGATTTGCTTCGGGCCGATGAAGATCGTGTATCGCTCGCTCGCGCTCGGCCCGCCGAGCGCGCTTACCAGAGCGGCGCCGGCCTGTCGCACTGAATACTTTATGCCCGGCACCGTTCTCGGGGAGCAACGCGAAGAGAAAGTAGGTGTGGCCAAACCCGCCCAGGAAACATCGCCAGTAAACTCGTGTCCCTTTGCGGCTTCGGCCGGTGGTTCTCTTTTGATCTTGCCGTCGACCAGTGCGATGAATCCCTCAAATGGCGCATCGTGATTAGGCACCGAATCGCTCTTGATCTGTGAGTAAAATTTCCGGAGCCGGCGCCGTTCCGTCCGCGGTTTTCACAGAAACTTCGAACTGAATCGGATAAGACGAGCCTGGAGAAGGTGAAAGATTTTGTTATGACCGCGCCGTTGCCATTTTGTCCCTGGAAAACCAAGCTCGCTTTGCCGTCGCCGCTCAGCTTGAGATCGCTTCCTTGTACCGAATAAACGATCTCGCTGTCTTCGAATGGCGTCGGCGCCTGCCAGCGAACACCCAACGGTAACGGGCACGCCGGGCGCCGTGCGATACGATCTCAAAATGGCGGGCTGTGCTCGTCGACCGAGCTGCGATATTTTTGAATTTAAAGCTCTTTGAGCCGCGCCCCTGGGTCGTAAATACGGCGATGTACGTGATCCGTTTCGACCGTAATTTCTTTGGCCGATTTGGCCGGCAGAAAGCAAGCGTGGCCGGGGTAGCTGCCGGCAGTGGCTGACGGCGCGGCGGTGCTTGGCGCCGCCGGCACAGCTTTTTCCGCCTGACTCGTCTCCGCTTTCAGGAATTGCGCTGACGGTGAGCGGGCCGTAAAAGTGCGTCACCAATTGTTGATAGACAACCAGCACGAGTATCGAGAGAGCGATGCCGATGAGTGCGCGTTTATCCATGGATAAAATTTACTTCACCGGGTCGTATCCGCCCGGATGCCAGGGATGACAACGGAGGATCCGGCCAATGCCGGCGGCAACTCCTTTGCGGATTCCGTATCTGCGAATGGCTTGTTCCGTGTAAGCCGAGCAACTTGGGTAGAATCGGCATGCTGCGTGGCAAGAACGGCGAGAGCACGCTTTGCGATAACCGAAAATGAGCCAGGCCAAATCTGTACGCGCCATCCGATTCACTTCATGTTGCGCCGTCGGCACTTGACCCACCAGAGCCTGTTCGCAGTTCGTCCGCGACGATGTTAGCTCCCGGCTGCGGCGCGCTTTGCGCGCGATGACGAGGATATCGGTTGCCGGCGGCAGATCGGCGCGGTGGCGCGCGAAAGTACTCGCGAATCCGTCGCTTGATGCGATTGCGCGTCACCGAGTTCCCGACCTTGCCGCTGACCGTTATCCCTAATCGACTCTCCTGACCCGTTATTGGCCCGGGTGTGATGATCACGAAATTGGCCGTCTGGGTTTTAACACCAGTCCGCGATGAGCTTTGGGAACTCTGGCTCGTTTTCTTAAGCGCGCCGTTTTCGGGAACTGCTCAGCTGGCGAGCGACGTGCGCTCGGTTGCGATCAAGTCCGCGCGCGTTTCGGCGGCACGGTCACCGTCAATCGCTTTCGCCCCTTAGCGCGGCGCCGCCTGAGCACGTTGCGGCCACCGGGCGTTGCCATGCGGGCGAGAAAATCCATGCGTTCGCTTTCTCTTAATGTTGCTGGGCTGATACGTTCGTTCTCATAAAAAGAAGACTCCCTCGGGCCTTTTAAAGGGCCAAGTGTTTATTAGAATCATACCAACTTATCGTTGTCAATTTTAGCCGGCTTCAGGCTTACTGAGCGCAGCATTAAATCACGCACCGCGTCGGCTGGCTCCTTGCCCGCGTAAAGCACCTGATACATTTGCCCGACGATTGGCATGATCGACGCCAAGCCGCTCCGCCAAAGCGTACAGCGAACGCGTATTGCGCACACCCTTCGGCCACGGTCCGGGTCGATGCGGTAATCTCGTGCAAGTCTTCTACCGCGCGCGATCTGCAATCCAACAGCTCGATTGCGGCTCAGATCACCCGGTGCAGGTAAGAATCAAATCACCCAGACCCGGCAGACCCGGCGAGCGTCAATGGGTCGGCCTTCATGCGCACGGCTAAGCGGGTCATCTCGGCGAGACCGCGGGTAATTAACGCCGCGCGAGCGTTATGGCCCAAACTCAAACCGTCGCTGATACCAGCCGCAATCGCGATCACGTTTTTACCACGCCGCCAATCTGAACGCCGATCACGTCGCGCCGACGTGTAACACTCGGAAATTTTGGGTGCTGGAGAATCTGTTGGATCGGATTTGGCGACTGCTTTCATCGGCGGCGGCGACGGTTACCGCTGCGGGAAGCATTTCGGCGACCTCGAGCAAACGTCGGTCCGGAAAGAAAAAGCGAGATTTTTTGCGCGCCCGGCGCCAAGCAGGTCGACGACAAAAGCTCGCCCATCGTTTTCAGACTTTCCTCTTCGAGGCCTTTCGTGCCGCAAAGAATCATTGTCGTCTGGGCGAGGTCGTCCATGGCTCTGAAAACACTTCTCGAACCACGTGCGACGGCACCGCGCAAATCACCAGGCGCTTGTTCGAGACTGGTTTCACTCGAGCGACTGCGTCCACTATGAGCTCGGCTGAGGGAGAAATACCGGCGAGGTAAGCGCGGTTTTCCCGCGTTTCGACCATTTAGCGGAAACTATCGGCGCCATGACACCAGAGCGTTACCCGTTCGCCTTGTGCCAGCGAGAATTTTGGCGAGCGCGGTGCCCCAGCCACCGGCTCCCACCACTCCGATATCACTGGACATGATCAATATTGAGAGAAGTCATGTTGGCGAGGCCCAACAGCGCCCGCGCCGCCGAAGACCGCCGATTATTCGTCGGTCTTCTCTTCCTCGTCCCTCTTCTTCTTCTTTCCGCCAGGCGCGCCACCGACACGACTCGCTCGCCTTCTTGAGCTCGATCAGCCGCACGCCCTGTGTGTTGCGGCCGATCACGCGGATATCTCTTGACTGCGCAGGCGAATGATTTTCCCTGCGTTGGTAATCATCATGAGCTGGTCGTCTTCGGTCACGAGCTGAACGCCGACGACACGACCGGTTTTGTCCGTCGTCTTCATCGTGATGACGCCCTTGCCGCCGCGCGATTGTAGAGCGATACTCGTCCATCTCGGTGCGCTTGCCGTAGCCGCCTTCGGCAACGGTAAGAATATCGGCGCCAAGACTGAGAATTTCCATGCTGACGACCTTGTCGCCCGCGTCGAGCCTCATGCCGACGACCCCGAAGGTACCGCGGCCTGTCGGACGCACCTGCTCTTCTTTGAAGCGGATCGACTGCCCATCCGCCGTCGACAAGATAATCTCCTGATTGCCATCGGTGAGCCGCACGCCGATCACCTCGTCGCGTTCTTCGAGGCCGATGGCGCGAATTCCCGACGCGCGCGGATTGGCGTAGGCCATTAGCTCGGTCTTCTTGATCAAGCCGTTCTTGGTGGCAAACACGATATAACGCCCTTCCTGGAACTCTCGCACAGTGAGAAAGGCGGAAACTTTTTCGCCGGGCTCGAGACTGAGCAGATTGACGATCGGCTTGCCCCGCGCCGCTCGGCTCGCCTGCGGCAGCTCGTGCACTTTGATCCAGTAGACTTTTCCTATGGTGGTGAAAAAGAGGATGTAGGAATGCATCGACGCGATAAACAGGTACTCGACAAAGTCTTCCTCTTTCGTCGTCGTGCCGATCTTGCCCTTGCCGCCGCGCCGCTGCGCGCGGTAAAGAGGTGACCGGATTGCGCTTTGATGTAACCGTCGTGGGAGATCGTCACTGCCATGTCTTCGTCGACCATGGTATCTTCGATGGAAATCTCGTCGGAACGATCAACGATTTGCGTGCGCCGCTCGTCGCCGTATTTCTCCTTGATCTCCTTCAGCTCCTCGACGATGATTCTGTAGATTTCCTTTCGTCGGCGAGGATGGCGCGAAGCTTGGCGATCAACTCGACGGTCTCGCGGTGCTCCTCCATGATCTTGTCGCGCTCCAAACCGGTCAAGCGCTGCAAACGCAAGTCCAAGATCGCCTGCGCTTGGATCTCGCTCAGCGCGAAGTTGCGACATCAAGCCTTCTTTGGCGACTCTTGGATCCGCAGAATTCCGGATCAGACGCGATCACGGCGTCAAGATTGTCGAGAGCGATCCGATAGCCTTCCAAAATATGCAGCCGTTCTTCGGCCTTGCGCAGATCGTAGGCCGTGCGCCGCGTGACGACTTCTTTGCGATGATCGAGGAAAGCTTTGAGCGCTTCTTTGAGATTCAGCAGCTCGGGCTTGCCGTCGACGATTGCGAGCATATTGACGCCGAAGGAATCCTGCAGCGCGGTATGCTTGTAGAGCTGATTGATGACAATTTCGGCGACCGCGTCGCGCTTTAGCTCGATGACGATGCGCATGCCTTCGCGGTCGGATTCGTCGCGCAGATCGGCGATGCCCTCGATCTTTTTGTCGTTGCACCAGGTCGGCGATCTGCTCGATCAGACGCTTCTTATTCACCATGATAGGGAATTTCACTGATGATGACTCTGTTCTTGCCCGTCCGTTTGACCGTTTCGGTGAAGGCCTTGCCGCGCATCTGCATGATGCCTTTGCCTTCGTTGTAAGCCTGCACGATCGGCTCTCTGCCCGTGAATGAATCCGGCCGTGGGAAAATCCGGTCCCGGGATATGCTTCATCAGTTGCTTGATCGTAATGTCCGGGATTTTCGATCAAGCGCGACCAAGCCGTCGATGACTTCGCTCAAATTGTGCGGCGGAATGTTGGTCGCCATGCCGACGGCGATGCCGCGCGGACGCCGTTGATCAAGCAGGTTGGGAATGCGCGACGGTAGAACCGCCGGCTCTTTGAGCGTAGTCGTCGTAGTTGGCGACTGAAGTCGACGGTTTCCTTTTCGATGTCGGCGAGCATCTCCTCGGCCAGCGGCGCCATGCCGAATTTCCGTGTAGCGCATCGGCCGCCGGGTGATCGCCGTCGATGGAGCCGAAATTGCCCTGGCCGTCGACCAGCGGGTAGCGCATGGTTAAAATCCTGCGCCATGCGCACGATGCGTATCGTAGATCGCCGTGTCGCCGTGGGGATGATACTTACCCATGATATCGCCGACCACGACGGGCGGATTTCTTGTACGGCTTGTCCGACGTATTGCCCGCGTCGTACATCGCGTAGAGCACGCGGCGGTGCACCGGCTTCGAGCCCGTCGCGCACATCGGGCAGAGCGCGGCTGATGATGACGCTCATGGCGTAAGCCATGAACGACTCGCGCATCTCTTCTTCGATGTAGACGGGGACCTTTTGCGGTCTACTGCGTCGCTTCCATGAATTAACCTGCTGCGTTCCAGTTGCTCGAGGTTCAGAATGTTCACTTAAACGACTTGAACTGTTTGAACGGACTTTGAACTGTTTTTGATCTACTAGATGTCGAGAGTTCTTAACCGTGAGCGCATGCTCTTCGATGAATTTGCGGCGCGGCTCGACTTCATCGCCCATCAGCGTCGAGAAAATCTCGTCTGGCTTCCACCGCGTCCTCGACGCGTCACCTGCAACAGCACCCGAGTTTCCGGATTCATGGTGGTTTCCCACAAGTTGTGCCGGATTCATTTCGCCGAGACCTTTGTAGCGCTGGATGTACTGGCCCTTTTTGCCGCCCTCCATGACGTAATTGAAGAATCGTCAGTGAGTGAGTCGAAGTTGCGCTTTTGCTCTCGCCGTTCTTCCAGCGAATAGGGCGGCATACCGATGGCCGAGCAAATCGTTGAAAAGTTTTCTTGATCTCTTTGTACTCAGGGCTGGTGAGAAACTCGCGATCGATCACGGTTTGAAAGCCGGTGCCGTTGGCGCGGGTCGAGACAGATAAGCTTGAAACAGTTATGCTCCGCGTCTTCTTCCAAGCGCAGGACAGCGGCGCTTGCTCGGGCGCCACGAGATTCACGTACGAAGCCAAACGGCCCTGCAGGCTGATCAGTGCCTGTCTCGTCTTTCAACAGTTTCATCGCTGAAACTATCGTCCAGCAACAGCGCTTCGACGACTGTCGCGATTTTTGCGCTTGCGCGCGATCAAGCCCATCAATTTTTCCGTGCGGCGCGACCTTCTTGATAAAAGATCTGCAGCGGTTGGCCGGCGAGTCCGTTGCCATCCTGGGTCGCGCGCAAGCGGACCTTGTCCGTGCCGAGCTCGATCAAATGATCTTCGAGCGTCGCCTCGTCTTTCAGATAGCGTTCTTGCTTGCCGCGTTTGACTTTGTAGAGCGGCGGCTGGGCGATAACAGATGCCCTTGTTCGACCAGGTCCGGCATCTGGCGATAGAAAAAGGTCAGCAGCAACGTGCGAATGTGCGAGCCGTCGACGTCGGCGTCGGTCATGATGATGATCGTGTGATAGCGCAGCTTGGCCGGGTCGTAATCGCTCTTTCGACGCCGGTGCCGAGAGCGGTAATCATCAGGCGGATTTCCTGGGACGAAAGCATCTTGTCGAAGCGCGCCTTCTCGACGTTGAGAATCTTTGCCTTTGAGCGGCAGAATCGCCTGGTTGCGCCGGTCGCGGCCCTGCTTGGCCGAGCCGCCGGCGGAATCGCCCTCAACAAGATACAGTTCGCTCAATGCCGGGATCGCGCTCTGGCAGTCGGCGAGCTTGCCGGGCAAAGAGCCGGAATCGAGCGCACCTTTGCGCCGGGCCAAGTCTTTGGCTTTCCGCGTTGCTTCGCGCACCCGCGCCGCCTCGACGCCTTTGAAACGATCTTTTTCGCTTCGCTCGGATGTTCGCTCAAATAGCTGCCAAATCTTTCGTTAACCAGCGCTTCGACAATGCCTTTCACTTCGCTGTTGCCGAGCTTGGTTTTGGTTTGCCCTTCGAACTGCGGCTCAGGCACTTTCACGCTGATGACTGCGGTGAGTCCCTCGCGAACGTCGTCGCCCTGGAAATTCTCATCGTCCTTTTTGAGCAGGCCGCCGCTGACTGCGTAGCTGTTGATGGAGCGCGTCGAGAGCGGAGCGAAATCCGATCAGGTGCGTGCCGCCCTCGATGGTAGTTGATGTTGTTGGCAGAATGAGAAAACGCTTTCGATGTAGCCGTCGTTCCACTGCATGGCGATCTCGACACCGACGCCGTCTTTCTCGCCCTCGAAGTAAACGACTTTGCGATGGATGGCGGTCTTGGCGCGATTGAGATGCTCGACAAAGGACAACAAGCCACCTTTATAGAAAAATTCGTGTTTTTCTGCGTGCGCTCGTCGTTCGATGGTGATCTTGACGCCGCGGTTGAGAAAACGCCAGCTCGCGCAGTCTTTGCGAGAGAATATCGAAGCTAAAGTCCGTCGCTGACCAAAAATTTGGCTGTCGGGTTTGAACGTTACGCGAGTGCCGCGTTCTTCTGGACTTGCCGACTTCTTGCAGCCTTCCTGTGGATCGCCGCGCGCGATAACTTTGTTGATACCACCTTGCCGTCGCGTTTGATTTCGACTTCCAAAGTTTCCGATAGCGCGTTGACGACCGAAATGCCGACGCCGTGCAACCCGCCGGAAACTTTATAAGAAGCCTTGTCGAATTTTCCGCCGGCATGAAGTTTAGTCAGCACGACTTCCGCGGCAGGAAACTTTTTCGGTCGAATGGATATCAACGTGGAATGCCGCGACCGTTATCAATCACGGTGACGCTGTTGTCGATGTGAATAGTAACTTCGATGGTATCGCAATGTCCGGCGAGCGCTTCGTCGATGGAGTTATCGACAACCTCATAGACCAAAGATGATGTAGACCCCGTTCGCTTGGTGTCTCCGATGTACATGCCTGGCCGCTTTCGACAGCTTCCAAGCCTTCCAAAACTTTTATGTTGTCTGCTCTGTAATCGGAGTCTTGCAGGGGGTTTTGATTCAGCCATTTTCACCTAGCGCCGAGTTTTAAATTTTCCTGTAATCTTCAGGAGTTAGGGAGATTTATCAGCATCTCTGAATAATACCGGAAAGGGGACGAAAAGTAAAGCGCAAAGCGATCTATAAGCCATTGAAGATTTATTTAATTAATTTGAGCATTTTTGACAGTGGCGCGCGGGTTTGGCTAAAAACCTGTTTCGCAGTGAGAAACCGATTGACAGCCTGGGGTTGCCCGTGAGCGAAAAAGGAATGCCAGTGCAAAAACTCTTTTTACCGCAGCTTAAATATTTCTTGACGATTTGGCGCAATTTTGCCGCCGTTCAAGCATCAACCAGCTGCGCTCGGCGCCTCAATGATCTATTTTTCCGGTGATTGGCTTGGCGCTGGGGCTCCGCTCTCGCGCTGCTCAATTCGCTTGCTCGCACCGTGGGGGGTCTGGCGCCGGAAGTCCTCAGCATGATTCTGATTACTGCGTTGGTCGTCCTGACTGGCGCCAACCACCTCACCGCGCCCAAAACAGTTTTGCCGCCGGCGCAGTTGGGACATCGGCGAAAAACGACTGAGGCAAAACGCTGGGGATTTATCGCGATCGTTCTGGTGATTTTATTCAAAGCCGCTGCCGTCGACAGCATGGATGGAAAAGCTGTCTTTCAGCTTGTTGCTGACCCCGGTCCTCGCGCGCTGGGGGATTACTGATCTTTCGTTTACGGCTATCAAGATCGCTGCGATGAAATCTTGCGGCCTTCTGCCGAGCAGGTGAAATTTTGGCATCTCATGATAACCACGTTAGGCACTCTGGCGCTGGGTTTCTATGGCTTGGGCAAGCGTGGATCTTGGATCGCTCTCGCGCTCTCGATTCTTGTATTGTCGGCGAGAAGTCTGCTGTGTCGTCTCCGTGCGAATCTTACGTCTCCACGATCTCGGCGCATCATAATCGAACTCGGCGAAACGCTCAGCCTCGTCCTGTTCGCCTCGTTGTGAACGACACCGAATCGTTTCGTCGCAATGGAAATTTTTACGCCGCTCGCGCCCGTCATTCCGGTTTTTCTATTGATCGCTGCCGGATTTGCCTTTGCCCATTGAAAAAATCAACCTGACTTCGGTGGACCGAGATCATCGTTTATTTGGGCACGCCTTCGTTGGTATTCAGCTCGCTTGCCGGAAAACCGCTCTTCGCCACTGATATAGCCGTGCTTTCAGCCGGCATCCCGCTGATTTTCGCCATTGTCGGGGTTTTTATACGGTTTTATTTTTTGGTTTCCGGTTTCAGCTCGCGCTGGCTTTGCTTTGCCGACTTTGTTCATGAACGCCGGCAACATGGGTATTCCGGTTAGCGTTGTTCGCCTTCGGTCAAGCCGGTCTGCAACGCGCGACGCTGATGTTTGTGATCATCACTTTTCTGCAATATTCGCTGGGAATTTATATTTTAAACGGCCGCAGCAACTGGACCGAAATATTTCGTCTGCCGTTGATTTATGCGGCGCTCGCCGGCCTGTCCGTAAATCTCGCACAAATCAGTCTGCCCGAACTGTTGCTGCGGCCGATCAGTCAGTGTCTCGGGCAAGCGACGATTCCGATCATGCTGCATCAGCTTGGGCTACCGCTTGCACGAGGTCGAGTCGCTCCAGTGGGGCCACGCGGTGGGCGGCGCTGCTGGCGCGCATCGGCGGCGGCTTCGCTGCGGCGAATCTTAGCGGTGCATTTGATCGGCGCCGAAGGCGTCAACCGTCAAGTCCTGCTTCTCTATGGCGCCCTGCCGGCAGCCGTCGTCAACTTCTGTTCTCACCGAAAAGTATCGACAGGATCCCGCGCTGGCGGCCTCAATCGTCGTGATCAGCACATTCATTTCGATTTTTACCATTCCAGTCGTCTTCTGGCTGATACTCTTTAGCGCTTGAGCGTCGCTTGGGTCGGACGCTTTAGCGCAAAACAAAAATAGAAGCCTTGACAGCTTAGATCGCTCGTTGTAATTTCCGCCTACATTTTGTTCATAGCTCTGGGTTCCTAGGGAAGTCCGGTGTAAATCCGGCGCGGTCCCGCCACTGTGATGGCTACGAAAGCCGCAAGACAGCCACTGTCCTGAGTCAAGCGAAGGGATGGGAAGGCGCGGCGAGTAGAAAAAAGCCTAAGTCAGGAAACCCGCCCAGAGTCGTTTTACCGGCCTCTCCGGAGAAGAGAGAAAGGTGTTTCGTTCTTTCCCTGCTCACCTTGAGGCCACGCATGGGCGAACATGAGATTGGCCTCTTTCTTTTTGATATCCGTGACTCTGCACGCGCTTGCGCTGGTCTCATCCGGCTTTCGTTTGCAGACCCGAAACAGGCCCAGCTTATTCGGGTGATGATTCTGCCGGTAGAGCACGAGACGTCCGGCGCCAACGGGCAAGACGGCGGTAGAGGAAGTCGTGCTTCACGCGCCGGCGCCAAAGTGCCTGACACGCAGCGCGCGCCCTTCAAAGTCCCGTTCAATCAAACCAGACCGAGCAGCCCAGAGCCGCGACCTCAATTTGGCGAAGCGCCAATAGATTTAAACGAAAACAACAGCGCTGCGCTCGTTTGTACCGTCAAAATCTGGCGAGGCCGACGGCGCGGCAAAGATTCCTTTAGCGGGCGATGACGGCAATGGCTCCGACAAGGGTGCGATCGGAAACGGCGCAATGGATTCGGATCATCTGGCAGCGGTGCGGGGACTCGGCAACGGTCAAGGTTCATCGGGGAATGGCGCCGTTTTGATTCAAGCGCGCTATAGCGAAACGCCCAAACCGGTTTACCCGGAGAGCGCTCGAAGCGAAGGCCGTGAAGGGCAGGTAATTCTGCGCGTTCTGGTTGACGATCAATGGTCGATCGAAACATGTGGAGATCAACCGCAGCTCCGGCAGCGAAGCGTTGGACCGAGCCGCCGCTGAAGCGCGATCAAGCGGTGGCGATTTATCCCGGCGCGCTACGGTGACAAGGCCGTTGAAAGTTGGATTCGCATTCCCATCGAGTTTCGCCTCGCCGACGCGAAACCTTAGGAAATTTTTTAGGAGGTCATCAAGGCAAGTCTTATTAACCGCAGACGGATGTAAGCGGGAATGGGGTGACTCTGGAAAAGGATAAAGGCAGAAGTCAAAAGGATAAATCGAAAGTTTTATCCTTTTAGTCCCTCATCCTTTAGCCTTCCGAGAATTCCCCTGCTGCCTCCGCAACTGGTAGAAGCCACGAAAGCCGCACGAATAGCCACTGTCCTCGGCCCGGGCGACGGATGGGAAGGCGCGGCGAGTAGGTAAAATCGTGATCGTCACTCGTGATCGTGTTCATTGGAAGGAATTTCCGAGCACTGAGACACAGGCGAGAACACGAACTAGACGCTCGAGCCAGAGACCTGTCCATCTGTTTTCAACATCCCCTTTCGCGGGAAAAGGGAGAGGTTTTATGGTTTTCTTCTGTGTTCTTCTATTTTTTATTTTGTTTCCAAGCTTTTCCCAGGCGCGCGGACCCTGCGCCAGAACAAAGTCTTCCTCCGGTCGTTGTGACGGCCACACGCACGGAAGTTCCCTCAATCAGCTCACAACATCTCTGACCGTAATCACGAGTGAGGAAATTCACGCAGAGCGGCAAGCGGAAACGGTATCGGAGGTCCTGCGCGACGTCGCGGGCGTCAATGTCATTCAAACGGGTTCCATGGGGACGGCCACTTCCGTTTTCATCCGTGGCTCCGCATCAAATCAGGTGCTGGTTTTGGTCGACGGTGCTTGGAAATAAACAGCACGACCACGGGTGCCTACGACTTCGCTAACCTGACCACCGAAAGCATCGAGCGCATCGAAGTCCTCCGCGGCGCCGGTGGAACTCTTTACGGCTCGCAAGCCATCGGCGGCGTGATCAATATCATTACCAAAAGAGGACAGGGGCCGTTGGATGTGGGGGTATCCGCGCAGGGCGGCAACGGTTGGACCAACCGTCAAGTCGCAACCCTGAGAGGCGGCGTGGGTAAACTCGGCTATGCGTTCAGCGTAGGCCATAGGGAGTCAAGGCTTCAGGAGCGTCAACGATGATTATCGCAACCTCTCGACGTCGGCGCGGCTGGACTATCAACCGACACAGGATGCCAGCCTCAAGGGTATCTTCCACTATATCAACAGCGATGCGGGGCTGTTCAATACAACAACAACTTCGCCTCCACAGCCGACCCCAACGCTCGCCAGGCCACGACTCAATACGTGGGCAAACTCGAGTGAACAAAAATCCTGGCGAACTGGGATTACCGAATTTCCGGATCCATCTTCAAGAGCATGACAAGTTTAGCGACGATGTCGATTCCTGCGTCTCTTTCGGCTTCCCCTGCGATTCGCGCACCCGCGATTTCTTTCGCCCGCAAATCGCCTTAGCGGGAATTTCAAACCAACTACCGCGCCTTGAGGATTGGAGCACCTCGACTTTTGGCGTCCAATACAATCGGAGGTCGGCCAGCACCAACGGTGGCATCGACGAAAGCCATCGGCAATGTCGGCTACTACCTGCAACAACAATTTCAGTTTCTCGATCGCAGCTTGCTCATAATCCCGGGAATCCGATTGGACGATAATCACCAGTTCGGCACCGCATGACGCCATCGTTTTCCGCGGCCTAAGTAATACGTAAATCGAACGAAGTATTAC
>ERZ1370068.10544-contig-9233_pt1 | contig 44247 bp, 65 predicted proteins | sample MGYA00561227_ERZ1370068 | MGnify/ENA primary metagenome ERZ1370068 (study PRJEB38410, sample SAMEA6850437) | metagenome | study: Metagenomic assessment of the ecological functions of the soil: analysis of the soil microbiota associated with the...
CCAGTTACGTATTGCTACTCCCGATGAGAAAAGGCATAGAAGAACAAAAGCGAAATAGTAAGCGGGCGGTTATCGTCTAACCACCCGTCTTCATTATTTTCTTCCAGCCACGCCGAGAGGTCGGTAAGACTTCTCGGCGTGATTTCATGCCCCATGTCATAGTCGTGGTAAGTCAGCGGCACGCGCAGCGCGCGGAGCTGTTCCACCGAGTCCCTCGCCCGTTGAAACTCGATCATTTGATCCTGAGAGCCGTGTTGGCACGATTGTCGGCAACGACTGAACCGCTTCGTTGCTGATAGAAAGCTTCGGGATGAGTTCTTTGGGCAGCCAAGAACTCAGGACTGCCAGGCCGGCAAAACGCTCCGGGTTTGACAGGCGCGAGACTGTAGAGCCATCACTCCGCCCTGACTGAAACCGAGGACCACAAGTTTCTTGGCATCGATGGGGTAGCGTTTCAGGCACGCATCAAGGAAATGGTGCAGCTTCTCTCGATGAGAGGATGGCGCCGACATCCGGCGGGCCGCCCATGCTCTATGGGGTACCATGCATAACCGAAGGCTCCCGGTCCGATGGGAGTTTCCAATGGCCCTTGTGGGCAGATTATCAGGAACTTGCCGCCGCAAATGTAAGGAGCGAGTCCTAAAAGATCGAGGGCGTTTGCCCCACGGCCGTGCAATGTCCAGTATCGTCGGATGGGGCCCGTCGCCGCTGGGTTCATGGATTGTATGGATTAACTCCACGTGTGATCTCCTTCAATTTGGTGGGTCACGGTCCCCGCGGCAGTCGAAATAATTTTTCTAACTTTGAACGTTGAACGTGCTTCTTACTCTTTAAGCCGCTCCAAGCTTTTTAGTCCAAACCTGATGGAGGTGAGGACAGCGGCCAAAGTCAGGATTATCACACCAATGAGGGAAGGCGCGAGGACCCAAATCTCCGGCGCCGTTGATCGACCGGGACTCAATCCTCGCATGGCGAGGAGATAGATCGGCCAGGCTTCGATCGTTACGGCAATCCCGATAAAGGCGATGCTAACGATCATACAAATTGCTCCGCCGAAACTGGTCGGTATTTCCGCCGCGTGATCAAAGGCGAATTTTGGATAAAGGGCGCCCACGCCGATGCAGATAGCCGTGATACCGCAAGTCATCAGGAAAATCGTCGCCAGAGAAAGCATCATCATCCACAGGGGAACCTGCAGCAGCAGGTTGCTTAGAAAACACCAGCAGTTCGCCGAGAATCAACAACGGAACGAGATTGAGCCAGAGTTTGCTCCAAAGCAAAGTACGCAGAGAGATCGGCGCGGTTTGCAAGGATCCAGAAAGCCTTTCCTTCGAGGCTGACCGCCGGAAAGGCGAAGCGCATCGCCACCGCACTCAGTACGAAACCGGCCAAGCGCCAAATTCGCAAAAAGAGACTACGGTTTTCAAAGTCGCGGTGGGCAGCGGCGAACGGTCCAGCGGGAGAACCTGAAGTTATAGAGATAGACGACGATCAAGGCGATCAGCAAGAAGAGCTGGGACCATTGCGTGCTGTCACGGAGAAAGGTTTTGATGTCCTTCACCATCAGTGCCTTGAGCACGGCTGGAAAAGGAAGCATGACCCAATTCAATAGGCGTTCGACGACAACGTATTTTGCGGCGTCCTTGCTTCGATTCCTGGGCTTTGGACCAGCCGGTCAAGTAGACGGCGCTGGAGACCCAAGAGGTAACCAGCGGGAAAAATAGCGCGTAGCTCGCCAGTAGGGCATAAAAGAAACCCTGATCGCGTGGGCCTTTTGAATAGAGGAGCGGCGAGGACTTCGGCTGACCAACTGCTGGGCAGAAACGGCGACGCCGGTGTTTCCATGGCGGTAAGAAACTGCAGGAAGTGGCCGAAGCTTTCCGGTTGAACCAATCGCTCCGGTTGAGAGAAACGGAAAAGAAAATAGATGATGATAAAGGAAAACAGACCGATGAAGAAAAGGATATCACGGATGCGCTTCGCCGGCAGAGGCAGTATACCAGCAGATGTGTGACCAACACGCCCACGGATGCGGGAATGATCAAAAAAGGGGCAGGACGATCGCCAGCCAAAGATAGAATAAAATTCCGCTGCCAAAGACCGCGCCGTAGGCTGCAAAGATCGGCAAGCTAAAAAAGCACCATCCAGGAGGAATTTAAAGTCGTAGTGATCAGGCGCGAGTAGTAGAAGGGGCCGAGCGGGAACCGGGGTGGATCGGACGAGATCCAAATCCCGGGCGAGAAAAAAGGTCGACAGCGCCGTGATCAGGTTGCTGAAAAGCAGCATGGATAGAAAAGTCAGCAGAATGATCAATAGAAGCTGGTAGGCCAGGCTCGGTCCCAGATCATAGACCGATTGAAAATAGAGCAACACGCGACGGATGAGGTAATAGATGCCACACCAAAGGCCGTCGCCAAAGCGGATGAGCAGCCAGCGGCGGCGCCATGGCTGGCCACCCCGCAGAAAATCATTCTTCCAAGAAAGCCAGAGCGGCGAAAGCAGGATGGCAATGGAGCTCATGATCGGCTATTCCGGCTGAACCTCGTCTGCCGCGTTGTCTTTGGTCAATTCGAGAAAGACGCTCTCCAAATTGCCCTGTTTGGTTTGGGCCTGGGCATATAAATCCGCCATGGTGCCGCAGGCGATGAGCCGGCCTCTTTGGATGATGCCGATACGATCGCAAACCTCCTCGGCGACGCCGATGCTATGGGTCGAGAGAAATACCGTCGTGCCCTGCTGGGAGAGCGACCGAAACAAATCCTTGAGCTTGCGTGCGCCCTGGGATCCATCCCCACCATCGGTTCGTCGACGACGAGAATCCGCGGTTCGTGTATCAGCGACGCGCAAACGACGAGTCTCTGCTTCATGCCGTGGAGTAACTCTCCACCAGCTCGTCTCTTCCACCGAACCAGCTCGAAGCGCTCCAGCAGTTCAAGGATGCGCCGTTCAAGACGGACGGAATCGACACGATGAAGCTTGCCGACGAATTCCAGGAATTCGAACCCGCTGAGTTTCTCATAGATGAAAGGACGGTCCGGGATGAAACCGGAGATCGCTTTGGCTTGTTCCGGTTGCCGTTCCACGTCGTAGCCGCCCAGGAAAACCTGGCCGGATGTGGGCTTGAGGATTCCCATCATGACACGAATGGTGGTTGTTTTGCCGGCGCCATTGGGTCCAAGAAAGCCGAAGATTTCGCCCTCGCCGAACTTCCAGGCTCAACGAATCCACGGCCGCGAGCCGGCCGTAGTGTTTGGCGAGGTTCACCAGTTTGATCATGTTTAAGAAGCCTCGATGATCGAGATTTTCAAGTTGCCGATGAGCTGGAGGATATCCATCTGCCGATCGATCTCTCCTTCGAGAAACTTGATGTGAGTGGCATCGGCGGGAAACTGATTCAGTACCGAATCGACGGATATCCACTCGCCGATCCAGACTTCGGACCAGAGCATGATAGTAAAAGGCGTCGCGCAGGTAGACCACGCCGACCACGGTCTTTGCGGGAATTCCCGCCGCTCTGGCAATGGCGTTGAAGAGAACGGTGTGCTCATTGCAGTCGCCCTTCTTGGTTTGTAAAACTTCCAGTGCGTTGGGAATGCTCACCGTGGGCTCTTTGGCGATTTCCTTGTAAACCCAGTCTTTGATTTTTAAAGCCGCTTTGCGCGCGTCCTTTTCCCCACGCACAATCTCCGCCGCGAGCCGACTAATCCTTGGGTGGTCGCTTTGCAAGAACACGGTCGGTTGGAGAAAGGGATCAAGTGATTTTTGTTGAACCGGCAATCCGACAGATTTCAGCCGATTGACTTCTTCGCGCCTGATCTCCAATTGATCTCGATCCAGTCTCTGGCGCCCGACGTTCATGAGCGGAAAGTTTGCCAGGTTGATCCCACCGAGCTTCAGTTTGATCAGATTCTTTTGTTCGGGAGACAAGATGGGCTTGTCCGGTGTGATGGATGTCTGAGTGATAAGATCAAGCGGAATGGACCTGGTCGTGGAAGGATTTCGAGCCTCCAATGGATTTTGCCGTACCAAAGAAAACCCTGCGGGGTTTCTTCCTTCAAGGTTCTGCCCGCGCCGTCGAGCCACGAGATGACCGAGATGCCGTTGAAACGTTGGCGAATCCGCATCGCCGGTTCGATGCGTTCGCCGATGCGAATCTGTTCCCGGCCCTCGATTACGACCGTCGTCACTTGTTGGGAAAGCGTCGCTGGATCGAAGGTAGAAAAGTGATGTTCCTTGCCGGGCTCCAATTGCTGAGTGGCGACGTAAGGTTTGAGGGCGGCGAGAAGGTAAGGCGGCTGGGTGAGCGTGATTTCGCGCGCTGTGACATGGCCGCCGGAATCCACTGTTAAGATCAGTTTCCCCGGCATCACACGGCCACGGGCATGGAATCTTACGTCATTCGCTTGCAGCACAAAGTTGAACTTTTCAAGTGTCCACTCCTGATCTACATCCATATCCAAGTGTGTTGTCGCGTTCTGGGTCGTGCCCAAGAGCTGCAATCGGAGCAACGAACGGTCTTGAATCTGATATCCCTTTGTTTTTGGTGTAATGGTTTGGCTGGCGTGACCGATTTTCTCGCCGTGGTAGAAGACGCCCCACGATTCCCGTATGGGTTCGGTGATGGTTTCTACGCCGCGGAACGTGATGGGTGCCGGCGGGGCTTCAAAGCTGGCGCTTGAGAAGCAAAATATTCATCAAGCACCAGAAAAGCACGATGGCGACGCCAATGGAGCGCTTAACAAGCATGCGGTGAACCACTATGCTAAATGCAAAGAGCGACCAATTCAACGTAAAAACTGTAAACCGCCGATGGAAGTAGCCGCCAAAGAGGTAAAATTCGCCGCCGACAGAATGCTTGGGAAATTGGCGAAGTGGCTGCGCATCATGGGCCAGGATGTGATCTATGGCCAGCACTTGTCAGGTTACGGGCTGATTCACACCGCCCGCATGGAGCATCGGTTGATTCTGACACGAGACCGCAAACTTAAGAGAAAGCAGCCGCCGGATTTTCTTTTCATCGAGAGCGACCACTATCGCGAACAGCTACGTCAAGTGATTCAAGCCTGCGGTTTAGCCCTTTAGACAAGCCCTTTACCCGCTGTCTGGAATGCAACCTCATCCTGCAGCCACGGTCCAAGGCGGCGATTGAAAAACCGTTCCGGCTTATGTCTTTTCGACCCAGGAAAACTTCTCTTGGTGTCCCAAATGCGGCCGCGTTTACTGGCCGGCCACGCATCATCAACGTATGGTCGAAGAACTTAGCGAATTAGCTCTCCCGCAACTCCAGAATTTGATCCAGTCCTGTGTTAAATAAGTGATTGTTTTTAAGATTGTTTCTCCGGTTCAGCCGCAGGCTGATCAGCCACTTTCAGCTGAAGCTCATGATAGATCGGTGGCAGAAGCCAGGTCAACCGCGTTCGATCGCATCCTGGCTAACCGCAGGCTGTGTACAGGCGCAAATGAGTTAACTTTCATAGTAATGTTCCCCGGCTAGGCTCCAAGTCGGTAGAGCAGTTGGCTGTTAACCAATTGGTCGGGGGTTCGAGTCCCTCCCGGGGAGCCAGATTTCAGAAAGGCCACTTTTCGCCCGAGAAGTGGCCTTTGCTTTGGTAAGCAGAGTTCGTAAGTGCAAGTATGTCAAAGGGTTTTCGGTAGTTAGGAACCAGAGTGCCGTCTTTCCAAAGGCAGTTCGAGAATACAAAATCGAGGATGCGTCGTTTCTCCTTCATTTCTTGTTTTTCGTAAAGCTTGACTGGACTTTTGACCGAGTTCGAGAAGCCGAACACCTTCTTCCAGATAAGAGCAATTAGCATTTTGATGTTGTTCGATTTTTCGGAGAATTTCGGCCTGCTGAGCGCGCCAATCGACACTCTTGCGATCAAAGAATCCCACAGGAACGTAGCCGTCAAGCTTATCCACGTACATTGCATCGATGCGATCCTGGAGCTTCTGGTATTCCTTTTGGAGTTTGGCAATCATCTCGTTATGGTAACGCTTCTCATCACCATGGCTCTCTTTGAGTGCCGTAACAACCCATTCAAGCACTTCCTTATCCATCTCGATTCGCAGCAGCGCCTCGCCAAACTGTCGAGCCAATTCTTCTTCACGAACATACTTCTCCGGACATTTCCCTTGTAACCTGTGCAGTGGTAGTAAACGTATCGTTGCTTTTTCATCTCTGCTGTCAATGCGCAGCCGCAATGCCCACACAATACAAGTCCCTGAAAGGCCCACTCATGCGCATGGGGACGTCTCCGAGAGTGGCCGTTTTTGGTCAAAGCGTCTTGAGCCCGGTCGAACAACTCCCTGCGAGATGATAGGTTCATGTGTTCCCTGGTAATGTTTTCCCCGCCCAGTCAAACTTACCGTAATAGATGGGGTTGGTTAGAATTTTGTGAACAGTGCTCTTTCCGATTGTGTTTCCTGTCTTTCTGTAATTTAAACCCTCGGACTTGGCCTTTCGAGCCAGATCCAACAAGGAGTAGTTGCCTGTTGCATACCACTCGAACAGCTTCTGAATCACTGGTGCGAGCGCTGGATCGGGCTGAATAAAGCGCTTGTCGCCACACTGGACGTTTATATACCCCAAGGGAGCGAATGACGGATAAATACCTTGCTCAGCCTTTTCCAGCATCCTTTCTTAGTTTCCTCGGATAAGTTGTCGATGTAGTTCTTGGCCATGAGGACTTTGATGCCATGTATAAACTTCTCCGAAGACCGAGAATCACGTGAAAAGACGACGTTTTCCTTGGCGAAATGAACTTCCAAGTCTAGTTCGTCAAGCGTGACCCAATCCTTAAGGTTGCGGTAAAGGCGATCGGTTTTTTCAACGAGCAGTACGCGGCAGGGATTCTGGGCTGTTTTGGCCTTGGATTCTCTTCTGAAAAATTCGACCATTGTTGTGAACGCGCTGCGACCTGCTCTTTTTAGCAGTCTCGACATCCACGTACTGCTGCACTATTGAGAAGCCTTTCTCCGCTGCATAGGCCGTCAACAGCTTCAGTTGAGCCGGAATCGAGAATCCTTCTTTTCCTGCTCTTTGGAAGAAACTCTAGCGTAGATCGCAGCCTTGGGTTGGGTCTGAAGGCTGAGTTTTATGCTACCTGATTCTGATCTCGACATCACTTGGATTTATGTTTCATAAACAGCGATCTGTCAAGATGAATCGGCATACTTTGAAGTTATAACCTTTTGGAACAGATTATGTTTTTTCTTGAGGTGTGTCTTTATCTGTAGCAGAGAGCTGATCGGCGAGTTGCCACTCCTGAAGAAGCTGAAAAACCCAGCGACGTTCTCGATCATCTCGCGGGCGTCTTCGCGTGTGAGCGTCTTAGGACTGCGAGCTTGCCAAAACTCAAGTGTCTGATCGATTAATTGCTTTTGTACCCTTTGCATTCGTTGTATCCGCGATGATTCTAATAAATTCAAGTTTGGCCAAGACCTGAAGATAGGTGAAAAAGGCTTTATCAATTGGTGCAATTTACGAATACCGCGGTCTTCTTTTCGGGTCTAGTGATGATGATGAACTATGGGTTTCGTGCGTTTCTCGGGATGTAGTAACGGACAGCGACGGCGATTATCACCCCGCCACAAATCCTCCCACATGAGCCCAGAACGCTACGCTCGTACGGTGTGGTCTTAGAGCAAAAGAAATCTGTAGACAAAACCAGGCAGGCAGGAAGATCCAGGCTGGAAGGCGGATCGTAAGCCGGCGCAGGAAATAAATGAGGACCGGTTCCAGAACCAGAGTTATGCGTGCTCTGGGATTACAGATGAAGAACGCTCCCAAGACACCGCTGATGGCTCCACTGGCGCCGATAAGAGGTGAGGAGGAGTTCGGTTGCATGAGCATGTGAGCCAGCGCGGCGGTAATCCCTGTTGTCAAGTACAAAGCCAGGAAATTTATTCTTTCAAGCTGATTTTCCACTCGCCTGCCGAAGACCAGGAGAAAAACCATATTCCCAAAGAGATGAAGCAGGTCTCCGTGGAGAAACATGGATGCGAAGAGATTAGGGATGGCTGAAGGATCTCCAAAGGAGGGTGGATCGAAACCGAATGTGCGAGCAACTCTATCGGAAATGACAAAGTTGGTATTCCAGCTGACGATGAAATGGATTAAAACGTTGGCGGCGACAATCGAATAGGTTGCCCACGGCGTTTTTATGACTCTCAAATTCGTGGCAACCGGAAGCATGGTGTGTCAGGGGCCGTTGTTTCTGGCCTCAAGGAAACAAGGGGCGACTCGACTGAGGATTCGGTGGAGGGCCTCAAGTATGAGCGTTAAATTTTCCTCTACAGGCTTTGAATCTCCTTTTCGCCATTGCTCAGTAAGCAGATCATGGTCTCCAAAATGATGCCCATTGTCGCTTCCGTTGAGCTTTAATCCCCATAAAGTTAATCGGCTTTCGAGACTCACATACCGGTGCGGATCATAGGCGGCCAGCTCGGCGAAAAGATCGAGATGCCTCCACGGTTGGAAGCGCGCCCGGGGCAGGATGCAAGAAGGCTCAACGCCCAGCGCCGTGGACCTCTCGATCAGGAATGGGAAAGTGAAGCCCAACCCGTTCCAGGTCACAAAGATGGGTGTACCTCGCTCCTTCGTGAAGGCTCTCAGCCTCTGCCAGAAGGCCTGTAGAAGGTCTTTCTCATCGTCGATTGTGCGGGCGATGGCCACCGTGAGCTTTGGAGCTGAGCCGTTCATCACGAGCGCCTTTCCGATACCGATGATGTGCCCAAACTCCGGTGTCAGCGCCATCTTCTTTTTAAGAAGGCAACTTAGTGCGACGGAATCTGCGGCTTCTTTGGCAAGATACTGATCCAGTGTGGCGGACAAGAGGGAGTGAGTTCGGGTCCTTTTTCCGTAGATCGTTCAGCGTTCTTGTCCAGATGAGTTCTTGGATCTCCCTCGGCTGGGCCTTTGAAGCTCTGGAAAGCCGTGGCGATGTGGATGATGTAGTACATCTTCAAAAGGCTTTCGCGCTTGCAGTCTTACTTTTCGTCGCGGGATCGTGTCCGTTTGGTTCTCTTCGTCCCTCGATGTCTTTTCTCCAGCCCAGGATCGCCAGGGCAGCCTCCTCCATCACGCGAGCGATTTTGAAGAGGTCAGGATACTCCAGAGAAATTCCGATCTTCTTTCCCTGTTTGTCTTTGCTGTTTTCGGTGATTCCAAGAAAATAGCGAACCTTTGGAGCTTTCGCTTGGTCCTTGGGGCGATAAAAGCCGATTGTCTTCGCACTCCCATCCCTTCCCGTCTTTGTTGGGTCCCTGTACCAGGATGGGAGAGTTCCGTCAGAACCAGAGACCAGTTCTTCTCTCCCTTGAGCGAGTGCCGCAGCTGCCGCAGCGACTTCCAAAGCTCCCTCAAAGTTGAAGCTCGCGGTGAGCTTTTTTCCCACTGATACTTTTGCTGTTCTTGTCCGGCATCTTGTTTTCCATGCCGGGGATGGCCGGTGCCAGACTCACAAAGACTAGGGCCAGTTCAGGGCTTGGACTTATCTGGAGCGCGCTCTTGCCCCTGTACAAGTTCAGCGTTTGAAGGAATGTCTTTTCCATAGAATTCTCCGTTGTGTCTGGGCAGAGTTAATTCTGCTTTGGAGGCGTCTCCGGTTTTTCTCCACCGGAATGATGTCCTTTATTTTCGCTCCCGGAATCGAGCTCTTGATCTTCACAATGATTTCAAGCGAACCGTTCTCTGCCGCCTTTTGCAGGTGAATGAGCTCGTTGGGGCTGAAAGCGACCTTTCCCTGGCCGATAAGCTCCTCATAGACATCTTTGCTGCCGCAAACGTGAACTTCGCCGGCGGGTGTGTCCAGAACGACTTCCCTGTAACGCCGGATGAAATCCTTAGCTTCTTCCTGAGTGATCATGACGTTTCTCCTTTTTGTTTTGAGGAAATTATTCTCAAACGCCTGTTATTTGGTTCCATTTTTTCGACCTTTCTTTGGGGACGCTTGTCCTAATATCGACTGGTGTCCGTGGCCGTGGTGTTTCTTCTAGTCTTCCTTTCTACTGAGTGCTGGGGATTTTCGGCGGATGCGTTCTTGCGCGCTTCGGTTGCCACTGGAATCCCTGTTGAGTTGCTGCTTGCGATAAGCCACGTCGAAAGCGGTTTTCACCCGCATGCGATTAACGTTTCAGGACGTCCTTTCTTGCCCTACTCAGAGTATGAAGCGCTAGGGCTACTCAAACGGTCGGGCGACAATGTCGATATCGGCCTTATGCAGGTTAACTGGGGTTATTGGGGCAATAAGTTCGGTCTTTCGAAGTCCGAACTTCTCGACCCTCAATTGAACGTCCTGGTCGGCGCGAAGATTCTCGAACACTGCATTCGAGTCGGTGGAAGCCCATGGATTGGAGTTGGGCTGTACCACTCACCAGAAAACTTTCGACAACGCGAGTATGTTGAGAAGGTCTGGCAATCTTATCGGCGTGTGCTGATAAAAATGAGAAAATGAAATGAGAATTGCTCTTCAGGATACGTAAGCAAACAAGAGAAGCTGAGTTGGCCTTTCGGATCGGGTGCCGTTCTTTCTGCATCGGTTCCCGCCCGGATTCTGGTTTGACTAGGACTTCCTTTGTTCCTTCGACCTGGCTTTCCGGACTCATCATTCTCGGTTGCAGGCTTTCATCGGCTTTCTCGAGTAAATGCTCATCAACGACTTCCTCCAGCTCAAGATTCCCTGGAAGGATCATGTCGGTTTCCTCTTCGACGCCTCTAAGCTTACGAAGCTCGCTTTCGAGAGAGATTTTTCTTCCGCCCGGTCAATAATCGTTTTTGCCAGCGCGACCAGGCCATCTTCTTCGAGTTGTTCCAGAAACTGTCCATCCGTGAGTTCTCCTTCCGTCAAAAGCGCAGCGCGCAGTTTCTTGACGTTCAAGGTTATGGCTTTCTCTTGGATAGTGCTTTTGTAATACAGGTGGTGGACGTTTACCGGTTCTTTCTGGCCGATTCTCCAGGATCTTCTGGAAGCCTGTCGCACGATATAAACCGAATAGTCCTGCTGGTACCAGACGACCTCGGGAAACTGGATCAGATCAAGACCGGTCTGAACGTTTCTTGGATGGGTTATCAAAACGTCTCCTCTGAACGACTGAATCCATTCTTCTCGCTCACCGGCCTTTACCTTTGCGGCTTTCAGCACCTCGGCCTGCAAGGCCTGCATCGCCAAGTATCTTCTTGAGTCTTTCCGTGATGTCCCTGGTCTCTGTGTGAACGCAATAAACCACGGTCTTTCTATTGTCTCTCTTTGCTTCGGTGCAGATCCGTAACAATTCCTTCTCTTTGGGATAGAGTGTGTTCTCTGGAAGCGGAGTCGATTCCGCCAAGACTCTGCCGCTCTCTTTATCTTTGATGATTTCCTGGACCCACGGGCTGTCGGAGTATCCGAGCAATGCTTGGAGGTAGACACCCAGAAGCCGCTTCGAGCCCTGGTTTAGCGCCATTCTGAGTTCGGTGAGGAGATCGTCCTGGAATGAGCGATAGGCTTCTTTCTGTTCCGGTTCCATGTCGATCGAATGGGCGATCTCACGGTAGGGCGGCAGAGCGATATTCAGATCGGAGAGTTTCAAGAAAATCGCCCTTGGTAGCAGTTCAGGGATGAGTGCCGGGAGATTCCCGGCCGTTCGTGCCAGCGTACCTCCTGAGCCTTCTTCAAGCTGGCCCGTCCTTCATCATTGGCCGAAACGAAAGTGATCTTCTCAAGGACGCCGTATAGCTCCATCCATCTCTTGATGTCGCGAAACTTAAAATCCTTCCGTATGTCCGGCGAGATCCGGAAAAGGAGATAGAAAAGGTTCGAGCTGTAGCCGCCGAGAAGAGTTCCAGTGAGCGCGAGAATCTGTCGCGCCGCCTTTCCTAGATGATCGAGAGCGATGCCTTGGGCCGTGGCTGCGCCTTTATACTCGTGACACTCATCGGAGATGAGCAGATCGAAATGGCCCGGGTATTTGTTCTTCAGGTAAGTCGCGAGGGGAAATCGCCTAGGACCTCTTGGGTCTGCCTCCCATAGTGGTTCCCGGCATTCCTTGCACTTTTGCTTCTTCCGGTTGAGGGCTTCGTGGGAGACGGGAACACCGTCCCTGTCTATCAGAGGCGTTCTGCATCTGGGGCAGACAAGGGTGCTATCCTTGAGGCGCGTTGCGTGTCCCTTCCAGTAGTAACCCAGTTTGGCTTTCTCACGAGAAAGAATCACAAAGAGAGGCCGCTGTTTTTCTTTCAGAGTTCTTTCGAGGTCGCCTATTCTCTCGGCGGCCAAGCACACTAGCCAGAGGTATGGTTTGTTTCACCTCGCGCCGCCATTTGCTTACGAGATGAGGCGGACAGACGACTAGAATCTTTGTGAATCTCTAGAGCGGCTGCGGCGGCAATGGAGATGTACGTCTTGCCCAGTCCCATTTCTCCAACGAGAATCGCCGAATCACGGAATCGGAGAGCCTGGACGATTCCGCCGATAGCGTCCACCTGGCTTGCGATGGGCCGTCTCTGGAGGCTTTTTATAAGCTGATAGATCTGTCTTTCGATCAGTCCCTGGGTGGTAGAGAGGATTGGAGTCCCGTCCGACGCTCGCAACGATGACGGAACGGAATTCTTCGATGAAGTCGTGGATGTTCATACGATCTGGAGATATTCACCTGTCTTAAGATCAAAGGCATTTATCTGGGTAACGATTCTTTCCCGCTCCGTGATCTTTATTCCTTTTTCGGTTTCCTCTTCGAATCGATCGATGACCTTCTTTCGAAGTCCCTTTAATAAGAAGTCTCTTGCCATTGGCTTCCAGTATCTGGTTATTGATGAGTCCCGCGGCAATCAGCATTGCCGAGATGGGCTTTACGTGGCGGCATGAGTGGCTGAGATAGCTGGTCTTGTCTGCTCCATCTTCCTCGAGCAGGCCGAGCGCCGGCTCTTTCCAGAGAGAACTCTGCCTTAAGCTCTTCGGCAAGCTCGTCTGGACCGAATTCAGACGATCGGATGAAAGAAGTCTCTGCCCACGGCAGGGACAGTGAAAGAGAATTCCTTTCGGTGCATCTCGGGAAGATCCATAGACTGGATCTGGGTCAAGCTGGCAAGAACTTCGCCGTTCTATCTCGGCGCGCGCCTTCTTGAACCCGGCGATGACTATTTGTCCGAACGCTTGGAACTCGTCAGCGGGAAATCTTCTGACTTTCAGATCTTCAAAGTAAGCGGAAAGAACTCGGGCGATTCTGGTGTGATTCGTTTCTGCGGCACGACGAAAAGAAGAAGGCCTCTTGGTGTGAGATAGGGGAGAGTATGTTTGAGGAAGGAAAGTTCCGTCCGGCCGTCTTCCGCATCGAAGTCATAAGGAGGATTCAAGTACAAAATTGAAAAGGCGCCGGGGCGTGCCCTTACGCTGAAAAGGTTTCCCGCGACCACTTTACTTAAGAGATTTTTCGCGGCCTTCGCTCTGTCCGTGTTGATCTCGACACCGTAGGCGTCGCATCCGGCGGCGGTTGCTATCTGGGCTGCCGGCTCTCCGGTCCCGCAACAGGGATCGAGGAGTCGCCGCGGACCAGGCATTCTTCTCGCCAATCCAGGTCTGAATGATCTCGACGACCTTGGACGGCGTTGGATAGAATCCCGCCTTGGCTTGAGCCTCAAGTCTCATGAATACTCAATTCTCGAACCGGAGAAATGAAGCCTTTAGGTACGCGAGGATGTCTTGGAAAACGGTAAGAGGGAGACGTTGTCGAAGAACTTTTTGAGCTTTCCTTTTTGAGCGCCGTGGAAATGTCTTCGGCCAGAGCTTGTATCGTCCAGTGAAATTTTGATCCCACGGATTCCATGGGCTGTCAGAGTTTCTAATTCTTTTCTTTGAACGGCTCTCTTATGTAGCCACGCTTTCCAGCTGGAATGGACGCGGAACTGCACTGTGCTTTATGAGGGCGGTGAAATAGAGATCCGGATCCGTGGATTCCGGTCTTGCCGTCAAAGCATAGCAAGTCTGCGGCTGGCCCACGATCATTTTTGATGAATAGCGCAGTATGGACTACTCCCGAGGGTAAAGCCTTAACAGCTAGTGCCATACTTGGTCCTCGGCAGCAGGCAAATCTCGTGACTGCCGACATTGATCCAGTGATTGGTAAGAAGCGTGGCTCTGATCGGCCTTCACCGCGTCTTTGTGGCCGGCGATAGAGAGAAAATGACCCATTGTCCATCCAGTGCAAAGGCGTCGGCGAACGCGTGAAATCCTTCCGCTTCAATAGGGATCAGGGTGGAAGGACTGTGGTCGTTTCGAACCAGAGTCGTTGATTACTTGCGAGGACACCTTCACTTTACTTTCTCGCTGAGTCCTGTTCCTGCTTGATTTTCGGAGTTGCCGTTGCGCTAATACTCGTGCGGGCGCAAGAGAGTCGTGACGGATCTGTCCGCCTCGGTGATCACCCAAATCTTGGTGCCGTTTCGGGTCCGATAGGCGCTGAGGATTCTGAAACCATTGCGGACCGAAAATTCATTTTCTCTTTTGTCCTCTTCGCAGAGCTCGCCCCAATCTCCCGCTTGATGTCTTTCTAGAAATTCAAAAGGATTCTGATTAGCTTGCTCCAGCGCCCTCAGCGCGCCTGGCGTTGCGACAATTCGCCCCAGGGGAAATCTCGGGAGCAATCGATTCATTCCAGTCATTAGTTTTCCATTTTGGCCGGATTGCTTAAAGATGACCCGAGTCCTGCAGTGAAACGTAACTCTTCCTGCCAATGATGATGTGGTCGAGGAGCCGGATCGGCATTAGACCGGTTAGCTGTTTCAAAGACTTCGTGACCGATAGGTCCTCCGCACTGGGTTTTGGATCGCCCGATGGATGATTGTGGACCATGATAAGAGCCGCTGCGTTGGTTAATAAAGCACCTTGGAGAATCGCTCGGGGTTCAAAAAGCGAAGCTGTTAAAGTCCCTCGCGATACTTCTTCGATTGCGAGAACATGATGTTTGTTGTCCAAGTAGGTCGCGATGACGACTTCCCGCGGCTCTTCTTCGAGAGTGGAAAAGTAATCCATGACGTCTTTGCTCGACGTAAAAGGAATGGCGGGTAGATAAGAGGCGGCATTTTCCGCCGCAACCAGTTTCTACCCTTACGGTTGGTCCTCTGGTAGGTTCTGCGAAAGAGATCCAGATTAAAAGAGTTCGACATCGTCTGGCTGTTCGTTGATCGGTACAGGATTCCTCTGGGTTGAGGCGCCGACCCGTTGGCCGTTTGTATGCTCATGAGGGTGGATGACCGTAGTCTCTTCCGCCACTTCTCTCGGCACAACCCATACCGGCTTTCTGCCGTCGAACTGTAGTTTTGCTTGCGGCCAGCAGTGTTTTTTGAACCGACAAGTGGTGCAGGGAAAACCTAGCCTTGGTTCCAGGATCTTCCCGGTTTCACTACAGGCAGTGCATGGCTTTTTAATCTGGCGCTTCTCTGTGAGATAGAACCCGTTGCCGTCACACTTTTCACAGATGAGCTTGGGGCCGTACTCCCGATCGGGAAGGTTCTTGGGCGTGGCATGGATTACCTTCCGGAAACGCTCGACTACTTGTTCGTGGAGTTTCGGGTCGAAAGGATGGGTGACTTCGGCTCTCTGCCATTCGTCGTCTTCGATGGGAGTTTCAGGAGTGTATTGAAGCCAGCCGCCTGACGGGGGTGAGGATTCGCGTTTCGACCTTTTCGATCTTCTTCGAACAGAAAAGCTCCAGGAGGTGGGACGTCTCCTTTCGGTAGCAGACCCAGAGGGCGTTATTGAGACCTCCGCCCACGACGTAGGAGTTGAGCTGGCAGCGATAACCGTAGTCCACCTTTCCCTGAAGAGCGTTACGGAAGCCGTAGTTGGACATGCTTTTCAGCTCGGCGACGGTGCGTCCGTATGTTTCCAAGGTGGGCACCCCATCTGCATGGCCGAAGATCTTGATCCCGTCGACTTCGATATAGAACTCTTTTTCTTCCGAGCCCCACGATTTTGCGCAGTGCTTTCTGAATTCCTCCTTGAGCCATTTATCGACTCGTTTCCCTTCTTCCAGAACCATCAAGACCCGTGCGGGCATCGGTTCTGATTTGAATGTAGATTGGAATCGCTGGTAGGCGAGAGCACGGGCACATCTCCCGCTGTTTGAGAGGCGGAAGGGATTACCTGGGTGTTTTTTGCCGATCTCGATGTAGTGATCGATGACTTTTCGATCAGCATGAGGAGCGCTTTAGGTAAAGAAGTGGCAGGACCAGACGGATTCAGATCTCAGAAAGGATCTGACCAGCGTCGCGTGAGGTGAGTGCTGTGGACAAAGAGAAAACTTTATCTGAGAACTGCTTCACTGTTTCTGTTGCATCCGAGCCGATGAGAACGCTGAAGCATCTGGCTCCGGACCGACTCTTTGCCTGGATGAATTCAAACTTTCTGCTCATCCTCTAAGTCGCAAATCCCGTCGGTAATGAAGAGAAAATCTGCTCGCGGACTTTCTTTGAACTTGATCTTCAGCCCATCTGAGCGGCGGTCCGAAATTCGTCCCCATGTGGAAGGACGCCGTTGCTAAATCCTCCAGCCTGTCTGACGTCGATCTCAAAGATCTCCTTTTCGCTTGCTCCAAAGATGATCCCGTGAGATTTCCTTTGTTCCTGTTTGGCTTGAAGAATAGTTGCGATCGCCAGAGCTTTGGCCCAGACCTCTTTAGAGCCGCGCCATGCTTCCCGAACCGTCCACGGCGATCAAAATCGGCCCCTGTGTTTCTTCGACCGGATTCTTGTAACTGTAGGCAAGGAGATCTTCTTCCAGAAGTCTCTTCAGAAACAAATCTTCGCCTTCTTCTCCGATGGCTAGATTTGCCAGCTCATCCGGCAGGACTCGCTCGATCCCCTCGATCCCGACCGTTTCAACCCCTCTTCTGACCGGAGACGAGTGGGTTATCCTGGATCTCTTTACTGACAGAGCTTCGAGCCTCATCCGGCCGAGCATTTTGATGATTTCTTTGATTTTGGAGTTCTTCCCCAGAAGATCGGCGAGGCGGAACTGCTCCGTTATCGGGATTCGTTGTATGCCTCCTTCTTCTCTTCCGAAGGTCTCAACCGCCTGCTTCGCTTCTTGAGCCTCTTCCAGTCCCTTCTTGAGCGATCTTCGGATGGCCCAGCGGAGGGTATCGCCATCGATGCCCAGAGCGCCTTTGTTCACTTCGCCTTTGTCGAGATCTTTTTGTCCTCCTCTTTTTTCTCTTTGATGAGCTTTATGATCTGGTCTGAGAATGCTCTTGTTGCCGCTGCCGAGGCAAAGAAGTCGAGTCTGGATACGGTATGCAGTTCCTCGTACTCTTTGAGCCCAAGGGCGGTCTCCATGATGTCCCGATTTTCTTCGGTCTCACGCGGGGGATTCTGTTTTAGTCTCGGCCTTGTTTTGAAAGAAGGCGGAGAAGACGTCTGAGAGAAGAGGGAGATAGTTGGATGTGATTTCACTCCCTTGATCCGCCGCTGTCTCTGAGTCCTTCGTAGCTCTCGACGGCGGAAATAAACTTGTGTGCCTGAAAGCGTGTGCCGTCGATGCACATCTGGTCAAAGAGAGTTTTTGCGTCAGGAAGACCCTTTGATTCCGTGTCCATGGCTTAGAGTTTCAGTTTCAGGAAATTCCGCATGATGTTGGCCTGAATAGACCGGATGCTCTCCACGGCTTCTTTCTCTCTTTGGATCTGGCTATTTTCTCCGCATCGCGTGATGATGGCCGCGACCTCCGTAGCAGCCTGAGACGCTCGTTGGAACATTTCGCTGCCGTTTAAGTGTTCTTGTTCCTGCTTTACCTTTTCGAATTCCTCTCTGGCGCTGTCCAGATATTCGAGCACTTTCGCAAGACCGGGGTCAGTGATGTTAAGAATGGCCTGCCGCACGGTCACTCTTTCCTCCGGTTGGTGCCAAAGGATGGAGGAAAGGGATTCAAGGTCCTGAAGGTCGGTTTCTGGTCTTCCCTCCAGAGCAGCTGAGGCTCTGAGAACCCTGATCGAGTCGAACCATCTTCGATTTGAGCTCCTCACTCCTTGGTCGTGAATTTTCTCTCCTCAGTTCCGTCAGAGCTTCTTTTACATCGTTCGAAACCTTCACTCCTTCCGCCGATTTCCAGAGCTCTTCGATCTCCGTTGTTGGAACCCTCGGTGGAGGAGAATCGCTTCGTTCTAATACCCTGCGGAAGTTTTCCGCCATTTCGATATCTTTGACCTCTTCTCTGATCAGTAGTCGGTCGTAGATCGCCCTCCGTGTCGAGTCTTCCGGGAGTTCGTTGGAGCAGGCAATGGCGAAAACAAGGGGCATCTTCACTGTTTGGCCGCCGTTGGTGAACTTTCCATCTCGCAAAGCCCAGAGGAGCATGTTGACCACGCTCGCATTGGCCTTCCAGATCTCGTCCAGGTAAGCCACCTCTGCCACGGGAAGTTTACCTTCGGTGATGAGTACGTCCTTGTCTTCTTTGAGTGCCTGGATGCTCTGGATACCGAAGATATCCTTGTGTTTAGTCTCATCGGTGAAAAGAAGCCTGAAGGCTTTGAGTTCCAGGGAATCGCAGAGCACTTCAGCCAAGTGGCTCTTGGCAGTTCCAGGAGGACCGAGGAGAAATACATGGGCTCTTGCCGTTAAGCCCAGGAGGAGGGCCCGGATGGCATGGTCCAGTTCTACGAAGTTGGAATGAAGATAGTTTTTGAGTTCTTCGAATCTTTGCATGTCCATGCTTCTCCCTTTGGGTTTATCTCCAGCCCGTAGAGTTGGAATCGAGCCTGAAGTCTTTTACCGAGTGCTCATAATCGGCTTGGGTGATGTAATTGCTCGCGACGGCGACCTGACCTCTCGCCATGCGAATGAGATTGATCACACGCCCGGACAGACCCATGTCGTCGTAAACGAGCCTGTCAATTAGGACGTCGAGCTGGCCGTGTATATCCGCCAGTTCCTCGTCGGTGGCGTGGAACTGAATGGTAAGCGTACGTAGTGTACGGTTCTGCGATCCCATGGTCTTGGAATGAATCAGTTACCGACTTGAATTATCTGATCAGGTCCAGTTGACCGCTTGAGCCGGCTAGGTAGGCGGTGGTTGAGGGCTGAGTCCTCCGGATGGTGACTCAATGCTGTCTTCCCGAGGAGTCTTTCAGCGATTCTTGACTTTGCCTCCTGGATTTTCCCTTTTACCTCTTCCAGCTCCATGCCGAGGCCGATTTCATAGGCGGCGGCCTGCTCAAGGAGATCCCTGGCATCTTTTGAGCCTCGTGTTGAGCGTCTTGGTGTGGGTCTCATCTGAGATTTCCTCTGTGAGCCGCACCAGAGTTTCAACCGATGTCCTGAAATGATCGTGAGCTCGTTCCACAACCTTTTGCACCTCATCTCCGACCACCGGTGAAACCCGAATAGTGCTTTCCTGACCCAGGCTGTCCGATGACCGTCATTAGCTCAAGAACTTCGGGAATGTATTTCTCAAGGGCGAAATAGATCTCGCCGTTTTTTGGTCGTACCGGGATTCCCATGCAGGCAGTGAGATACTTTGTGACAACGATCGACAGATCCCTGGTGATGGCTGTCTCCATGTGAAAGCGGAAGCCGTTCTCGAGACAGGCCCTGATTTCTGGATAAATAGTGTTCACTTCTATCCGTCCCCGTTCCACGTATGCTTTCCCGACACCAGCGTCGATGTCTCCATTACTCAAAGCCTCGCGGCTCAAGATGATCTGAACCGGTTTGTCATTGACCTTCTCGAAGGACGATTCCTCAGAGGTGTAGCGCTTTTGATCCAGATTTAGGGTCAAAGCTCTTCTCAATGCGGTCTCCGGTCTGATCGGCTTTAGAGGAATTGTGAGCGGCAGCGTTTCGAGTTTCCGCGCGAGAATCTCTCTCTTGCAGCTAAAGAGATAGAGGTCCTTCATGACGTAACGGCCCGGGGATTCTTGTTGAAGCTGTGCCATTGGCAGGTCTCCTTTGAACCTGGTTTATCAGGCGAGGATTCCTGATTCCTTTTTGGAAATGCTTAGTCGGGTATGACTTTCGACTAGGTGTGAGAGGGCAACCGGATAAAACGAATTCTAGTGCAGCGGTCGGGGAGGGAGTTTGTAGATCCCAACGTGGTTGGACCCTTCAGTTGTCATCATGATAATAGCTTCGCCGGCCTTCAGGTCCTTAAGATATTCGGTGCACCTGGTTTCCAACTCGTGATCGAGGGAGAGACTCTCGGGAACATCGGTTGTCCTGATGGTCATGACGGATAACAGTTCTCCCTTGCGGTTCACATGAACGGCAATCTTGTTCCCCGCTTTTTTCCATTCCCTGCAGGATCTGCTTTGAAATGAGATCACCGTTCACGCTAATGATCTCGACGTTTAGCCGGCACTCTTCGCAGTCTTGATGGGGTAGCATCATCATCGCCGTTTCCGTTTCTTCTTCGCTACCCATTCAAGGTAGGCCATCGGGTCCCCGTGAAACTTCGCCGGAACCGTCTCTGGTGTGGAAAGTCGTCGGATGACTTCGATCAGAGGCGAGCGAAACGCCGGCGCGACGAGAGCCCTGGACTTTTACTGTGATAAGTGTGGGGCTGATCTCGATGAAATACGGAGTTCCAGGAATTCCGCGTCTAAGAGGCTTTGCCGGAGGGTGCTTGAGATAAACCATGGCTTTGGTTAGCAAATTCGGATCGCCGCGTCCGTCTCTTCTTCTGTGCATTCGGCACACCGAGGATGCTTCTGTCCTGCGAGACGATAGGCATTGCAGCAGAAGTCTTTGTTGAGCGCATCGTGTCCGGATGTCCACAACGCTGGATGTTGCCGTTTACCACCCAAACTTGCAGTTCGTAGTCAGAAGCCGTTCCACACACGGCCGTCTCGGATTTCATCTCCACTCAGCCGGGTCATGGCTTTAGCATTCTTTGTAACCGCAGTCCGTGCATCGGAGGCAGCCCTGTTGAGTGATGAGAGAGGCCTTGGCGACATCTCGGGCAAAAATCACCGGTGGTTGCTGCTGAATGAAGTCTTCCATTGCGCGCGACCGCATCCTCTACGGGCTGCAAGCTCAACGTTTGGCTCGGTGCCGATCACGGTTTCCAACCAGCGGCTTAAGACTCGGGCAATCCCATCCGGCATGGATCTCACCCGCTCGGGGCCGAACCCGCTAAACCGAGATCCGCCGATGTGTTCAAGCTGATCGATGACCTCTCTCAGCCCTCTCTTCTCTCGTCATTGGCGATGGAAGGCGCAGTATCAGCGAGAGAAGTCTTCCGATGGCTTCGGCGTCCGCTTCCAGATCCGAGCCGGCCTTTCCCAGTCGCACGAAAACTTCGAATGGTTCTCTCGGATTTCCATTGGCGTAGTTGATGGTGACAAAAGCGGTGCCGAACGGTGTTCTTTCCCGTGCGGTGACTCCGTTCAAAGTTGCCGGTCGCGGCGTGACTTTGGCCGGGACTATCTTTACCGCCTGTCTTTTTCGCCTGTTTCTCGGTCAGAAGGATTCCTTCCCTGGAACCTTCCCGGTAGACCGTGACTCCCTTTAGACCCTGCTCCCAGGCCATGCGGTAGATTCTCTCAACTGTTTCGAGCGAGGTGTCTTTGGGAAGATTTATGGTCGAGCTAATAGCCTGATCGATGTGTCTCTGCAGAACAGACTGCATTAGAACTCTTTTTCCGGCGCGATTGTGTGAGCGGTAACAAAGTACGCCGGCAATGGATTCTCACTACGGCTTTCACTGATCTTCCTGTATTCTGCGATCAGCGGATGCTCGACTTCGAACACACTTTCGGACAAAGACTCGCTGCGCCGAACGTAGTTGACGTCGAAAATAGGCTCGATGCCGCTCGTCACGCCCGGCCATTGCGGCTATGCTCCCCGTGGGAGAATCGTAGAGGAGCGTTACATTGCGAAGTCCGTTCTTTCTCAATCTTCTCGATGAGTTCCGGAGGGAAATCTTTGAAGAAGGGATTTTCTAGATGCTTTGCCGCGTTGAAGACAGGGGAACGGACACTTTCTCAGCGGCAATGTTTGCTGATTCGTCGTAGGCCCAGAACTTGATCTTCTCCACCGTCTTTTCGGCAAATTCGATCCCTCTGTCGCCGTCGTATCTTAGATTGAGCTTGCAGAGCATGTCGGCCGAGCCCCATGATGCCCAGACCGATCCTTCTGCCTCTGAGAGCCGCCTTCCCTTGTCCATCGGTAGAGGATGGCGTCCCTCATTCCAGGCGAGCGACGTTGTCGAGGAAGCGAACGGCATAGCGAGTGGCTTTTCTCCAGGGAGAAGATATCCAGTTTTGCGTTCTGGGTATGAGGATCCGTGACGAAAGCCGCGAGGTTGATGCTGCCGATGCAGCAGTCACCGTAAGGTTCCAGAGGCTCCTCTGCACACGGGTTGGTGCTCACCGACTTCCATTCCGGAATATCTGTCAGAAGAAGAATAGCGCCGGAATGGTATCCCAGAAGAGGCAACCCGGCTCGGCCCAGCCCCTGGCGCCAACTATGAGCTCGTTCCAGAGTTCTCTGGCCTGAATCGTCTGTTTCACTTCGATCCCGTCTTCTGCGTTCTCGTAATCGCAAGAGCCATTCGTCGCCCTGCTCCACGGCTCGCATGAAGGCTGTCAGTGACTCTTACCGGAGATATTGGCGATAGCGAACGGAGGTCGCGATTCTCGTTTGATCTTGCAGAAATCCAGAACATCGGGATGGGAATCCGAGATCGTGATCGATGAGGCGCCCCGCGCGCGTCCTTGTTGCCCGATGATCCCTGTGGTGAGGAGTAAAGTTCCATGAATGAGACTGCCCCGGTAGAGACTCTGGCTGGCGTTATGTGCGGGGAGTCCTTGGACGAAGGCGTGAGATATATCTACTCCGCATCCGCCGCCGCGTTTGAAGGTCTCCGCCAGCTCCAGAGCGGTTCTATAAATGCCGGAAGGGAATCATGAGGGCTGGGGACGACATAGCAGTTGAGTGCGGTGACTTTGTTTGGATTCCCGATAGCATGAAGGATCCGTCCACCAGGACAAATCGGAAATCGCTCAGAAGCCAGAGGAAATTTCTCTCCCACTCCTCTCTTGTCTCCGGGCTTTCTGACTGAGGCTGATTACCGTGCCAGACGCTTCCACATGTGACTCGGGATTTGTCTCCACCGGCTCATTGTCACTGTTCCGAAGGGCATACTTCTGTAAAAGATCCGCGCTCGAAGCGAATCGTTATCGAAAGCAGCAAGGGTCTCAGTAGGAAGTGAGGTCACTCTGATTGTCAGACACGAATTTCTCTCTTGTTTCGAAATTTCTAACCGTGCTCGCGTTTTTTCCAGTTTTAAGCTTGGGATTGAGGAAGAGGGTTCCTTCTCAATCCCGAAGACAGCTAGCGGGACAAACTGCCGCTTACCTGTCCGTTCCGGCTGACGAAGATCTGGGCACCAGCGAGCCCGATCGATCCTCCATGCGGTCCCGCCTGAGAGACGGAACGAGCCAGGGATTTGGCCGGCGTCGGCTGGGAGTATTCACGGGCGCTCTCTGAACGGGAGCGGATGAGGCCAGGCTTTACCTGTTCAATCTGTGATTTCCTCCAGACTCGTCCTGGCGATCAGACCGTCCGGGTTTCCCTTTGGGAAACCACAAAGGCCTTATCGTCATGGGTGATGCCTGCCACACGGACTACCGTCCCTTTTGGGATAACGAATTCTCGCGCCATCCCTTCTGGTGACGAGAACCGTATCCCGCGTGAGCCGGTAGAGAATAGGCGGAAGGGAGAAAGGTAATCTCATCTTGTCCCCTCGACGGTCTCTCGACTTTTGCAGGAGCAGCCTTCCTCGCCGTTGCCTGTGGAGCGCGAGTTCACTTTCGACTCACTCCGGCATACGGCCGAGGCGCAGGATTACGCTGCGATCTGGGATTTTCCCTCGACCGTGGCACCCTCCAGCGTTATAACGCTGGCGCTGGCACGGGTTCAGTTTTCTCCGTTGGCTGCGCCATGCGGTTGCGGTTAGGCCAGCACGACAAAGCTCAGTGTCGTGTTCAACGCCAGTGCCGCGATCAGAAGCACCTGCAAGACCGGCTTCTCCTTTCTTTTTCTTTTCATGATGCCCTCCTCCCGGAGGCCCCGTGTTGGTTTTCCTCCGTGAGGGAGGTGGTAGAGGTCCCCGGCCGCTGGGGTTTTGAACTCCACCGGTCGAGGACCCTACCGGGGACATCATTTCCTCTTCCCTCAACGGCTTCAGTCTAAGCGTTTTTAGCGGCAGTGGGCCGCTAGAATTGGACATGTTTGACGCTGAAAACGGGACGATTTCCGGGAATCGTGGAGATCAGGCGTGCTTCAGAATTCGTTGAAGCAGGATTTGCTTCTGGTCGTTATCGTCAAAGAGATCTTTGATCGATTCCAGTTTTTCGGATGGGAATCATACTGGGTGTACGAGTAGCTCGTGCACCACGAATTGTTCTAGCTGTTCTTTCGTTCAACTCAGTCTTTCCCTTTTATCTCTTGAAGTGAGCTTTTCCTGAAGCGCCCATGCAGGCAGGTTCAAGTGCCTTCGGCGGCTTCATCTGACAAAACGAGCATGCTTCCAGAGGATCGGGATTTCAGCTCCGACGCGGACAACCTTCGTCGGTGAGAAGTTCGATGTTCTCCTGTTTCTTTTCTCAGGCTGATAATCATTTCTATCGCTGCTCTCTTGAATCGGTTTCGCTTTCTCCGATCAGCGCTTCGAACTCCGCCGTCTGTCCCGCCTCTGACAATCTCATCCGGATCGCTTTCAGGAAGGATCGCTGCCTTTACGGTCAAACCCTGATGACTGCGATCTTCAAGCACTTCGAGGAGTGCTGTCTGCGCCACCGGGATCTCCGTCGAAGATCAAGATGGCAGTACTGGGCGATAGTTTTCGAGAATGTGCTGCCTGCTCAGAGGTGATCTCGGTTCCGAGTAGACCGACCGTGTATTTTGAAACCCGCCTGATGCAGAGTCAATACATCGAAGTAACCTTCGACGACCAGAACCGTATCGTTCGAAATCCTGAGTTGTTTTAGGCCCGAAGAGAAGCTCTGCGTTTGCTGAAAATAGGGGGACTCGGGGGAGTTCAGATACTTTGCCTGAGGCGGAACTGATCGATAGCCCGTCCGCCGAATCCAACAGTGGCACCTCTCTGGTCCGTAAGGGAACACGATTCTGCCCATGAACGGGCAGGTTACCCCCTGCTCCTTCTCTTTCAGGATGTCCACTGGCGATCGGGATGCCTCCTTCTCTTTGATGCCCGATTTCTTTGAGGGCGGCAATCAAGTCTTTGACGGAGCCAGCATATCCAATGCGCGAACTCCTCTTGGATTGTCTGGCTTGATGCCTCGCTCTGTCGAGATAGTTCACCGCCGACCGGAAGGCACCCGAGCGAAGCTGCGCCGCGAACTCTTCCTGAGCCTTTGCCAGGCAGAAAGAAAAAGTTCTCGTTTCTTGTCTTCTTCGGTGTCCATGGGGATTCGAGCCTTGCCCGCAAGAAAGCGGACTGCTTCAGGGAAGGGGAGATTCTCTGTGTTTTCTCAGGAAAGTGATTGCGTTCCCGCTCGCCCCGCAGCCGAAGCAGCGAAAGATCTTCTTCTCCGGACTGACGCTGAGCGAGTGGCGTCTTGTCATCGTGAAAGGGACAGAGACCCTGGAAGTTCTGGCCGATCTTTTAAGCGCTACAAAAGATCCAATGAGTTCGACGATGTTGGTGGAGTCAAGTACGCGATCGATGGTCTCTTGCGGGATGCCAGGCATATCATTGCTTGATTTAACCCGGCGTCTTCACGATCTGTTCCATTGATAATTGGGCCGAATATCCTTTCATCGAGCACATTTCACCCATTCGCATCGTTTAAGCCCCATTTCTCTTACGAACCGTGAGGGTACGGTCGGCTCTCCGTAGAGAGTTTCGGGCGATATGGCGACAAAGAAATCTTTCGCTCGTGTCAAAGCCACGTAGGCAAGCCTTCTTTCCTCCGGACTGTTAACCTCGTCTCTTATCTCAAGCGGGAAGACCCTTCGACGCAGCCCAGAAGAATGACCGCCCGATGCTCCAACCCTTTGCTCTGTGAATCGTCGAGAGATGCAGTCGCTTCTGCTTCGATGCCATGCTCAGGACCTGTAATTTTTCTATTTGCTCGACGATCTCTCCTAAATGATTGAATCGGGCCATGAGCCTGAAGAGCCCTTTCGTCTCCCTGGTGTCGACGATGAAGCCTCTTTTCTCTACGATTGCCCACGCGATTTCTGCCACCTCCTGAGGTTTGTTTTCTCTGCAGCAACTGAATCTCTCTCAAATCCTGCAGAGAAGATTCATGCCCTTTTTCTATCTCGGGATTCGTGATGGACTGTTCAATCGCGGTTTCAAAGGGACTGAGCTTGAGCTCGCTTGCCAGCGAGCAAATCTCGCTCGAGGAGCGTCTGCCAACATAGTGCGTGAGCAAGGTCTGTTCCCATACGTCGTCTGGCCTCCAGGCTTGAAGGCAAGGGGCAGGAAAGGGCCTTCTTTCAAAAAGAGGCTTGTGTTCTTCAGGATGGAATAGGGGATTTCATTTTCAATGAGTTCGCTTTCGACCTCTGCCCTGTAATGGTTGGTCCGGTAGAGGATCAAGAATATCTCTCGGCTGAAAGCCATGCTGAATGAGGTCTACGGCGATCTCCGTGGTGAGCTGTGCTTCCCCAATCTCATTGGCCACCCGTACCCATAAGGGATTTACTCCCTCTTCTCTCATAGGTACCGAGGAATTCTCACTCCCGTTCAAACGGATCAGGCGGTTGGCGGATTCGAGGATTTTCCCCGTGGATCGGTGGTTTGTGAGGAGATAGAATTTGCGGGTCTTGGGATAGATGTCTCCGATCCGATTGATCTCATCAGGAAGGGCGCCTTTGAAGGAAAAAGATGGCCTGGTTGTAGTCGAGGAAGAAAGTGACGTTGGGCTTCTTCGCGGAAAGACGTTTGATCAGCCTTATCTGAACTGGATCGAGATCCTGCGCCTCATCAACCAGGATGTGAGTAGGAGATGTTGCTGTATCCTTTTCTGCCTTGAGCTTTTGAGCGCAAAAAGAAGGAGGTCATCGTAGTCAAGCCTTAGCCCCTTAAGTCATTTCATATTCCTTGAGGAGCTTTCGTGTCTCTTCCCGTTTTTCAATCAATCCGAGTTTGGCCTGGCTGATAACGGTGGAGATCTCGTCGCTGGTCGGTGTCGCTACCCGCGGCTTGTGCGGCCAGCGCGTACGATGACTCCGTGATCATAGTCTGAGAGAATTCTGATCGGTTGCCCGAAGCTTGTCTTAAGAATCCTGTAGCAAAGGGAGTGGATCGTGGACACTTGAATTGCGCGCGTGTTCTCGTGTCTCCCGATCCTCGCGCGCATCTCGTCGGCCGCCTTTCTCGTATGCGTCACGCATAGAGATTCTGGCGTCTGGATAAAGTCTGCGAATGTACCTGGCTTTGACGGTCAGGGTTCAGGTCTTACCCGATCCCGGTCCTGCTATCACCAGAGCACGGACCGTCTATGGCGGTTACTGCCGCCCTTTGCTCGGGATTGATTTTCTCAGGAGTGACTGTGAAGTTCATAGAGAGAGTGATGCGTCTACTTGCAGAGTTCAAACAACGCGCGCGTCGGCTTAGGGCGGAAACCTTTGCTCTCTACCTTGCTGCGCGCCATCCCGGAACACCGTGGTACGCGAAGCTTTTCGTTGCTGGCATTGTGGCATACGCGTTCAGCCCCATCGATCTAATCCCTGACTTCGTGCCCGTTCTTGGTTATCTGACGACCTCATCTTAATCCCTATCGGTATTGCTTTGGCTATCAGGATGGTGCCGTCATCAGTTTTGGCCGAGTGTCGAGCACGAGCACAGGAAGTCATGTCGCAGGGCAAACCGGTGAACCGTATTGCAGGAGCCGTGATTGTCGTTATCTGGATCGCGTTGACAGCGCTATTCGCTGTGTGGGCCTACGAGACGTTCGTTTCTGCACGTGCCTCGCCGTAGTGCGACATATCCGATCATCGTCGACACGGTCCAATATCCCACATCATCTAGCGTTCGCACACTGAATGTCCCGAGACGCTGCGAGAATATTTCCCTTCCGCTCTTCTTCTTTCTCCAATTCCAGGAGAGCGTTTTCAAGAATCCCATTCACAAGCCGTGTCATTGGGATCTTCTTGAGCTTGCGCAGGCGATAAAGCCGTGGAATGAGTTCTTCGTCGATCTTCGGGCTGTACATTGAAGCTGTGAGGATTTTTGAAGTCTATGGCCTATGCCCGTTCAGCTTAGCGTCTCTGCGATTTCTTTGAGGGTTTGCGGAGTAGGCTGGTAAGGCTGCCAGTTTGGATTCTTGGGGAACTTTTCGCCCAGGATTACTTTGAGCCTGTTATAAGATTTCGGGAAGTCAAACACCCGTCTGCCTTGCCATGTGGCGGTGATAAAGTTCTCGTGCCTCCATGAAACCCGAGCAAAGCTTTCGCTTTGCGCCCCGAATCTGACTGACGGCTTCTTCCAGCGGGATTCCCGGAGTTTGTTGTGTCGGTTCATCGAGACAGAAGATATCCGGAAGGTCAGGAAGGAAAGGGTTACCCAATATCTCCCGCCATCTCTGAACGTTTTGGTCACAAGGGCTTGGCCGTGTTGTCGCGCTTCCTGGTTTTCACGGGAACGTTCGAGCTCGTGATAGTAGACGAATATGGGCTCCCTTACGTCCTGGGCCGTGATGCGGAGATCGATTTTAAGCCCAGTGTTATTTCTGACGCCATGGAAAGCTCTTCTCGGGTTCGCAGCTAAAACGGAATATCGTCTTCCGGTCTCGGCTGGGAGGCGGTATCTACTTCGCTGCTCTTACCGTTGGAACGACCGCCGAGGAATCTCACCTTTGGGCGACGATCTCTGTGACGCGCTGCTCCTTGCCTTCTTTGTTTTCGTAGGAGCGGTGGCGAAGCGTTCCTTCGACGTAAACCTGACGGCCTTTCTCCAGGTATTGCCCGCAGGCCTCTCCCTGTTTTCCCAGACCACGACGGTATGCCATTCGGTTGCCTGCTGTTTTTCACCGTTCGCGTCGATCCATGTGTTGGACGTGGCAAGGGAGAATCTTGTCACGGCCTTCCCGTTCGGGGTAAAGCGTGTCTCCGGGTCTTTGCCGAGATTGCCTATAAGGATCACTTTGTTAACCATTTTGGTCTCCTTTCATTCACTTTGACTGATCGACTCTGACTTCCTTTTTGCCTCCTCGATCTCGTGCGGCAAAAGGTACTCGCTTCCGGCTTCACCGAAATCCACCAAGATCAAAGTCCTGCCGATGTTTTCTCTCGCGCCAACAAAAATCCCGTCTCTTAGCAGTATGAGTCCGGTCCGCTGGGAGCGGACGGACATAATCGTCCTTATTTTCTCGCCCGGTTTCATGCTTTTCGTCCTGGTTAGTTCCTGTACGCGCGAACTGCCGACTTCCCGGCAAAGCGCCAGGAGTTCAAGGTTGAGCGGTCCGCCGCTGATGCAGAATCCGATCGGGTACATTGCTCCTCCGTTTGTGCTGAACAATGCCGCAAATGGGCACTCTCCTGCTTGATGTTCCCGCAATAGGGGCAGATGAAGATTACGCCTGTGGATTTTTCTAGTCTGCATTTTTTTGTCGGCTCTTTTTCGTCCCTCTCAAGGAAGGCGGGAAGGGTAGGGTCAAGGAGGATCAAACCTCTACCCCTCGCTGTCGGTGAGGGTCCCTACTTTGAGTCCGCACGCGGCCTCCTGGGTGGGACCTGGGGACTGAAGGCTGGATAATCGTCTCTACGAATCGACTGCTGCTGTAGGTCACGATATGGAATTGATCTCCACGTGAGGATTGGCAAGAGGATTTTCTTCACATCCTTCCCATTTTAGCCGACCGTTGCCGCATCCGGGCCGGGGAGGTAGACGGCTTCCTTGATCTTTTTCACTTCGATGATTTTCAGTAGTTCTCTGGCGGATCTCTGATCAGAACCTAAGTCAGCCGCCTCCCACGCAATTGTGCTTTACCGGAAAGGTGATCAACCCGTGCTCAGGAAAGTAAAGACGTGGTTCCCCTCGGCGGAAATCCCTGACGCTAACTTGCGGGGAGTTCGGGAATCTTGCCGCCGCTTGCCTGGCACACCCTCTGCCCATCACGTAGGTTCGGTCTGTTCTTACAAACCCATTTGTCGTGATGGCGATGATGCCATCAAATTTCCACAGATCTCCGACGACTTCACTCATGTTTTCTTCGTCTATTGCCTCTTTGTTCCTTTTTGCGACTCAGCTGCGTTCCTGCGCCAGAGAATCGGCGAGCTCGTTACCCTGGTTTCCGTTGTGCCCCCTGACGTAAGCGAAGGTTAGCTGCGGAAACTCCTTGAGTAGATCCCTGATCTCCATTACCAGCTCCAGATTTGCCCTGGCTCTCCAGTTCTGGGAGAAGATCCCGACAACCGAGCTGGGAGTCCGTGAGGATGTTACTGAGGTGTTCCGAGGACAGCCGCTGCCTCTTGAGTTCTATCAGCGCGTGCTTGAGGGCGAGGAACTCTGCTTGGTTGTTGGTGACGTATCCGCAGTGGGATTCCGTGGATGCTGAGTGTCTTCTTGTGTGGACGGCGTCCGTGATCACGATCCCCGCTCCGCCAGGACCGGGATTCCCCTTTGATGAACCGTCAATGTAGACCTCGATCATCATTCCACCTCCTTGTCTCGGTTCGTTCCATTTTGTTGAGCCAATCCGCTATTACATCTCCGTGGCATGCCTTGGGCTTGCAAAAGCATCCCAGCCTTCTTGCCCTTTAGCGCCAATACTGCGCCGCTTGAATTCAGAGTCTCTTTCGATCCTGTCGGTGAAGTACTTTTGGAACCTCTTGACAGCATCCTCCCGGCTAATTCGCTGCCCCATACGGAACGGGTTGCCAAAGTATCCATCTTCTCCTCGACCGGCGCGACCAATGTAAGCATCAAACTGTTCCTTGTAGATGTTCACGACTACCGTCTGCATCGTTGATTCCATTTCCTTTCTTGGTGGCGGACAAAAGGCGAGTTTGCACGTCATACTCATTTTTGTTCATCTCTTTCACTGAGATGTCGATGTTTCCGTTTTCATGGGTGGGGAAGTTTTCAGATCCGGCTCGCCCGCCGCCGGGCACACCCGTGCGATGAACAGGTAGTCGCCGCTATCTGTTCCTTTTGCCTTTACATGCACGTGAAAGTAAGTGATTCCATTTTATCGGTGGGGCCAGCCGTAGGATGTCCAGGAGCACCGCCGGAGGTGGCAGACGGGTGATGCACCTCGCAGGCAGCGATCAAAGGTGGGGGAGGGGAGATCAGGCGCAGCTCTATAAATATAATGGAAATTTGTAACAGTTCAGTCCCGACGCCCGTCCGGGAAGTGTCGCCGGCGGCACGAACTTCTGCGGGCGGAAGGTGTTTGTCTGCATGCGGAAATGGAAAATCTGCCGGCGGAAGTTCGCTGTGTCAACTGATGGAGGAAGCGGGTCGGAGCGATATAGGAAAGGACTTGTTACAATATCTGCACTGTGGACACGGTTTACATCACTTGCGTGACTTCAGAGCCAACTTCGTTACAGGCTACGTGTCAATGTTCACATAAACAGATTTCAGCGTCCTTGTCGTACCGGCCGATAAGGCTCGTCTGAGGCGTCGTTCAGTTCAATCCTACATCGGAATTAACCCTTTCCCCTCGAAGAATCCTCGTTCTCTATTATGCCGTAAATAGCACTTTTCTCGGCTGCTCTGTCCGTGTTAAATAATGCCCTCAAGAACGAGGTGCGCAATGAAGAGGACTGCGGTGCCATCAATCCTTGTTGCTGTGGTGTTACTTGCTGTGTGGAGTGATAGCCGACGCGCAGCAGGCCGGTAAAGTCTTCAGCATAGGTTTCTGGACGCAGGCACTGCTTCTGGTAGCGCGGTCATGGTAAACGAGTTCGGCAGGAGCTGAGTAAGCTTGGCTGGGTTGAGGGAAAGAATATCAGCATGGAGTACCGGTTTGCCGAGCAAAAGTTTGAGCGCTCTGCCTGAGCTTGCGGCGGAATTGGTTCGTCTTAAGGTCGATCTCATCGTTGCTACCGCGGGACCGATTGTGCTGGCCGCAAAGGCAGCAACTACTGCCATACCCATCTTCATGACAAATGCTGGGGATCCTGTCGGCGAAGGACATGGTTGAGTCATCCCGGAGATAAGCTGACCGGCTTTTGTCGTTTTCTACGGCGGCGCACTTAATAGTTCGCCGCACAAGCAAACCAATCGAGGCATGGAGGAGGATTCGCCATGATGAATCGACGCGTATTTCTTGGCAGTGCTTTGACCGCGGTAGCTCCTCTCCCAAACGCGAGTCGGCACGCGCCGCAGAACAGAAGGCAGCTGCACAGACGCCTGAGCCGCTTGTGTGGCCAGTCGTGACGAAGCTGCAGCCCGGCATTCGGTCGATCGCCGGTCACACTGATACCGTGCCTGACATTGTCGGCCGGATCGGAACGCCACCGAGCTTGGTGATCTTTACCGAAGGCAATCACCTGATGGTGTTGCTCAGCGACGACATCGTCGGCGCATTCCCGTCGTGGGCCAAGTCGCAGCCGCAATACGCCGATCTCGATCTAGACAATATAGTGGTGGTGACGGTACCCCAGCCCATCGTCGTACAGATGATACGTACTGGAGGAATCGCGCTGGGCAACCTTACGCTCGACGTCAGCCGTAAGTCCGGTTTCTACCCCGATATCGTCATGGGCGGGCCTGACCCTTTGCGACAGTTGCGTAAGCTCGGAGTGATCGAGCCGCAGGCGCGTTTCTTCTCAAAGAATCGCGGCCTCGCGCTGCTTGTCCGCAAAGGCAATCCACTCGGGATTCATGGCCTAACCGATGTGGCACGCACCGGTGCGCGGATCGCGCTACCGGATGCGGTCAACGAAGCGGGATCTCGCGCCAGGTACCGCGATGCCGTCGACGAGCTGATCGGAAAGTCCGCAGCCGACGCCTTCTTCGCCGCGGAGGTACCGCACTTTCCAGGTCGCATCGGCATTGTGCATCGCGATTTTCCCGAGATGGTCGCCCGCGGTTATGCGGACGTGGCCCTCACGCAGTATCACCTCATTTCCTATTGGACGCGGATATTCCCGAATCACTTCGAGCTCGTACCGATCGCGGGCGCAGAGCGGTTTTTTGTAAAGATCGCCTTTGGCCGCGTCATTGATCCGCTGCGTCCCCGCGCTCTCAAGGCCTTCGAGGAGTTCTTCTTTAGCCGGGCAAGAGACGTCTATCCTCGATATGATTTCGCGCGCATGACTGACGATGAGTATGGAGCAGCCTTGGCGCTCGATTGATTGACAAACAATGGAGTCTAGGCGCCGCAGAGGCAAAGCAAGAAGGTTGAGTGGGTGTCCAGGCGGTGGCGATGCACTGAGGCGTCGAACAGCGCGCTCCAAGCGGGACTGACGCTCGCGTCCTCGCCCCGGCCGCTGGAGCGCGCCCTTTAAAGTCTGCCGATCATTTTCCTGCGCCTGAATTCCCGGTAGTTCTTCGCGCAAGGAAGAAAGACCCTGTTACAGCACCGCTCAACAGATAGACCGTTTTGAAGTCGCTGACGGTCTCGCTTCCAAGCGATGCTAGTCTCTACCTGGCGAAGCTGGATTTTGATTTGATTCCGGCACTTTTGGGCGCCAACGCACGTACATTGCGCCTGGGATTGATTTGACGCGTCGTTCAGTTCAATCTCAGGAGAAATCTGGCCTTCCTACTCGACGAATACCTGTCGCCTTCCGCCGTGTAAATCACACTTTCCTTTATCTCTATCCGCGTGATACATAACGCTCGAAACGAGGTGCGCAATGAAGAGGGCTGCGGTGCCATCAATCCTTGTTGCAGTGGTGTTGCTTGCTGTTGGAGTGATAGCCGAGGCGCAGCAGCCAACGAAAGTCCCTCGAATAGGGTTACCTAAGTGATAGCCCTCTTGGCAGTTTTCCGAAAATCCGCGCCGAGGCATTTCCGCAAGGTCTACGTGAACTTGGGTACGAGGAGGGAAAAACATTGTCATCGAGTGGCGATATGCGAGACGGAAAACTAGATCGCGTGAGCGACGCTCTGCGGCCGAACTAGTGCGTCTCAAAGTAGACGTCATCGTCACGGGTGGTCCGACATCAACCCGTCGCCGCCAAGGAAGCAACTGTTACGATTCCCATTGTCATGGCGCAGGACAGCGATCCTGTTGGCAACGGGTTCGTCGCCAGCCTTGCGCGACCTGGCGGGAACATCACTGGATTGTCCGACCCTTGCCCCGGAGCTAAGCGGAAAACGACTGGAGCTTTTGAAGGAGATCGTTCCTAAGCTCTCCCGCGTGGCCGTCCTCGGGACTTCGACCCAGCCGGGCAACGCACAATCGTTAAAAGAGGTGGAACTCGCCGCAAAGGCGTTCGGAGTGAAGCTTCAATACCTAGACGTCCTAGAGTCCCAAGGATATTGAGACCGCATTCCGAGCCGCAAGCAAGGGGCGGGCTGACGCAGTCCTTATGCTGCTGGCAGGACCCGTCTTCAATCCTCAGCCGAACACAGATTATAGACCTCGCGGTAAAGAGCCGACTCCCGGTGATATACCGCAGCCAGAATGGATGTGGAAGCCGGCGGGCTTATGTCCTACGGCGTGAACTTGACCGACCTGTACCGCCGCGCCGCCACTTACGTGGACAAGATTCTCGAAAGGCGCTAAGCCCGCCGATCTTCCGGTGGAGCAACCGATAGAAGTTCGAGTTCATCATCAATCTGAAAGCGGCGAAGCAGATCGGCCTGACGATTCCGCCGAACGTGCTGGCGAGGGGGCGGATAGAGGGTGATTGAGGATGATCGAGGAAAACGAAGCGGCGATGCCAGAATTGAACTGAATTCTCCCTCAATCAACGTTCTGAGTTTAACCGCCCTTAGCAAATCACCCAAAGCGGTATCTTGCCAGAATGCCAAGATGCCCGTGCAGGCGGTCAATGGACGGTGTCTGAAATGCGGTTATCGGCTCGCGTGGGTATTGGTTCGAAGACAAACGTCAGCGGAACTAAGCCCACGAGCGTTTCAAAGCTCGTTAACTCGTCCCGCATTGAACTGAATAAAATCTGCTACCTCCTGTAGCAAGAGAGACGCCCCTATAGGCGCGGTCATCTTTAAGTTGCGATTTTCATAGGCTGCCTTTGTGGCATAACGGTTGCGGTGGAAGGGAGAAGGTCATGAATCAGGAATTCTCCTGGATGGTTCCCTTTTCTCACTGGGGGCACGTTCGCTAACGCGCAACAACCAGGAAAAGTCCCGCGAATAGGATTTCTACATGCTTGCTTCCGCTGCCACATATCTCGGCCCGCGTGGAGGCATTCCAGGCAAGGTCTACGGGAGCCGGCTACGTGGAAGGGCGAAATATCATCATTGAGTATAGATACGCCGAGGAAACAGCGTGATCGGCTCCCTGCGCTCGCGGCTGAGCTAGTGCGGCTGAAGGTAGACGTCATGGTTACGGGGGCTGCGGGCAGCGACGCGTCCCGCCAAGGAAGCAACTGTGACGATTCCCATTGTGATGGCTGCCGTTGGCGACCCTGTTGGAAGCGGGTTTGTCGCGAGCCTTGCGCGACCTGGCGGAAACATTACCGGACTGTCAACCCTTTCCCCGGAGCTAAGCGGAAAACGACTGGAGCTTCTGAAGGAGATAGTTCCTAAGCTCTCCCGCGTGGCCGTACTCGGGAATTCGACCAACCCGGGCCACGCACAATGCGTTAAGAGAGACGGAACTCGCCGCAGGGGCGTTCGGAGTGAAGCTTCAATATCTAGACGTACTAGAGTCCCAAGGATATTGAGACTGCATTCCGAGCCGCGAGCAAAGGGCGTGCTGACGCAGTCCTCGTGCTGCCGAGCTCCGTCTTAATTCTCAGCGAACACAGCTTAGCAGACCTCGCGGTAAAGAGCCGGCTCCCGGCGATATATTACAGGCCAGAGTATGTGGAAGACGGCGGGCTTATGACCTACGGCGGAAGCTTTACCGACTTGTACCGGCGCGCCGCCACTTATGTGGACAAGATTCTGAAAGGCGCTAAGCCTGCCGATCTGCCCGTGGAGCAGCCGACGAAGTTCGAGTTCATCATCAATCTGAAAGCCGCCAAGCAGATCGGCCTGACGATTCCGCCGAATGTGCTGGTGCGGGCGGACAAGGTGATCAAGTGAAAAGAGAGGCGAGTGAGGAGCGTCGAGTGGAGAAAGCAGGGAAAAACATGAAGAGAAAAATCACTGTCATTGCTCTTTGCACCATGCTCTTTGCGCTTTGCTTGCCCGCCGAGGCGCAGCAGCCGAAGAAAGTCCCGCGGATAGGGTATCAATCCGCAGGTAGTTCCGGAGAGAACGCGAGGAGGCGTTTCGCCAGGGACTGCGTGAACTGGGCTACGTCGAAGGACAGAACATCGTCATTGAGTGGCGATTTGCGCAAGGAAAGCCCGATCAGGTTCCACGCAATGCGGCTGAGCTGGTCCGGCTAAAGGTTGATGTCATCGTTACGGGCGGCGCGACAGACACGCGCGCAGCCAAAGGAGCGACGAGCACGATTCCCATAGTTATGACAAATGAAAGCGATCCAGTAGGAACAGGTATTGGTTGCGAGCCTTGCCCGGCCTGGCGGCAATATCACTGGGCTGGCGACTCTTTCCGCTGAACTAGACGGGAAACGGCTGGAGCTGCTCAAGGAAACCCTTCCACGGCTCTCACACGTAGTTGCCCTTCGGGGTCCGGGCCAGCCAAAGCTCTGCAGTGACATCTGAAAGAGACCGAAGTCGCAGCCCGATCATTAGGGCTCAAGCTTCAATTCCAGGACGTAAAAGAGCCCGACGATCTCAATCGCGCATTCGAGGCCATCAGCCAAGGCGCGCACCGAGGCTCTTATCGTAACAGGAGGCCCGTTCGCTACTGCTCAACAGGAAACGGATTGTGGAATTTGCAGCCAAGAGCCGGCTTCCGGCGATTTACTACAGGCGAGAATTTGTCGAGGACGGTGGGCTTATGAGCTACGACGCGAACCGTAACGACTTGGCCCGACGCGCAGCCGTTTTCGTGGACAAGATTCTCAAAGGCGCCAAGCCCGCCGACCTACCCGTCGAGCAGCCAATGAAGTTTGAGTTCATCATCAATCTGAAAGCTGCCAAGCAGATCGGCCTGACGATTCCGCCGAACGTGCTGGCGCGAGCGGATAAGGTGATCAAATGAGAAGGAGCGGGTGTCAAGTGTCGAGTGACGAGGGATCGAGACAGAGAAAGACATGAAGAAAATAACCGCGGTCTTACTCTTATGCGCCTTGCTCTTTGCAGCTTTGCCTTTCGCCGACAGCGCAGCAGCCGAAGAAAGTCCCCAAGATAGGTTACCTAACTGGTGCTTCGCCTTCCTTGAGGCGCACCGAGCTCGAGGGATTCCGGCAAGGGCTGCGGGACCTCGGTTACGTTGAGGGAGAAGAACATCCTGGTTGAGTATCGCTACGCTGAGGGAAAGCTGGACCGTATCCCAGGCCTCGTGGCCGAACTCGTGCAACTCAAGGTCGATGTGCTTGTCGTTGCAATTCTACCAGCGATCCGCGCAGCCAAGCAGGCGACCAAGACGATCCCCATTGTCATGGTGACTACTGTAGATCCAGTCGCGACTGGGCTAGTCGATAGCTTGGCGCGCCCGGGCGGAAATATCACCGGGGCTCACCAGACTCACCCGAGAATTAAGCGGAAAACGGCTGGAATTGCTTAAGGAGGTGGTTCCGGGGATATCGCGCGTCGGAGTCCTTGGGGATGCGGACGACGAAGGCTGGCTATTGGTTTTAAAGAGTATGAGGCTGCGGCGCGCGCTCTAAAGATACAGCTTCAATCCCTGGAGGTACGAGGTCCGAACCCCGATTTGGAGGGCGCATTTCAAGCTGCGGCCAAGGGGCGCGTGAGCGCGCTCATCACGGTTACGAGTGCCCTGCTCGTATCGTCACCCAAAGCGGATTGCGGACCTTGCCATCAAGAACCGACTGCCTTCAATGTACGAGGGAAGTGACTACGTAGAGGCCGGTGGCCTCATGTCCTATTCAGCCAACGATGCTGAGCAGTTACCGGCGCGCCGCATACTACGTGGACAAAATTCTGAAAGGCGCCAAGCCCGCTGATCTCCCCGTGGAGCAGCCGACGAAGTTCGAGTTCGTGATCAATCTGAAAACGGCCAAGCAGATCGGCCTGACCGATTCCGCAGATCAGTGCTGTACCGAGCGGATAAGGTGATCAAATAGCAAAGAGCACAAACACGTAGAAAACCTATGAGAAAGACAGTCATTAGCTTTGCGCTTACCGCGTTGTTCTATGCGCTTTGCCCATCCGCCGAGGCGCAGCAGCCGGCGAAAGTTTCCCCGGATAGGATATCTCAGATGCTCGCCCCTCTTTCCACTCTCTCGGCCCGTATCGAAATATTCCGCCAGAGGTCTGCGCGAGCTTGGATACGTGGAAGGGAAAAACATCGTCATTGAGTATCGACACGCAGAGGGAAAACTCGATCGCCTCTCCGCCCTTGCGGCCGAGTTAGTGCGATTGAAGGTAGACGTCATCGTGACGGGAGGTGGAGGAGACGCAACCCGTGCCGCCAAGGAAGCGACCAAGACGATTCCCATTGTCATGGCAGGCGATGTCGATCCTGTTGGCCAGGGGTCCGTCGACCAGCCTTGCGCGGCCGGGCGGGAACGTCACTGGATTGTCAACCCTGCCCCGGAGATAAGCGGAAAACGACTGGAGCTTCTGAAGGAGATCGTTCCCAAGCTCTCCCGCGTGGCCGTTCTTGGGACTTCAACCAGCCGGGCACCGCACAAGCGTTAAGAGAGGTGGAACTCGTCGCAGGGGCGTTCGGAGTGAAGCTTCAATTCCTAGACGTACTAAGTCCCAAGGATATTGAGACTGCATTCCGAGCCGCAAGCAAGGGGCGTGCTGGACGCAGTCTCTCGTGCTGACGGGTCCCGTCGCTCAATGCTCAGCGAAAACAGATTGCAGACCTCGCGGCAAAGAGCCGGCTTCCGGCGATATATCCATTGCCAGAATATGTAGAAGCCGGAGGACTTATGTCCTACAGCGCCAACATTACCGACTTGTTCCGGCGCGCCGCTACTTACGTGGACAAAATTCTCAAAGGAGCCAAGCCCGCCGATCTTCCCGTGGAGCAGCCGACGAAGTTCGAGTTCATCATCAATCTCAAAGCAGCGAAGCAGATCGGCCTGACGATTCCGCCGAACGTGCTGGTGAGAGCGGATAAGGTGATCAAATGACGAAGGCAGCGAGCGAAAGCAGTCAGCAGAAAATGAGAGCAGAACTCATGAAGAGAAAGATTCTTTCAGCCTTGCGCTTAGCGCCATGCTCTTTGCGCTTTGCTTTTCCGCCGAGGCGCAGCAGGCGACCAAAAGATTCCGCGCGTCGGGATTCCTTTCTCTCAACCGGGCATCCGTTCAGAAAGACCGTGTCGAAGCTTTTCGCGAAGCGCTACGCAAGCTCGGCTACGTTGAGGGTCAAAACATCGACATCGATTACCGCTATGGCGGACAACAAATCCGAACGAATGCGCCGGACTCGCCGCCGAGCTGGTCCACTCTCAACGTCGATGTGATGGTCACGACAGGAAGTTCGGCGACCCGCCCCGCCAAAGAAGCCGACCACTACGATTCCGATCGTCATGATGTCGGACAACGATCCGGTGGGCTCGGGCTTTGTCACTAGTCTCGCCCGTCCTGGCGGAAACATAACAGGGCTCACGAACATCAGTGGGGATCTCGGTGACAAACGGTTGGAGCTGCTTAAAGAAATTGTTCCCAAGGTGTCGCGTGTGGCCGTTTTCAGGGATTTGACGAACGTCACTGAGGGGATCGGCGTTGACGAGATAGAGCCAACCGCCCGAGTCTTAAAGATACAAACGCAAAGGTTCGAACTGGCAAAGGTCGAAGACTTCGATGGTCAATTCCAAGCGATTATGAAATGGCGCCCTGGTGGATTGGTGATTGCCGGCGGTCCACTCATGAACGAACATCGAAAACGGCTCATCGAGTTCGCCGCGAGGAACAAACTCCCGGCGATGTACAACAGGGCAGAATTTGTTGAAGCAGGCGGGCTCGTCAGTTGTGCCACAAGATTTTGTTGATTTGGCCCCGCACGCGCCGCGACTCCATGTCGACAAGATTTTAAAAGGGGACAAAGCCTCAAGACATTCCCTGTAGAGCAGCCAGGCGAGGTTTGAATTCATTACTCAACTTGGAAAGCAACCGAAGCTGTGAGCAGATCGATCTCGACGATTCCGCAGTCGGATGCCTGTTCCGGAGCGGATAAGGATGATCCAAACAAGAAGTGACGAGTGCTCGAGTGGAAAGTGCGGGAAGCGGAGAGAGCAAGGAAAAACGCATGAAGAGCAGCTCAATGCACCTGGCGCTTAGCGCCATGCTCTTTGCGCTTGCGCGTCCGCCGAGGCGCAGCCAGACAGAAAGTCTTCCGCATCGGTTACCTGGATCCAAGCAATGCTTCCGGCAACGCGGCTCTCTTGAAAGCGTTCCATCAAGAGCTGAACAAACTTGGTTGGATCGAAGGCAAGAATATCGTCATCGAGCACCGGTTTGCCGAACAAAATACTGAGCGCCTGCCTGAGCATGCAGTGGAACTGGTTCGTCTTAAGGTCGATCTATTCGTGGTCACGGGAACAGCGCCAGCATTGGCGGCCAAGAGTGTTACCGCGTCCATCCCCATTGTGATGATCGGGCTTCGGGCCCCGTAGCCGCAGGACTGGTCGACAGTCTGGCGCGAGCCGGGAGGGAATGTCACCGGGTTAGCAAGTTTAGCGGTGGAGCTGAATACCAAAAGGTTAGAGATACTTAAGGACGCCGTCCCCAAGCTATCCTATGTCGGACTTATACGGCGACCGGGAGGCGGTGTCGGTACAGGAGAGGAGGTCCAATTGAAAGAGATCAGAGCGGCGGCTTCAGCACTTCAGCTAAAGCCTAGAGGAGATCGCATCTCCAGCCGACGCTAAAGGTTTAGAGAGTGCCTTTCAAACCGCCAAGCAGAAGCAGGTCAAAGCGATTGTGACGACCACGAATCGGCAGTTTTTCGCCGAAGAAAGCGGATTGTCGAACTTGCCAACAAAAATCGATTGCCGGCGATTTATTTTCAGAAAGAGTTTGTCGATGCGGGCGGTCTTATGTCTTACGGAGTGGATTACGACGAGCTGTACCGTAAATCCGCCCATTACGTGGACAAGATCCTCAAGGGTGTGAAACCTGCGGATCTGCCGGTGCGGCAGGCAACGAAGTTTGAGTTTGTGATCAACTTGAAGGCAGCGAAACAGATCGGTCTGACACTCTCGCCGGAATTTCTCTCGCACTGAGCGAATCAAGTGGTCAAGTGATTTTAGATTGCCGATTTTCCGATTCAGCGCGAGCCACAGCGGATGAGTGGACATCGAATGGGGGATAATTACTGCCCAGGTTCAGGCACAAAACAAGCACAGCCGCTGCGTGAGGCGTGAGGAGAAATGAATAAGCGAAAACTCGGTAGCTTTGTTCTATGCGCCCTGCTCTCTGTGCCCGGCTCGTCCACCGAGGCGCAGGAAGTGACGAAAGTCCCACGGATAGGCATATCCTGTTTATCGGTTCCCGAAACCAACCGCACCTTGAGTCATTTAAGCAAGGACTTCGGGAGCGCGGATATACGGAGGGCAAAAATATTGCCTTTGAATACCGCTACGCTGAAGGCAGACAAGACCAACTACCCGAACTCGCCGCTGAGTTAGTGCAGCTTAAGGTCGATGTCATTGTTGTCACTGCCGACATTAGTGCCGAGGCGGCCACGCAGGCGACAAAGACGATTCCAATCGTCGTGACAACCGGTGATCCAGTTGCGTGGGGACTAGCCGAAAGTTTAGCGAAGCCCGGCGGCAACGTCACGGGACTCAGTGCTGTTTTGGCGGATTTGAGTGGCAAGCGTGTAGAAATACTCCGAGAGACGATTGCCGAAGATGACTCGCTTGGCCACGTTGTGGGACCCGAGCGTGCGATTAGCTGGCCCTGTCTTTAGAGGAAACAAGTTTGGCTGCACAGGCTCTTTCTTTGCAGCTTCACTCCTTCGAGGTAAAAACAGCCCAAGATATTGAAAACGCTTTTGCGGATATACCAAAGGTGCGCCCCAACGCGCTTTTGGTGATCTTGAGTCCTGTGGTTACGCTTTACTCGAAGCGGATTGTCGAGCTGGCGCTCAAGCAAAGTTGCCCGGCATATATCCCACAAGACAGTTCGTCGAGGAAGGTGGCCTGATGGCGTATGGCCCTCTGATCGGCGATCTATACCGTCGCGCCGCAACTTACGTGGATAAAATTCTCAAAGGCGCGAAACCCGCCGACCTTCCCGTGGAGCAGCCGATGAAGTTCGAGTTCGTGATCAATCTGAAAGACCGCCAAGCAAATCGGCCTGACGATTCCGCCGAACGTGCTGGCGAGGCGGACCGGGTGATCAAGTGAAAGAGGCAAAAGGCGTGAGCACGTAGGGAGCAATGGGACAAAGAGCAGAAAACGAGGAGAGAGGAAAACTCGCTGAGCGAAAAAGTTATCGGCCTGGCGCTTGGCAAGCTATGCTCTTTGCGGCCGCACGGCAGCGGAGGCGCAGCAGGTCAGGAAAACCCTGCGGATTGGATATGTATCAGTGAGCGGCAGTCCCAATAGTCCAGGAGGTCTTGGTCGAGGCATTTCGCCCAGGGCCTCCGAGACCGCGGTTACGATGAAGGGAAAAATATCGTGGTCGAATATCGCTGGGCGGCAGTAGAGCCGGAGCGGATTTCGGCCTTTTTGTAAACCGAACCTTCGTGCAACTCCAAGGCAGAATGTCCTGGTCAGGCTCGAGTGCAGCAGCAATCCGAGCCGCCGAACAGGCTACCCAAACAATCCCCATAGTCATGGTGGCTTCTTTTGATCCAGTCGAGGCGGGGATGGTTGAAAGCTTGTCGCACCCTGGGTGGGAATGTAACGGGGGTCGCCAGGGATTTGGCCATGAGTTAAAGTGGAAAACGGCTCGAATTGTTTAAGGGAGGCGGTCCCAAAGATATCACGCGTTGGAGTCCTTGCGGCCCAGGAGAGCAGTGCTTCGCGAAAGAGTATTACGATAGGCTGCGGCGCGGGCTCAGAAAATAGCGTTTGAATCTTTAGAGTAGCAGGTCGTCCGAACCCCCGATCTGGAGGGGATATTCCAAGCTGCGATCAAGGGGCGTGTGAACGCGCTCATCACACAAGGCAGCGTCCGGATCAATCGTTACCAAAAGCAGATTGTGGAGACTTGCTCCTAAAGAACCGACTGCCTTCTATGTTCGAAGTCAGCCGTTGGTGAGATTCGAGCGGACTCCTATCTTATTCGTCCGACGAAGTGGGAAATTTCAAACGTAGCGCCGCCACTTATGTGGACAAGATCTTGAAAGGCGCCAAGCCCGCCGATCTCCCGGTCGAGCAGCCGATGAAGTTCGAGTTCGTCATCAATCTGAAAACAGCCGAAGCAGATCGGCCTGACGATTCCGCCGTACGTGCTGTGCCGCGGCGGATAAGGTGATCAAGTAAGAAAGGGGGCGAGTGAGGGAGTGTCGAGTGGAGAGAGCAGGGAAAAACATGAAGGCGAAAAATCACGGTCCTTACCGCTTTGCGCTTTGCTCTTTGCGCTTTGCGCATCCGCCGAGGCGCAGCAGTCAGAAGAAGGTCCACGCGGATAGGCGTCCCTGCTTCTGCTGGCTCACCCTCATCCATGGCAGCCCGCGTCGATGCTTTCCGTCAGGGCCTGCGCGAGCTGATGGATACCGCGAGAGGAAAGAACATCGCCATTGAGCATCGATATGCAGAAGCGAAAAAGAGGACCGTCTTCCTGCGCTTGTGGGCGAACTGCTTGCTCTCATGGTGGACGTCATTGTTGTTCAGGGAGGGAATGCGACTTTAGCTGCTAAGAATGCAACTAGTACAATCCCACCCGGTCATGCCGGCAACGAGCGAATCCTGTTGGGAGCGGGCTCGTAGCTGGCTTGGCGCGACCGGGTCAGGAATATCACCGGTTTGACCCCATAAACCTGCAGACCTAAGCGGGAAACGGCTGGAACTTCTCATGGAGAGGTAATTCCCAGAGTTACCCGCGTGGCTGTCCTCATCCATCGCAACAATCCAGCCGCCATACTCATGTCAAAAGAAACAGAAGCTGCCGCGAAGTTGCTGGGATTGCAACTTCAAAATCTGGAGGTTAACGGCTCCAACGAATTGGAGAACGCGTTTGGAGCCGCCAAAAAGGGAGCGTTCAGCAATACGTAAC
>ERZ1370068.10339-contig-9048_pt1 | contig 44237 bp, 54 predicted proteins | sample MGYA00561227_ERZ1370068 | MGnify/ENA primary metagenome ERZ1370068 (study PRJEB38410, sample SAMEA6850437) | metagenome | study: Metagenomic assessment of the ecological functions of the soil: analysis of the soil microbiota associated with the...
GTTGTACTTCGTTCAGTTACGTATTGCTCACGCCTTCGCTTGCCGTGCATCGGCGCATTCTTCATGCGGACGGAAGCCTCGCTGGCTCTCACCGGGCGGCGGTGCGTCCCGAAGCGGTTCCTGGACCGGGGCTTGACGTTCCAGTTCACGGATCTCGGCGCCGCGTTGCGCGAGCTGCTTCGATGAAGGTGGCGCAGCCTTGAGGCGAAGCCGTCTGGCGATTGTTCTTTCGATTCCCGGGTGGATCTATGTCGCCGGTCTGGCCCTTGTCGGAATCTGGTCGTCAATGGCACAAGGTTACACTCGCCGCGGAGCTGGCTCGCTGGCGTCGTCGGCGCCGCACGCGGTCGACTCATGAGCCGTCTGGCACGCTGCGCCGGGGAGCAGCCCAACCTGAATCCGACCTTGCCGTCAGGAGATAGACGCCAGGCTCATCAAGCTGCTGACCTGGGCATGTGGAGCCTAGCGCTCACCCTGACTCCTCGCCGGGCCTGGCCGCCGACTACCCGCGCCGAGGAAGGCAGCTGGGTGGTGCGCGACTTCCGCTTTCACACCGGCGAGGTGCTGCCCGAGCTGCGCCTCCACTACACGACCGTGGGCGCGCCCACCGGCGAGCCGGTGCTGATCCTGCACGGCACGACCGGATCGGGCGCCGGCATGCTCACGCCCGCGTTCGCCGGCGAGCTCTTCGGCCCCGGGCAGCCGCTGGACGCCAGCCGCTACTACATCATCCTGCCGGACGCCATCGGCACCGGCAAATCGGGCAAGCCTTCGGACGGCCTGCGCGCGAGCTTTCCGAAGTACAACTACGACGACATGGTCGACGCGCAGTACCGGCTGGTGACGGAGCACCTGGGCGTGCGCCACCTGCGGCTGCGTGCTCGGCAACTCGATGGGCGGCATGCAGACCTGGATCTGGGCCCAGAAATATCCGGACTTCATGGACGTCGCGGTGCCGATGGCGTCGCTGCCGACCGAGATGTCCGAGCCGCAACTGGATGATGCGCCGCCTGATCATCGATTCGATCCGCAACGACCCGGAGTGGATGAACGGCAACTACACCAAGCAGCCGCGCAGCGCGCAGTTCGCCTCGGTGTTCTACGGCATCGCCACCAACGGCGGCAACCGGGCGCTCTACAAGGCGGCGCCGACGCGCGAGAAAGCCGACCAGCTGCTCGACCAGCGGCTCGAGCGCGCCGTTCCGCGGCGACGCCAACGACCATCCTGTACCAGTGGGACTCGTCGCGCGACTACAACCCGTCGCCGGGCCTCGAGCGCATCCAGGCGGCGCTGCTGGCGATCAACTCGGCCGACGACGAGCGCAACCCGCCGGAGCTACGGGCGTGCTGGACCGCGAGATCAAGCGCGTGAAGAACGGCCGCGTGCTGCTGATCCCCGCGCAGCGACCAGACCGCCGGCCACGGCACCACGCCCAAGCGAGATTCTGGAAGAAGGAACTGGCGGAGCTGCTGCAAAGCGCGCCGCGCGGAAGAAGTAGGCGCGGGGATCGCTCAGCGAGCCCGAGATGTTGACCGCCTTCGAGAGCAGAACACCGTGGTCGTCGGCGGCAGGCGGCCAGGCTGGCGGTTGGGGCATGCTATCCAAACAAAGCGGGCCCCTCATCTCATCTGGAGCAGGCCGACACGGTGGGCGCAGCGCAGCAGCAGCATGACCGGCTCCGCTTACCATACACGGCGGCGTATTCCGCCCTCCCCCTTGTGCCGTTCCCGGATGATCACCCACGCTGCCGTCGCGCGGCAGGTGCTCGGTTATCTGGAGGCCTATGCCCGCCGGTTTCAGCTCCGCTCAAATTCGGCCAGACGGTCAAGGCCGCGCGCTATGCGAACGACCGCTGGAAGTCGGGGTGCAGGATGCGCAACCTGCAGGCGTCAGATCCTCGTGAGTCGCCACGGGCAATACGCGCGAGCCAATCCTTCCCACCCTGGCCGGGGCGAGACCGCCTTCAGGTTGCACGATCCCTGCGCCAGCGCCCAGTTCCGAAACGGCGGCGCCTTTGAGATCGGGCGGTGCTGGTGGTCGGCTTCGGCAATTCCGGCGGCGAGATCGCCGATTGATCTCTGGGAGCTGGGGCTCGACCGAGCCTCGCGTGCGCGATCCGGTGAACGTGATCCCCGCGAGCTGCTCGGCATTCCATCCTGGCGATCAGCATCGCGCGCAGCGCAAAGCTACCGTGGCTCGCCGATGCCATGAACGCGCCCGTGCTTCGCGCGGTCATGGGGGACCTCACGCGGTATGGGCTCCGCCGGTGCCGCGCGGGCCGCTGACCCAGATCCAGCACAATGCGCGCATCCGCTCATTGACGTCGGCACCATCAAGCCCCAGTCAAGGCCAGGCCGTATCACCGTGTATCCAGGGATCGAGCGGTTCACCGAGGATGGCGTGATCTTCACCGGATGGACGGCAGGGGAAGTTCGACGCGGTGGTTCTCGCCACCGGCTTTATCGCCCGCGGATCCAATGCCTTCCTGGAAGGCGCCTCGGCGACCCATGACGAAGATGGCGCGCCCTCGTCATGGCGCGAGACCTCCCAGGCTCCTACTTCTGCGGGTACCACGTCGCCACCGGCATGCTGCGCAGGATGCGCTGGGCGCCAGCGGTATCAGCGCCGCGATCGCGCGGAGGCGAGTCGGGGCCGCGAGGGCATGACATAGCGGCCTCCGGCCCCTCCGAGACGGCCGACTCGCGTCTTCCCACAGCACGAGCGTGAGTCCTTCCAGCTACGCGTGCCGCTGAGTCGGAGGAGTTTCACAAGGTCGGCGAATCCGGCACCTCGTGGACTCTCTTGCTCGCGCTCGACCACGCATCATGAACGCTGATCCAATAGATATTCGATGAAGCCATATGGAAACGCGGCGTCGCAAGGCGTTCGAGTCATACCCGCGGCCGATGCCTGGCCGGCTCAGGTTCAGGCAACCGCGCCATCGTCTTCCAGTGACTCCGACAACGTCCTGCCGAGCTGGTGGCGTCGTGTATCACCGCGGCGCTGACCTACCGTCTGAAAGAAACCAAGTACGGGTCGAGAAAGACCATGACCGACCGGCTCCAGCGGGTGGAAGACGTGTGCGCGTGGACATAACTATCGGGGCGGCGGGCCCGTGCTGCCCACATTTGCTGGCCTGGGCGAGGGAAGCCCCGGGCCGGGTCAAGCAAGAAGCGTCGCGGCAAGTGAGAGGGAGGCCACCGCCCAGGCACGATCACGACCGAAGGACGGCACGCAGATCTACTACAAGGACTGGGGCAGCGGGACAGCCCGTGGTCTTCAGCCATGGCTGGCCGCTGAGCGCGGACGCCTGGGAAGACCAGATGGTGTTTCTCGGCGCCCACGGATACCGCTGCATCGCCCATGACCGCCGCGGCCATGGCCGATCGAGCCAGCCCTGGAACGGCAACGAGATGGACACCTACGCCGACGACCTCGCGGCGCTGGTCGAAGCGCTCGACCTGAAGAACGCGATCCACGTCGGCCACTCCACCGGCGGCGGCGAGGTCGCCCGCTACATCGGCCGCCACGGCACCAAGCGTGTGGCCAAGGCCGTGCTGATCGGCGCGGTGCCGCCGCTGATGCTGAAGACGGCCGCCAATCCCGGCGGCTTGCCGATGGAGGCGTTCGACGAGATCCGCGCCGGCGTGCTCGCCGACCGCTCGCAGTTCTTCAAGGATCTCACCGCGCCGTTCTACGGCGCCAACCGGCCGGGCGCCAAGGTCTCGCAAGGCCTGCGGGACTCGTTCTGGCTCCAGGGAATGCAGGCCGGCTTCAAGGGCGTCATCGACTGCATCAAGGCGTTCTCCGAGACGGACTTCACCGAGGATCTCAAGAAGTTCGACGTGCCGACGCTGATCCTGCACGGCGACGACGACCAGATCGTGCCGATCGGCGCCTCGGCCATGCTCTCGTCCAAGATGGTCAAGGGCGCCACGCTGAAGGTCTATCCAGGCGCGCCGCACGGCATGTGCTCGACCCACAAGGACCAGGTCGAACGCACGGGCTGCTGCGGCGTTCTTCAAGGCGTGATCTGCTCAGACGCCGTGGCTCTCGTCGTCGCGGCGCTCGCTCTCGTGAGTGCGGCGGCGATGGAGCACTCCAGCGGGCGGGCGTACCGTCGGTGATGCGGAATCCTCTACGATTTTGTGCAGCCCGGCGTGACCGTCTGGTGGCTGGTCCTTGGCGGAGCCCTTTTTCGGCTCGGTCCGTCGTCGCCCTCCGGGATCGCGTTCGCCGCCACCGCAAATGCCGCCTTGCTGGCTGCTGGCGCTCTGGCTCAGGGTGGTCATCGTCCGGGCCGTTCGCCGCATGCTGTCGGCACGGAGTCGTGAGCGGCGCGCCCTCCACGAGCTGCAGGCAAGCTACGATGCGGTGGCCGGGTACGTCCGCGCGCATCGGCCGAGGCTCCAGGGCAAACCGTTCGACCGCGCCCTGCTCGATCGCTTTGCCGACCGCCTGGCCGGGCCGGGGCCGGTCTGGGATCTCGGCTGCGGTCCCGGCCACGTCACCCGCTATCTGCGCGACCGCGGCGTCACCATCGCGGCCTCGATCTCTCTCCGGCGCTCGTCGCCTGCCGCCAGAGACTCGATCCCGCCATCCCCTTCGAGCAGGGCGACTTCCGTCGACTCGCTGCGCCCGACCATGCCTGGGCCGGCATCGTCGCCCTCTACTCGATCATCCACCTCTCGCGCCCGGAGGTCATTCCGACCCTGGCAGAGTGGCGTCAGGCAGTGAAGCCGGCGGCTTGCTCCTGCTGGCGGCGCACCTCGGCGAGGACGTCCGTCACCTGGATGAGTGGTGGGGGCATCGGGTCGACGTGGACTTCACGTTCTTTCAAACGCCAAGCTCCGCGGATACGCCGACCGCCCGGCGCATCGAGGAGGCGACCGAGCAGGACCCCTACCGGACATGAGACCCAGACCCGCCGGGTGGCCGCGTCTCGCTCAGGCTCCGGCGGGTGCGGCAGCCGGACTCCAGCGGATTCTTCCCGGGTATGCTGCGGGGGGTGGCGGACGCCGGTGCGGGATAAGGACGGATGACCGAGAACTCTTGAAATACTTTCTGGATCCTTCCGGAAAAGGCATCGAAGGTCCAGGATCCCACGCTGGTAGAGCTCACGTACGAGCCGCCCTGGTGGAGGGCACGCGGCCCTTTCGGCCGTGCTCCAGCGAAGGGTGGCGATCAATATCGGAATCCGGACGGTAAGGGTCCACTGAGCAGCAGCGAAACGCTACCGGGAGCTCGACCTGAAGTATTCCGAGTCTTCTTTCCGCTGATCGGCGCCGCTCTGTGGGAGCTGTATCATCCGCTGCGCGTCGAGCTCGAACGTGAGCACGAGGGCGGTCTGGGGCCGACCGGTGCAAGCGAAATGGTCGAGCACCGCGCTCTTCGGAGTGTCGACCTCCGCCGCGGCGGCACGATCGAGCTTCGGCTACAGTTTTATTTGACGTGGGTTGGGACGATGCGATGTTCAATATCGCGATTGAAGGGGTGGACTCCCCGGCCGGTCGGTCTCGATGACTGAGGGAGAGGATGAGAAGCTCTCATCAAGAGTACGTGGGGTCAGCCGAGGCGGTCTCGCTTTCGCGTGGACCCTAGGAGGCTCGTTACTTCTTCTCGCTGTCGCCACCGCCCTGCGCGGGCATCTTCTTCCGGAGCCGCGATCTATGTCAACGTCGTCGAGCACCCGGCCCGTATGTCCTGCAGCACCGACGTGGCAGTCCGTGAGTTTGGCCCCAGCTACCAGCGCGCGGCCGTGATGCGGGAGCTTGGCGGTGGCGGGATATTGGCCGGGCTCTCGAGTGCACAAACTCATGCGCGATATACGGGGCGCCGTCGCAGCGGCCCTGCTGGGACTCGTGGTGCCGGTGACGTTGGTGCTCATCTTTCCCACGAACAAGCAGCTCCTCGATCCCGGCGGATCTGGCGGGGGCATGCGCGCGGCGATCTCTGACGCTGGAATCGCCTGCACGGGATTCGCAGCGGACTCAGCGGTGTGGCGTTCGTGCTGTTCCTCGTGCGCTGGCATCAGGCCCGCCGTGCTGGTTCGACCATCTCAGAATCGCGGTCGCCGACCCTGACATCGCTCGCGAGACTGGTACATCCGCACGCTTAGCCCCGACGGTAGAGTTCGGGTGTTGGACCGGCAAACCGTCGCGCTCCCAGGACACCGAGGGCTTCACAATCTTTCTCCAGAAACCCGGTCCGCGGTGGTGCCGAACGGTGTGCCGCTGTGGTTCCAGGTCGGCGATGTTGATGCCACGTTCGCTGACTGGTCAGGCCGAGGGTGGAGTTCGCCCATGGCCCGCGCAGAATCGTACTGGGGCTGCAGGCCGAAGCTTGTCGACCCCGACGGCACACCTGGTTCGCCGTAGGACGAGCATTCGATGAAGGCAAAGTGAGGCCGCGGTGCGTTCGGCCATGCAGCTCGTCTGGCCCTCCCCAGGGCATCTCGATGGCTATACCGCGGCGCTCCAGCGTGGCTGGTCGCCGGACAGTATTCGCGGAGAGGTGGCCGCGCACCGGGAGCTGGCGAGGATCGCCGCGGACCCCGCCGTATTCTCGCCGGGCTCGTGGATCGCCAGGCCAAGGGCCCACCCATCCCTCCCCGATGGCTCACCGCGTCCCGCGCCCTGCCCGGGTATCGACGCTGGATGTGGGACGGCGAAATGTGCGGGAGCATCGGCTTTCGCTGGCAGCCCCGGCAGCGCGGCGCTCCGCCCTATTGCCTGGGGGCATATCGGCTACGCGGTCGTTCCTTGGAAGCGCGGAAGGGGATATGCCACACTCGCGCTCGGGCAATTGCTGCCGGAGAACCGCGCACTCAGGTTTGCCGTTCGTCAGTTGACGACGGACCCGATAACTTTGGCCTCTCAGCGTGTCATCGTCGCCAATGGGGGCGTTCTGATCGAGCGCTTCTACGCGGCCCGCTCGGGGCGATTGGGCAACTACGGTTTCGGGATCGCGCTGTCATGGCAGATCCAGCTTCCGGCGTCAACGTCTGGAGCGCGCGATCCCGGGTCGAGGTGGATGGACAAGGCCCGGAAGGTCGAGGCGCTGGAAGCTCACTCACGGTCCTCACGGTGCCGGACCATCTGGCCGAGTTCTTCAGCCGATGCGGCGCTTTGGTGACGCGGCAGGGCGACGACGCGTCTCCGCGCGTGAGCACCAATGTGCTCAGCCAATGATTTCCGGCACCCGGTGGTGGTGGCGCGACGCGGCCTTTACGATCGACGTGCTGACCGACGGCCGTCTGCAGCTCGGCCTGGGCGCGGGCCACATGCAGTCGGAGTACGACGCCATCGGGCTGCGCTTCGATTCGACCGGTCGGCGGCTGGCCGAGGCGGTCACCATCGTGAAGGGCCTGCTCGAGGGGCAGCGGTCACATGCCGGTCGGCACTATCAGTGACCGGGCACACCATCCACCCGCAGCCGGTCCAGCGTCCCCGCCCGCCCATCCTGATCGGCGGCAATGGGCGACGGCTGCTCACCTCTCGCGGCGGGACCGACATCGTGGACTGTCGGGGATCACGTTCCAGGCGAAGCGGTACCGAGCAGGACATATCCGGCTGGCCGCGGGTCGCCGGTGTGGAGGAACAGCTCCGACTCGTCCGTGAGGCGGCGGGGGAGCGCTTTTTGCGCAGCTCGAGCTCAGCGCGCTCGTCCAGCGAGCCCGTCGTGACCGACGATCGCCGCGGGGTGAAGCCGAGGATCTCGCCCAGCTGGACGCCCTGAGTCCGGCCGAGATCCTCGCGAGTCCCTATGTCCTGGTGAGCACCATCGTCAGCAGGTCGAGGATCTTCCTCGCTCGCCGGGAGCGGTGGGGAATCTCCTGCTACGTCATCTTCGAGCCGTATCTGGACGCCTTCCGCGCCGGTCGTCGCCAGGCTGGGGGCAAGTGTTGAAGTCGCGATTGGCTCCGACCACGCCGGGTTCCGCTACGAAATCCTCAGGGCGCGCTCGCCGCGCGCAGGCACGGTGCGCGACTTCGGCACCTCGTCGAGCCCGGTGGACTATCCGCTCTTCGGCCGGTGGCCGAGGCGACTGGCGCGCAGGGAGTTCGAGCGCGGCATCGTGCTGGGAGGGGTCAGACAACGGCAGGCGATCGTCGCCAACCGGATCGCGGCATCCGGTGCACGGTAGGGTGGAACGTCGAAGATCCATTGCGTCTCGGGCGAGCCCACAACGACTCGAACGTCCTGTCGCTGGGAGAGCGGTTCGTGGCGGAGGGCGACCTCATGACCATACTCACCGACGCGTGGCTGACCACGCCCTTCGAGGAAGCGGCGGCGTCGCGACGGATCGAAGATGATCGACGCGGCGAATGGCGTCTAGCGGCTGAGCTCGATTCGGCGCATCGCGCTGGCGATGGCGGCTGGCGTCGCGCTCGGTCTTGACCCGTGGTGGCGCTCGAGCGCGTGAGCGAGCTGCGTCGAGACGGCGGGGACGTTCTGTACCGGAGGCTGATCGCGCGGGGCTCGGGTTCGTGCGCGAAGCTAGGTCGAGGAGTGGGCCAGCAGCGGTCGAGGAAGTGATCCACCGCGGCGCGGGCACGTTTGACACGCTCCGGCTGCGGACGGAGAATTCGAGCGCGGCGCGGCTCTACGAGCGGATGGGGTTCCGCCGCGACGTCGCGGCCGCCGACTGCACGCATATCATGGAGCTATCTTGAGCGACGCGGAGGAGCGATGCAGATCACGGGCGCCATTCCCCAGCTACGGACCACCGATCTGGCGGCCTCGATCCGGTTCTACACCACCAAGCTCGGCCTGACGCTCGAGTTCCAGTACGAGGACTTCTACGCCGGCATCCGGGCGGGGAACCAGGTCTTTCACCTCAAGCTCTCGGACGAGAAGGATCCATCGATCGCCTACGTGGACCGGGAGGAGCATTTCCACCTCTACTTCGAGACCGACGACGCGGCCGCGGTGGCGGCCGGATTGAAGAAGAACGGGGTGAAGCTCTTGAAGGAGCTGCACGAGACGCCCTGGCAGACCCGGGAGCTCGCGGTCAAGGACGACCAGGGACATACGCTCTACTTCGGGGAGCGGCGCTAGATTCTCACCGCCGAAGGTTCCGGGGCCCCGCGCTGGTGACGGGCCGGCGGCTGTCCTCGGCGCTGACCTTCATCTGGAAGGTCGTCCTTCCGTGGCCTGGATCGCCGGATTCGTGGCCTGCGCGGTGTCCTGGTTCTTCGTCCCGAGGGGCAAGCCGCCGGACCCCGAGCTCCAGTCGCTGAAATTGACCTTCCTGCTCCTGTCGCTCGTGGGGGCGCCGCTCTTTCTCTGGTTTGCCGCCAGCCTCAAGCGAGTGACGCGAGACGGCGCCGATCTCCTCGTCTCGAACTACCGGCGGGAGCTGCGCGTCCCGGTGGCGGATATCAAGCAGGTCTATCAGAGCTGGGCGGTGAGCCCGTGGCGCGTGGTCATCGAGATGCGCGCGCGCCACCGAGCTCGGCGCGGCCTTCGTCTTCGTCCCCGATTCCGCGACGGGCTCCGGCATCGGGCGCTCGGCGGCCGGCATCCGGTGGTCGAGGAGATCCGGGCGATGTGCGATGCGGCGCGCTAGCCGGGCCGGCGGCTCGCGTCCGGCCTGAAGCGGATCCCCGGACGCGCCAGGCCGCCGCTCACCCCGATGGGCGTGCCGTCGGCGCGCCAGCACGCCGCGCCCTCCAGCGTGCCGTCCGCCGCGAAGGCCACCGCGTTCATCCCGCCCGCCACCGCGGGCACCGCCACTGACCCGATGACCACGAGCGGCGACTGCGTCGCGGATGGCAGCGGGGATGTCCTGCTCCATCTCGAGCTCCTGGCCCTGGCTCCATACCCGCGGCGCCTCCACCGCCTCCTGGGCGTCATGCCGTGGTCGATGAGGTTGACCACCGCCTGGAACACGGAGGTGAAGATGCGCACGCCGCCCGGCAGGCCGAGCGCCCACGCCGGCTGGCCGTCCCGGAAGACGATGGTGGGCGCCATGCGTGCTGGTCACGCGCTTGCCGGGGGCGATGGAGGCAGGCGTGCCGGGATGCGGGATCGAAGAGCGCCATGGTGTTGTTGAGCAGGATGCCCGTGCCCGGCACCGTGGCCTTCGAGCCGAAGAGATTGTTGATGGTCTGGGTCATCGCCGACCACGTTGCCGCCGGCGTCTGCCGTCGTCACGTGGGTGGTATGGGCGGCGGTGGAGGCCGCGCCGGTGCCGGCGCGCCGTCCCGGCGAAATCGCCCGCGCGATCCGCGCGGATCTCGCGCGCGCCGGCCGGCCGCGTACTCGCTTGGAGGTGAGCCGCTCCATCGGAATGTCCACGAAGGCGGGGTCGCCCGTGCAGGCGTTGCGATCGGCGAAGCCGATCTTGAGCACTTCGGCGATGAGGTGGAAATAGTCCGCGGTGCCGAAGCCGAGGCGGCGCGAGTCGAAGCCCTCGAGGATATTCAGCATCTCGATGAGATGAAGCCCGCCTGCGGTGGGCGGCGGGGCGCCCGCGATCTCGAAGCCGCGGTAGCGGCCGACAATGGGCCGGCGCTCGATCGTCGCGTACCGCGCGAGGTCGTCCAGCGTGATGATGCCGCCGGCGCGGCGCCATGTAGTCCGCCACCGCGGCGCCGAGATCGCCGCCGTAGAGCAGCGCCCGGGCCCTTGGCCGCGATGAGGCGCAGCGTGGCGGCGTAGTCGGGCATGACTACGCAGATCGCCCGGCTTGATGCGGCGCGCCGCCGGGCAGGAAGGTGCGCGCGGTTTCCGGGAAACGCGCGAGGTCCGCGGCGGTTTCCGTGACCGCTTCCACCAGATAGGGCGTGGCGCGGAAGCCGCGCTCGGCGTGGCGGATGGCGGGCTGCATGACCGACTCGAGGTCGAGGCGGCCGAAGCGCGCCACCGCCTCCGACCAGGCGCCTTGAGCGTGCCGGGCACGCCCGACCGAGAGGAGGCCGACGAGGTTCACGTCGCCTTCCGCCCGGAATAGTCCGGCCAGGCATCGGAGAGGGGCCGGTACATGTCGGCCCGCGAGGCGGCGGGGCGGTCGTGTAGTTGTCGATGACGAGTGTGGCGGCCGTCGCCGAGGCGCAGATGCGTCGTGGCCGGCGCCGAAGATGCCCACCATCATCGGCTCCACCACGGTGAGGGCGAAGAGCGCGGCGATGGCCGCGTCCACCGCGTTGCCGCCCGCGGCGAGCATCTCCGCGCCCGCCGCCGAGCGCCAGGGGATGATTGGTCACCACCATGCCGCGCGCGACGCCGTCGCCGATCTTTTTTCGGTCATGGGCCAAATCATAGCGGATCGCGCCGTGATACGCTCGCCCCCATGAGCACGTCGTGGACCTGGACATCCGCGCTCACCGGTGTCGTCCCGCCCCTCATCTCCCGCTCGGCGACGGCGGCGACGCCGATCCCGGAGCCATGGCCGCGCTGGTGGAGCACGTGGTGGCGGGCGGCTGCACCGGCCTCTTCGTGCTCGGCGGCTGCGGCGAGGGGCCTGGCTCACCACCGCCCAGCGCGACGGCATCGTGCGAGGCGGCGGTGAAGGCGGCCGCGGCCGCGTGCCCGTGCTCGCGGCGGTGATGCTGCCCGCCACCGGGCCGGCGGTGGAGGCGGCGCGGCGCGCGCGCGGGAGGGGCGCCGACGCGGTGGTGGTGGAGCTCGCCCTACTATTTCGCGGTGGACGGCGGCGGGCACCGGCGCCACGTGGAGGCGGTGCTGGAGGCGGCCGCGCTCCCCGGCCTTCTCTACAATATCCCGCAGTGCACGCATGCGATCCTCGCCGCCGACACGGTGGCCGCGCTCGCGCGCGACCCGCGCGTGCTGGGGATGAAGGACTCGGCGGGGATTTCCTCACCTTCCAGCGCTACCTCGCGGTGAAGCGCGAGCGGCCGGACTTCCGCGTGCTCCAGGGCCAGGAGTCCTTGCTGGCCGCGAGCGTCCTCCACGGCGGCGACGGCGCGGTGCCCGGAGTGGCGAACATCGCTCCACGGCTATGCGTGGATCTCGTGCGCGCGGCCCACGCGAAGGATTCGGCGCGGGCGACCCAGCTCCAGGAGCGCGTGACGGAGCTGACGCCGGGTGTACGAGCAGGGCCACTGGCTGCCCGCGCTCAAGGGCGCGTGCGCCCAGCTCGGGCTCGGCAATGGCCGCCCGGCGCCCCGCTCGAGCCCGCGGGCGACGCCGCGCGCGCGCGCCATCGCCGCGCTTCTCGGCCGGCTCGGGTAGCCCGACCCGGCTGAACGGCGATATCCGCCGCACTGCATCCGCTTCACCCCCGCCGCCTGCATCTCCGTCCAGGCCTTGCCGAGCAGAGCCGCCCACGTCGATGCCGCGGCAGGCGTCCTCGATCACCGCGGCCTCGAAGCCGGCCTTGCGCGCGTCCAGCGCGGACCAGGCCACGCAGAAGTCGGTGGCCAGGCCCACGAAATAGCAGCGGGAGAGATTTCGCTCGCGGAGATAGCCGGCCAGCCCGGTGGGCGTCTTCCGTCCGCTTCCATGAAGGCGGAGTAGGAGTCCACGTCCTTGCGATAGCCCTTCCGGATCACGAGCTCGGCGTGGGGACCTTGAGGGCGGGGTGCAGGTTGGCGCCGTCGGTGCCCTGCACGCAGTGATCGGGCCAGAGGACCTGCAGGGCCGTACTGCAGCGCGACCATCTCGAACGGCTTCTTTCCCGCATGGCTCGACGCGAAGGACACGTGTCCCGGCGTGTGCCAGTCCTGGGTGAGCACCACGTGGTCGAAGCCGCCCGCCAGCTTGTTGATGAGCGGGATGATGGCGTCGCCGTCCTTCACCGCCAGGGAGCCGCCCGGGGTGAAGCAGTTCTGCACGTCGATGACGAGGGCACGTCCTGCGAGCCCGGCTTGATCTTCAGGGGCTGCGCGAGGGCGCGCGCGCTCCGGCCCGTCATCGCGGCCGCCGCGAGCCCGGCGGCGGCCATCCCGAGAAATGCCCGACGATCGTGACGCATGGTCATCCTCCTCTCGCTGCCTCGTATCGCGGCAGCGCCTGAGACTGTCGAGTATAGCGCTAGCCGAGCTTGAGCAGGCGCGGAACGATGAGGGTGACCCAGGGCACGAAGGATCACGATGAGGAGGCCGGCGCACATCATGTAGACGTACGGCATCATGTCGCGGGTGGCGCGGTCCACCGGCACCCGCGCGATGCCGCAGGCGATGAAGAAGCCGACGCCGATGGGGGCAGGAAGAGGCCGATCCCGGTGGCGGCCACCACCACGGTGGAGTAGTGAATGACGTCGATGCCGAGCCGCTGCACCACCGGCATGAAGGTGGGGAGGAGGATGACCACCGCCGGCAAACCCTCAGGACCGCGCCCAGGATGATGAAGAGGAGCGCGGTGAGCACGAGGAAGACGATATTGCCGCCCGGGACCGCCAGCATGAGGCGCAGCAGCATCTGCGGGCACCTGCTCCACCGCGAGGATCCACGCCACCACCGCAGCGGTGCCGAGGAGGAAGCACACCGTCGCCGTGACCACCGCGCTGGAGATGAAGATCCCGGGAGATCCTTCCACTTGATCTCGCGGTAGACGAAGACTCCCACGATGAAGGCATAGACCACCGCGAGCACCGCCGCCTCGGTGGGGGTGACCACGCCGCCCAGGATGCCGCCGAAGATGATGACCGGCAGCCCCAGCGGGATCACCGCGTCGAGGAAGGCCTTCCAGATGGCCCGGAGCCCGGCCACCTCGCGCGCCTCGATGCCGCTACGCCGCGCGTCGAACCAGATATAGACCATGATGGCCAGCGCCAGCACCACCGCGGGCAGGAAGCCGGCGGCGAACAGCGCCGCCACCGAGACGTTCGCCACCGAGCCGATCACGATCATGAGGATGCACGGCGGCACCAGGATGCCCATGGCGGAAGCGGCGGACACCACCGCCACCGCCTGCTCCGGGCGATAGCCCGCGCGCAGCATGGGCGGGATCATCGTGGAGCCGATGGCGGAGACGTCGGCCACGGTGGAGCCGAGATACCCGAGAAGATGTACTCGGCTACCACCACCGCCATGGAGAGCCCGCCGCGGATCCAGCCCACCAGCACCTGCGCCAGGCGCACCAGCCGCACCGCGATGCCGCCCGTCTCCATGAGGGCCCCGGCGAGGATGAAGAGGGGAATGGCGAGGAGCACGAAGGAGTCCACGCCCTCGAAGGTCTGCTTGACGATCGACGCGTGATAGGGATACTGCCCCGACCACCAGAGGCCGAGCGAAGCCCGACAGCCCGATGACGAAGCGCCACGGGCACGCCCGAGCAAGCAGGAGCGCGACGAAGGCGAGGGCGACGAGGACGACCATCTCAGTGGCCGCTCGTCGTCGAGGGCGGGCTCGGCCGGAGCGCGCGCCAGAGATGCCACAGGCTGTAGAGGATGATGAGCGCGCCGCCACCGGCACCGACGCGTAGACGTACTGCCTTGGACAGCCCCATCACCGGCGTCTGCTGGAACTGGCCCGAGCTCCACCAGCTTCCAGCCCTGCTGGATGAGGATCCAGCCGAAGCCGCATCACGGCCAGGATGCCGAAGATGCGTCGCCGTCGCGCCGGAGCCAGGCCGGAAAGCGGTCGATCACGAGATGGAGGCGGAAGTGGGCGGCGCGCTTCACGCCCACCGCCGCCCCGAGGAACACGATCCACACGAAGAGCAGCCGCGCGATCTCGTCGTACCACGTGAACGGTGCGGCCGCAGCACGTAGCGCGAGAGACGCCGAGGAAGACGTCCACGCAGAGCAGCGACCATCATGACGAAGCAGGACGCCCTCGACGCTGTTGCCGAGCGCGCGACGAATCACCGAGCGGCTGCGACGCTACTTCGCCGGCGGCGGCGATGGCCGCGTTCAGCGCGCTCCATGAACTCCTTGCCGACCTTGGTCTCGCACGCTGTCGTAGACCGGGCTTCATGAGCGCCTGGAACTGCTTGATGTCCTTCACCTCGTTGATCTGCGGTGCCCGCCTTCTGCATGATGTCGAAGTCCGACTTCTCGCGCTCGACCTCGATCTTGCGGTTGCGCGTCGCAGGTCGGCGCTTCATCGATTCGTCCATCGCCTTCTGCAGATCCGGTGGCAGCGCCTGATACTTCTTGAGGTTGGATGAACCACGCGATGGGCGGGTAGGAGTGCCGGGTGAGGAGTAGAACTTGGTCACTTCCTGGAACTTGTCCGCGGTGACGGAGAACGAGGGCAGCTCCATCCCGTCGATGGTGCCCTGCTTCATGGCGAGGTAGACCTCGACGTAGGGCATGGGGACGGGGTTCGCGCCGAGCGCCTTCATGAGCGAGATGTAGGTCGGCGACTCCTGCACGCGGATGGTCAGGCCCTTCATGTCGTCCGGTGTGAAGATCGGGCGCTTGTTCGACATCATGTTGCGGAAGCCCCAGCCGCCGCCGAAGCAGAAGGCGCTGGAGCCCCTTGGCCTCCATCTTCTTGAGCAGCTCCTGACCGAGCGGACCGTCCATGACCTTCCACGACCTGCTCGCGGCTCGTCCAGAGGAAGGGCAGGTCGAGGCGCCTGATACAGGCGGCTCGAACATGCCGCCGATGGGCGCGGAGCCGATGGGCACGATGTCGATGGTGCCGAGCTGGGCGCCTTCGAGATGCGCCGCCTCGCCCTTGGCGCAGCGAGTTGGCGATGATGGAGCTCGATCTTCATCCGTCCCTTGGACTTCTCCTGGAGCGTCTTGTCGAGGACGGCGGCCGCCAGGTTGGGCGGGCTGTCGGGGCCGGTGGCGGTGCCCATCTTCCAGACCATTGGCGCGGTGGGGTGTCGTCTGCGCGGCGGCGGGCGCGACGGCGACGAGAAGGGCCGGGCCGAGACACAGCACGAGGGCGAGCAATCGCGTCATCGCGGGTTCTCCTTCGGCTGAGCGAGTTCGGATAGTGGACGCCGGGACCATGGACGTAGGCCACCCTGGTAGCACGGGGCTCCGGGACGGTCAAGGCGCATGCGGATCCGGCCCCCGAGTGCGATACCCTCGGGCGCGGGAGGGCCCAACATGGCTCGGATCGCGACGTGGCTGGCGGCGGCGCTGCTGGCGGTGGGGTGCATGCATCCGCAGTCCGAGGTGGCCTATGTGCAGACGCCGGACGACGTCGCCATCCAGATGCTCCGGCTCGCCGGGTAGGACCGGCGGACAATGTCTGGGACCTCGGGTCCGGCGACGGCCGCATCGTGCTCCTGGCCGCCCGCCAGTTCGGCGCCCGGGGCGTGGGCGTCGAGATCGAGCCCCGGCTGGTGACGGAGAGCCGAGACAGCGCGCGGAAGCTCAAGGTCGAGGACCGTGTGGAGTTCCTTCAGAAGAGCTTCTTCGACGTGGACGTGAGCCCGGCCACCGTGGTGACGCTCTACCTCGGCCAGGACCTCAACCTGCGCCTGCGCCCGAAGCTCCAGCGCGAGCTCCGTCCGGGCTCGCGCATCGTCTCCAACGAGTTCGACATGGGCGAGGTGGGCGCCCGACAAGACGGTGATCGTACCGCAGCCACCGCGAGCGCGCAGTACCGGCTGATGCTGTGGACGGTGCGCGGAAGGGTATAATTGCGCGCACGGTCCCCGGACCGATCCCACTCGCGCTCAAGGAGTCCGAGCAGCAGCTGCGCCGCGCGCTGGCCATCAGTCAGGGCGACCCGAGCGTCTTCGTTACCCGGCCCATCGCGGCGGCCATCCCGGCGGTGGCTGCGGCGGTGCTCCTCGCGCCTTACCTGCTGCGGCTGTTCCGCCGGCCCGCCTGAGCGGATCCCGTCGGGGACGATCGCGGGTCGCCCACCGCGAGCACCTTGTCGCTCTGCTCTTTCCTGAAACGGTTGAGGGCGTCGCGCAGCCGCTTGTCGCGGCCGGCGAGAATGGCCACCGCGAAGAGCGCGGCGATTGGTGGCGCCGGCCCGGCCGATGGCGAAGGTGGCCACCGGACGCCGGCGGGCATCTGCACGGTGGACAGGGACGAGTCCATGCCCTTTGAGCGCGGCCGACTCCATCGGCACGCCCAGCACGGGGAGCGTGGTCTTGGCGGCGGTGACGCCGGCCAGGTGGGCGGCCCCGCCGGCGGCGGCGATGATGACGGCGAGGCCGCGCGCCTCCGCGGTCGACGCCCACTCGAGCAGCGCGTCGGGCGTGCGGTGCGCGGAGAGAACCCGGACCTCGAAGGGCACCGCAAAGGAGTCGAGTGTCTCCGCCGCGTGGGTCATCGTCTCCCAGTCCGAGCGGGAGCCCATCACGACACCGACCACTGGTTTCGCAGGGGGTCATGGGGAGCGATTGTAGCAGGGCCGACGCGGAGTTGGCAGTGATATACTTCCGTCGATGTATCAATTCCTTCAGAGGTTTGCGTGAGCGGATATCTGCCCGTCGTCATTTACCTGGCGCTCATCATCGCCTTCGCGCGTGGTGTCACTGGGGATGGCCATGATCCTTCGTCCCGCCCGGCCCTACGCGCTCCAAGCTCGACAACTACGAGTGCGGCGCGGAGCCCATCGGGCAGGCGTGGGTCCAGTTCCCGGTGGGCTTCTACCTGGTGGCGCTGCATCTTCATCGTCTTCGACGCGCTCGCCGTCTTTCTCTTTCCGTGGGCGCTCGTCGCTCCGCGGACTGCGGGCTGCCCGCCGTGGGGACGATGGCGACTCTTCCTCGGTCATCCTGTCGCTCGGCTGGCTCTACGCGCTCAGGGAGGGTATCCTGGAGTGGAAGTGAAGGGACCTGTCCCGCAGATTCCCCCGCGGTGTGGACCGAGTTCAAGGATCTCCAGGAGTGGGAGAAGTATCACCAGTCGCGGCCCGAGGGTGACAAGCACTCCGCCCTCTTCGAGGCGGTGACCGACGGGATCTACAATTTCCCGGCGGCTTCGTCGTCACCTCCGCTGGCGGACAGCTTCCTCAACTGGGCGCGCAAGTCCTCCGTCTGGCCGGTGACGTTCGGCCTGGCCTGCTGCGCCATCGAGATGATGGCCACCTTCGCGTCGCGCTTCGACGTGGAGCGCCTCGGGCATGGTGCCATGGGCCTCGCCGCGCCACTCCGACCTCATGATCGTGTCCGGCACGGTCACCATCAAGATGGCGCCGATGCTCAAGCGCATCTACGACCAGATGCCCGATCCCAAGTGGGTGGTGTCCATGGGCTCGTGCGCCAATTCGGGGGCCCCTTCCGCCACGGCTACCACGTGGTGAAGGGCGTGGATCGCGTGGTGCCGGTGGACGTCTACGTGCCGGGCTGCCCGCCGCCGCCGGAGTCGCTCCTCAACGGGCTCCTCATCCTGCAGGACCAGATCGCGCACTTCCGGCAGTCGGGCCAGCGCGCCGCGCCCTCGGCCAAGATCGACTGAGCCCGTGACGCCGGACCAGGCCCGCGCGGTGATCCAGGACAAGCTCGGCGTGGCGCCGACCGGTGACGGGCCCGCTCTCGCGGTGACGGTGCCGGCCGCGCACGGTGGCTCACCGCTGCCCGCCTGGCCCGCGAGACCCTGGGCTGCGGCTACTTCAACTTCTGCACCGCGGTGGACTGGAAGGAGGAGGGGCTCGAGGTACTGGCGCGCGTGGAAAATCTCGACGCGCCCTTCGCGCCTCACCCTCCGGACCCGGCTCGGTGCCGGCGTCACCACGTGCCCGTCCCTCACCTCCCTGTGGCGCGGGGCGGACTGGATGGAGCGCGAGTGCTACGACATGTTCGGGATCCGCTTCGAGGGCCATCCGGACCTGCGGCGCATCCTGCTCCCCCAGGACTGGGAGGGGCATCCGCTGCTGAAGTCCTACGCGGTGGACACACCGCATCCGCCGTATCGCTGAGGAGGCGCGACCATGATCCACGAGCTCCGGACCTATCACGCTCCAGCCGGGCACCCAGGGCGAAGTATCTCCAGCTCTCCGGCGAGGTGGGCCGCAAGATCCGCGGCGACAAGTACGGGAAGCAGGAGGGCTTCTGGTTCACCGAGTTCGGGACCCTGAACCAGCTCGTGCATCTCTGGAGCTTTCGCCGATCTCAACGAGCGGGAGCGGCTGCGGGGCCTCCTCGCCAAGGACGAGGCGTGGAACTCAAGGAGTACATCCCGCAGATCCGGCCCGATGCTGCTGGCGCAGGAGAACAAGATCATGTCCGCCGGTGCTGCCGCTCAACTCCACCCCGGATCCCGGCTGGGTCTACGAGCTGCGCTGGTACCGCACCCACCGGGGCGGGCCAAGGAGTGGCTCGGACCACTTCAAGGACGGTGATGCCGATCGCGGGAGAAGTTCACATGCACCGCGTCGGCCTCTGGCAAACCGAAGATCGCCCAGCTCAACGAGGTCGTGCACATGTGGGTCTTCCGCGATCTGAAGGACGCGCGCGGAGGCCCGCGCCGAGCTGGCCAAGGAGCCGGCCTGGCAGGACTTCCTCGGCAAGTCCATCGCCTGCCTCGCCACACATGCAGGCCATCGTCTCCTGCCCCGCTCGCCATTTTCCGCCATGCGCTAGTCCCGCCATGACCGATCCCGAAGCGCGCAAAGTCATCGAGATGGGCTACGGCGGGAGCGAGCGGCTCACCATGAACATGGGGCCGCAGCATCCGTCCGCCCACGGGGTCTTCCGCGCCATCCTCACCCTCGAGGGCGAGACGGTGGTCGGCAGTGGACGCGGTGATCGGCTATCTCCACCGCTGTCACGAGAAGCTCGCCGAGACGCTGACCTACACCCAGTACCCGTCCATCGCGTCCAAGACCGACTACGTGGCGGCGATGACCAGCGAGCTGGCCTACGTGCGCGCGGCCGGGAGATCGTCGGCAAGATCGAGGTGCCCAAGCGCGCCCAGTACCTCGCGCGTGATCGTGGCCGAGCTCCAGCGCATCGCCTCGCACTGCCTCTGGCTCGGGCACCTGGTGCCTGGACATGGGCGGCGCGCTCGGCGGCGGGCGCCACCGTCTTCCTCTACTGCATCCGCGAGCGCGAGGCGGTGCTCGACCTCTTCGAGTCGCTGGTGGGCGCGCGCCTCCTCTACGGCTTCCACCAGGTGGGCGGCACCCGCTACGACCTGCCCGGCCGGGTGGACCCAGAAGTGCCGCGAGACGGTGGACCACGATCGAGCGGCGGTCATCGACGAGTACGAGGACATGCTCGAGGGCAACGCCGTTCTTCCTGGCCCGCACCCAGGGCGTGGGCGTGATCTCGCGCGACGCTGGCGCAGGAGGTCGGGATCTCCGGCCCGCTCATCCGCGGCTCCGGGGTCAGCTACGACATCCGCCGGACCGAGCCCTATTCATCCTACGAGGATTTCGACTTCAAGGTGCCGGTGGAGACCGCGGGCGACTGCTACGCGCGCTACCGGGTGCGGATGGTCAGGAGTTCCGCGAGTCCATCAAGATCGTCCGCCAGGCGCTGGACAGGCTGCCGGAGGGGCCCATCTCCTCGCGGCCCGGGCGTCGAAGTCGGTGGGGCAGGTGCGCGTCCCCAAGGGCGAAGGCTATGCGCGCGTCGAGGGCGCGCGCGGCGAGGTGGGCTGCTATCTCGTCACCGACGGCAGCGCCAAGCCCTATCGCATGAAGTGGCGCGGCGCCTCCTTCTCCAACCTCTCGGTCCTCCCGCACATCATCCCCGGCCACAAGGTCGCCGACGTGGTGGCGATCATGGGCTCGGTGGACCCCGTGTTCGGCGAGGTCGACCGGTGACGCCACAGGCGTCACCGATCGCGAGGATAGCGGGGGCACGGCGCGGAATCCGCCGGACGGGGCGAGACGCGGGCCATGTCGAGCCCCCGCTGATGGTAGTCGAGCGGCTCGCCGCGCCTGACGCCCTCTACGCCGCCATCGTCGGCCTTCACCGTGCTCAATGCGGTGATCGGCATGGTCACCTACGTGACGCTCCTCGAGCGCAAGTTCGCGGCGCGCATGCAGTCGCGCATCGGCCCGTATCGCGTGGGCCCGCACGGGCTGCTCCAGCCCATCGCCGACGCGCTCAAGCTCATGATGAAGGAAGACGTGGTGCCGCGCGCTCGCCGACCGCGGCGTCTACAACCTCGCCCCGATCGTGTTCCTGATCCCTGCATGCTGATCTTCGCCACCATCGCCCTTCGCGCCGGGGCTGGGGGTGGCCGACCTCAACATCGGCATCCTCTTCTTCCTCGCGGTGTCGGCGATGGAGATCGTGGGCCTCTTCATGGCGCGGCTGGGGCTCGAACAACAAGTACGCGCTGCTCTCCGCCATGCGGGCGGTGAACCAGATCATCTCCTACGACCTGCCCTTCATCTTCGTGGCGCTGGTGCCGGTGATCCTCACCGGCTCGCTCACGCTCTGGGCGACATCGCGGCCGCCCAGCCGGGCCTCCTGGGCGCTGGTTCATCTTCTATCCGGTGATCGGGCACGCTGGCCTTCGTCGCCTACATCGTCACCACCCTGGCCGCCGAGAACCGCGTGCCCTTCGACATCCTGGAGGCGGAGTCGGAGCTGGTGGCGGGCTTCCGCGTCGAGTACTCGGGCATGAAGTTCGCGCTGATCCAGCTCGGCGAGTACGCGCACATGATCGCCACCTCCTTCCTGGGCGCGCTGCTCTTCCTGGGCGCCTGGTCCGGGCCCGGCGGACCGGCCGGTGCGGGAGCCCGATCTGGTTCCTCCTCAAGGCGATGGCCATCTTCCTGCTCGTCACCTGGGTGCGCTGGAGCTTCGTCCGCATCCGCGTGGACCAGATCCTCGCAGATCTCGTGGAAGATCATGATGCCGGCCACCCTGCTCCTCCTCATGGCGACGGCGGTGGTGGGTGGCGCTGGAGGAGCGGCAGTGGCGCCTGAGGCGGCGCCGCGCGGGTTCCTGGGCGAGGTCGGGCAACCTCGGCCGCGCGGTGTTCGCGCGCCATGGGGTCCACCTTCATCAATTTCTTCCGGAAGCCGGTGACGGTGCACTACCCGACCGTCACCCGGACTACCCGGACCGGTTCCGCGGCGTGCTCGCGCTCACCTACGACACGGAGACGGGCGAGGAGAACTGCATCGGCTGCCGCCTCTGCGAGTACATCTGCCCGCCCCAGGTCATCAAGGTGGAGATGCTCAAGGCGGAGAAGCGCAACTTCGCCAAGACCTTCACCCTCGGAGCTCTACGCCTGCGAGTTCTGCGAGCTCTGCGTGCAGGTGTGTCCCACGGACGCCATCATCATGATGAAGTCGTTCGACGTGGCCACCGCGGACCGGCGCGAGCTCCTCTTCGACAAGGACCGCCTTCACGCGGTCGGGCCAGCAGTTCGAGCCCTCCTGGGCCACCGGCAACCTGCTGCGCGACATGCAGTCGCCGCCCAAGCCGGCCAAGCCCGCCGAGGCGGCATCGCGGCAAGGCCGCGGGGACCGCCGAGGTGAGCCTCGAGCCGATAGCCTTCTGGGGCCCTGGCGGTGTTGCTGGTGGCCTCGGCGCTGGCCGTCGTCCTCACCAAGAACCTCTTCCACTCGGTGCTCTGGCTCGCGCTGACGCTCACCGGGACCGCGGGCATCTTCCTCACCCTCGACGCGGAGTTCCTCGCCGCCGTCCAGCTCCTCCTCTACGCGGGCGGGGTGGTGACCATCGCCGTCTTCGCGATCGTGGTGACGGAGCGGCTGGTGGGCGACCGCATCACCCAGACCAGCCGCCAGATCATGAGCGGCGTCGTCATCGCGGGCGCAGTGCTGGTGGGGCTCCTGACCTTCATCCGTGCGGGCCCCGCTCACGCGCCCGCGGCCGCCGATGGCCGGCGACCTCACGCGCGCCATCGGGCAGGCGCGTGCTGACGCGCTTCGTGCTGCTCCTTCGAGCTGCTGGGCCTGCTCTTCCTCGCCGCGCTGCTCGGCGCCATGCTACTTCGCGCGGCCGGACGACTAGGCCCATGCCCGCCTCGATCTCGCTCCAGGGCTATCTCGTCCTCGCCGCGGTGCTCTTCGCGATCGGGCTCTTCGGCGTGGTCACGCGGCGGAACACCATCGGCATCCTCCTCGGCATCGAGCTGATGCTCAACGCCGTCAACATCAACCTGGTTGCCTTCGCCCGCTTCAACGGCGACGTGGTGGGGATGGTGTTCACGCTGTTCACCATCTGCATCACGGTGGCGGAGGTGGCGCTGGGCCTCGCCCTGGTGATCCTCATCTTCCGGGTGCGGCGCACCGCCATCGCCGACCACCTCGACCTGCTCCGGGGATGACGCCCGCGCCATGACCGATCCCGGCACCCTCGCCGCTCGTCGCGCTGCTCCTGCCCGCGGCCGCCTTCCTCCTGCTGGCCCTCGCCGTATCCGCTGCGGCGCGCACGGGCGGGCGGCGGGCCTGGTGTCCATCCTGGTGCGCGGCGGGCGCGCTGGCCGCCGCGCTCCGGGCCTGGCAGCTCCAGTCGGCCGAAGGCTTCACCCGCATCGTCACCGAGTGGATCCCGCAGGAGTCCGGCTCGCTGGCCACGGTGGGCGTGCTCGCCGACGCGGACTCCACCCTGATGCTGGTGCTGGTGGCGCTGGTGTCGCTTCCTCGTCCAGCTCTACTCGCTGGGCTACCTCGACGACCGAGCCGCCCGCCTCCCTGGGCCGCTACTACGTCTACCAGTCCCTCTTCGCCTTCTCGATGATGGGGCTGGTGCTCGCGCCCAACTTCGTCCAGCTCTTCATCTGCTGGGAGCTGGTGGGCCTCTGCTCCTACTCTCCTCATCGGCTACTGGTACCAGCGGCCGGAGGCGGCGCGCGCGGCGGTGAAGGCGTTCTGGACCACCAAGGCCGGCGACGTGGGCTGCTTGATCGGCATCGTGCTCCTGTGGTTCCGCACCGGCACCTTCGACTTCCTCGAGCTCTACGAGCTCGTGCGCGCCGGCCAGCTCCCGCATCGCGGGGCTGGGCGTGGTGACCTTCTGCATCTACCTCGGCGCCGTCGGCAAGTCGGCCCAGTTCCCGCTGCACGTGTGGCTGCCCGATGCCATGGAGGGCCCGACGCCCGTCTCCGCCCTCATCCACGCCGCCACCATGGTCACCGCCGGGGTGTATCTCCTCAAGCGCACCAGCTGGCTCTTCGCGCTCACGCCCGACGTGCTCGTCGCTGGTGGGCTGGATCGGGGCCTTCACCGCGCTCCTCGGCCGCGGTGCTGGCCTGCGTGCAGTCCGACATCAAGCGCGTGCTCGCCTACTCCACGGTGTCCCAGCTCGGCTACATGATGGCGGCGATCGGGGCGGGGTTCGCCGCCGCGGGCTTCCTGCACCTGCTCACCCACGGCATCTTCAAGGCGCTGCTCTTCCTCGGCGCGGGCGCGGTGATCCACGCGGTGGGCAGCAACGACATCTATCGCGCATGGGCGGGCTGCGCCGGCACGCATGCCGCAGACCGCCATCGTGTTCCTGGTGGGCACGCTGTCGCTGGCCGGCATCCCGCTCTTCGGCGGGCTTCTTCTCGAAGGAGGAGATCCTGGGCGCGGTGCTGGGCGGGCGGCCTCACGGTGCCCGTTCTGGATGCTGGTGACGGCGGCGTTCCTCACCGCGTTCTACATGTTCCGGGTGGTGTTCATCGCCTTCTTCGGCGCGCCCGGCGGCGCCCGCGCCCGCTGGCGCACGGCAGCACGGCGGCCACGGCGAGCCACGCTCCACGACGCGCCCGCGGTGATGACGCTGCCGCTCTGGCTCCTGGCCGCGCTCGTCGGTGGGCATCGGCGTGTGCTTCACCGTCGCATCACCGGCAGGCCGAGTTCACAGCGCCGGGCTGGCTCACGCCCGCTGGCCGTCGCGGTGGCGGTGGGCGGCATCGCGCTGGCGTGGCTCGACTACTCGCGCCGCGTGATCAGCGCGGACCGTCCTCGCCGCGATCTTCGCCCGATCCGCCGCGGCCGCGCTCGCGCGCTTCTGGCTGCGACGACCTCTTCGACGCCGATCTACCGCGCGGCGCTCCTCGGCTGTCTCGCGGCGCGTCGGCTGGGTGGACCGCTACCTCGTGGACGGCATCGTGAACGTGCTGCAGCGCGTGGACGCTCACCGGCGGGCGACCGCCTGCGGCGCATCCAGACCGGCCATGCCGCAGGACTACGTCTACGGCGTCGCGGTCGGGCTCCTGCTCCTGCATCGTCTGGATCCAGTGGCCGCGATGAACCGGCATTCCCGATGCTGTCCATGATCACGTGGACGCCCTTCCTGGGCGCCGCTCCTCATCATGTTCCTGGCGCCGCGGCACAGCGCCGCTCTGGTGCGGCTGGCTCGCGGTGGTCGACCACCGCGGACCTCGCTCGCTGCTCTCGATCGCGCATCTACGTGGCTCTACGACCGCGAGGCGGCGGGCTTCCAGTTCTACGAGGAGCTGCCGCTGGTGCCCGCCGCTCGGCATCAGCTACCAGCTCGGCGTGGACGGCATGAGCCTCCTCATGGTGCTGCTCACCTCGATCATCATCTTCGCGGGCGTGTGGGCCTCGTGGACGGTGAAGGAGCGGAGCCAGGAGTTCTACGCGCTGCTCGCTCCTGCTGGTGACCGGCGTCTACGGCGTCTTCGTCTCGCCTCGATCTCTTCGTGCTCTTCCTGTTCTACGAGATCGCGGTGCTCCCGATGTACCTCCTCGATCGGCATCTGGGGCTCCTCCGGGCGAGGTCGCGCCCGCAGGGCATCTTCGGCTGGGCGTTCCGGCCGCACCGGCGTCGGCACCAAGGAATACGCGGCGATGAAGCTGACCCTGTACCTGCTCTTCGGGTCGCGCCTTCATCCTGGTCGGCATCCTCGCGCTCTACGTGGCGGCGGCTCGTCCTCGCTTCTCGTTCCTCGAGATGGAGCAGACGCAGTTCGACGCCGAGGGCTGCAGTCCTGGGTGTTCCTCGCCTTCTACGTGGGCTTCGGCATCCTGGCCGGCATCTGGCCGCTGCACACGTGGTCGCCCGACGGCCACGCCTCCGCGCCCACCGCGGTGTCCATGCTCCACGCGGGCGTGCTGATGAAGCTCGGCGCCTACGGCGTGGTGCGGCTCGGCATGGGCCTGCTGCCCGACGGCACGCATCAGTGGATGTGGCTGGTGGGCGCTCATCGCCTGCGTCAACATCGTCTACGGCGCGCTCTCGCGCCATGGCGCAGGTCGGATCTCAAGTACGTCATCGCCGTACTCGTCGGTCTCGCACATGGGCGTGGTGATGCTGGGCGCGGCCACGCTCACCGAGATCGGGCTCAACGGCTCGGTGTTCCAGATGTTCGCCCACGGGCATCATGACCGGCCTCTTCTTCGCCGCTGGTCGGCCTCGTCTACGAGAAGGCGCACTCGCGCGCCATCTTCAAGATGAGCGGCTTCGGCCAGATGATGCCCGGCATCGCCACCGCCTTCACCATCGGCGGCCTCTCCTCGCTCGGGCCTGCCGCGCCACCGCGGGCTTCGTCGCCGAGTTCCTCACCTTCCTCGGCGCCTGGCAGTCGCGGCATCCGTGGTGGCTGTTTCCCGGCGTGCTCGGCGCCTTCCTGACCTCGATCTACGTCCTGCGGGTGGCCAAGCAGATCTTCTGGGGCCCGCCGTCGACCGATCCCCACTTCCAGCACCTGCCCGACGCGCGCGGGACCGGAGTGGGTCGCGCTCGTCATCCTGGTCGGCGTCCTCGTGCTCTTCGGGGTGGCGCCGGGCATCGCGCATCGGACCGGTGGACACCGCCACCGTGCCGCTCCTGGTGCGCCTGGGAGTGCTGCCGTGAGCGCGGCTGGGCGCTCGAGCTCGGGCTCGTCATCGCGGTGATGCTGCTCGTCTTCTTCGGTCGGCCTCTTCGGCCGGCGCGACGACACGCGGCGCGTCGGGCGTGATCTCGGTGCTCGGGCCTGGTGGCTCCTGCTCGGGATCGCGCTGCGGATCGAGCCGGGGCCGCGCTGTGCTCGGCGGGAGCCTTCGTCCAGGACGAGCTGGCGCTCTTCGCCAAGCGGCTCTTCCTGCTCGCCACCGCGATCGGCGTGCTCGGCTCGCTGACGCTCGCGCGCGCCGGCCTTCGCGCGGCGGGCCACCGAGTACTACCTGGCTCATCCTCGCCTCGCTGCTCGGCATGCTGGTGCTCGCCTCCGCGCGCGACGCTCATCCTGCTCTTCGTGGCCTTCGAGCTGATGTCGATCCCGCTCTACGTGCCTGGCCGGCTTCCTGAAGCGGCGAGCCGAGGCGGTGGAGGCCGCGCTCAAGTTCTTCCTGGTCGGGCACGGTGTCCTCGGCGCTGCATCGTCTACGGGCTGTCGCTTCGTGTACGGCATCGCGCGGCACGACCGACGTGCGCGGCGTCGCGCCGCGCGCTCAGCCGACGGCCACCCGCTGCTGATCCTCGGCCTGCGTCGCTCGCGCTCGGCGGCCTCGGCTTCAAGATCGCCGCGTTCCCGTTCCACATGTGGGTGCCCGACACCTACGAGGCCGCCAACACGCCCTTCGTGGCGTGGCTGTCGGTGGCGCCCAAGGCCGCCGGCTTCGTCGTGATCTTCCGGCTCTACCTCGAGGGCGTGGGCGACCGCGTCGTGCTCTGGGTGCCCGTCGGCCGCCGGGCTCGCCGCCATCACCATCGTCGGCCGGCAACCTCGATGGCGATTCCCCAGCAGAACGTCAAGCGCCTGCTGGCCTACTCCGGCATGGCGCACATCGGCTACATGCTGATCGGGCTTCGCCGCCGTCTCGCGCCAACGGCGTCGCGATGATGCTCTTCTACCTGGTCGCCTACCTCTTCGGGAACATGGGCGCCTTCCTGGTGGTGGAGGCGGTGGCGCAGTCCGAGGGCTCCGAGCGGCATCGACGCGCTACACGCGGCCTCGCCCAGCGCTCGCCCGTCCTCGCGCTCTGCCATGCTGCTCTTCCTGCTGTCGCTGGGCGGCATCCCGTTCGTCGCCGGCTTCTGGGCGAAGCTCTACGTCTTCTGGGCGGCCGCGGAGCAGGGCTTGTACTGGCTGGTGCTCCTGGGCGCGGTGCTCACCGTGGTCGCGCTCTTCTACTACCTGCTTGGTGGCGAAGAGCATGTACATCGACGCGCCCGAGCGTCCCGGACCCATCCCGGTGTCGCCGCTGCTGGCCCTGGCCATCCTCATCTGCAGCCTGGGGGTGGTGATCATGGGGATCTATCCCAAGCCGTTCGTTCTCGAGCGCACTTCGCGTCGCCGCCACGCTATTCTAGGAGGCATGGCGAAGTCGGCGCGTCTCACCGCATGCGCGCTCGCCCTTCTCGTCGCGGTGACGACCCCGCCGCCGCGCAGCCCGAGAGCCGGCGATTCCCGCCTCGCGGATCCCAAGCAGGTGGCGGCGGGCACGTTCTTCGCGGAGCATGCCGCGCTGCTGGCCTCGAACCCCTCGTGGGAGGCGGAGGAGATGCGCGTGATGGGCGGCACCGAGCCGCGTGCCGCGCTGGCCGACGCGGCCGGCCGCCTGGACGACGACAGCTTGGCCCGCGAGATCATCCGGGCCCTGGACGCGGTGCGAAGCGCGGAGCTGACGATCCGGGTCCTGCGGGGCCTCTTCCCCGATGAGCCGACCTTCCTCGCCCAGGTCGATGCCGCCCAGCACATGGTGAACATGCCGGACGGCTCCACGCGGCGGCTGCCGCTGGTGCAGGTCTGGCGGCTGCAGCGCGGCCTCGCGCGTTTGGCCGTCCGCTACGCTGGCGGCGCGACCGCCGGCCCGCTCGCTGGCCGGGACCTATGCCGGGAAGCGCCGAGGGGACGGATTGCCCGGTCGAGTCCGGCCCCGTCGAGCTGGTACAGCAGGGCCGCGCGGTGGAGCTGGTGCGGGAGGGTCGCCTCCTCTACTCCGTCGTGCTCGGGACGGGCGAGCTGGCCGCCCTCGCCACCGAGCAGCGCCACGCCACCGTCACGCGCGGGCGGACGGCGCCGAGGTCAACGCGCCCGACCGGGCCTCGAGGTCTATCTCAGTCCGCTGGGCTCACCGGATCTCGTCCTCGCCGGCAGCAAATTCCAGACCTGCACGTTCACGCTGACCGGCAAGCGCTGACGGACTCGCGCCGGCCGCGGGCGCCGTCAAGCCGTGGGTTTGTGCACGTGCCAGATCTCCTCGGAGGCCAGCGCCGTGCCCACTCCACCGTGACGAAGTCGTAGCGTGAGGACGCAGCCTCCGGGGGTCGCAAGCTCCCGGAGCCGCTCCACCCTCAGGCCGCAGCGGCGGAAGAGCGCGATCCACTCGCCATGGGGCAGATCGAATTCCACGGAGCCGTCGTCCGACCACTGACGGCGCGGAGCGGCCCGAAGCCGTCGCGCACCAGGCGGTCGCCGCGCGCGCTCGTCCGTCATCGGCCGTGCAGAGCAGGCGGAGGAGCCCGGTCTTGAGGAAGATGAGGTCGCCCCCGGTCGCAAGAGCCGCGCCGCCTCGGGCACCCAGCGGTGGGGATCGCACCAGATGCTCGCGCCGTACTCGGACAACGCGAGGTCAAAGCTCGCGTCGGGGTAGGGCACGGTCTCGGCATTGCCGTGCAGGAGCGGAAGGCGAGACCATGCTCGCGCTGAAGCGCCTGCGCGGTCTCGAGCTGGCGCTCGGAGTTGTCGATCACCCACCGGGCGCGCCCCGCGCGCGGGCGAGCCACGCCGACCAGTAGGCGGTGCCGCAGCCCAGCTCGATCACGTCCTTGTCCGCCACGTCGGGCAGGAAGGCCAGCATCACGCTCGCGCAGCTGCCAGATACCCCAGGTGATCTCGTCGCTCGCCCAGGCGCGCCGTCCCGCCTCCGCATAGTCGGCGGCGAGGCGGTCCCACGCCGTCCGGTTGCGTGCGGACGTGCTCCGGGCAAGGGCTCGGTGGTCATCGCTCGAACTCCGTCGAGGCCGCCCAGGAAATCGAGCAGGGCGGCATTGACCTCCACGGGCCGCTCCTGCTGGGTCCAGTGCCCGCAGCCGGGAAGGATGAGGGATTGCCGCAGCGCGGGCACCGCCTCGCGCAGCCGCGGGAGGTCGCTGCGCCTGCGCGCGATGACGGGATCGCGCTCGCCCGCCACGAAGAGGGCGGGCACGGTGACGGGCGCCCCCTGCCAGGCCGCCATCAGCTCCCAGGTGCGGTCGAGATTCCGATACCAGTTCAGCCCGCCCCGAAAGCCCGTACGCGTGAACTCCGCGGTGTAGAAATCCACGTCCTCCTCGCGGCAGCCAGGGCGGCAGGTGGGGCGGCACCGGCATGTCCCCGAGAAAGGTCGAGCCCAGCGGCCGCGGCACGCGCCAGGCGGCGGCGTCTCCCGCGTCGCCCGAGACGCCGTAGAGCACGCGGCGGATGGTGTCGCGCACGTCCTGCTCCAGCTCGGCCTCCGCCACGCCCGGCGTCTGGAAATAGAGCATGTACATGAAGTGCGCGCCGGCGGCCCGGGCCAGGCCCTCGGTGGGGCGGGTACTCCCCGGCGGCGCATACGGCACGCTCAGCGCCGCGACGGCGGGGAAGCGGTCCGGCCGGAGCAGGGCGGCATTCCACGCCACCGGCGCGCCCCAGTCATGCCCGACGATCGCCGCGTGCTCGACACCCGAGGGCGTCGAGGAGGCCGACCATGTCCCCCACGTGATGGAGCTGGTGCTCCTCCACCGCGTCGGGCCGGTCCGTGCCGCCGTACCCGCGCATGTCGGGCGCCACCGCATGGTAGCCGGCGGCGGCCAGCGCGGGGAGCTGATGCCGCCAGGAGTACCAGGACTCCGGGAATCCGTGGCAGAGGACGACCGTGGGGCCCGCGAGCCCTGCTCGGCGATCCGCATCCGGATGCCGTTGGTCTCGACCAGCCGGTGGGATCGCGGGGTCGCGCGCGCGTGCTCATTTTGCTCCAGTCCGGCCCCCGGGGCCAGGCGTGCATCCTAGCCAGTAAGTAGGTGTTATGCAAACGTAATCTTACTGTAGTTGCTGTACGACTTTGGTCCATCTATACTCTGTACCGACCAGTTGGTACAAATTGCTGCCGGAGGATGGACGCGAGAGATGGCAGTCGAGATTCGAGCGCCAAGGCAGACGGCCACGCGTGACCAGATCCTCGGACGCAGCGGCGAGGCTCATCCACCTGCGCGGCTACCACGGGACCTCGCTGGACGACGTGCTCCGGGAATCGGGGGTCGGCAAGGGGAACTTCTACTATTACTTCCGCAGCAAGGGAAGATCTGGGCTTCGCGATCATCGACCGGGTGGTGGAGCGCTTCCTGGAGCGCACGCTCGAGCCGGCTTTCGTGGATCTCGCACCGCGGATCCGCTGGACCAGGTGCGCGCCTTCCTCGATCGGTTGCTGGACGTCCAGCGCCAGCGCAACTGCGTGGGCGGCTGCCCCATGGGCAACCTTGCCTCGGAGCTGTCCGACGTTCACGAAGGGCTTCCGGCAGCGGCTTGCGGACATCTTCGAGCGATGGCGGGTGATGCTGGCGACGACGCTGAGCGCGGTCGCGAGTCGGGCCGGCTGCGGGCGGACCTCGACGCGGGCAGCGCGGCGGGCTTCGTGGTGGCGGCTCTCGAAGGCGCCATCTTGATGGCGAAAGTGACCAAGGACATCTCGGTCATGGAGAAGTGTGTGGCCGAGCTCAAGCACCACCTCACGCTGTATGCGCGAGCCTGAGCTGATCGAGACGACAAGCGCGCCGGCCGGCCCGGCGCGCAGGAGACCGACCATGAGTACCCCGTCGCAGGACACGGCGGCTTCGCCCCGAGGGGCGCGCGGCGGGCGCGGGACGCGTCGACCCTGAGGCGGCCCTCGTCGAGAAGCTCCGCCGGAAGACCCGACGCGCCCGAGCAGCTGGTCGCCACCTACGGCGACCGCGTGTACCGGCTCGCCATCCGCATCACCGAGCAACGAGCAGGACGCCGAGGAAGTGGTCCAGGACGCGCTCTGGACGGCGGCGCGCAAGATCGACACCTTCAAGGGCGAGTCCGCCTTCGGCAGCTGGGTGTACCGGATCACCGCCAACGCGGCGTACCAGAAGCTGCGCGGGCGCGCAGAGCAAGCGGAACGAGGTGTCGTGGGACGCGCTGCTTCCTGCCTTCGACGAGCTGGGGCCATCACGTCGGAGCCGCGCAGCGACTGGTCGGGCCAAGGCCGGAGGAGCCGGCGCTCCAGACCGAGCTGCGCGACGGTGCTGTCCACGGCCATCGACGACCTTCCCGAGGACTACCGGACCGCGTTCCTGATGCACGACGTGGAAGGGCTCTCGAACCCGGAGATCGCCGAGACGCCTGCACATCAGCCTGCCCGCGGTGAAGTCGCGCGTGCACCGCTCGCGGCTCTTCCTCCGCCAGCGGCTGTCGGGCTATCATGCAGGCGGCCTGAGCGCCTGCGTCCCCGAACGCCGCGACGGTCGTCTCGCTTGACTTTCGGGCCGGAGCCTGTGGTCTGATTGCGCGCTCGCGGCGAATCCTATCGAGTGAGGTCCTGAAGGCATGGAAGCGGTGATCGCGACGGGCGGCAAGCAGTACCGGGTGGCTCCGGGCCAGGTCATCCAGGTCGAGCGGCTGGGCCAAGGCCAAGGGCGCCGCGGTGGAGTTCTCCCAGGTGCTCCTCGTCAACCAGGACGGCCAGGTGACCGTCGAGCCCAAGGCGCTCGCCTCGGCGAAGGTCACCGGCGAGGTGGTGGTCGAGAGCGCAGGGGCGCAAGGTGCTCGTGGTCAAGTTCAAGCGCCGGAAGAACTATCGGCGGCACCGCGGGCACCGCCAGATCATGACCGCGGTCCGCATCACCAAGATCGAGGTGTAGGCGCGATGGCACACAAGAAGGGCGTCGGCAGCTCGCGGAACGGCCGCGACTCCAATCCCCAGATGCTGGGCGTGAAGCGCTTCGGCGGGCCAGTTCGTCACCGCGGGCAGCATCATCGTCCGCCAGCGCGGCACCCGCTTCAAGCCGGGCGCCAACGTCGGCCTCGGCGTGGACCACACGCTCTTCGCCAAGAGCCGACGGCTACGTGCCGCTTCGAGCGCAAGGGCGACGACAAGTACGTCAGCATCGCCCAGCAGCGCTGCCTGATCCGTCCGGCGATGACCGGGCGCCGTCCGCCATGTTCGTCGACGAAGATCGACGTCTTCGTCAAGGGCGGCGACGGCGGCGCGGGCTGCATGAGCTTCCGGCGTGAGAAATTCGTCCCCGCGGCGGCCCGGACGGCGGCGACGGCGGCGACGGCGGCGGCGTGGTCCTCGAGGCCGACCCCGTCCATCACCACCCTGCTCGACTTCCACTATCAGCGGCCACTACACCGCCGAGCGGGGCCAGCACGGCAAGGGCGCCAACCAGTCACGGGCGCGAGCGGCGCGACACCGTGCTCGCGCGTGCCGCTCGGCACCATGGTTTACGAGCGGCGACTCGGGCGAGCTCGCTGGGCGATCTCACCACGCCCGGGCGAGCGCTCACTCGTGGCCCGCGGCGCGCGGGGCGGGCGCGGCAACGCGCGCTTCGCCACCTCCACCAATCGCGCCCCGCGCCGCGCGCCGACCTCGGGCGCGCCGGCGAGGAGCGCTGGATCCACCTCGAGCTCAAGCTCCTGGCCGACGTGGGGTGATCGGCTTTCCCAACGCGGGCAAGTCCACGCTGGTCTCGCGGCTCTCCGCGGCCAAGCCCAAGATCGCGGACTATCCCTTCACCACGCTCGTGCCCTCGCTCGGCATCGTGCGGGTGGACGAGGATCGAGTCGTTCGTCATCGCCGACCTGCCGGGGCTCATCGAAGGCGCGGCCGAGGGCAAGGGCCTCGGGACACCGCTTCCTGCGCCATACCGAGCGCACGCGCCTGCTCGTGCACCTGGTCGATCTCGATCCGAGCGGCGAGCCGCGATCCGGTGGAGGACTGGCAGGTCGATCCAGGGCGAGCTCGCCGCGTATTCCGGAGGAGCTGGCCGCGCGGCCGCAGATCGTGGCCGGGAGCAAGGCCGAGCTGCCCGGCACCGAGGCCCGCGCGCAAGCAGCTGGAGCGCTTCTGCGCGGCGCACGGCAGCTTGCCCTTCCACGCCATCTCCGCGGTGACCGGGATGGGCCTCACCGAGCTGGTGCGCCGAGATCGGCGCGCGGCTCCTGAGCGAGCCGATGGGCGCCCGCCGCGCGCTGAGCCGCGCCCGCGGCGTCGTGGTCAAGGTCGGCAGCGGGCTCGATCACCGCGCCCGGGCCAGGGCCCCGACTCCAGCGCGACGATCGCGCGCGCTGGCCGCGCGACCTCGCCGCGCTCGTCGCGGAGCGGCGCGAGGTCGCGCTCGTGTCCTCGGGCGCCATCGTGACCGGGCATGGCCCGCCTCGGGCTCGAGGCGCGGCCGCGCTCGATCCCGGAGAAGCAGGCGGCGGCGGCGGTCGGGCAGTCCGCGCCTCATGTGGCACTACGAGCAGGCCTTCAAGAAGCACGGCATCACGGTGGGCCAGGTGCTGCCTCACCGGCCAGGACATCAGCGATCGCGCGCCGCTACCTCAATGCCCGCAACACCCTGCTCGCCCTGCTCGACTGCGGACGTGCTGCCGGTGGTCAACGAGAACGACACGGTGGCGGTGGACGAGATCAAGGTCGGCGACAACGACAACCTCGCCGCGCTCGTCGCCCACCTCATCGACGCCGATCTGCTCGTGCTCCTGACCGACGTGGACGGGCTGTACACCGGCGATCCCCGCCGCGATCCGTCCGCCCGGCGCCTCGAGACCGTCGGCCGCCATCACCGGCGACATCCAGCAGCTCGTGCTTCGACGACGCCGGCGCGGTGTCGGTGGGCGGCATGAGCACCAAGCTCGAGGCGGCGCAGAAGGCGGGCGCCTCCGGCATCCCCATGGTGATCGCGAGCGGCCGCGAGCCCGGCGGTGCTGCCAGCGGCTGCTCAAGGGCGAGGCCTCGGCACCTACTTCCAGCCCCGCGACGACCGGCTCGCCGCGCGCAAGCGCTGGATCGCCTTCGCGGTGCCGCCCCAGGGCCGCCTCACGGTTGACGCGGGCGCGAAGAAGGCCTTAACTGAGAGGGGCAAGAGCCTGCTGCCGTCCGGGCTCGTCGAGGTGAGCGGGGAGTTCCAGGCGGGCGAGGTGGTGGCGCTGGTCGAGCTCGACGGGCAGGGAGTTCGCGCGCGGGCTCGTCAACTACGACGCGGGCGAGCTGCGGAAGATCCGCGGCGCCAAGACGGAGGACATCGAGAAGTGCGCTGGGCTACAAGGGCTTCGACGAGGTCATCCACCGGGACAACCTGGTGGTGCTCTGAGGACGCGGGAGGGAGCGGCATGACGATGGACGTGACGACCGACGTGGCGGCGAAGGCGCGGGCGGCCAAGGAGGCGGCGCGGATCCGCTGGCGCTGGCGTCCGACCCGGGCCAAGAACGACGCGCTCATGCAGATGGCGCGCGGGCTCGAGGAGAAGGCGGGCACCGATCGCTCGAGGCCAACCGCGCGGATCTCGACCGCGCCCGGCGCCGGCGCTACACCGCGCGCCTTCGTGGACCGGCCTCACCCTCACCGGACGCGCGCATCGAGGAGATGGCGGCGGGCCTGCGCCAGGTGGCGGCCCTGCCCGATCCGGTGGGCGAGACCGTCGAGGTCTGGCGGCGGCCCAATGGGATCGAGATCTCGCGCGTCGCGCGTGCCGCTCGGCGTGATCGGGTTCATCTACGAGTCCCGCCCCAACGTCACCGCGGATGCCGCCGGCTCTGCCTCAAGTCGGGCAATGCGGTGCTGCTGCGCGGCGGCAGCGAGGCGCTCGAGTCCAACACCGTCATCGCCCAGATCCTGGCCAAGGCGGTCGGAGAAGGCCGGGCTGCCCGCCGAGGCCATCCAGTACGTGGACACCGCGGACCGCGCGGCGGTGCTGGCCATGCTCACGCTCGACCGCTACCTCGACCTCATCATCCCGCGGGGCGGCGAGGAGTTCGTGCCGGCTCGTCGGCGAGCGCGCCGACGGTGCCCGGTGCTCAAGCACGACAAGGGGCTCTGCCACGTCTACGTGGACGAGAGCGCGGATCTCGACATGGCGGTGGCGATCGCGGTGAACGCCAAGGCGCAGCGGGTCAGCGTCTGCAATGCGCATGGAGACCCTGCTCGTGCACGCGGCGGTCGCGCCGGACTTCCTGCCCCTGGTGGCGGCGCGCCTCGCGCGAGGCCGGCGTGGAGACTGCGCGGCGGACGAGCGGACGCGGGCCCTGATGCCCGCGGCCCGGCCGGCCGAGCCGGCCGACTGGGACACGGAGTACCTCGACTACATCCTCGCGGTGCGGGTGGTGGACGGGCTTCGACGACGCGGTCGCCCATATCCGGCGGCACGGCTCCGGGCTCGCCGAGGCCATCGTCACCGCGACCTGCGGTGCGCCCGCCGCTTCACCCACGAGGTGGACGCCGCCGCGGTGCTCGTCAACGCCTCCACGCGCCTCGTGGACGGCAGCCAGTTCGGCATGGGCGCGGAGATGGGCATCTCCACCTCCAGCGTCCACGCGCGGGGCCCGGTCGGAGTGCGCGAGCTGACCACCTCGAAGTTCGTCGTGATCGGCGACGGGCAGATCCGGGAGTAGCCCGCTGGCCGCGCGCGTCGGCGTCTTCGGTGGTTCATTCAACCCGATCCACTTCGGCCACCTGCTCGTCGCCGACGAGATCGCGAGACGCTCGCGCTCGACCGCGTGCTCTTCGTCGCCGGCCGCGCGTGCCCCCCACAAGCCGGCCGCCGAGCTGGCCCCCGCCGCCCACCGCGTACTGCGATGACCGCGGCTGGCGGTCGGCCGAGCACCCGCGCTTCGAGGTGTCCGACGGTCGAGGTCACGGCGGCGCGGCCCGTCCTACACGGTGGACACGCTGGAGCGCGCTGCAGGTCGCGGGGCGACCTGCTCCTCATCATCGGCTCGGAGACCTTTCTCGACCTCCTGAACGTGGCGCGAGCCGCGGCGGCTGGCCGGCCTCGCGCGCCTGGTGGTGGTACCGCGCAGCGGCGACGCGTTCGATCCCGAGACGCCGGCGGCTCAGAAGGTGCTCGCCGAGCTCGGCGCTCGGCCCGCTTCTCGCGACCGGGGGTCGAGCGGGCGCCGCTGGTGCTGACGGAGGCGGCCTCGCTGCCCATCTCGGGCTCCGACCTGCGCCGGCGCGCCCGCGGACCGGGCGCAGCCTGGCCTATCGCATGCCGGCCGCGGTCGCCGCCTACATCCGCGAGCAGCGGCCTCTACCGGCACGCGGAGCTGATGGCATCGCTGTCGGCGGAAGCCCTCGTGCGCCTGGCCGCCCGCGGCGGCGCTGGACAAGAAGGCCGGGCGACCTGGTGGTGCTCGACCTGCAGGGCCTCGTCGAGCGTTGGCGGACTTCTTCCTCGTCTGCAGCGCGCGGTCCACCGCCGCAGATCGATACCATCGCGGAGGCGGTGCAGCGGGCGCTGCGCGCGGAGGGGTGCGCGCCGCGCCATCAGCGAGGGCAGCGCGGAGAGCGGCTGGCTCCTGCTCGACTACGGCGACGTGGTGATCCACGTGTTCATCGAGGAGACGCGGGCGTTCTACGCGCTCGAGCGGCTGTGGGGCGACGCGCCGCTGCTCTCCGGTCGAGCGCTGACGGGCGCCGAGGGATTGATATTGCTGGGGGCCATGGTAGCCTGCGCGACTAGCGCGCGCGGTCGCGCGGCGTGCGAGTCAGCAGAAGGAGGTCAGCGATGAGGAAGGACCGTCTGGCCCAGCTTCCGGAAGAAGCTGGAGGAGAAGCATCGCCAGCTCGGTGGAGGAGGTGGGCAAGAACGTCCTGTACGGGAAGGGTCCCGAGGACGACTCCATCAAGGACCTGGGCGACCAGGCCTCGTCCGCCTACAACCGCGAGTTCCTCTTCGAGCTGGGGCAACGGTGAGCGGCCGGCGGCTGAAGGACGTCGCGCTCGGCGCTGCAGAAGATCGACCGACGGCGGCTTCGGCGACTGCGAGCGCTGCGGCGAGACCATCGGCGAGAAGCGGCTCGAAGCGCTGCCGTTCGCGCGCTATTGCATCGACTGCCAGCGCGGTCGAAGAAGAAGAGCGGACCGCCGCCGGCTAAGCGCCCCGCCACTCCACCGCTCACCGTGCCGATCCGGCTCGCTCTCGCCGTCCTTGTCGCCGCCGGCGGCGCTCATCGCCTACCTCGCCTCCCCGAGCCCGCCCGTGTCCCCATCGCGCTGGGGCCGGAGCTTTCGTGGGAGGCCCCCCTCTGGGTCCTCGCCGCGGGCGCCTTCGCGGCCGGTGCCCTGCTCGCCATCGCGCTCGGCCTGATTCGCGATCGATCCCGTCCCATCCGCGCCGTGGAGGCGGACCCGGGCGAGGAGGCTCTGCGTCGGCCGCTGAGATCTACCGCGAGGGCGTGGACGCGGCGGCTGGCGGGGCGGCCGGCGGCGGCGGTGGCGGCCTTCGAGGCGCTGCTGCGCCGCGAGCCCGGGCACGCCGCCGCGCACGCGCGACTCGGGGAGCTGGCCCGCGCGCGGGGCGACGACGCCGGCGCGCTGCGCCACTTCCTCCAGGCGATGCGGATGGACGAGCGCTCCGAGATCATGGCGGCCGCCGCCGGCGCCTACGGCCGGGTGGGTCGTTCGACGACGCGCTGGCGCTATACCGACGTGCTCACGCGGGACCCCGGACATCTCACCGCTCTCCGCGCCCTGCGCGATCTCTCCGCGGCCGGCGGGCGGTGGGCGGAGGCCATCGCCGCTGCGAGGAGCGGCTCATGGAGGCGGTGGAGCCGGGGAGCGGGCGGGCGAGCAGGCCGGAGCTGGCCGGGCTCCACTGCGAGCGGGGCCGCGCGCGCGCTGCCGCCGGCGACTCCGACGGCGCCATCTCCGCGTTTCGCGACGCGCTCCGCGTGCTGCCGGACTTCGTGCCCGCCGCCCTGGCGCAGGGGGACGCGTATCTCGCCGCCGGCGACGCCGCTCAGGCGGTGAAGGTGTGGGAGCGGGCGGCCGAGGCCCAGCCCGCCCTGCCGCTGCTGTCGCGCATCGAGCGGCAGCGGCGGAGGAAGGCCGGCCCACGCGGATGATCGCGCTCTATCAGGCGGCGGTGGCGCGCGCCCGGACAATCTCGCGCTGGCGCTGGCGCTGGGCCGCGTGTATTTCGACTTGCACATGCTCGACGAAGCCGCCGAGCAGCTGGAGAAGGTCGAGGTGCGCATGCCCGATCTGCCCGTGATCCACGCCTACCTGGGAGCGGTGTTCGAGCGGCGCGGCCAGGTCCGCGAAGCGCTCGAGGAGTACCGCCGCGCGCTCCGGGCCCCGTCAGCTTCGAGTGGCCCCACCGGTGCGCGGCCTGCGGAGCCGAGCGCGCGGGCTGGGCCGATCGATGTCCGTCATGCCGTCGCTGGAACAGCCTCCGGCCCTAGCGTCCCCACCGTCGTCTCGCGTCGAGGTGGCGGCCGTGGCTCACCGCCGCCCTCGATCTCGTCTTCCCACCGCTTCTGTCCCCTGTCGCCGAGCGCCTGGGGCCGGCCCGCCGCGATCCCCTGCTGCGGCCGATGCTGGCTGGGCCTCGAGCGGATCGCGGTGCCCTGGGCTGCCGACGAATGCGGGCTGCCGTTCTCGGCGCGTTCGTCGGGAGGTGGCAACGGAGGAGGCGGCGAGCGGAGGCCGCGGTCTCTGCGCGGCGTGCCGCCGGCACCGCCCCGCCTTTGCGTACGCGCGGGCGGCCGCCCGCTACGGCGACCATGTGCGAGAGGCGTTGCACGCGTTCAAGTTCGGCGGCCGGCGGGCGCTCGCGGCGCCGCTGGGCGATCTCGTCGCCGAGCTTGGCTCCGGCCTCCCGCTCCCGGCGCTGGACGTCATCGTCCCCGTGCCGCTGCACCCGCGGCGCGAGCGGGAGCGAGGCTTCAACCAGTCCTGCTGCCTCGCGCCGCCGAGTGGGGCGGCATGGCAGGTGACCGCCCGCGCGGACGTGCTCACCCGGCGCATCGCCACCGCGCCCCAGACCGCGCTCGGTGCCGAGGCCCGCCGGCTCAATGTTGACGGCGCTTTCCACGCTGAGCGCCCCGAAGCTGGTGGCTGGCCGACACGTGGTCGCTGGTCGACGACATCATGACCACCGGGGCCACTGCCGGGGCCTGCGCCCGGGTCCTGCGTGAGGGCCGGCGCGGCTACCGTCGGCGTGGTCACGGTGGCCCGCGTCGGGTAGCGGGCCTGTGCGCTTGCGCCGCCGCCGCCGCCGCTATAATCGGCAGCCCCGGTGAACCACCGGAAGTAGCGGTCATCATTCGTGTAATTCACTCTGACTCGAGCGGAGCGGGAGCGCACATGGCAGTGCGGTAGGGGTCAACGGGTTCGGGCGGATCGGCCGTGTCTTCTTCCGCGCTGCGCTGGCGTCCACGGACGTGGAGGTCGTCGCGGTCAACGACCTCGCCGACGCCAAGACGCTGGCCCATCTCCTCAAGCACGATTCCGTGCACGGCAATCTGGGGCCGAGGTGCTCCGTGAAGGGGAGAGCATCCTGGTGGATGGTCGCGAGATCAGTGTGTGCTCGGTGAAGGATCCCGCCGCGCTCGCCTTGGGCGCAACTTCGAGTGGACATCGTGGTGGAGTCCACCGGCATCTTCCGCGACAAGGCCGACCTCGTCGAAGCACCTCGCAGGCTGGGGCCAAGAAGGTGGTCATCACCGCGCCCGCCAAGGACCCCGACATCACCGTGGTGCTCGGCGTCAACGAGGGCAAGTACGATCCGGCCAAGCACGAGCTGGTCTCCAACGCCTCCTGCACCACCGAACTGCCTGGCCACCGTGGCCAAGGTGCTGCTCGACAACTTCGGCATCAAGCGCGGCTTCGCCTCCACCGTGCACTCCTACACCAACGACCAGCCGATCCACGACTTCCCCACAAGGACCTGCCGGCGCGCCCGCGCGGGCGCGGTGAGCATGATCCCCACCACCACCGGCGCCGCCACCGCGGTGGGCCTGGTGCTGCCGGAGCTCAAGGGCAAGCTGGACGGCATCGCCATCCGCGTGCCCACCGCCAACGTCTCGGTGGTGGACCTCACGGTGGAGCTGGGCAAGACGGCGACGACGGCGGCAGGTCAACGACGCCTTCCGCGAGCGCGGCCAGCGGGCCGGCTCAAGGGCATCCTGGACGCCACCGACGAGGAGCTGGTGTCGGTCGACTTCAACGGCAATCCGCACTCCTCCATCGTGGACCTGCCGTCGACGCGCGGTGGTCGACGGCAACCTGGTGAAGGTGCTGGCCTGGTACGACAACGAGTGGGGCTATTCGTGCCGCGTGCGCGACCTCATCCGTTACATGGCCGGCTCGCTCTAGGCCGCTGGATTGGCCAAGCAGACTCGGGCAGGTGGAACTCGGAGGAAGCAGCGTCTTTCTCCGAGTCGGACTTCAACGTGCCCGCTGGCGAATGGGCAGGTGGGCGACTGACGACCGCGGATCACCGCCGCGTTGCCGACCATCCGGCGCTGCCTCGAGGCGGGCGCGGCGGTGGTGATCGCCTCCCACCTCGGCCGACCCAAGGGGAAGCCCGACCCGAGCTTCTCGCTGGCGCCGGTGGCCGCCCGCCTCGCGGCGCTGCTCGGGCGCCCGGTGCCGCTGGCTCCGGACTGCGTGGGGCCGGAGGTGGAAGCGCTGGCCAGGCGCTCGGCGCCGGGCGAGGTTCTGCTGCTCGAGAACCTCCGCTTCCACCCGGAGGAGGAGGACAACGACGACGCGTTCGCGCGCGGCCTCGCCGCGCTGGCCGACGTCTACGTCAACGACGCCTTCGCCGCCGCCCACCGGGCGCATGCCTCCATCGAGGCCATCACCCGCTACCTCCAGCCGCGCGGTGGCCGGCCTGCTCATGAGCGCGCGAGCTGGAGGCGCTCGCGCGCATCTTCGAGCGGCCGCGAGCGACCGGTGCTCGCGCTGCTGGGCGGGGCCAAGGTCTCCGACAAGCTGGGCGCTGGTCGACGCATCTGCTCGATCGGGTGGACGGCGTGCTGATCGGCGGCGGCATGGCCTTCACCTTCCTGGTGGCGCCTCAGGCACGGGGTCGGGCGCTCGCTGCTCGAACCCGACCGGCGTGGAGGCGGCGCGCGCCATCCTGGACCGGCGCGGGCGCGCGGCGTGCCCATCCGGCTTCCCGTGGACGTGGTGGTGGCCGCCGGCCTCGACCGCACGGACGGCATCTCAGACCGTGCGCGATCGCGCGAGATCCCCGCCGATCTCATGGGCCTCGACATCGGCCCAGGCACGGTAAGCCAGTTCGCGGCCGCGCTGAAGGGGCCGGCACCGTGGTGTGGAACGGGCCCATGGGCGTCTTCGAGAACCGCCGTTCGCGGCCGGGCACCGTCGGGCGTGGGCCGGGCGGTAGCCGGACTCGCGGCAGCCTTCTCCGGTGATCGGCGGAGGCGACACCATCGCGGCGGTGCAGCGTGGCGGGCGTCACCGACCCGGATCGGCTACATGTCCACCGCGGGCGGCGCGCTTTCCTCGAGTTCCTCGAAGGGCGCGTGCTGCCCAGCGTGGCCGCCCTGACGACGCCGACGGAGCCACTGTGATGCGCTCCCGCTCGTGGTCAGCAACTGGAAGATGCACGGCACGCAGGCCGTCGGCGCGCGAGGCTCGCGCGTCAACCGTGCGCGACGGGCTGAAGCGGCCGCGCGGAGTCGAGGTGGTGATCTGTCCGCCCTTCACTGCGCTGGCCCCGGTGGGCAGCGTGCTCGCGGGCGTCGCCGATCGGCGCTCGGCGCGCAGAACTGCCACTGAGAAGCTACGGGCGCTTTCACCGGCGAGGATCTCGCCACCCATGCTGGTGGAGCTGCGGCTGCGCTCGCGATCTCGGGCATTCCGAGCGGCGCCACCTCTTCCGCGAGACCGACGAGGAGATCAGCTGCAAGGTCGTCGCCGCGCCTCCGGCCACGGGCTGCACGCCGCTGCTCTGCGTGGGCGAGACGGCGGAAGAGCGGCGCGCAGGGGCTGACCTTCACCGTCGTGGAGGGGCAGCTTCGCGCGGGCTGGGCCGGGCTCGCGCGCCGAGGAGATCGCGCGCTGTCGTGGTCGCCTACGAGCCCGGTGTGGGCCATCGGCACCGGGGCCAGAACGCAACCCCGCCCAGGCCGCGCGAGGTGCACGGCTACCTGCGCGGCCTCGTCTCCGAGGCTCGCGCTTCCATGAAGCCGCCAGGTCGATGCGCATGTCTCTACGGCGGCAGCGTGAAGCCGGACAATGCGGGCACGCTGGCCACCGAGCAGCCGGATCGACGGCGCCCTGGTGGGAGGAGCCAGCCTGCAGGCGCCGCCGGCTTCATCACCATCGCCAAGAAGTCCGGCCGCGCAGCAGCGGCGGCTTCGAAAGGGTGACGTCGCCGTGTTCATACCTTGTCGTGACCCTCCACGTTGCTGCGTCTGCCTGATGATCATCGGCCGCAGTCCTGCTGCAGGCCGGCAAGGGCGCCGACATCGGCTCCGCGTTCGGCGGCTAGCGGCAGCCAGGCGGTGTTCGGATCCATGGGCACGCCGACCTTGCTCGGCAAGGCCACCGCGGTGCGTGGCGATCGCCTTCATGCTGACGTCGTTCTGGCCGGCCTCCACGGCGGCGAGCGGAGGACGACGATCATGCCGGCCACCGAGTCGAGCGCGCCCGCCGCGCCCTCCACGCCGACGGCCGCCGCGCCCGGTCCCGCTGACCGTTCCGCTCCCGCCGGCCAGAAGTAGATGCTCCGTGCGCGCCGGTGGTGCGCGCTCTTGCCGCTCGCGGCCTGGCACGCCGAGGCCGCTCCCCCGAAGTGGACGCCTGAAGGCGGAGGCGCCGGACGGGGGCGGCTCCCGCGCGCGTACGGCGACACCTTCGTCGAGGCCTCGATCGGCGACATCGGGTACCTGATCCCGACGCTGGCCTCCGACGCCCCTCCCACGAGGGTGGGCGGCTGGCCCGTCTACGACAGCCTGGTGCGCCTGGACAAGAATCTCAACAACGCGCCCGCGATGGCGGAGTCCTGGACCTTCAGCGAGGACTGTCTCACGCTGGAGACTTCAAGCTGCGGCGGGACGTGAAGTGGCACGATGGGCGGCCGTTGCCGCGCGGAGGACGTGGTCTTCACCTAGGAGACCATCGATCACCCCAAGACGCCCGCGCCCTTCAAGGAGAAGTTCCTCCAGATCAAGGGACGTGGAGGCGCTGGATCCGTACACGGTGCGGGTGACCGATCCGCATGCCCTACGCGCCGGGCGGTGGAGAGCTGGCAGGAGTACATCCGCCCGAGCACCTGCTGAGCCGTACGTGGCCGAGGGCGATGCTGCGCGAGATCGCCCCAGAACACGGCTGCCCATCGGCACCGGCGCCTATCGCTTCCGGGGTGGCGGAGCGGCGAGAAGGTGGTGCTGCCGGGCCAATCCTCGACTACTTCCTGGGGAGACCCTATCTCTCGCGCGTGGTCTATCGCGTGATCCCTGAGCCGTGGCGGGACGATCTTCCTCGAGGCTGAAGGCGCGCGGCGTGGACCTGATTCGCAGGGGCTCACCGCCATCCAGTACATGCGCCAGACGGAGTATCCGGCCTTCCGGAAGGC
>ERZ1370068.6395-contig-5379_pt1 | contig 44237 bp, 86 predicted proteins | sample MGYA00561227_ERZ1370068 | MGnify/ENA primary metagenome ERZ1370068 (study PRJEB38410, sample SAMEA6850437) | metagenome | study: Metagenomic assessment of the ecological functions of the soil: analysis of the soil microbiota associated with the...
TTGTACTTCGTTCAGTTACGTATTGCTCGAAGAACAGAGCCTCTATCGCATGGGTGAACAAATCCCCACAGTCAGGAGCCCCTGTCGGCGATTGAAAAAAACCGGGTCCTGTTCCGAGAAGGAAATCAAGAAGAATGGTTGGACCTTCGCCACCTCACGCAACTCCCGCACCCGCTGCCGTCAGGCACAAATGCCGGCTACTGGTGACCTTCTGCGCCCTCTACGCGGGCTCCGCATCCCTTCGGCGCCTCAACGCCGCGCATGCTGGACCGCCGTGAAATCGATGCCGCACTGGGCGGATATGACCCTGCTTGCTCACCCAGGCGCAAGCCGTCCCCAATTTGACCGACGGCAATCTGGACGGATTTCGCCTCTGCAGCGTGATGCCGCTTGGCTTCTTCGACAAAAATTGGACTACAAAGTAACGATCTGCTCCAGCGGATCAACGGCGTGGGATTCGCGACCCCGGCATGCTGCTGTCGCTCTTTCAACAACTCCGGAACGAACGGACCGTCCAGTGGATATCGTTCGGCAACACGCAACGACAGATCCTCACCTACGAGATTCGTTAACCGCTTCGCCATCTGTTTTCGTCATGCGGCCACGTCGCGTGTCCACTACGAGTGAACTCCCGATCAATTTAACGGGAACTTAATCTGATCGTAATGGGGTCGTCACGAGTTCCGGACTATTGTCGCCCGGCGTACTCACGGGAGAATTCGATTGGTGTCCTCTTTCTACAGACGACTGCTCTTCTCAATGACAACCGGCATCAGCCTCGTCATGTTCGCGCTGCTCTTCGTCGGCTTCCCAGGCTCGGCGCGTGGCTGAGTGGTATGTCGCGGGCTTTGGGGAGCTGTGAGCATGCCCGGCTCACTCAGCGATGCGAAGATGGACTACCTACGGCGAGCGACTCGCGTTTCAACAGTTCCCGGCGCGGCGGCCATTCCCCCAAATGGAACTCTTTACACAATCCTTCAACACCTCGGATATCGGCCTGAAGAATTCTCCTCTGTTCGGAGGCAAAGCCGGTTATTTTTTCAAAGACGAAGGATTCAACTGGCTCGGTGTTGAGCTGGAAGCCTTTTACGTCCCAGCCGACGATCAAAGAGCCAGACGCTTTCAACCAGCCAAGAGGTGACCTACTTTGCCGTTCGATCCATTAAGCCCCGGGTGATGCACCCCGGGGATTAACTGTCAGAGCTCAGGTCACGAACAACGGTACACTCCAGTTATCAGCAATCCTCCATGCGCCTGGTCACCGTCGCCTTCAATGTGGTGGCTCGTTATCCGGGGCACAACCTTCCAGCCCTATGTCGGCGTCGGGGCAGGCGGCTTCTATTTCAGCAGCTCCGGCCAGATCGACGGCCGTCAAGTCGTGCCGGGGCTCAACACACAGTTAGGATTGAAAGGTGCTCGCGACTGAGGAATGGGGGCTCTTTGTGAAGGGAAGTACAACTACGCCACGATCACGAATCTCGATCCTTCCGGCTTTGGACTCAGCGGCGTGTACAGCGCTTTCAATCTCCTTGCCGGCATCGCGTACCACTTTTAGCAGCTCAAGACAATTAATCCATCCGCTAGCCCATCCGCCTGATGAGTAACGTTGGCTAGGGATCGCTTCCTTCCCTTCTCATCTGCGACATTTAGCAGGTCCCGTAAGGAGACTGTGATGGCTCGTGCCAACAAGCCTCCCCTCGAAACCGCCAGATCCGGTTGCTGTCAGCCCGGCTGTACAATCAACGGTCGAGCGCGAGATCAAACTGGCTGTCGATGACCATTTCCGCTCTGCCCGCCTCTCGCCGGCACTCCGCTGCCGCGACGGCTGCTGACCTCGACCTACTATGACACCTCCCAGTACGACCTGGCCCATGCTGGGATCACCCTCCGCCATCGAGTCGAGCGCGGGAAACAGGCCTGGCAGCTGAAACTCGCTCTGATGAAGGACCGTCAGGAAATTGAGCTGGTCGATCGCCAGTCCGTTCCACCGACGATGTTCCGCGATCTGCTCTTTCCTCCATCTCGGGCAGCGGCAGCTCATTCCTGTGGCGACCTTTGCGAGTCTGGCGGGCTGGCGTCCGCGTGCGATGGACAATGTCCCTGTCGCGGACGTCACGCTCGACCACGTGTCCTGTCGTGAAGGACGGAACGGTCCTTCAGCGCTTTCGCGAACTCGAAATCGAACAGCTGAACGGGAAGGACAGTGCACTGCCCGACCTCGAACGCCAGCTCCGTCGAGCGAGAGCCGACGATCATGACGGGCGCCCCAAGCTCAGTTCGCGCGCTTTCCTTGGTGGCTCCCAATCCTGAGCCACAGCCGGCATCGGATGCGCCGGTGATGGACCATGTGAAGTGGGCCCTCGCACGTCATGTCCGATGGTTGATTGCGCATGATCCCGGCACCAGGCTCGGAAGGGAACCTGAAAGCCTGCACCAAATGCGCGTGGCCACGAGGCAATTGCGCGCCGTTCTGCGCTCCACTCGGCCCCTGCTCGTTCCTGAATGGGCAGATTCGTTGCGGGATGAGTTGCGCTGGCTCGGCCGAGTGCTGGGACCGGCCCGCGACCTCGACGTAGCAACTCGCCTATTTCCGTGAAGAATCTACCCTGCTGGATGCACGAGATCGCCGGCCTCTGACACAGTTCATTGCCCACCTGGAGTCCCAGCGGAACAATGTCCAGGAGATTCTGCTGAACGAGCTGAAGAGCGAGCGGTATCTCTGACCTGATCAGGCGGCTCCGGCAAGCGCGCGCACGATCCGAGCCGTTGTCGAATCCACTGTGACGCTGCGCGACCTGCCAAGCAGGAGTTCACGAAGTTGCGAAACGCGATTCGTCAAGCTGGTGACGCACCCAACAATGCCAGAATCCACGTGACCAGGATCAGGACCAAACGCGCCCGCTATGCCGCCGAACTCGCTGAACCGACTGTCGGCAAGCCAGCGACGCGCTTCATCAACAAAGCCCGCAGCCGTGCAGGACGTCTTAGGCATGCACCAAGACGCCATTCAAGCTGAAGCGCATATCCGGGCGTTTCTTAAGCCAATCCGACCAGCGCGCGGGCCGCATTTGTCGCCGGACGCATGGTTGAAACGTCAACGCCAGCGTCGAGAGAGGGCCGAGGGAGAAATGCAGCGGCTCTTGCGTGGGCTCTTAAAGCGAGGCGAGAAAGCTTGGGGATAGAAGTGGATCGTTGCAAGCTGATCACTCCGCAGACCGGCCTGTATCGATTGACTACAGCTTGTAGAGTCCGTGGCGAGAAATACTCCGAGCGTAGATCACGAGTGCCTATCAAGACGACGGGCGACGGGCAGGAGCAGACGGTCATTTCATTAATTCCTCGACACGATTCTTGAGCCTCAGAAAAGTCCTGTCGAACGCCGCGTCTATTTCGCTATCTGATCCGGTGGCTTTGGCCGGGTCAGGCGTACTCAATGCAGCTTCTTGGGGTTGCCAGGGAATAGTGGGCAGCTTTCGCCCGCAGCCTGATCGCAGACCGTGATCACCAGGTCGAATGACTGTCGCAGCAAACTCATTCCATGACTTGCTGCGTGGCTGACCGGGATCAATGCCATGCCGTTGTAACGTCTCGATAGATTTCGGGTGAGACATATCCCGCTGGAACACTTCCGGCGCTCCAGGCCTCGATACCGGCCCCGACCGAGATCATTGATCAACGCTTCAGCCATGACAGAGCGGCAGGAATTACCCGTACACAGACCAGCACGTTGAGCGCATCCGACTTCATCAGCCGCAACACCCGGCGGTTTTTCAGACGGTTCGCAGCACTCAGGCTCTCCCATCGTTTCCGGCGTACAGCACGCACTCTCAGCCTGATCAGCATGGCCGGAGAAGAGTTGGGCATCTTCCATCGTCCGGTAGGCTTCCCACGGAATGCCGGCGGGGTCTTCGTATCCAGGATTTGTCCGACCGGGCGTAACAGCAGACGGTTTCGCCTTCCTCGACCACAGCCATATCTCCAGCCTTGAGGCGTTCGCGCAACTCTGTCAGTTCGCTCTCTTCCTCGACCTGGATGCCCAGGTGATCGATGCCATTCTTTTCTTCGCCCGCGTGGAGATCGCGAAGTTCACGCGGGGGTCTTCCAGCAACCATTTGGCATAGTCAGTTTTCGTTTTCACCGGCTCCGCGCCGAACAGGGCACTGTAAAAGCGGATGGATTCATCGAGCTTTTCAACCCCAACATGGATGTGAAAGCGTTTCATGATACTGTCTCCTTTGGCTGGCAACAGTGTGACAGTTCAATGACCGAGCACTTCCGCTTTTTATCATCGCGGATACTGGCAAATTCGGCGCGGCAACAGTCCTCGACCATAGTAGCGGATCAAGCCTGAAAAAAACTCGAAATTGGCGCTGTAGATAATCGACCTACCGTCCCGTTGCGACACAACGAGACCCGCACTGGCTCATATGCGACAGATGAAACGACGGCGTGTTGTGAGGAACATTGCAAGGCCTCGCTCAGCGTACCGGCCAGCGCACCGGCCGACGGCCATATTCGACCAGCAAAACGGAACACGCGCAAGCCCACGGGTGTCCTGTGACAGCGTATCGAAGGCGGCGAGAGCTTCCTTAATGTCCATATGTGTCCAGACTACCTGGACACCATCATACATAATGTCAACCGGCAAAATTCCTCTGCCTTCACCAACACTGACCGGGAGTCCTCTCCAGTCTTGTTGGCGAGTCGCGCCTGGAAAGCAGCCTGATGAATAGTGCGGAGGAGCAGGACACTTCCGAACTACGGTGGGATTTCATCAGGCTGTCTGCCTGGGGAGGCGAGAACCCCTGATATCCGCGGTGGCGCTCGGTGAGTTCCAAGCACGGAAAAAGGCTGACCGTCCGACCATTTCCGGCGCCGTGAAGATTTGCCGTAACTGGCCACCGCGGGCGCCGACGATCTGACCGGCAAAGACCACCCCTTGCGCCTTCAACCGTTCAATCGCCTGCTCGATGTCTTCCACGCGCACCGCCACATGATGAAATACCTGATCGCCGAATGTCTTGACCCAACCAGGGATGATGCTGGTGCGGCCTCGATCATCGGGATAGGCTTGATCCACGAAGAGCGCAGGGTATCCAACTTTCCGATAGACCTTCGCATACCAGTCTTCATACTCGATCGTTTCGCTGTACCCATACCCGAGCTTCGTGAATTCCTCCGCACGCCGGTCGATATTCAGCGTCCGCAGCGTCAGATGGTCTGCGACCGGGTAGAAGCCGACTCCCGCCTCGTCCAGCGAGTCCCGCAACACCTTGGCTGCCTGATTGCGCGACACATAGTCCTCGAATCATTGCTGGCGATCAGCGCATCTAACTCGACGCCTGGTTCCATGGTCCACGCTCCTTGTTGCTCAGGCACGGTAGCACTATGAGCCAGAGCTGAATGCCCTGGGCCAACGGCAAATCGTTGTCCCCAGTTGGTCGTGTTCGTCTGCCGCCGCATATAGGCTTTCCAGGCATCCGAGCCGGCCTCCGCGCCCTCCACCGGTTTCCTTTTCGCCTCCAAAGGCGCCGCCGATTTCCGCCCCTGACGTACCGATGTTCACATTGGCGATCCCGCAGTCGCTGCCGGCGGTGGATGTGAACCGCTCGCTGCTCCGACGTCGGACGTAAAAATCGCAGAAGACAAGCCTTGAGGTACCGCATTCTGTAACGCGATGGCGTCGTCTAGCAGCACCGTGAAGGGCATGACATAGAGATCGGCGCAAAGGTCTCGCGCTGGACAATGGGCCAATGGTTCTCCGCTTTCACGATGGCCGGTTCCACGAAATAGCCCGGCTGACCCAGTACCTGCCCTCCGTAGAGGACTTTCCCTCCCGCCTGCTTCACCTCTTCGATAGCCTTCCGATAGGCCTCGACCGCAGCCCGATCGATCAACGGCCCCCACGACCACACCTGACTCAATGGATTGCCGATGCGGTATCTGTCTTGTATGCGGAGATAAGCTTCGCGACCACTTCATCGTAACGAGACTCGTGGACGAACAGCCGTCTGGTCGTCGTGCAACGTTGGCGCGGCGGTGCCGACCGCACCGAACACGATGGCGCGAATCGCCAGGGAGAGGTCCGCCGTCTGATCCACGATGATCGCGTTGTTCCCGCTCAGTTCCAACAGCGTCGCCCAGCCGTTGCGCGACGGTCGTGGCCACAGCTCGACCGACCGGTACGGACCCTGTGAACGAGATCAACGGTAATCGGCGATCCTGGACCAACTGTCTCCGCGATGGTCTTCTCAGCCGTGACGATCAGTGAAAGATCCCTCGATAGCCCTGTTGCTCCATCACTCGGTTGCAGAGGTGTTGCACCGCGATCGCGCAGAGCGGCGCTTTCGGCGAAGGCTTCCACACAACCGTATCTCCGGCAATCGCAGCCAGAAACGCGTTCAGGCCCAGACCGCGACGGGAAAATTGAAGGCCGGTAATCACGCCGACCGGTCCGAGCGGATGCCATTGCTCCGACATCCGATGCTGCGCCCGTTCGGAATGCATCGTCGTCCCATACAACATGCGCGACTGGCCCACGGCAAAGTCTGCCATATCGATCATTTCCTGAACTTCGCCGTCACCCTTCCGCTTTGATCTTGCCGACTTCGAGAGACACCAGCGAGCCAAGCAGGTCGCTTGTGCTCCCGCAGCGCGGCAGCCGATCAACCGGACGAGAGTTCTCCCCGCTTGGGAGCCGGGACGAGCCGCCATTGCTGAAATGCCGCAATGGACTCCCGCACGATGTGCTCAATAGTCATCGGCTGAACAGGTTGCGAATTTTCGCAATCGTCTCGCCGGTCGCCGGATTCACGGATTCCAGCAGCGATGTGTTCTCGCCGGAGGCCCACCAATGGGTCCCCGGTGCTGCCACCGGCGTTGATGGCGCTCAAGCCCAATCCCTTCAGGATTTCCGCGATCGGACATCATCGGTAGCAGGCTCCAAACCGATTCTTGAGCACGTCTTGTAACGAGAAACGATTCCTGGGTCGACGAATCCCTGTACTGTTTGGGCGCCGCAAGCACGAGATCGGCACGGCACAGAGGCTCAGAGCGGTCGTCACTTGAATGGCGGACCACAGTTTTCCTTTAATACATTGGGGATAGATCTTTCTTCACATAGTTCTCCTCGAACAAGGCGCCCTCTCCTCGTCCCCGTCACGGAGGTATAGATCAGCACCACATCCTGCAGTGTCTGGGGAATCAGCCCGTTCGAGGATTCGTTTGAGCGTCTCACGATCCTCATTCAGCTTGAGATCGTTCATCAAGAGGTGAATCTTCTCGCAATGGCCCGGATACCGCAGCGTCTTATAGTTCATGGTCCGGACGTTCCCTGCATAGGTATCCGCCAACGTTCCCAATCCTCCGGACGTGTTGAACGCTTCATACAGGGAGTCCGTCCACCTCGATCGTCTCATACCCTTCGAGGGCAGGAGCGAGCACCTTCTCTCCTCCCTCAATTCCGTAGCAAATGTTGCCGTACTCGTTGATCAACCCATCGGTGGACCACGTCAGTGAATGCTTGAGGGCATTACTGGGATGAACCGGTAAGGCTCCGACCCGCATTTTGACCGTATCCACCGTATCGAAATGGGTGATCAAGTCGTGCGCCGCAATGCTGATGAAACCGGGGGCCAGACCGCATTGCGGCACGAAAGGCTTGCGGTGAGTCGGTGCTCAGGACTTTGACCTGATTGGTCACCTCGACGTCCTCCGTCAGGTCAAAATAGTGAAGCCGGTGTTCCCGAGCCAATCCAGCGACAACTGGGTTGCAGAAATACGGGAGGCTCGACAGGACCGCATCGCATCGATGCATCGTCAAGTAGGCGCTAATGGCGTCGGGATGTCGGACGTCGAGAAGCAGGGGCGTCACTCGCGAGAGACCGAGGTCTTCGACTAACCGCTTAGAGGCGTCGAGGCTGATGTCACCGAGAGACACCTCATGAGTCCCCGCTTTCTGACAAAGAGGCAGGCAACCAGAGATCCGATCTTTCCAGCACCCAGGACGAGCACACGCTGCATGGATCACCTCACTTACGATCAGTATACTCCCGCCCTAGCAAGCTCCGGAAAACTTTTTGCATAGCAGAACTTCGATGGTCCGCACATCTGCATCAGCGGACCTGCCTGCAGAATAATCCGAGCGAGCTAGCGGCACGAGACGGGTCAAACGAGTTCGAGGTACTCAAATCCGTCCACGCCGAACCTTTGCTCCGTATCGCGCGCGCTCATGTCGCCGAAGGTCTTCGCGGACTATGAGAAACCAGCATCGATGAGAGGGACCAAGAGCCGACCTCGCCGAGAATTGTCTGAACATTTCGATAACGAGCAGACCGGTGAGGGCGACAGATTCTTCGGTCGAAAATCGATCTAACTTGTTGATTTTGCTGCATATATCAACCGTGAAGCAGGGCAAGGAGTTTGTGATACGCTAATAGCACTATCAGGAGCAGCGGTTATGTTGCGCATGCCTTCTCGAGTCGTGTTCCCCTTCGGCTACCGGATCTCCGTGCACCAGATTTCCGATACGGAAATGGACCGTCGGGACCCTAATGCCGATGGCATCTGGGACGACGCCACCAAAACTATTTATCTTCGTAAGCGTTTACCCCTGACTGAGACGGCGCTACATTCTCGCCCACGAATTGGGCCATGCCTGGCTCGACTGGCAGCATCGGCATCTCGATAACGGCAAAGCCAAAACCTAGCAGGATGCTGAAAAAGTCCTCCAGCTTCGTTCTCGGCTCATCGAAGATCCTCAACGTAGCCCTGAGGGTACGCCTCCAGTCGACTCAGCCTGCGGCCTTGCTGGACGAACTTTTTGAGCATCCTGCAAGATCTTCTCCTCTTGTCCAAAACTTGCAAGGCAATCTGATCTCCCAACGCTGTTCCAACCTTGCTCGTTGCCCGCTAACTGATCTTAGCTCCGGCAAGCTTGAGTACCACAGTCCATTCCGCTTCTGTCACCGGCTGGACCGAGAGGCGGGAACCTTTTCGCAACAAGACCATACCCTTCAGCTTAGGTTCCTGCCTCAGTCGGTCGAGCGACAGACCGGTCTTGAACGTCTGACGATGCCGGATGTCCACCATATCCCACCGTGGAGCAGAGGGACACTGGCTGGGTCATAGTGGTGGCTGGTCTTGTCGAACTGCGTCTCATCTGGATAGGCCGTCCGCACGACTTCCGCAATCCCCACCACAACCGGCGGCTCGGCATTGCTATGGTAGAAGAGCACGTGGTCGCCGACGGCCATCGCGCGCATGAAGTTGCGCGCCTGATAGTTCCGCACGCCATCCCAACAGGTCGTCCGCTTGGGAGATTTCTCAAGATCCTCGATTGAAAAGGCGCGTGGTTCCGATTTCATCAGCCAATAGCGGCGCCCTTGTGTCATCTGCATTACCTCCTCCTGCTTGGTCATTCGACTCACTCCGTGTATGCTGTCGAGCGATGCCTCGTGTTCGATTGAGGTCTGCCGATGGAACTAACTCCATTCTTCTTCGGTCTGTATAAGTTCGTCAAGTACGGCCTCTATCCGCTGACGTGGGTGGTGCTGCTCCTCAGCGCGGCGGCGGTCTTGGCCCTCTTCCCGTTCTCGCCCAAACGCCTGCGGTGGGTGCGCCAACTGCATCATGTCCTCCCTCCTCCTCCTCGTGACGCTATCCAGTCCGTTGGTCGCCACCCGCTGATCGGCTCGCTGGAGGCCTGGTACCAACCACCACAGCTGATGCCGTCCGATCGCTTCGATGCGATCGTCGTATTGGGTGGAGGCGTCGACGGGAAGGGCTCGCTTCGACCAACCACCGAGCCGTCTTCCTATATCCAGGAATCGAACCACGTGCGGCGTGGACCTCTACCAGCAGGGCTATGCGCCCACGTTGGTGCTGACGGGAGGAGATGCCAGAATCTTCGGCACTGGCCTCCAAGAAGCGGTCGAAATGAAACGATGGGCGGTTCGCCTCGGCGTTCCAGAGTCCGCTACGATGATCGATACAGAGGCCCGAAACACCTATGAGAACGCGACAGGAACTAAACGGCTGCTCGGGCCCGCCTCGATTCTCCTCGTGAGTTCAGCCAGCCATCTGCCGCGTGCCGTCCCGGTGTTCACTAAACAAGGCTTCCGCGTCACGCCGGCCCCCTGCGGCTATGTCTCGCAGAACCTACCGCGAGAGAGCTGGGATCACATTGAACCGTTTGATCTCATGCCGAGCGATGATGCCTTGCAACACACCAGGGAAGCCGTGGTGGAAGTGGTGGGTATCGTGATTTATTGGCTGACAGGGAGACTCTAGCAGGATGCTGAAAACAGTCCCGCCAGCTTGCGATCTCGCTTACGCTCAGAGGCTCAACGTACCGAAGCGTACGCCTCGCTCACCTCGCTCGCTGCGGGCCTACGCTGAACGGCCTGTTACTGAGGCGCATCTTGCAGGAATACGTCTCCCGTTGTTCCACGTGTACTGACCGACGAAGCTTTGGCCACCAAATAGTTTTTCCGCAGCCTGCTAGCCTGAAGCCTCGAGAACAGCCAGCAGCGCGCGATACGTCAGCTCTCGAACCCTGGCCTTCGACGACGGCTGGTCGCTGCTGTTCAGATCCAACCACACGCGTTCCGTCACCTGGGCACGGGCGTCGTTACAAAGCCCCACATCTGGTGGAGAAACCCGTCCGGCAATCCGACTTGTACCCCTTCAGATTCAATACGATCGTCTAGAATGGCCAACAAATCTGACAGGGCCTGATCCGACCGATAGGGCGTAGCAGAAAAACCAAAGGAGGCATGGGCTGCCGTCTCTTGCTTCGCCTGCTCGACCAAATCCCCCATGTATTCTTTCAGCAAACCCACCACATGACCGGACAACGCCATACCGTTCTCCTTTACCCACATTATGCGGCTATATCAGAGCGGGAACAAGAACCGGCCGCGCGTCACGGAAGCAGGCAAGGTTTCGAGGTCCGACTTTCGGATCGCGCCACCCTCGCTTGTCTCGCAAGTCCCGCCTACTTTATGATGCCGACAGGAAAATGGCATGAGACCTGGCATACGAGGCAAAGGGTTGTGATGGTCGAACGATTTGAGGTGGCGCTGAACACCCCGGCCGGACGGCTGACCACGGCCATCGACGTGCCGACGGCGTTCATCCCCATCACGGCGATTGTCCCGGTCACGCGCCGCCTGGGGGATGAAGCCGCACAACTGGAAGTCCGGCACGACCATCGAAGCAGGCCAGACTATTTCCTGCCGGATGGGCTGCGCCGCCTGTTGCCGCATGCTGGTTCCGCTCTCCGCGCCGGAAGCGTTCGCGCTACGAGAGTATGTGGGGCAGCTGCCGAACGATCGACGAACCCATCTGCTCAACCGCCTCAGCGACAGGAAGGATCAGCCTGAAGCGCGAAGGTCTGTGGGATCGGCTCAACGACGTGGCAGAGGCCGCCAGGTCGGTGCCGGATGAAGAACTCGACCCGATCAACCGGTCCTACTATGCGCTGAGAATCCCCTGTCCCTATTTGGAAAATGAGATGTGTTCCATCTACGAGGCACGACCGTCCGCCTGCCGGGAGCTTCTTGTCACCTCGCCGGCGGAACTCTGTCAGGATATGGTGCAGAATCCGGTCACGCCCCTGCCGGTCTCGATGCGAATCAGCTTCCATCCTGGGACTAGTCTGGGGAACATTGACCAACTCTCCGCCCCGACTCATCCCGCTCCCGATGGCCTTAGAGTGGGCCGAGCGGCACGAAGAGGAATCCCGACGGACCTGGCCCGGCTCATCCCTCTTTGACCATGTCCTCGACAACATGTGGCGGTTTCTAAGCCAGGCGTTTCAGAAGAAGTAATCTGTGATTGGTGATGAGCTGTGACGTTTTAGCCTGATCGACTTCCACTCATCGCTCAGTCACATCGGCATGGCACATGACTTCAAAGGAGAAACCTGAATGCAAAAACCTGTGATAGTGTGTTTGGACCTGGAAGGTGTGTTGGTGCCGGAGATCTGGATCAACGTCGCGCTCAAGACCGGCATCGACGAATTGAAAATTACCACCCGCGAGATGCCGGATTACGATGCCTTGATGAAACGACGCCTGGCCATTCTGGACCAGCACAAGCTCACCATTCACGATATCCAGACACGTCATCGCGACAGATGGGTCCGCTGGAAGGTGCCGTCGACTTTGTGGCCTGGCTCCGCGAGCGATGCCAGGTGATCATTTTGTCCGATACGTTCTATCAGTTCGCCCAACCGCTGATGCGCCAACTGGGATTCCCGACGCTCTTGTGCAACCAGCTGGAGATCGATCAAACCGGCCGCATCGTCAATTACCACATGCGGATGCAGAATCAGAAGAAACACTCGGTGGCCGCGTTCAAATCGCTCAACTTTCACGTCCTGGCCGCCGGCGATGCCTACAACGACACCGCCATGTTGGGAGAAGCCCACGCGGGGTTCTTTTTCTGTCCTCCGGATCACCTTCCCAAGGAGTTCCCACAGTTTCCAGTGACGAAGACCTACGGAGAGCTGCAAGCGCGCTTCGCACAGGCAGGAAATCTTCAAATAGCGAGATAGCTTTCAGCTCTTCAGCCCCTCAGCTTCGTAAGGAGGGGTGAGGGAGGTCGATCCTGACGACAACCTCTCGGCTAAGTTTTCCAGCACCCCGTCAAGGTTCATCAAAATATCGTCGTTGATGTATCGAATCACGTGAACGGCCGAGGCGACTGGAAAGACATCCGTCACGCAGCTGGATCCAGTTTACTATCTGATCAGCATCGGCATGACTGTCGCCGTCTACTTCAATCACGGAGACTGTTCCGGGCAATAGAAGTCCACAATGTATGGCCCGATGCCATGTTGTCGACGAAACTTGAAGCCCCTGATGTTGTCGTGCTCGTAGTCTTCAATCCACAGCCGCGTTTCCGGGCCGGTCATGTTAGAACGAAGCCGGCGTTTAAGGTCGAGATGGCCAGCCTGTCCTCAGGTGGCCCTGGGCATGAGCCTTACCCTCCTATCCTCACGATTTTCTACCTCTCCTATCCTCCCCTTACAAAGGGGAGGAACCCGTTAGAAGGCTGATTGCTGACGGCTATTTATCCCCATTCACCACTTCCAGCACTCGCCGGCCATACCGTTCTGCCTTCAGAGCGCCGATGCCTGGAATTTCCAATAGAGCAGCGGGCGTCACGGGCTTGTGGCCGGCAATGGCCTTCAACGTCTTGTCGTGAAAGATCACAAAGGCCGAGACGCCCTCTTCCTCGGCAAGCTCTGTGCGGAGTTGCCGGAGGCGTTCATAGAGCTGCGGATCCGCCGGCGCTACTCGTGGGGCAACCACTGACGCGACCCTTTCGCGGGATGGCTTCGTCACCGGTGAATCGGGTTGAGGCTGCTCTTCCGCCTGCTTCAACACCACTGCACTGATCCCTTGCAGAATCTCCCGTCCCTTGCGCGTCACATCGAGCGTGGGATACTCCGTGCCTTCGACCTGAAGATACGCTGAGTCGATCAGATCCTTCACGAGACCGAGTCATAGACAGCTTCGAACGCGCGCGACAGGTTCCGTATGTCGGGCAGTCTTCCGCGCCATAGGCCAGCATCGCTTTCGAACGGCTTCCGCGAAGAATCTCGACAATCCGACTCACGCCGAACCGACCCATGCACCAGGACACGGTCTCCAAGATGGCCTTTGCGGAAGCCGCGTCATCGTGGAGAACTTCCCTACTCGGCTGCCGCACCGGTGCGACGCAGCGATCGCAGAGGCCGCAGGGGCCCAAGGGCCCGCTCGTCTTCATCGCTGAAGTACTCAAGAATCGCGAGCTGCCGGCAGGTCGATACCGACACGTATCCCAGCATGTCTTGAAGGAGCGTCTTCATCCGCTCGGCGCGATCTGCGCCTTCTGGGATCTTGAGACGCTTGCTGAATGAAGTATTCCTGCGTGGCCAAATCCCGCTCATGGAACAGCAACACGCAGGCCGCGGGTCGTCCGTCGCGACCGGCCCGCCCGACCTCTTGATAGTAGGCCTCCAGACTTCCCGGAATATCGAAATGGACGACCAGCCTGACATCCGACTTATCGATACCCATGCCGAAGGCATTCGTCGCAGCCAGGATCCTCACAGTTCCCCGGCGAAAGTCATCATGCACAAGTTGCCGTCTCCTCATCCGAGAGACCGGCATGGTAGTAGCCGACCGACTGGTGAGACTGTCCCAAACATTCCGCAACCTCCTCCACCGCCCGGCGCGTGGCGCAATAGATCAGGATTGTGCCTTTGTCCGTCTCGCGAACCAGACGCTCCAGCGTCGCCAGTTTCTCCTGGCGGGACTGGCAAAGACCGAACAGACAACGCAAGATTGGCCCGACGGAAACCCGCGACCAATCGGAACGGATCGCGGAGCGACAACCGTTTGCATAGATCCGTTTGCACGCGGGCTGTGGCCGTGGCGGTCAGAGCCAAGCAGGGAGGATTCGTGAGTTCCTGGCGAAGGCGGCCGATTTTGAGATAGTCGGGCCTGAAGTCGTGGCCCCACTGGGAAATGCAGTGCGCTTCGTCGACCACCAGTAACGAAACCCAGAGGGAGCGTAACAGTTGGAGAAAGCCCTCATGCTGCATCCGTTCCGGCGCCAGATAGAGCAACTGAAGCCGCTTCTGATTGAGATCCTGAATCACGCGGTTCTTTTCAGAACCCGGTGAGGCCGGAGTGAAACGCCGCCGCCGCGATCTTCCGCTGCTTCATGCCGGCCACCTGATCTTGCATGAGCGCGATGAGCGGAGAAATGACCAGGGTCAACCCGGGCAAGAGAGTCGCGGGCAATTGATAGCAGAGCGATTTACCCTGCCCGGTCGGCATGACCGCCATCGCATCGCGCCCAGCCAATACGGCGCGAATGACCTCCTCCTGGCCAGGCCGAAACTTCGCAAACCCGAACTGTTCGCTGAGCTGTCGAGTCAGATCATCCACGATGAGGTTAATCAGAAAGAAGGATGGTTGTGGGGCGTGAAAGCGAACAGAGTATAGACAACTGACTCACTGCGAGCAAGCAAGAGCACTCGGTCCCTAGCTATCAGCATAAATCCAGAAAAGCGCTTTTAGAACGGATACGCCGAACGTTGACTCAAGTGCGCATCTGGTTAACAGAAATACACTTTGCAGGATGCTCAAAAGGCCGTCCGGCTATCGTGAATCGTTACACGTGAAAGATTCCAGAGGCGTAGCCTTCAGCTGTCCTACATTTCACCTGATCACTTTTCACATCTCACGCGTAACGATCTTCGCATATGCTGGCGGGTTTTTTCAACATCCTGCTAGAAGTTCACCCAGAGCTGGGCATAGGCCCAATCCTGATCGGTTTTGGTGCCCAGGTTCTCCTGGATATATTCGCCGGCGAAGAGGTGCCCATAGCCGGCCTGGAAGGATAACTTGCCATCCATGAGGAAGCGCGTCCAAATGATATCCAATTCGTTGCCTAGGTGCCTCGTGGTGTTGTTCGTCTTCGAATAGACATAGACAGTCTGTGCGGCGCGATACCAGTTGTCCTTCGTATTGGCCAGGTTCAAACTGGTGGCCCAGATTTCAATGTGGTCGTCCTTGGTTGGGCGAAACTGCAAGTTAATCGAGGGTTTCATCATGTTCTTCCAGCCTATGGTATCCATGTAGCCCATGTGGATATGGTTGGTCCCCCACAAATTCTCAAAGGTGTTGGCAGTCTTACACCCTGTGTCACCACCGATCGTACAGTTCGCCCGGCCATCGCCCGAGGCATAGTCGAAGTTGAAGGCCAACCGCGGCTTCCATTCCCACTCGTAATGTGTGTAGCCGATCCAGTTTCGAGTCGCCCAGGCATTGATGTGGAGATACTTTTGGTTTCCATAGCCTGCGCCATTGGGCCCACCGGTGTCGCCCATTTCGCCGAACTGGTAGATCGTCTCGTTCCATGCGTCAAAGTTGCCTTTGCGCATCTCGATCCGGCCTCCGACCATGTGGCGAGTCTGATTCGAATGCTTCGGTGTACCGAGACCCTCGTTCCGGTTGTCCCCTGAGTTGTACCGGTTGGAATAGAGGATGTAGTAGGGCTCGATGATGAACCCCGGCACCGACTTGATTTGGTTGTAGAAGAGAAACACGTCGGAATCGATGTTCGCGCTCCCGTTATTCAATGTGGGGTTGCTGCTACCATTGACAGGAAGGTTCGGATGGAGAGCGCCGAGCGGCTCTCCTTGTCCGAGATCGGACTCAGAAGTGCGGAACCACCCCGCCCAACTATCCCAGGCCTTGGTGCTGTACTGCAACATGATGCCGTCAAAAGCAAATCCTGTGTTGGACCAGTCGAAGGCGCCGAATATAGATTGGCTGCCGAACACGACATATTGCCGACCAGCCTTCACGCTCAAGCCTTGGGCCCCGGCGAAGTTCCGGATCAACATATAGCCGGCTCGGACGCCCAAGACGCCGCCGTTCCCGAAACAAGTCGAGTTCGCGCAGTTCTGGCCGTTCTTGGTCCTCTGGTTGTCTTGGACCGGGGTACCCTGTTGCCCGTTAGCGCCCCACACGGATGCGTATTGGAGTTCCAAGTAGAAATTCACGTCCGGTGAGAGGTCATAGCCGAACCCCAGCGCGTCTTCTGCATGGCGTAGCTGTCGTTTGCCTTACCAGGAGTACCGTTCGCAGAGGTTTGGCCGTTGAACGAATTGCAGGCCCCAAAAGTATTCCCAGCCATGGCGCTGCCGAAGCAGATCCCGTTCCGCGCTTCATACCGCACGCGAAGGTCGGCGCGCATCCAGAATTTATTGATGTCGAAGTTTTTCCCGATCTTGGGATCGTAGATTTCGTAAGCCTCTTTGTCCGGAATCGCTCGAGCAACGACTGGGGTATGGGTGATTCTTTCACCCTCCGGCAATTTCAAATGCCGCATGTGCGCTGGGGCCGTCACGAATGACATCCCCGCTGCCATCACGGCCACACTAAAACATGCGGACAGGCCAGCCCGCCTAGTTTGTCCGGTGATGCTCACGAGGGTCCTCCGTTCGTCTGTTATTGACCTGCCCCAGGACCGGTTCGACTTGTCCGGCCTTTAGGAATTTGCCGACGCTGCAGGAGGGAGCTCCTCAGCCACCTTGGTGGATAACCCAATCCTTTATGCGGATGACATAAAAGACGACTGCGGCGGGGGTAGTATGTTGCGGCTTCACGCCGGTTCTAACTCAAGACGTTCAGCCTCACATGCTGATTGAGTGATTCATGCTTCTAAAGCACGTGCAATCGATGGGAAGATTTTTGTGGCGCCAATATAATTATGTGTGAGAGATTGCAACTGGAAAGTGAAGGGGCGGGAGTACGCTTAACTATAATCCTGAAAGTATCTCCAGACAGGTTGTTGTCGGTTCCAGATGCCTTTCTACGCCGCCTGTCCGGATTCTTAACCTTTAGGCCTGATTGGATGACCCCTTTGAATCAGCCGGTTTCTCTGCCGGCGTCGTCGCCGCATTGATCTGCTCTTCTGCGTCTTTGAGCGAAGCTTGAAAGTCCTGCTCGACCGTTTTCACTTCCTGCTGAATCATGTTGAGCTCCGGCTCCACCGACTTCCGAAGATCATCCGCTGTTTCCTTGAACCCTTGACCGCTTTCCCAACCTGTCGAGCGACTTCAGGCAGCTGTTTGGGGCCGAACAGCAAGAATGCGATCACCAAAATAATGAGAATTTCGCCGATGCCCAATCCGAACATGGTTCAAACCCTGGCGAGAGGTGAGGGGCGAGGAGCGAGAGGTACTGGTCATGAGAAATTTTTCCACTAGCCCTGACGCCTCTAGCCTCTTACCCCTTCGTTGTTACCCTTGTTTGGCCTGCGTCCCTGACTGAACCGGCTCCGTAGGCGGTGGAACAACCTGCGCTTGCGTAACCTGCGACGGCGGGACGTCAGGCACTTCAGACGGAGGAGGCGTCACGTCGATGGCATCGGCCTCGTTGACGCTCTTCTTAAATCCCTTAATCGGCCTTCCCAAGCCCTTCACCCAACTGCGGAATCTTGCCGGCGCCGAAAATGATCAAGACAATGACCAGAATCAGCATCAATTCCATCCATCCGAATGATCCAAACATCAATCACTCTCTTCTCTTTTTGCCTCACCCTGTCCCACCCACCCTGCGGTGTTGAATCCAGTCAAACGAGGGGGCCTTCCTCATACGAGGAGAAGGTATGAAGGCTATAGAAGAATAGCAACTGAGTCAAGCAGAGAAATTCAGCCATCGGACCATTTGGCCCAGAAAAATCAGTGTGGTAGGAATGAAGCAGTGAAAGTAATCCACAGGGCTCGGTGGTGCACTCAAGGCAATCATGAAGGACTGGGGATCGTAGCCGATGTCTTCGAGGTCCTTCGAGGCCACGCTCAGCTCTTCCTCTGTGAGATAGGCGACGGTGTCCGGAATGCCTGTCGGCGTGAGCGAGCGCACAAGGGCCTGGAGCAATTCCACGCTCCTCCGGCGGCATCTCCAACGGAATGGGGAAGTCCAGATGGCGCACGTAGGGGCTCCGATAGGTCTCGTTCAATGCGCGGAGGGTCTTGAGCATCAAGCGATCCTGTTCCCACGGCGCCATTCTCGTACCGGCGGAAGGATGGGTGGCGATGAGGTCCATGAGCGTCAAGACGTTGGTCCCTAAGCTGCGCCCCACGAACTCACGCTGGCTTTCTATGGTCAGCGTGCCGGCCTCCACGTGCTTGGCGACCGCTTCGGCTAGCGCAAAGTTGACCATGAAACTCTGTTGCCCGCCAAATTGCCCATAGCAGGGCTTCTCCGGATCGTTCAGCACGTGCATATCCGCTGTACCTGCGTCGAAACTGCTGAACCCGACCGCATCAGGAGCCAGCAGTCGCTTGGCTTCCTTGATCGTGGTATAGGCCCCCAGATTGACGGGAACCAATACTTGCTCATCAATACGTTTGAGAAAATCCGTGATCGTCTTCCGATAGGGGACCTGTTTCCATTCGACCGTCCGATATTCGCGCTCCCACACCAGGTCGTCGAGGAACGGAGGAACGCCCCTGAGGGCCTCCATATCCATGGCGTCGAACGCCCGGACAAAGGCCGCCCAGTCGGAAATTCTCGCATGCAAGGCTTCGCTCAAGTTCGGCCGCAGGAACTCTTCTTCGATGTCGTTCGCCTGGCGCGACATCAATTTCGTCGGGAGATCGTTCCACAGTTCGTTACAGATGATACGATCCACGCTGCCATCTGCAACAGCGTCGAGCCGATCCACAGTCCCTCTACGCGTCTCGACCCGGTCGCGGTGGGACGCGAGCTCGGATGAGCCAGAGCGGCGTCGAGCACCGCTTGCTCCCAATCGACCAGCACATATCGAACGCGGGGATAGACCACGCCATCTGTATCGAGGACCTTGAGATGGCTCAAGAAACAGGCGGCGAGATTGCCGTTGCCTGGGACCGAGTTCCATAACCGTAAGGGGTGAGGCGTTAGGGGTGAGGCGTGAATCCGACGCATGTTCGCCTGACGCCTGACGCCTGACGCCTGACGCTTTATCGCGTTTCACGACTTTTTCGAAATAGTCCGCCGCGAGCGCGTGGGCGAGCCGATGATCGGCTGAGGCAAACGTTTGGTAGAAGCTGCGGACCTGATCGCCCCGGAAGCGGTAGAAGAGCGTATTGATGTGGACTTGCCACTGATCGACCGGCTTATAGTCGCCGATGAGCTGAGGTAAGGCGTCTGCGTCCTGCAACATCAGAAATCCTGATTGGGCCGACGAGGAGCGAGACGTGCGAGAGAGGCGCGAGACTCGTTCGCGTTCCCTGAAGTCGCGCTTGCTCCCGCGCGTCCCACCCTCTCGCTTCCAGCCTCAAGAAGCGAGGATTTTAGCAGATGGCGGGAAACAGCCGCAACGGGCCTCCTTCCAGTTGCCAGCCATGAGCGTTCAGCTCTCAGCTTCGGAACCAGGGCAAGGTCACTCTGAATTTCTCTTATCCCTGGCTGAGGCTGATAGCGAATTACTGTCGGATTCTGCTCCTTGACAGCTCCCATCGACCGGTGTACCAAGAAGACATGGCGAGAGGCGCGAGACGAGCAGGGCGAGGGGCGATCGCAGCGGTCATCGTCATCGCGCTGTCTGCGCTGCCGATACTCCAAGCGGCGGAGCTGCCGATCACCAAGAATTCCCCATCCCTGATTTTCAGAACCGCACCCAAGACGTCGTCCCCTACGACTTCGACGCTCCGCCTCAAGGCCTGTTCCGCACAATCACGACGGCGGAAGGATTCGACGAGGAACTAGGAGTTCACCGTACGCACGAGATCGTGCCGGTCAAACCCACCGACCGGTTTAGTCCGGATACCCAGGCCGTCTTCATCGTGTTCCACCTCCACCAGCACTATCAGGGATTTCAGGTGTTTGGGCGTTGCTTCCCTGAAAGCGGTAACCGGCCTCGATCCCACGGTGGTGATCGGACAAGATGCGATGCACATTGCGCTCGAAGACGATAGCGGCTATCTCACGCTCTCCCCTCCACAGGGCGCATGGAAACCCGGCCGATACAAAGTAGAAATTCACGTGGGAGAACAGGTCAACGAGATGAGCCTGATGGGTACGATGCGCTTCACAATCATCGCGGCCGCAGGAAAATAGCGGGATAGGGGCGAGAGGCAAGAAACGCGAGACTGGCAAGACTCGATGAACCGATCGGATGGCCACTCTCCATTTCGGCTGTCTCGCACCGCACTTGCGCATCTCGCTCACTCGCTACTCGCGCCCGCCGCGTGGTTTGACGCTCTCTTCCGCATTCTGTAGAATACCTATGTGACGCGTGTTGGCTCCCTTCTGCATCAGGAATATCTACCCCGCATGGCCGTGCCATCCCATCCATGGGCTTCCGTCATCGTTCCCATCAAGGATGAACGAGACAATCTCGTTCCACTGATCGAGGGGCTGCTGACCGTCATGAGTTCACACGCGACCTCGCAAACTCGGCCGTTCGAAATCATCTTCGTGGACGATGGCAGCAGCGACGGCAGTGGCGACGCACTGGATAGTCTGGCGGCGCAGCACTCCCAGATTCGGGTGTTCCACTTCGACCGAAATTACGGAAAGACCTGCGCGCTCGAAGCAGGCTTCAGCCAGTCTTCCGGAGAAATCATCATCGAAATCGACGGCGATCTTCAGCAGGACAGCCAAGACATCTTGAAACTCCTTCCCTATACTGATACCCACGATCTCGTGTGCGGATGGAGACAAGAGCGGCAGGATGGCCTGGTGAAGAAAATGTCGTCCCGGATCGCCAACCGTGTGCGAAACTTCTTTACCCACGACGGCGTCCACGACACAGGATGCCCGCTCAAGATATTCCGGCGGCCCGTGCTGGAGCGATCTGCGCCTCTTCGAAGGCATGCACCGATTCTTTCCCGCGCTCGCGCTCATGCACGGGTTCACGGTCACAGAGGTGCCGGTCCGGCATTACGCGCGCATTCACGGCGTCTCCAAGTACGGCATGGGCAATCGATTATTCAAATCTCTCTACGATTTGATTGCCGTGCGATGGATGCAAACCAGAGTGCTGCGATATACATTCCGCGACAAGTGACGAGCGGGCAGGAGAGCAAGAGCGTGAGAGATGCGCGACAAGCAAGACTCCATGGACCGTGAGAATCGACTGCCTTAGCGCATCCGCGCGCTTCACGCAGCATCTTGCCCGTCAGCGCATGACGGCTCCAGTCTGCGTATGAGCATCGAGACTATCTGGCTCGCCATCGGATTTCTCGGCCAAGGGCTGTTTTTCGGCCGCTGGGTGATCCAATGGATTGCCTCTGAAAAGAAGGCGGAGAGTCAGGTCCCGATCTCGTTTTGGTACATGAGTCTGATCGGCGGGCTCATCACGCTCGCCTATGCGATCTATCGGGAAGATCCGGTCTTCATCGCAGGACAGAGCATCGGATCGATCGTCTATATTCGCAACCTGATGCTGATCTCTCGCGCGAGCCAGGCGAACCCGCCGGTCAGCCCCTCCTCTCCACGAACATAACTCTTTGAGATCTAACACGCTCAACGCATGCTGTCATCACACGATCCGAACGATTCTATGACCACGACCGACCGTTCTCACCACGCACTGCTCCTCCTGGCCCTCCTCGTCCTGTCGGGACTGTTGTTCTTCTTGGGGCTCGGCGACATGGGCTTGACCGACCGTGACGAGGGGCGGAACGCCGAAGCCGGGCGCGAAATGTTCGAGTCGGGGATCGCCTGACGCCGACGTTCAACGGTGAGCTGCGCGTCGCGAAACCGGTCTTTCTCTATTGGTTGATGGAGCAGTCGTATCGCCTGTTCGGTGTCAACGAGTTCGCCGCACGATTCCCCTCAGCTCTCTTCGGCGTGGGCTTGATCCTCATCCACTACCTGTTTCTCGTGCACCAGCGCGATCAAACCGTTGCGCTCTTCGGCGGCTTGATGCTCTTGCTCAACCTGAAATCCTCGGACTCGGACGCATGGCGCTGACCGATAGTGTCTTGATTTTTTCACCACGGCATCGCTGTACGGATTCTGGCTGGGACTGCATGGAGACAGGCGGCGTACGCCGATGGATCTGGGCGTTCTATATCGGTAATGGCTCTCGCCACGCTGACGAAGGGACCGGTCGGGTTCGCCGTGCCCATCATCGTAGCGGCACTCTCACCTCACCTGACGCGCCGGTGGCGGGACTATTGGCAGAAGGGGGTTCCTCTTGCGGGCATGCTGCTGTTCATTCTGCTTGCCGCACCCTGGTATGCGGCCATGTTCCTCGTGCATGGCGACGCCTATGCCACAGGCGCGAAGGCCCATACGATCGGCCGATTCCTCAGTCCGATGGAAGGACACCAGGGCACCATCTTCTTCTATCTCCCGGTCCTGCTCTTAGGCTTCTTCCCTTGGAGCGCGCTCCTTCCTGTCCCGCTCTATCGCACGCTCAAAGATTGGTACCTCATACGTCGTGCTCGCTACTCATCCAGATCCCAACAGGAACATCCGAGACTCGACCTCTTTGCCGCCCTATGGGTTGGTGGGCGTCTTCGTATTCTTCACGGCCTCTGCAGACCCGCCTGCCCCACTATATTGGTCCATTGTTTCCCGCCGCCGCCTTGTTGACAGCCTCGTACTGGTCCCGGTGCCTGCAAGATCCGACGACGAAAGGGATTCGAGGCTCCATTCATCTCATGATGGGAGCTGGGGTATCTCTTGGCGATCGGCTTTGCCTGCCTCCCTACGCTCTACGCAACCTATGCCTCCAAGATGGTGCGGGAGTTCCCCTTGGCCGGACAGGTGGATCTCGGCAGCGGTCCCTATCTGGCTGCGAGCCGTGTTGTTACTCGGGATGACGTTGGTGGGATATCTTGGATTGAACGACGAACGGCGCGGAGGAGCGTTCTGGGCGGCGGGGGAACCTTAGCCGGTCTGGTTTTGATCGTCATCGTGATCGCGATTCCGCACATCAATCGATATGTGGTCGCGCCTCCGCAGGAACTCGCCTATGCCGCGGGACTTGAACCTGAGTCGCCAGGATCAATTCATTGCGTATGGCACCACGAGACCGTCGTCCGTATTTTACGCGAAACGCAAGACGCTCTTCGTACCCATTGGGGAAGAGGATAAGATACGGGCGGCCCTGAAAGAGCCAAAGAGAGTGATGATCCTATTGCCGGAGAGCGCACAATCGAAGTTGCCGGCGGAAGCAAACGGGCTGGTCCCTATTCTCAAACGCTACGGCTACGTGCTGCTGGCCAACCAGCCGATGGTGACGATTCCAGAAGGCGCAACCCCGCCACCTCCGCCCAGCATTCTCGGCCATTGAATGGATAGCCGCGCGAGACAGGCGGGACGAGCGAGGGTTCGAGGTACGAAGTTCGAGGTTTTCAGAGTTTCGAACCCGAACATCGAACTTCGGATCGCGCCTTTCGCAAGTCTCGCGCGTCACCTTCGCAGCTCTGGTAGATTTTTCACCATCCTGCTACATCGGCACGATGCCTTTCAGAGCATAGCTCGCCCCCAGCACCAACAGCATGGCCGCGACGAACAGACCCTCCACCATGGCCGCCCATAACCCCACATGACCCTCCGCCATGGACTCGATCTGACCAGGAGACCATCCCACCAATGTGCAGCACAGGCGAGCAGCACGATGGTCGTGACAAACAGAGAGCCCGTCGTCATCCCTAACCCCAGTCCCACGAGGCTACGAGCCAGCGGTCCGGACAGCCAGGCCGGGCACCATGACGACTGCACCGTCCACAAGACATGGCCCACGAGTCCCGCCAGTGTGAGCAACAGGCCACCCCACAAGAGCTGTTGAAACGGCCAGGCCTCCGACGGGAGATGCACGATCGTCCAGACGAGCGCGAGCGTCGTCACAAAAATGGCGTCATCCGACAGACAGCCATTCCAGCTGATGAACGCCATTCGCGCCAGGGATGGACCGCAATCATTCCCATGACACAGCCGAGAGCCGCTCCTCCGGCCACGTCGGTCAGATAGTGAGACCCGCGGAGGATCCGACTGGCAGCAATGGCCACTGCCGCAGCGAGAATGGGCCATCTCGCTCGCGGGAACTTTGTGGCCAGCACGGTTGCGACCGCGAACGCTGCCGCCGCATGCCCGGACGGGAACGAGTCCCATCCGCTGCCGCCGGCTGGGGAGAACTCGAGGTTGCCGGCATGCATGAACTTGGGGCTGGGGCGGCCAATGGCATGTTTCAAAATGTTGGCGCTCAACGCAGCAAGACCGTGCGCGATGAGACTCTGCCGGCCGGCGTCTTTCCACTGCGGATGTTTCAATCCATACCCGACCGCCAGCAGCACGAGGCTCAGGATCACCAAAGACTCCCCTTACCGAGCCGATCACCGATATTGCTGAACTGAGCCAGCCAGGGATTGGCGAGGTGGTCCATGTGGAACATCGTTGAGGGAACGGATGAACCGGGTCAGCGGCACATCCCACTCAAACAGCCCCGCGAACGCGAGGGTGAGCGCACAGACGGAGAGGAGGACGGCTGCAACAGGCGGGAATCGCGAATTGCGAATTGCGAATTGCGGGAGAGCCATGAGAATCGGTCTACACGTTCAACGATTAACAACGTGAGCAGGATGCTCAAAAAGGCCAGACTCTCACCCGCCCAACCCTGGCGGCTACTTCACCGCCGCCCTGAGTCTGCCAAGACAGACTCTTCGCCCAGGACGCGCCTTATCCCAAGCAAGGCCGCAGCAAGCGAACAGGCGAGGCGTACGCTTCGGTACGCTGAGCCTCTAAGCGCGGCGAGAACGCCGCTGGTAGACTTTTTCAGCATCCTACTAGGGAACCCAGTCGGCGAGAAAAACATTGAACTCTCCAGGCGTCTTGGCCTGGCGATCCGATACCCAGACCAGGCTGGTGCCATCCGGCGAGAACATGGGGAAACTGTTGAATTGTCCGTCGAACGTGAGCCGCTCGAGGCCTTGGCCGTCCTCACCGATCACGTAGAGATGAAAACTCTGGCCGGCCTCCTTCGCCCTTGGTTTCAATATTCGATGAGAAAATGATCCTCTTGCCATCGGGGAAATAGAACGGCGAAAATTCGAGGCGCCGTTCGACGTGACCGGTCGCTGGCCGCTTCCATCCGCATTCATCACGAAAATTTCAAGTTGCCCCGGTTCCACCAGCCGCTGGTTGAGCAAGTCCTTGTACTTGTCAATCTCCGCCTGATCGGTGGGATGCGACGCCCGGTAGACGATGCGCTTGCTGTCCGGCGAAAGAATGCCCCGCCATCGTAGCCGATCTCGTTCGTCAGCCGCCGGGGTTTCGAGCCATCGAGATTCATGGCATAGAGATCCAGGTCCCCGTCTTTGACTGACGTCCAGACGATCGTCTTGCCGTCCGGCGACACGGTCGCTTCCGCATCGTAGCCCGGCGTGGAGGTCAGCCGCTGCATCTCCTGACCATCGATGCGTACGGCATAGATATCGTAGTCGTCCAAGGCCCAGCGGTAGGCCCCGTCCCGCTTCGGCTTCGGCGGACAGTTCGGCCCCGACGCATGGGTCGACGAGTAGAGCACGCGGCGATCGCCCGGGAAAAAGTATCCGCACGTCGTGGCGCCGGTGCCGGTGCTCACCAATCCGAACGGTGTCAGCTGTCCAGATCCATCACGTACATCTGATAACAACCCAGCCCGGCGTCGGCCGGTTTGAGCGTGGCCGCGTATGTATCTTTCATCCAATTGTTCGTGGATTGGAAAATCAATTTGTTCCCGCTGAAGGAAAGTAGGCTTCGGCATTCTGCCGGCCCACTGTCAGCTGGCGAATATTCTTCAGATGCCGCTCAGCCTGGTGAGCGGGAACCACCCGAGCCTTCGACGCAAGGCCCTCTCGCCTGTCCCTGTCTGCTCACCCAGCAACAGGCAGACGAGTCCGATCATGCACCACTTACCGAATGGGATTGCTTGCATCAAGACGCACCTCCGTACGATCGCTCGCGAGTGGCCACTCTCCGCGGGTGACCACCGCTCCATCCTTGAATAACACGAAACTATTCCACCCGTAAAAAGAGCAGCCGCGCCACCTTCGCCACGGCCTGCGGCGTGGCCGCATACAGCACCGTCACGACGCTGCCTGGACGATCGACCCGGTGGCAACTGACCAGCAGGGCCAGCCCAGGCCCTTTCGTGCGCTGTGCCCATCACGGTGACACCCCTGTCGTTCAGGGTCGCGCGCTCGCCGCAGTGATTGGCCAGGATCGATTGAATACCCGAACGGGATTCTGGGCTGCCCAATACTAACACCGAACCTTCCTGAGGCAACAGCCCATCCTGCGCCATCGAGGCGATCACCGTTCGCTCGCCGACGGGTCTCTGCTGCTCCTGGGCTTCGATGCGCGTGACCACGTCCCGAAACGGCGAGGGATGATCTGCCTCATCCGTAAACGCCATCAGGACCGATCGGCGCCGATCGGTGACATAGTGAGTTGAGCACCGGCGGCAACGCCTGCCGGGCGATCCGTCGGACGGTCATGAACTCGGGATCGAGATCAATCGCGATCGGTCGAGCAGGCAAGGTAATGGAGATCGTCTCGCGCAGCGAACGCAGCGGCAGAGTCAGAAGATGCTCACGGTCACCCTCCATGCGAATCAGCAGCTGAAGGAGAAGACGAAAGGGCTTTGTTCGATTGGACGATCGTGGCCTCCAGCTGAAAGGTCTGCGCTGGCTCCCCGCCACCGGATGTGCGACGGCCTCCGGCAACGACAGCACCGGCGCCCCATCCTGTTCCACCCATTGCGCGAAAAACCATCGGAGATCCTGGCGACTCTCTTCTGCAAAGACTCGCTCAAGATCGCGCCATTCCGCATGCCTGCCACGATATTGCGCCACCAAGCTCGTAAGGGCCCGCCAGAACGTCTCCTCTCCCACCTCCTGGCGCAGGAGGTGAAACAGCATGGCGGCCTTTTGATAGCCGATAGCATTGTCATGCTCATCCTGTTTCTGCGTGAATTGCGCGACCGGATAGTCCCGCTCCGGGGGCACGTGGAGATTGTAGCCCTGCACCATCAGACGGCGTTGGTCTCGCGCCTGCGCGCGATCTCCCATCAGTTCGTGCCAGTAATAATTGGCCAGGTACGTCGTCAGACCTTCCACCCAATTCCGCGATCGGCGTGATTGAAGACCGCATTGCCGATCCACGAATGCACGATCTCGTGGCCGAGCGCGTAGGGCTGCACATAATGCCGCTTGATGACGCTGCTACCCAGCAGGGTAAACGAGGGCATGCCGAGCCCGCTCGCAAAGAAATTCTCCACCACGGCGAACTCTCGAACGGATAGGGGCCCAGCAGAGGGATATAGACGTCCAGGTAGCGCGCGGTGGCATCGAGGTATTCTTCAGCCAGATGCGCATCATCGGGAAAGAGATAGGTCGAGAGCCGAATCTTCTGACCGGTCTTGGCCGTCCAGTCGCGAAACGATGTGACAAATGTATTCGCCACGAGCGTGACGGCCTCGCTCGGCTGCGTGACGGCCCATTCCGTCATCACCATCTGATCGCTGCGACAGAGCCCGGCGGGACAGGCGCGCGATTCGCCGGCCTTCCCTTGGGTCACGACGGTCCACCCCGTTGGCACGGCGACCAGCACCGCATAGGTGCTGAGTGATTCCGGGATATCGGGATACCAGTGGCTCTCGCTGCTCACATAGACGCCTTCCGGCCCGATATGTCCGGCAGTCTCACTGGGCGTCACAAAACGAAGATGGCGCGGATCTCGCGGCGGATCGTTGATGACGCCATGGTAGTGAACATCCAGCGTCACCAGTCCGGCAGCCACGACCTGCGAGGGAATGCTGACCTCCTGGACCGACTCCGGCGCGGAACCATGCTCGAGTTCAAACGGCACATCGTGAATCAGAAACCTCCGCCCCGGCCGATATCTTGCACGAGTGCAATGTGGTCGATCTGGAGCATGGGGGCGAGAGAGAAACGAATAGAGGCCTGCGGCTGCGGCATCTCCAGGGTCAGCCGGTCCTTTGCGATGAGGGCATGTTGCTCGGGGATGATCTGTACGAATAAATCGTGATGCCGAATGACGACACGTGGCAGGACTGGGTCGGCTGCGCAGGCGATACCGAGAGCCCCCTGGCTGAGGAGCGCGAAGAGAAAGAGATAGGAGAAAGAGATGATTCCTGCTTCCGATTGGCATCGGAAGAGTTTTAGCATTCGCGACAGACGAGCACAAGCTGGATGGATGTCAGCAATCGCTCCAAGTCGATTGGCTTCCCGATGACTTCTTGCGGCCCCACGGCCCAAGCTTCATCGAGGCGTTCTTCGTCGTGACTCCCGGTGATGATGATCACCCCGCCGGTGTATTCGCGTTGACGGAGTTGCCGGAGCACCTCGACGCCGTCCATACCTGGCATGAACAGGTCGAGAAGGATCAGGTCGGGAGGCGCTTGTTCCACCATCGAGAGAGCCTCCGGGCCATCTTTCACGCCGAGCGCCCGATAGCCGCGGAGACTAAGAAACTGAACGAGCAAGTCGCGGACCAGCGGCTCATCGTCGACGACGAGGATCGTTTCTCCCGTATCGGCCACGGCTGCGCTGCCTCGCCACCGGCAGAGCGGGAACGGATTTAGCTGGAAGCTGCACCACCCGGTTGACGCATTCGACCAGCACATCGAGCGATAGGCCCTTTCGGATAAAATCGGTGACGCGTAATCCCCGCGCGTGATTTTCCTGCTCCTCGGTCGCTCCGCCGCCCAGGATGATCACCAGCGCATGGGGATCGTATGCACGGATTTCTTTGAGGACGGTCAGCCCATCCATTTCAGGCATGCGAAGATCAAGAATGGTGACGCGCGGGGCCTGCTGGCGGAAGAGGGTCAGGCCTTCGATCCCGCTCGTCGCCGACAGCACCTGATACCCATGTCGGGTGAAGACGGACTGGATCAGTTCGCAGTTCATGCGATCGTCGTCGATAACCAGAATCTTGATCATGTCTCAACCTCACGGACAGGAATGCGTGGCGCGCCGCGTTTAGCAGGATGCTGAAACAGTCCGCCAGCGACGTTCTCGCATCGTTCAGACCCTCAACGTGCCCCAGATGGTACGCCTCGGCCCTTCACTCGCGCGGCCTTGCTGGACGAATTTTTTGAGCATCCTGCGCGGTCTGTCCTGTTGTCCCAGACATGCAGACCATTGGATTTCCGGCGGGCCGGCTTTGTTTTTCCGCAGCCTGCTAGAATTCGCAAATTCAGCCTAACACAGGCGATGCTGGCTGAGAAGAAAATGACGGGATCTCACCGGGGCTACGCAGGATAGCCATGCGAGACTGGCGGGATGGGCGAGACGAGGTGGGAATCATATCTGTCCACGTCGCGCCTTTCTCGCCTATCTCGCGCTTCACGCGCCACGGCCTGTGGCGCCAGCGGACTTTTTCAGTATCCTGCTAGGTGGAGGGCGGTGCCGATGTCCCGAGGAGTGCGTCCACGAAAGCGCCGCTCTGAAAATCCTGCAGATCCTCAACCGACTCCCTGACTCCGATCAGCCTCACGGGCAACTTCAGTTCTTCGGCAATCGCAACGACGATCCTCCGCGAGCGGTGCCGTCGAGCTTCGTCAGGACCAAGCCGGTGACGCCGACCGCTTGATGGAATTGACGGGCTTGGGACAGCGCGTTCTGCCCGACCGTGGCGTCCAGCACGAGGAGCACTTCGTGCGGTGCACCAGGACATTCCCGCGCGATGACGCGCGCGATCTTGCGGAGTTCATCCATGAGATTCGATTTCGTGTGCAGCCGGCCGGCCGTATCGATCAGGACCACGTCCACCCGCCGAGCTTTCGCGGCAGCAATCCCATCGAACGCTACGGCGGCGGGATCGGCTCCATGGCGGTGACGGATCACGTCGACGCCGACTCGGTCGGCCCAGACTTGCAGCTGATCGATCGCCGCCGCGCGAAAGGTATCGGCAGCCACCAGCAACGGTACCTTTCCTGCCTGTACAAGCCGTTGCGCGATTTTGGCGATCGTGGTGGTCTTGCCTACACCGTTCACGCCCACCGCCAGGATGACGAAGGGCTTGGGACCTTTCGCGAGCAGGGAGTCCAACGACAGCCCTTGCACGGGCGTCAGCACATCGAGCAGGGTGTCCCGCAATACCGTATGCACCCGACCGGGCTGTGAGGCATCGGTCCCTTGAAGCTGTTTCTTAAGGCGCTCCATCACGCGATCCACGACGCGGGCACCGAGATCGGAGGCAATGAGGGCCGCTTCGAATTCCTCCAAGAGGGCAGGATCCGCCGCACGGCCAAGCAGCCGATCCAAAGACCCGCGAACGACATCGCGCGTTTTGGTGAGCCCGTCACTCAGTCGCTGCAGCCATCCCATAGATCTACTCGTGATGCGTGATGTGCGATGCGTCCCTCGACTTGGCTCGGGACGGTGAGCCTGTCGAACTGTGACGCGTTTGATTCACTCGTTTCGGCAACCGCGCGATCGACCGCAGAATCATCCGTTCACGACGATGCATCCGGCGCGCTTCTTTCTCACTCCGCTCATGATCGTAGCCGCAGAGATGCAGAATGCCATGGACCAGCAACCAGGCGAGTTCCTCGTCCAAGGACCATCCAGCCTCTTTCGCCTGTCGCCACGCCGCGGGAACCGAGATCACCACATCGCCCAGCATATCCGGCGTGAGGCGTGAGGCGTGAGGCGTGAAGGCTTCCGCATAGCAAAGGCCAGCACGTCGGTGGTGCGATCCTTGCCCCGATACCGACGATTGAGACCCCGCATCCGCTGATCGCCCACGAACATGATGCCCAGCTCCGCCGACGCTTCCCCGACATCGGAAAGAATCGCCCGCGCCAGTCGATCCAGGCGCGCCTGGTCAAACGTCACACATCGAACGTGACTCTGTATATGGACCGGCATTAACAGGTTGTGGAAAAACTATTGTGGCATGCAGGAAACTCTATGTCCCTACAGGTCATGGACAACAGATGAATATCCCGCAGGATAACCGTGCGAGACAGGCGGGACGAGCGAGACGGGCCAAGCAGGTGGGAAGCTCATCTGTTTACGTCGCGCCTTTCTCGCATAGCTCGCACTTCACGCGTCACGGCCCATACACGCTGGCGGACTGTTTTAGCATCCTGCTAATGCGACTGGCCCCACGGGTCCGTGAACGGTGAGGAAGGGGTGGCAGGCTTCGGCTGCTTATTATGCGGCACCGGCGACGGTCGACGTCCCGGCGCGCCGGATGAGGGGCCGAAAGACTGAGTGGGATTCTGATGCTGATCGTAGGCTTTGATAATGTCCTGCACCAACTTGTGACGGACCACGTCCCGCTCGTCGAAATAGACGAATTCGATGCCCTCGACGTCGCGCAGAATCTCCCGCACCTCGATCAGGCCGGAGACCCGTTCGGGCGGCAGATCCACCTGTGTGATATCGCCGGTGACGACCACTTTGGAATGGAAGCCAAGCCGCGTGAGAAACATTTTCATTTGCTCCGCCGTGGCGTTCTGCGCTTCGTCGAGAATGACAAACGAATCGTTCAACGTGCGGCCTCGCATAAAACCGAGTGGCGCGATCTCGATGTCGCCCCGCTCGATCGCGCGCGCAGCCCGTTCCATATCCATCATATCGAACAGCGCATCGTACAGAGGGCGGAGATAGGGATTCACTTTGGCATACATATCGCCCGGCAGGAACCCGAGCTTCTCTCCCGCCTCAACAGCCGGCCGCGCGAGAATGATGCGGCTCACTTCTCTTCTTCAGCAACGCGCTCACGGCCATCGCCATCGCCAGATAGGTCTTACCTGTTCCTGCCGGGCCGATTCCAATTACGATGTCGTGCGTCTCGATGGCTTCGATATAGGCTTTTTGCGTCGGCGTTTTCGGCGCGACGAAACGTTTCTTGGTGACGATGGCTCGCGGAGCTGGACAGCAGCTCCTTGATCGGAGTCTCGGGACTCTGCCGGAGCGCGCTCAAGGCGTGGGTAATGTCGTCCGGCTGAAGGACCATCCCGTCGTTGGCGAGGGTGGCGAGTTCTGTGAGGACACGTTCCGCGTGGCGCGTGGCGTCTGGCGTACCGTCGAGTGTGAGTTCTTCGCCGCGCGCCGAGAGGCGCACGCCGAGGTCTTCTTCGATCAGCTTGAGGTGCCGGTCGTGGTGACCGAACAGAACGGCAGTATTGGTGCCTTCTCTGAGTTTAAGCTTACGCACAGATGCGGGGTGTTCTCCCTCCTACGCAACGATGTGAGTTGATTCTAGCAGACAAGAAAAGAGAAGACAAGCGGAAGTGCGGGATTGAACGAGTGCCGTCACGCGCCCGCCGGCTTGGCAGGAACGGCGGCGTGAGGTTGAGCTCGAACTCCTGAAATGTGATGGCCCCCTGGCTGTCTTTGGCCAGAATCCGTACCTTGTGGACACCGATCTGGTCGGGGAAATCTGCCAGGACACGGAGCCTCTGTGCTCATCGATTGTCATGCCCAGGCGGAGCCGTTTCAAGCGAAAACGTGATGGCGTCCGATTCGGCGTCCGTCGCCTCGACTTGATAGTCATACCGGTTGTTGACGATCGATTTGGCCGGAGCAGACAGAATTCTCGGCGGAGATATTCCCCACGCGAATCGGAACCGACCGAACCGCCTTGCCTTTCTGCACTCCATCGAAAGGCACCGCCTCGACGGACAGGGTGTCCCCGCGAGAGAATCCGGTCGTATTCAGTTCCTGCCTCGTCCCCCTCATGGACAAGCAAGTCGTTCTTCCACCAGCGGTAGGACACGCGAATCAAGTCCCTGTCCACATCCGACGTGTCCGCGCGCGCCTGCACGCGGATTCCAGTGAGAGACCGACTCCGGCTCGATGGCGAGGTGGGTGACCACCGGCGGTGAATTGCTCACCACAAGCAGGCTCCGTCGTAAACAGGCTGACCTTCCACCATCCCATCGTGCGGCCAGATTTCAACCGACACCGCATCGCCACGCTTCAGCAACTCCGGCGGCAACTGCTCGCCGTTCTGGTTGCGAACCGGCTGGCCGTTGACGATCCACCGGTAGCGAAAGCTCAGCGGATTCCGATCGATATCCTGCGCATCCACGTGAATGACGATCGGGCCGGTTAATACAAGTGGAGTAGGTTGGAAGGTCGCAGTGCGAACGACCGGGGATGGTTCCCGGTTGTCAGCTTCGTGTTCGGATTGTCGGCACCGACTTCTCCCCGCTGACACCCAAGGAGAATCACGCTCAGCGGCGCCAGCAGAACGGCCCGCCATACATGCCGTTGGGCACGAGGCCTGAGGCCTCGTGCCAGCTGTTTTCGTTGCCCGCCTCAATCACGACGACTGACCCAAGAGATATACTCGCTCCACGCCGACAGCGGCGTCTTGGGTGTCGATCTTCGCCGATAGTGGCGCCGCTGGTCTGATAGTACCCGGCAACGCCCGTGGGCGCAGCGCCAATTTGTATCGCGACTGAGGAGGCGAGACCTTGACCAAGACTCGCGCTCCTCTGTGAGTAGCCGGCACGCATCCACGCCCATAATCGGCTCGCTGTATGCGCCGCCAGTCTTGTAGAACAGGGCGTAGAGGTTGCTGTCTCCCGACGCCACAGCAGATGTCGTTATTGGGAATGAAGGTCGGGAACAGCACCGCCCCGGCAATAATGGTCGGAGGCACAATGGACCGCTCGCCCGCAGTCGGCAAGTTAGGTCACCCATCCATCCATGCTCTTGACCAACGAGATCAGCGCCGGGTACGTCGTCGTGCCGGCGATACCGTTCACCTGATCAGATCCCGCCGCACAGGTGACACGAGATCTGCACGTTTGAAACATCGAGGAGATTATCCTCCCAACAACTCCAAACCGCGGTTTGGGTGCAACCGCCTGGTCGAAGAACGGAATCCTTGAGTCCAAGAAGGTACTGTGACGAGGTATCGGCCTTATCTGCTGTGCTCAAGAAATCGGCCTGTGCCGAAGAAGACCCACACTTCTCCCACATCATCTAAGGTGACCGTTGGACTCGATGTCATAGGGCCGAGATATGCCCAGCCGGCGCTCTATAGTGAACGTGTCCAGCATTTCCGTTGGAACGCGATCCGCTCCCGAAGCGATGCCCCAGGTCGAGGTGGAGCAGGGAGCGGCACGTGCACTGACCCATCGTGAGCCGATACATCTTGCCCGTCCAATACCCGATCCCGCTGGAGGCAGGATCGATTGTCCGTCCCACATAGATTGCGTCGGATCGGAAATCGAGATCTTTATCCAACGTGATCGGATCGGCCACGAAACGAATTCCACGAGCCGGCCGGCATCTTCCGTAACGGTAGGGGCCGTTCCCAGGGAAGCTCTAAGCTCCACGGCGAACAATTGAGCCGTCGCGGCCGCTCGTCCATCGTACCCATGCACCCCTGAACCGAAGACCATGAACCATTTGGAATTCGTGTGGGTCGTATTCCCGTCGGAGGACAAGTTCATGCGGGCCACCGTGGGATAACTGGTGGTCAATCCAAGATCGGATGCCGAGTAGACACCGAGCACGGTCGGCGTCGCATCAGGGTCCGTAATGTCCAGGACGACGTAGGCACTGTAAAAATAGCGGGTATCGTTCAGATCGGTCGTGTTGCCGTCGCCATTGAAATCCGCCACTACTTGTAACGCAGGAGCGCCGTTGTTGCCTCCAGGACACGGCAGCGCACGATCCGCAACTGCCGCCGAACCGAAGCCCGGCGATTAAGATCGTGCCCCACCCGTCCGGATGGATGCAGCCGGCTGCTGTCGGTGTCGGTGTCGCGACGCTCCCACAGGCCGCTTCCTGCGTGAAAAGGTGGGCGTCTGTCACTTTCGGCTTGAGGTCCACATACGACACATGGGTGTAATCCGTCTGCGTGATACCACCTGAGCTGGGGTAGGAGATGGTAGGGTACGAATCCCCACACCTCTTCGCCCAACCCGGCCCCGCCTGAATTATCGGCCGGGTTCGTGGTGTACCAGCCGTGCTCCACGACGCTAGCTGGTCGAGGAATCGTCTCCGCGGTGATAGTAGCCGACGTTAAAGGCGTGCAGCAGACCGTCGTTCGCGCCGACGTAGGACATCTGGCGGCGGTTGGCCCATTCGCCTGACGAAGTTGCGATAGCCTGAATCGCCGTACAGAATGTCGTACCGCTCCTTCGGTGCGCCCACGATCGTCGGGGTAGAGTTCACCACGTCGCCGAGTCTCCATACATGGAGCGCTCCGTTGACGGTCACCTGCCGGTTGCGCATCCCCGACACTTGCGTGCCCTGGATGAAGTTGATGATGTTGGTGGCCGTATAGGGTCCCGCTGCTGGCGGCGCGAAGGTAGGGGCTCAGTGTGCTTGCATTGGCCGTGCTGAAGGCCTGCTGCTCCCCCGAATCCACCACCCCGTCGTTATCCAGATCTACCCAGGTAAAGAGATTGCGCGGGCTCGACGAAATATCGCGGAGGGCCAGCTTTTTCCCGCTTCCCAGATCCCTTGCATCTCGCGCAAGCTCACCGTTTCATAGGGTGTCGTGCTGTCGGCCATGTCCGTCCACTGGACTCACGTCTGCATAGCGATCGACTAAGACATCGCCAGAGGCAGGGTCGGTCCTCGTCACGACGATATTGTCGTCGCTGTACACGAGTTTCCCATCGGCGGCGCCGCCTGCAGCCGCCTCGATCCTCGCGCAGATTCCCAAAGGGATCCACGAAGAGACCCTGCACATAGCCAGTCCACTTGATTTCATTGCTTCCCTCAAATGTCGAGGGATAGAAGAAGGCTTGGAAGAGCGCGCCTTCTCCTGTGGACGAGGAGGCCAACACGGAAATGGAGGTCCCGGACGCGGCTTTCTTCAAGATCGCCGCGATCGCCGCATTGATCTGTGCCTCTAGATCTCCACCCTCCGATGCGTCAAAGAAGGTATCGGGGACACAATCAGGCACACTCGCTGGCCCATCGAGGTCCCACTCCGGATTGCTGGTGCCCGACCCGCTGCCGAGGTTCGATCCGGCCGGATAGGTGCAGGTCTGTGAGCCGGTCAGATCGACGGCATTGTCGTTGTTCCGATCCTCGAATCCACCATACTTGGCCGCCGAGGCCAACAGCGCCGCGCCAGTTGGGACCACCCATGGCATTAACCCGCATAGAACCTGACAGTTTGCGTTCCGGTGAGATCGCTCCGAAGGTCGTGAGTGCGCCCATAGTAGGCGACGTCGTCTATCCGATCTCCGGCTGCTCGCAGTGCTCATGCTCTACCCCTATATTCGCCCCGGTAAAGAGATTGCCGAAGGGCGACTGCAAATCGGGCGAATTGCCATCGTTCACTCCGATTCCCGGGCTGATCATCAACACGAAACACTTCGCACAGCGGACCATCTGGTTCATGCTGGCGAAGTAGAAGGGATCGCCGACCGCCCCAATCCCGCCCGAGCTGTACCCGGTAGACCAGGACCCGCTGTTGCTATAGCAGGGCCCCTGGCTCTTGCGGAACAGGCACAGTCCTTCGTAGAGCGCTTCTGCAATCGGCGAATTGGCTGCGAGTTGCTCGTTGCGGATACCGCGTGACGTCGGAGGCAGCGTTGAAGGCTTCATCATAAGACGAACTGCAGACTGCCACCCTGGCCTGTACTCGGCATTCACGAACATGACACCGACATGCATGTTGTCCGTTCGCATCTTCTGGAACAGACCGAGGACCGTTCCCGCTTGATAGCAAGCGAGGTGTCCCGGCAAAGTTGGGATCACTGTTATCGTTGGGGTCACCTGACACTACAGGTCGTTTGAGTTCCTGTTCCAGTCCCGAGGGAGTTCAGGCTCCGTCGTCAGGTCGACCTCCAGGTTGTAGTGTTTGTTACCATTGGCGCAGTATCGAATGGATCCGCCGTCGTATTATCGTTGACATACGATTGTGCCGTCACCGACACCGAAGTATATTCCCGAGCAGTTAATAAGATACTTCCGCCACTGGAGAGGCTCACCGTCGCCGTCGGCAAGGATGGTCGGGACGCGGCGTGTCCAGTCGGAGGGTGGTCAACCGGCACAAACTTCACGTAGCGCCAACAGCTCTTGGTATTGTTAGCTACAGGTATCCGTGCTGCCGTTTTCACCGGTCTTCGGATCGCCATCGAGCGTATTGGCTGTGCCGTCCTGCGTTTGCCTGCGCCGGAATCGGTTCCCCACCGACAAGCACCTGAAAGATCGTTTCTTTCTTCCTCGCGTCAGCCAGTTGAGAAAGTTGCCGTCCCAATGGGTACCAGCCGCAGGCGGCGGAGACCGGGGCTTCGACCGAGGCCATAGTTAAAGCTATTGGCATCGGTCGTATAGCAACGCAAGGGATCGAACATGCCGTAATACGATTTGGTCGGAGTCAGAAGGTGTCTGCCGGCGAGGCCTCATTCGACGTGTTGATCGCAACTCCGCTGTTGTCCACTGCCACCAAGTCATCGCCTGTTTGACTATCGACCGTCACGTTGCGAGTGCATAGAGCCCCGACGTGGCCGTTGCCGGCTTTGAACGAAATCGGATATCTGCTGGTTCGAGCCGCTATAGGCGGCTTGCAAGGAGTGAAATTCCCCATGTCGACGAGAAATAAAATGTTCGGCGGCACGGTCTGACTGAGGAAGATCGGATAGTTGGTGTAGTTCGCCATAGCTCTGAGCGGACACGCCCGCCGGCAACCGCCAGCATGACAGCGCTGAATGCACCGGCGGCCAGGAACCCGCAACATCCATCGTGTCATCCGATCGTGCTTCTTCATAACAATCCTCCCGGTGTTGCTCGAAGGGCCGGCGGCCGTGCCGCTCCTTCATGGGAGCAGGTACAACATTGTCACGCATCACGATCACAGCTTTCTCGTGCAACCTTCGTTGTAGAGACAGGAATAGATCGGCGGCGATGCGGCTGCTCATGCCGGTGGCTGTATTCGTAGCCACACAGTCCACGCTGTAGAACAGATCCATACCGCCCGCGCCGACTCCCACAGCCGTTCCATCGTAGGCGGCGCCGAACTGCTGGCCCGACCCAGCCCGCGGCTTGCGATAGAGAAAGTCGATGTCTCCCACTACGGAATAGGCCCCGACCGTTTGGACCAAATTAGGCACGGCGGTGGCGATACCGGGAGGAACGGCGGTCCGATCGGCGCGTCGGCTGGGGTCGGATCTCCGCTGATTTCATCTTCCAGCTGGGTCTTATTGGTGGCGGGTACCGGCCCAGGCGGGATTGATTATTCAACAGCGCCGTAGGGATAGACATGCCGTTGGATACATCCTGCACTTGCTGAATGACTTTCACCCCCGTCGCGATACAGGCGTCCGCCGCTGCGGAGGATGCCTCCATCGAACTGGCAAAACCGGCTACGCGGTTTTCAATCCCCGTGATGGTCATGGCGCCAATTCCAAGTACGGTCAGTATCAGCATCAGCATCAGGATGCTGAGCATCGCAATGCCCTGTTGGTTCTCCCTGAAACCAGACCCGTGAATCGATAGGCTGTAATGCGTCACGCTCTCGCTCCTTAGTGTCTCAGATTGCGAAGCTCGATCGTCCTGGTCAGCAAGCGCCGACGGGTCGACGTATAGGGAGGCGTCAACGCGGCAAAGTCCCCGCCACAAACACACCATCCGAATGGAGATGGTCGCTCACCTGCAGCGCCCTCCCCTGCGCCGTTTGCTGATTACTTTCTCCAAACCCCTGATCCGCTCTCCGTTGCCGCCCGACGATCGTCACCTGAGCCAGCTGAATTTTGTCTGCTGTCAGTCGGCGATGTGGCCCAGGCGTTATTCGTCATAAAGTCCGCCTGGTCGAATCCGCTGCGCCGCCCTGGTTGTCGATGATGCCATCGGCATCGCCGCCGTTGACCGCCGCGACGCATCCGTCGCATCCGTAGGCAAACTGGATATCCTCGATTTCGTCGGCAATGGACGTACACCGGCTCCCTACCGTCGTACAATCCAAGACACCCGCCGTCATCCCTCCAGCCACTCCGCGAACCAGGCACGGTGACCGCCCGGCGCAGAGGCCGGTCGGATCTGGAGGTGGAATAATTTGATAAGTGATGCATTGCAGCAGGTAGATCGGTGAATTCCGTTTCATTGCGGTCGGAGGCCAACCGTTGGCACAGTCAGGTTGGCGCCGGCTGCAGCCGTCACCGTCGTGGTGATCGCCCCGCCGATCGAGATGGTCGCAGGCGGCACCGTGAGACTTCCTCCCGCTTCGCTCGTCATATTGGTGACCGCGACGGCCGAGGGAAGCGCAAGCGGCGTGACCAGACCCTATGGTCGTATCGCTGTTGAGTATCAAGGCGGGTCTGTGGCGGTTCCCACAGGATTTCCTACCGGCAACACCAGGCTGATCCGATCCGGATCCGCGATCCGGTCCGGCCGTGTTGTTATCCGCTGGGACGACGGCGGTGGGACAGTTCCCGACCGGGCCATTCATCCCGAAGCCCGCCTGCCGGATATCTCGGAACAGAAATTCCATCGCCACGCGGACATTCTGTTGCGTTTCAACCGTCTGTTCGTTCGTGGTCATCGCTTTGCTGGAGGACGTCAGCACTGCGTACCCTGCGGCGATGATGATCGTGGCCACCAAGGCGCCGACCATAAGCTCGACAAGCGTCACCCCCTGTTGGCCCCCGAATGTTCCCCTGCGTGACCATAAGTGCGCCCTCTCCTCTGCCCCTCATTCCGGAGACACCGTCGTCGTCAACACGACTTGCTTGGCCCGAGCCACTTTGGTGATGCCCGCCGCGCCGGTCCAGGACACCGTCACCGTGACCGGATATTGATTCAGCAGCGTCGCCAATGTTCCCACCAGCGTCGCAGGCACGGTAATCACTCCGCGCACGCCCACCAGCCCTGACGCCTGTGGATTGCTGAGCAAGGCCACCCACTGGTCACAGTCGCCTCTTGCCATCGCCTGAGTGACTGCGTTCTGTGGACAGGGAGTGGCATTGGACGTATCGATGGCATATTGCGCGATGTTTTTGCGGTTGTACTGTATCCGTTCGATCATCTCTCGCAGCCAGGTTGGTCGCGCGGGTTAACTCAGTCGAATCGACGTTGTGCGTCAAGGCAATCCCCTGCATGGCGGCAGCGCCAAGACGCTCCACCGACAGGATCGCCGCCGCTATCATGCTTTCTACCAACGTGAAGCCTGACTGATGATTGATCCTGGGCATTTGCATTTGAATGTGCGCTCCCGATGGCCATGGCCTCGACTACGAACAGACACTGTCCTGACACCAATTGACGACGCCTCGCCGGAGTCACCTTCATCGCAAATTGGACGCCCTTGTCATTGACCATTGCGAGTTCCTGGTTCAACGTCGGCCCGGGGCCGCCGGATCGCATGCCCCTCGAGTTAAACGACACGTTCGCCGTCACGGCTGATGTCCACGCGGCGGACGGACCCACTTTCAGGTCCACAACATGAGGCAGCCGGACGCTGACGGAGGCCAGCACCTGTGCCCCTGTCGCCGCATTCGTCGTCGTCGTCAGTACAGCTCCGTTGGTGATGCTGATGGCCACCGTCACAGGAGCATTTCCGGCTTAAGGCTGCCATACGAGCCAGGAGCAGCTGGTTCTGCACCTCCAGTGACCGCCTGTCTTAACTCAGAGCGAGACTGCCACACCAAATAGTTTGGGAGTGCAATGAGCGCGGCAATGCCAATAATAGCCACGACAATCAGCGTCTCGATGAGCGTGAAGCCGGTCTCAGAGCTTGCCAGGCTTGCCTTGTGGCGCGCTTGATCTTCTTTATGATGGAATAGACATACATAGCGCGCCTTCAAGATGAGCAAGTGACATGCCGTCTGAGACTCACCATTCTCTTCGTCTAACCTCTTGATTTGACAGCCGAGTCCCCCAATGGGTAAGTATTGATTCGGCCATTTTCCGCGAGATTGAACGACAATTTTCGGCGCAGGGCCTGTACAGTTTCTGTCCACCATCATAAGGGGAGCAATATCCTGATGGAATGTTGCTTGCGGTCAGGGACACAATCCGCATTGTCGTTAAGCGCTGGTGCGCTGGGCAGGCAGCCAATGATCCTGCTCACATGGACTGTTCTGGCACAAAAAGCTGCCGCGCATCTCTCCATAAATAGGAACCGCGCAGACCGTGAAGAGAGTTGCTGGACGGACGGTCGGGGATGACCTGAGAGTGCAAAAACTACAAGGAGCGACTACTGCGGAGCCGGCGTTTCAATGCGCCCAACCTGCTCCCATCCGTGTATGCCGGTGTGGCATACGTGGAGGGAGTTGGCAGCGAACCAGCGCACAGAAGAGATCGCCGCATGATTTCATTTACCCAACTATTGACAAGAGCTGGATCCCCGTTGTCGGGAGTCCAGCTGATGCCTTGATATGGTGATTTATTTTATTGCCCCGGTAACGGTTTTGCTCCTTGAAGCGGCGCGTAGGAATTCAGATTTACCGCCTTTTGCAAGGAGCTGCCATACACGGTTGAATGTGGGACGCGCCAGAATTTACGCTCCCACCGACTACGTTTGCATATGGCCCGCGCTGATCGTGTTCTACGAAAACCAAATACCATGCCGCCAGCTGAGCTGAAGGGAATTCATGCCGCCTCCAACCACGTTGTGCGAACCGTTTCGCGACGCGCCGGCGAAGAAATTCGTTATACCGGACAACGAGGTTCCGAAGTCGCTCGAGTTATGGGGCATTATTATTATCATCGGTGGCCCCAGGGCCGTTGCGAACATGGACATTGGCTCCGCTAAGCAGAATATGGGGTCCGATCACACCATTGAGCACATTGGTGGTATCGACCTTGAGGTATTTACCAAGACCCGGAATAATGTCGGCAGCCTTCGTGGCATCAAGTGCCGCTACACTCACCTTCATCGTGGAAATTTCAGCCTTCGCGGCGGCTTCCAACGCCGCTGTCGGCTTCATGTTGGCTTCTGTCAGCTTAGTGTTGGCTACGGTCAGGAGTTATCGACTTGAGCCTGGAGACCAACCGTAGTTACTTCGAGGGCATCAATCCGATGCTTGCACACTGTTGCTATGTGTCACGAAGGTTGCACGCAGAAGGGACTTTTGGTTTTAAGACCGTATGGCTGCTGGGCAAGCTGTGCTTACCCCCTTGTTTCCATCTCCATCTGGCGAACGTGATGGAGGGAAAGGCCGTACAGGAAGGTACTTATCAAAAGCCCCACCATTACAGCCCCACGAAACATGGTGGTGATCCCTTTGGCTGCTCGCCGCGGGAATGAATGTGATTATTCGTCGCGCCCATCTCAATCCTCACTTTCGTTGCTCCCCTTCGCATCAGTCTGGAATAGATCCAGTTGCCGGGCGGGGGGGGGATATTCCAGCACCTGCCTCTCAGTGAGCAAGGCATATGCCGTCTTAATTTTCCAGCCACTTAGCCTGGTCTGGTTCACTGACTCCTGCAGTGGCTATTCGACGGAAACGACGACGAAAATTTGTCGGGAACTTGACGAAAAATGCGACCCGCTTGCCTAAGCGGACGGACTTGGGATGGTTTGCCAAGGGAGAACTGCGCGGTGGCCAAGGGCGAGAACGATGGGCGATGTCACAATCGAAATCCTACGAAGACATACTTCTGGACGTCTGTTGGCGCTGTGGCAAAACTATTTCGCGATCATCGAATTTGCCTCCGGTTGACTGAGACATTCTCCCTATCGACGTATGACGTTCGGCGTAGTTACCAGGAGACCGGCCCACGTGTACGGAAGCCCCTATCGTCGGCCTACTTCCCGCACCCTTTGGAAGAGAAACGATCAGCGCAGTTACTTCATCGCAACAGAGCGGACCTGCCGGGTATGTTGTCACGCCCTGAGAGCACCTTCGAATGCCGTCTAGAACGAGGGTGCAGCAAAATGCCTTCCACCGCCACGCTCAGCGCACTCTCGGCTGTGCGGGCTTTTTGGACTGGAGACCAGGCTATCTTCATCTCTTCCGAGGCAATCAAGAATTCGGTGGAGCGGATCACGGTTTTGAATCCGGTCCTGTTGCAGGCCTCGCAGCCGCGTCCACCAGTACAGCGTCATCGACATGGCATCCCGCGACGCCCCACTGCTCCATTCGCGCAACCCGTACCCCTGCACCAGTTCGTCGTGCTCCTGGCCCGGTTTCCGGATGATAGGCCTCTTTGCACTGGATGCAGATCCGTTTGCACAGGCGCTGGGCGAGCACTCCCAACATGGCGTCGGCAAAGTTGAAGGCGTCGCAGCCGAGATCAACAAACGGATCACCGTTTCAACTGCACTGTTCGTATGGGAGGGTACTGACAGCACCAAGTGGCCGGTAAGCGAGGCCTCGATGGCGATGTCGGCCGTTTCTTTGTCCCGCATCTCGCCGATCATGATGACGTCGGGGTCGGCACGCAGAAACGCCCGCATAGCAGTCGCGAAGGTGAGACCGATTTTCGAATGGACCTGGACTTGGCGGAGACCGTCCTGGGTTATTTCAATGGGGTCTTCGGCCGTCCAAATCTTTCGTTCGTCGGTATTGATGTACTTGAGGATCGCGTGCAAGGTTGTGGTTTTGCCGCGACCCTGTCGGTCCGACGCACAAGATGATCCCGTGCGGCTTCTCCGCGATGGCTTGAATGGCCTGCAAGATGGCGGGTGCAAATTCCATCGCGTCGAGCGGCATCGGTTGCTTGGCCGTAGGAGGCGCAGCACGACATCTTCGTCCTGTCCTGAGGTGGGCAGGGTCGCGACACGCAATTCGACCTCTCGATCTTTCGCCAACCGGTACCGGATCTTGCCGTCTTGGGGTTTGCGTCGTTC